>Ga0316204_10002243_pt1 | contig 45050 bp, 39 predicted proteins | sample 6monrhotite_MG_2_FD_205661 | JGI IMG/M metagenome (GOLD analysis project Ga0316204, IMG submission 205661) | Microbial mat bacterial communities from mineral coupon in-situ incubated in ocean water Damariscotta River, Maine, United States -... | ecosystem: Environmental > Aquatic > Marine >... | reverse complement strand
TCACGTTTACATTCACATGCAACCGCGCATCACTCGAGGCCGAGGCGGTTGGCTAGACCTTACCTCGTAGAGGACTTTCACCTCCTATCTTTTGCCAGCTTGTCCTGGCGCACTCCGCTTTGGGCACAACAATGTCATTAACTTAAGAAACGTAGCCTGGGTGGAGCTTGCGTAACCCGGGGAGAATGTACCCAGACCCCCCGGATTCCGTAAACTACATCCAGGCTACAAAAGCCAACTTCGGCTTAAGTTAATGGCATTGATGGGCACAAAAGAGACATTGAGCGCTGAATAAGATTTGCAAACTATAAAGTCTCTCAAATATGGTCAATGTACCTGTTAAAGCAAAAAACTCTTTAGTTTTAGTAGAGACAGAGGATCGATCGAACAACATAAAAACTAGAGAATGTTCTGTTCAAAATATTTATTTTGATATTCTTACATAGAAACGCCAATTTGCGAATAGAATTTTTATGGATGAGAAAATAAACTGGTTTGAGCTTTTCTTGATCAATTTAGCTATTTATAATTTTGCTATTCATCGGCTGCAAATTGTTGCTTATTGACCTGATTTTTCTCCAATGTAATGAGTAAACTATCTACACGCTGGTACTTTTGTTGTTCCCATTGATCAAGTGGGTCACTATTTGCCCATTTGTTAAACAGAGTAATTTCTTCAGGCTTTAATTCCATGTCATATTTTTTTTGCATATACAAATAGACGCGTGCTATGTCTCCACGGATCGATGGTTCGGGTTCAACGGTTTTAGTGCGTCTATTAATTTCGAAATCACAAGCGCCATAGACACGCTTTTCTCCCTTTACTGTGGCGAATTTATAGTTACTTCTATCACCGTTTAATTCACCGACAGCAGGGACTAGGTTCATCATGTCGGCTTCCATGGTTCGGAATGTTGCATTGACTCTTCTGCAGCATTTTCGACCGGAGACTGTTTTTCCAGTCTTTTTGATACAGCGTTCGAATTGTTCTGGTTGTTGCCAGCATTGTAGTGATTGACCGAAGCGCGAGGCGGGGACGATGTGTTCCCATTCTATTCGTGAACCACGTTTTTCATTTTTTCGTGCTGTGTATCCACAATTGCCTGCAGCGACGGTTTTATCATTTGAATAATCACAACCACAGTAGAATGTTTTTCTATTGTCTTTATAAATGTCCATTAAATATTTTTTAGCTTTTCGGAATGATTTAATGGAATAGCTGCTTTCCGACTCAAAGGTGTATTGATTATCGGAGGCGGGTGAAATTGTAGGGAGAGCAAAAAAGAATATAATTACGATTAACAATATTGGCATAAATTCCTTTGCCTCTGATCATCCTTGATAGAATTAATATGAGTTATTATAGCAGAGCTTTTGGGTTTGATAATGTTTAGGTTTGATATTTGTAACTTAGAAAAAATGCAGTGATTTACATTTGGCCTATTCTCATGAATTACGATGAGTTACAAAATTTTTTGAATGTTGATAGGAGGGCAGTGATTTATATATGAGATATTTTAAATTATCGCGTTAAAATCCATTTTCCTTTTTCGTAGCGGAATATCATGTCGAAATGTTGTGAGCCTTTAAAAGATTTAAAATTTTGCACTATTGCTGGAGTTGTTCCGCCTCTAGTGAGACGAACCAGTTTATTATTTGGAAATACTTCAATATTAACGTATTTATTAGTCAGTATAAGCAATTCAGCGTCTTTATCGCTTGACATATCTAATAATGTATCTTTTACTTTTTTGTCCATTATGCCTGATGATATGTGAAGGGCTTTTTCATATTCACTATTTCTTTCATTAAACATCGGTAGAACAGAATCAATATCCCCTGTTTCTATAGCTTTTTGTACCTGGAGATATTTGTCCAAAATTTCGTTTAAACCCGACATGTAATCTTCTTTAGATTTGGCGAAATTATGCATAGGAAAATCATCGCTTTTGAAAAAAGCCCATAAAGGTAGACTAGATGGAATTATAATTTTTCTTTTTAAATAAAGCGCTCCCGGTGAATCATCTAATTCTTCCCTTGTAATATCTTCTACAACAACATCTCCGTTATCGTCATTTAAGAATTCATTATTGGAATTATATTTTCCAGATTTAGAGCTATTTCGGGTTGTATCATTTAGCAAACTTCCATCATAATCAATACTTGCTACTTTGTAATACTTGCTATCTTTACTATCAAAGTCCGAAACTATTAATGTGATTGAAAAATTCACACTCGAGCTAATGGCTTCGCCGTCATTTGTTGGAAAGATGTTTAGAGCTATTTCATTATTTAGATTGTGCATCCAATGATTGATAGGAATGGTAGTAATTATATTTCCTTGATCTGAATAATCTTCCAAAATAATCATGCCGTTTACTTCAATAGCATATGATCCTCCTTTTAGATCTACCTCTAAAGAAAATACAGGTTTATTTTTTAGTGGATTCAAATTAATTTCCTTTACTTCAGAACTTGAAGTTGTAGGTAAAATAACGCAAGTAATTAGAAATAATAATAAGTAACGCTTCATTAATCAGAAATACTATTCTGCAACTGAATTGAATGTTTGGCGTTATTCTTAGGCCATTCACGAGCGCTGAAAATTTCGACTAGTTGTTTCATGTTTTCTTCTTTTAATTTGGAGTTTGAGTTTTCTTTTACAGTGTTATTTCTTTTGCTACCTTTGTTAATAAAACCATGATTTTCCTGGCTGTCAATATCCTTATTCTCCATCCCTTTCCCCCCAACCTCCGCATAATAAGTATAATAAATCGCAGCCCCAGTAAATTTAACACTACCACCTATAGCTGGTTTATCTTCTTCCGTTGTGGCAGTTAAACTTGCTTTGATTCCTACAAAGCCATTATCACTGTTATCGCTAAGTTTTCCATCTGCACCTTTGGTTTTACTGGCACCTTTAAGTTGCAAAGCTGCTCCAACGGTGATTTTTACGTAAAATATAATGGTTTTGACTTCGGTTTCAACTTCTACCTTTGCATTGAGATTTATCCCTATTTGTCCGGCTACTGAGCTGCTTTTGTCACCGGAGGTTGAAAACACTTTGTCAGAAGCTGATTTTGACCATTTTAACTCACCACCGATATCTCCGTTGATGCTGAGTATGATTCCAACAAGCATTTTCGCTTTGACATCTTCTCGATCAATTCCTTTGGCGGCTTGATCTCTAATTTTTTGCAAAAAAGGAGCGGCAGTACCGCTGGTAAGAATTAACCAATCCAGTATATCAGTTTCTAGTTTAAAACCGAGTAGAGGTTCGAATTTGAGTGATAAATTACCTGCGGAGGAGACGCGATGTCCGGCCTGCATTTCTTTTAATTCCAGTTCTCCACCGAGTGATATTTTAGGCCAGGCAGGAGAAAATTTTATCAGTGAGCCGGATTGTTCTTTGGTTTTGTCGGTGATCTCTTTTATCTTAGTGACAATGCTATTTAGTGATTCCTGTAATTGAGGTAAAAATTCCTTTTGAGAAAGATCTTCGCCATATGTCCACGATTGCGAATCGATATCGAGTTTTAATTGACCAGAAAATTTCCAGCCGTAATTTCCGTTTGTCTGTTTAGTGGGTTCAAAATCAACAGTCAAAGTGCCTGATAATTTATAAGCCGGGTAGACGTTAATCGTTGCTGCAAAGTCTCCGGATCCGTTGCATCCTTGTGTCTGCACTTTGTACACGTTGGGTTTTAATGTATAGGGTAGAAGGTATTCTTTAACGAATTTAGGAAAAGCGAGCTTTCCCTCGGGTAAATCTTTGTGCTTTACACTAAAAACTGCTCCACTGGATAGTTGTGAGAGTGATTTGGCGCCGGATAGCGCTACTGAAGGGCAAGAGGCTGAATCATTCGCACAGCTGCCAGTGAAATTAACAGTCATTTTTTCTAGTTCTGATGATTTGGATATAACTTCATATAAGTAGTCTGGATTCTCTTTTGGTGGTGGCCCCTCGACAAGTTCCAAGCTGTAGCCACGACTACCGTGATCACAGTTGACTACAAGATTATTAACGTCACATTGTTTCTTTTCACAGCTTTGGATTGCTTCTCCTGCAGGTTTATTGCTCGCATTGTTGGAGGCTTGTGCAGATTCAAGTTGTGATGACTGTTGGGTTGGCTTACTCATTGTCGAGATGTTTTTTTGCTTGATCCATGAGTCTCAGCATTCGACCTTTTCCCGTTTTGATGCCTGGATCATTGAGAATTGCTTTAGCCCAAGGGTAGTTTGGGTTGTTGCAAAAATCGTCACCAAACAATATGCAAAGGGAGGAGAAATCGACGATATCTTTTTCAGCAGTGATTCCCCATTGCCTGGCATTAGAGAATTGAGTTTTAATTCGTGCGATAAGTATTTCGTCTGATTCAGATTTTGTTTCTTCGTTAAAATAAGCGCGCAAAAAATCTTTGAGAAAAAGAATGAAGTTCTCTTCTTGCGATTGTCCTAGAAGATCCAATTGTTCTGAGCGAATAGTGAGCATTTTTATCATTGTACTAAATGTTCTTATCGATTTTAACGTGTTTTCATCGGTGAAACTGAAGGTGATTTTTTGAGTAATGTATGAATAGGTTAATTGTTATTCTGTTGTGTACTTCAAGTGAAGCAATTGAAGTGCGAATATTAAGCGTTACATAAATGCTAGGAAGCTTAGTGCGTAAATAATGTTCGCTGAAGTCAAAATTTAATTCTTATGTAATCCTTTATTCATCATCTAATACTTATGTCATGTTAGAAAAAAATGTTAGACTCAGGTTTATTCAATTCCATAAAAATTCCGGTATTTTCTGCATTCATCAAGCGTAAAGATTGAAACCACTTAAAAGCCCTAGGTGAAAATAATAATGAACGGGTTTAAAATACTAACTGCACTACTTCTCTTATTTCTCTTACCTATATGCGTCGGGGCTCATGAGCTTGCTCCAGCGGAAAAGCAAGCTATCCTAAATGGTTCACACAGCGTTTATTTATGGCTTGGGGCGAAACACATGCTCACGGGTGTTGAGCATTTGCTATTTATATTCGGGATGGTGTTTCTTCTCAAGCGTTATGTAGATGTTTTGAGATATGTCACTACGTTTACAGTTGCTCATAGCATAACTCTGGCATGGGCAACATACTATGGTGTCTCCATCAATTACATTTTAGTTGAGGCATTTATTGCGATTAGTGTTTTATATATTGCAATGGCTAATCTAGATGCTTTTCGAAGATTATTCCGTGTGCCAACGCCTAATATGTTTATTAGTGTCATGATTTTTGGGCTGGTTCATGGAATGGGGTTGTCTGAACGTTTGCAAGAATTTCCGATGACCGGAGAACATATTCTTATTAACACACTTCTTTTTAATATCGGTGTGGAATTTGGTCAAATCGTTGCGCTGAGTTGTATTCTTCTTTGGTTAAGTCTTTTCAGAAAAAGTAATTCTTTTGAATTTTTTAGAAAAATTTCTAATTATGGCCTGATTGCAATGAGCTTTTTACTATTTTTTATGCAGATAAGTACCTTTCATTACCACCATTCAGCAGAAAATACTGGTACTCAAATGCATACAAATTCAACTTTTATGATGGAATAGAAGACAAGATGCGTGTCGGTTTGAGTGATTAGTCCACAGGAGATTATTAATGACGAATAAATTGACTTGGATTTTAGCGATGGTGGTTTTGTTGTTATCACACTCGGTAAGTGGGAAAGATGTTTCAGGTGTTGATATTCCAGAGACAGTAACACTGAAGAATGGGGCATTAGTTAAGTTAAACGGTGCTGGAGTTCGTAGTAAATTTTTCTTCAAAATTTATGCGGCAGGTTTATATTTGCCTGCTTTATCCTCAAAACCAGAACAAATTTATTCCATGTCCGGTGGTAAGAGGATATTTATGCAGTTTATCTACGATGGTGTGTCAAAAGAAAAATTGATCGATGGTTGGAACAGCGGATTTAAAAATAATTTGCCTCAAGCACAGTTGAATAATTTATCAAATGAAATCGAACAATTTAATGGTGTATTCACTGAAGCGAAAAAGAATGACCAGATTATTCTCGATTTTATCCCAGATGTGGGGACAGAAGTTAGGATAAATAACGAACTAAAAGCCAGCATTAAAGGGCCAGAGTTTTACTCGGCATTATTAAAGATATGGTTAGGTAATGAGCCAGCAGACGGTGATCTTAAAGAAGCACTTTTAGGGCAATAACGTATACTGAGGCTATTGTCCTAAACTGGATTTTAACTCCGAAACTTGAGTTATAAATTAGTCCCGAAAAGACCTCAGTTTTACCCATTCCTGCCGATTACTTCTGATATTAATTTGCTTAATGATTCTTGGATTATGGATAATCACTTTAAAAATCTTTGGGAGCTCGAAAACTGGCCAAATTTCTCATGGCAAATCGAAGAGTTAAAACCAAAACTCGATAACATTCGATTGTTGCAAGGACGTCTTCTGGGAAAGTTGGATGATTTACCCGCGTCGTTTGAGCATCAAGCTCAAGTAGATATACTGGTTGAAAACGTGATGAGAAATCGCGGCGTTCAAAATCAGATGCTGACCCTTGAGTCATTTTTGTTGTCAGTCGGTAATTCAACCATAGAGAAGCAAAGCACAACAGAGATCGATCAAGAACCTATCGGTTCACTGCTTAACCTTTGGATAAATATCACCCAAAAGTATCAAGAACCAGTATCTCAAGGCCAACTTGGGATTTGGCACTCAGCGTTATTTTCTGATCACATTGAACCGCAGCTAAATCAATATTGTGTACCTAACAATGATCAAGCGAGTCAACTCTCGGTTCAAAGACCTTTAACTGAAATTCTAAATTACGAACCACCGCCTAAGTTTACGATGAATCTTGAGCTTCTTGGTTTTCTTCACTGGTTTAACCATAAACCTGAAGGACTTGATGGGTTGCTCAGAGCAGGGATTGCACATTTATGGTTTATGGCATTGAAACCCTATGAGAACGGGAATGCAAGAATAGCACGCGTTTTAACAGACCTTGCTCTGGCTCAGTCTGAATCACAATCGATCAAATACTACTCTTTCAGTTCTGTGGTAAGTAGTAATAAAAATTTCTACAACAAATGTATTTCTAAAGCACTAACAGGTGATTTAACTATCACTGAATGGCTTGCAGGTTTTTTGACAATGCTGGAGGAAGCAATACTTCAGGGAATATCTCGCATTAACCACTTTATGCGTAAAACACGTTACTGGCAGAAACACAGTCAAACGCTACTTAATGCTCGTCAATTAAAATTGTTAAACGATCTACTTGATGTGAAAGAGAATGATGAAGAAGATGCAGTAAATATAAATGCCAGCAAATATATGAATATTACGCGTGTGAGTAAAGCAACAGCAACACGTGAGCTAACCGATCTTTTACAAAAACATTGTCTAAGAAAACTTCCCGGCGGCGGGAGAAGTACAAAGTATGTGATTGCAAGATAAAAAAAGGCACCCGAAGGTGCCAAAGGGAGGGCTTTAATATTATTTAATAGTACCAACAAGGCTCGTTGTACTTGTGTCTGGCAAACGAGGCATTGTTTGAACAGGGAATTCACCTGTTAATGACTCAAGAAAAGCAACAATCTTTTCAACTTGCTTATCATTTAAGGTTTTATTCAACTGAGTTTTACTCATTACACGAACTGCTTCTGGCAATGTATTCACCGAACCGTTGTGAAAGTAAGGCGCAGTTAAAGCAACATTGCGTAGTGTCGGAACGCGCCACATGTGCATGTCACTTTTATCTTTAGTTGCTTCATAGCGACCTTTATCAGCTTTTAAATCATATTTGGCAGTGTACTTACTATCGTTAGCAGGAAACTTCTGATAGAAACCTTGGCCGATAGGTAACTTTGGCCCGGCAAAGTTAGCGCCACTGTGACAACCTGCGCATCCAATATTTTCAAATAGTTTCATGCCTGCAACAGCTTTGTCATTCATTGCTGCTTTATCACCTTTGATGTAAAGATCAAAAGGGCTATTAGGTGTAATTAAAGTACGTTCGTAAGCTGCAATGGCTTTTGCCATATTGTCATAAGAAACTTTACCAAAAATACTGTTGAACTGATCCTTGTAACCAGGAATTGCTTTTAAACGATCAACAACAGCTTTTTCACTAGGCATACCCATTTCGATAGGATTCAATGGTGGCCCCTTTGCTTGATCTTCCAGAGTTGCCGCACGGCCATCCCAAAATTGTGCAGAAAGGAAAGCAGCGTTCCAAACAGTTGGCGCATTTCTGCCACCACGTTGGCCATCAATACCGACTGAAGTAGGGCGGCTGTCTGTTCCCGTTGCCATAACATTATGGCAAGAGTTACATGAAACCGTTCCATCAATTGATAGACGAGGGTCAAAATAAAGCTGTTTACCTAACTCAATTTTTGCGTCACTCATTGGATTATCTGCCGGAATGGGCGGAGACATCGGTAGTGCTTCCATCGCCATTGCTGAACTGGATACAAGCATTGTGGCTAAAAATAGTGATTTATTCATTTGTATTCTCCTTAAAAAACGAAAGGTATTTAAAAACTGTAGCAATGATATGGAAATCTTTAGAACTTTTCTAACAGATAGTTTTGAACACACTGATCGGGAAAATCGAATTATCTAAGTTGGAGTGATCTATTAGATGTTTCACAATCTATAAAACATTTATAAACAATAAGATAGGAGATTAATCTCAAGGGTTTAATATTAAGCTTGAGAGATCACTTTAAGCGAAATGGGTTGAAAATTATTCGATTGCGCGCACCCCTGCATGGGAATGCATTTTGAACTAAGGAAAGCACGTTCCTAAATTAGTAAAGGATATATTTCAAATTATAGTTATAAACAACTATCAGACTGCTTCTTTAAGAAGGACATATCATACTGATTTTAATAATATCCTGTTAAAGAAGCAGCATTACATCTAGGGGGATTAAATTACGCCAATTTCTTATATTTAAATCGCTTAGGCTTATCCGCCTCGTCACCAATCCGTTTACGCAAATCCGCTTCGTAATCTGCATAATTCCCTTCAAACCAAACAACCTGGCTGTCACCTTCAAATGCAAGAATATGTGTCGCAATACGATCCAGAAACCAGCGATCATGCGAGATTACAACCGCACAGCCTGGGAAATCGAGCAGTGCTTCTTCCAGGGCGCGTAGTGTTTCAACATCCAGATCGTTGGTAGGTTCATCGAGTAGTAAAACATTGCCACCACTGCGCAACAGTTTTGCGAGATGAACACGATTACGCTCACCACCAGAAAGTTCACCAATGCGTTTTTGTTGATCAGTCCCTTTAAAATTGAATCGACTGACATAAGCGCGGGAATTTACTGTGTAGTTACCAACGGTAATATTATCTTCACCATCGGCGATTTCTTCCCAGACAGTTTTGTTATCATCCAATGCATGACGTGATTGGTCAACATAAGCGAGCTGGACTGTTTCGCCATGGTTGATGGTTCCACTTGTGGGTTGTTCGTCACCGATTAACATGCGGAACAGTGTTGTTTTACCTGCGCCGTTCGGGCCGATGATGCCGACAATGCCACCGGGTGGTAGATTGAAGTTCAAGTTTTCAACTAACAATCGATCACCGAAGCCCTTGGAAACATTTTCGACTTCGATAACTTTGTCACCCAAACGTGGCCCGGGTGGTATGTAGATTTCTTTCGTTTCGTTACGTTGTTGAACGTCTTGTGAACTCAATTCATCGAAACGTGAAAGTCGTGCCTTACTTTTAGCGTGACGACCTTTGGGATTGCTGCGCACCCATTCAAGTTCTTGTTTGATGGCTTTTTGCCGTGCTGTTTCGCGTTTTTCTTCAATTCCCAGGCGTATATCTTTTTGCTCAAGCCATGAAGAGTAGTTGCCTTCCCAGGGAATGCCGCGTCCTCTATCCAACTCTAAAATCCAGCCAGCGACATTGTCGAGGAAGTATCTGTCATGGGTGATTGCTACAACAGTACCGGGGAAGTCGTGAAGAAAACGCTCCAGCCAGGCGACAGATTCTGCATCAAGATGGTTAGTGGGTTCGTCGAGTAATAACATATCCGGTGAGGAGAGTAGCAAGCGACAAAGTGCCACGCGACGTTTTTCACCACCAGAAAGTTTAGAGACATCGGCGTCCCACGGTGGAAGACGAAGTGCATCCGCAGCAATCTCTAATTGACGATCTAAATCCCAGGCGTTAGCAGCTTCAATGGCATCTTGCAATTTTGCCTGTTTATCCATGAGCGCTGTCATTTCATCATCGCTCATGGGTTCTGCAAATTTCATGGAGATTTCGTTAAATTCATCGAGGATGGCTTTGGTTTCAGCAACACCTTCTTCCACATTACCACGAACATCTTTTGTTTCATCCAGCACGGGCTCTTGTGGCAAATAACCAATGTTGGTACCTGATAAAGGGATAGCTTCGCCGATGTAGTCTTTATCAACACCCGCCATAATTCGGAGTAGGGTAGATTTACCTGAGCCATTTAAGCCGAGTACGCCGATTTTGGCGCCCGGAAAAAAAGAGAGCGAGATATCTTTGAGGATCTCTTTTTTTGGTGGAACGACTTTACCCACACGATTCATGGAAAAAATGTATTGTGCCATTATTCTAATCCCTGTTTGAATACAGGTGGATGCGTTTCACTTATCCACCCTACGGTTAGTGATTCATAAATAGTAAAAGTAGGGTGGATAAACGCAGTGCATCCACCAGTTTAAACAAATAACTCTTCCAACATGACTTCGTATATTTCAGTTAACTTATCCAGATCACTCACGCTGACACATTCATCAACTTTGTGAATAGTGGCGTTAAGTGGGCCTAACTCAACAACCTGTGCCCCGGTTGGTGCGATAAAACGCCCATCAGATGTGCCACCTGAAGTTGAAAGCTCTGGATCGTATTTCATGACTTTTTTAACAGCTTTTTGCACAGCTGAAACAAGTTCGCCTTGAGGTGTTAAGAATGGTTCGCCGGAAAGATTCCATTCGATAGAGTAATCGATTTTATGTTTATCGAAAATACCATGAACACGTTTTTTCAATTCGTCCTGGGTGACTTCAGTTGAATATCGGAAGTTGAATAAAACATCCAACCTGCCGGGGATGACATTAGTTGCTCCAGTACCACTATTTAAATTAGAAATTTGAAAGGTGGTTGGTGGAAAGAATTCATTACCGGCATCCCAGCTTTGTGCACACAGTTCTGTTAACGCCGCAGAGGCTGCATGGAATGGATTAGTGGCCAGGTGAGGGTAGGCGACGTGGCCTTGCACACCTTTAACAAGCAATTTGCCATTTAAAGAACCGCGGCGACCGTTTTTTACAATGTCTCCCACTTTATTTGTGCTAGACGGCTCGCCAACCAAACAATAATCAATTTTTTCATGACGCTCTTCTAGATGCTCAACAACTTTTACGGTGCCATTGATGCTTGGTCCTTCTTCATCACTGGTGATGAGAAATGCGATGGAACCTTTGTGATCAGGATGTTTGGCGATAAAGTTTTCGCAGGCAATGATCATAGAGGCCAGGCTACCTTTCATATCTGCAGCACCGCGACCGTAAAGTAAGTCACCTTCGATAGTAGGTTCAAAAGGCGGATACTTCCATTCGTTCTCAGGGCCAGTTGGTACTACATCAGTATGGCCGGCAAATGCGAGCAGTGGGCCTTCTGTCCCACGACGTGCCCAGAAGTTATCGACATCTTCAAAACGCAGGTTTTCGATTTCAAATCCGATAGCTTTTAATCTTTCGATCATCAATGGTTGGCAGCCAGCGTCCTCAGGTGTTACTGAGTTTCGTGAGATGAGGTCTTTTGCAAGCTTGAGTGTTTCAGACATTGTGTCGCCTTATTTAAAGAGTTGTTGGTAATCGGCATCTTTAAAGCCAACTACACGTTTTGAGCCCATATCCAAAACCGGGCGTTTAATAATGGCGGGGTTTTCCAGCATGAGTTCTATTGCATTTTTTTCGTCAATGGTATCTTTAACATCATCAGGCAGTTGTCGCCATGTGGTGCCGCGTTTGTTGAGTAGTATTTCCCAACCGAGTTCATCGACCCATTGTTGAAGTTGTTTTTTATCCAGCCCGTCTTTTCTGAAATCGTGAAACTGAAATTCAATGTTATTGGACTCAAGCCATTTTTTAGCTTTTTTAATTGTGTCGCAGTTTTTAATGCCGTAGAGAGTTGTCATGGTTGACTATTTGAGGCTCTAAGTGTTGATGTTAAACATAAGGGAGTTGGAATGTCACCTTACTATCATGACTGTTGGCGACAAGGACGTTCGACTTTGTCTCCTGAGTCGTTCTACCTCCTGCATCCATGCAGTCGCGCCTTTTCAAGCCTACAAGGAAGTATTTATGGCGTGTCATGATAGTAAGGTGGCATTTCAACGGATGCTAGCGTAATTAACTAGATATCACGCAATAACTCATTAATCCCCACTTTACCCAAAGTCTTGGCATCAACCTGTTTAACGATAACAGCACAGTACAAGCTATAAGTACCATCTTTAGATGGTAAGTTTCCTGAAACAACAACAGAACCCGCAGGGATACGACCGTAAGAGATTTCACCCGTCATGCGGTTGAAGATACGTGTGCTTTGACCAATGTAAACACCCATTGAGATAACAGAACCTTCTTCAACAATAACACCTTCAACAACCTCAGAACGTGCACCGATAAAACAGTTATCTTCAATGATCGTTGGCCCAGCTTGCAATGGCTCTAATACGCCACCGATGCCAACACCACCAGAAAGGTGAACGTTTTTGCCGATTTGTGCGCAAGAACCAACCGTCGCCCATGTATCTACCATTGTACCGCTATCAACGTATGCACCGATGTTAACGTAAGAAGGCATGAGAACCGTGTTTGGTGCAATATAAGAACCTTTACGTGCAGTTGCAGGTGGAACAACACGAACACCGCCAGCGGCAAAATCTTCAGCACTGTAGCTATCAAATTTGGTTTTTACTTTGTCGTAGTATTGAAAAGGGCCACTTTGCATGACTTGATTTTCTTCAATACGAAAAGAAAGAAGTACGGCTTTTTTCAACCATTGGTTAACAACCCAGTCGCCATCTTTTTTCTCAGCAACGCGTGCTTCACCTTTATCTAATAACTCTAATGCAGATTGAATCGCAGTTTTTGTTGCTGCATCAACGTTTGATGGTGTGATGTCTGCACGACGTTCGAATGCTTCTTCAATGATATTTTGTAAATCACTCATGATTTTTTACTTCTCCGGATTTTAATTAGATAAATTTTCAATAAAATGTTTAATGCGCTTCGCAGCTTCAATGCAGTTTTCAATCTCTGCAACCAATGCAATGCGTATATGGTTTTCTCCGGCATTTACCCCATCGCTAACGCGAGAAAGATAACTGCCAGGTAATACGGTAATGTTTTGTTCGGCGAAAAGCTTTTGTGCAAAAGCTTCATCGTTAATTGGTGTTTTAGGCCAAAGATAAAAACTTGCGTCCGGTTGATCCACATCCATCACCGGTTTTAATATTTTTAATACCGACTCAAATTTACTACGATACATGGCACGATTGTTTTTCACATGGATTTCATCATTCCAAGCCGCAATGCTTGCCATTTGCGTCGGCACAGGCATGGCGCAACCGTGATAGGTACGATACTTTAAAAAGCTTGCCAGAATTTTTGCGTCACCGGCAACAAAACCGGAACGTAAACCAGGAAGGTTGGAACGTTTTGACAAACTGTGAAAAACCACACAGCGCTCAAAATTATCTCTACCCATTTTTGCCGCAACTTCTAACAAACCTGGTGGTGGGTTGTTTTCATCAGGATAAATTTCTGAATAACACTCGTCGGACGCAACGATGAAATCATATTTATCTGCGAGATGAATCAATTTTTCCAGATAAGCCTCAGAGAACACTTTTCCTGTTGGATTACCCGGTGTGCAGATATAGATAAGCTGGCAACGTTTCCAGGTTTCATCACTGACATCGTCTAGATCAGGTGTGAAATTATTTTCCAGCGTAGTATTTAAAAACCCGATTTCCGCACCAGACAAAATCGCAGCCCCTTCGTAAATTTGGTAGAACGGATTGGGTGATAAAATTAGCGGTCTTTCTATAGGGTCAATAACTGCCTGCGCAAACGCAAACAATGCCTCTCGCGTACCATTGACGGGAATAACATGCTTCGCTGCATCGATTCTGGTATTTTGAAGATGGAAACGTTTGCTCAACCATTGAGCAATTGACTCTCTTAGTGCATCTGTCCCTTTTGTGAGCGGATATTGCGCAATTGTCGACAAGTGTTTCGTCAATTCATCTAATACAAATTGAGGAGGTGTGTGTTTAGGCTCACCAATTGAAAGGCTAATGTGTTCCAGCGCTGAATTTTCGGTGACGTTTGCTTTGAGTTTCGCCAGTTTTTCGAAGGGATAAGAGTGTAATCGCTGGATGTTCGGGTTCATTGTTACCTCGTTGTGTACTAAGCGGCGTAGTATAAAGCGAAAGCGGGGTTTTATCCAAATATATGGCAGCAATTATATTAGGTAGTAGAAACACTTTTTAAAAACTGAAAAAATAGAAATATTGAGATCAATAAATATACAATTAGTCTTTTTTGTGATCTCCTTCACAGGTTGTATGAGATGTACTTGCGTACAATAATTATAGAGAGACCAGATCACCATAGAGACAATGCTATGTACACCGAATATTTTGGATTGAAAGAGTTCCCATTTAGCTTGGCATCGGACCCCCGATTTCTATATTTAAGCCCTGATCACGCACGAGTTAAGGCTTATATAGACTATGCGATCAATGTCCAGGATAGTTTTGTGGTATTTACCGGTGAGATTGGTGCTGGCAAAACAACCTTAGTGAATGATGCGCTGGTACGAAATGCAAATAACCACTATCTCGTCCGAATTCAAGCAACAAATTTAAATACTGACGAATTTCTACAAGTACTTTTGCTTGAATTTGGTATTAAGCCTTACCAATTCAGCAAAGTCCAAATGTTGCAAACCCTCAAAGAGTTTTTACTTACACAATTTCGTAAAGGTAAAAAAGTTTTTCTCATTATTGATGAAGCCCAAAAACTGGATAAAAAAACGCTTGAGAGCATTCGTTATCTGTCTGACATGGAAATTGGCAGCTTCAAACCTCTTGGCGTCATATTGGTTGGTCAACCAGAGTTAAATGAATTGATTGATCGACCTGATATGGAACATATCCGTCAACGAATTCGTTTACGTTTTCATATTAAATCGCTTAATAGTTCTGAAGTTGGGAAATATATCAGGCATCGTTTAACTGTTGCGGGAATGACGAAAGTTGATCTGTTTAATGATGAATGTATTGCGATGATCCAGCAATATAGCCAAGGTTGTTTAAGATTAATAAATACTTTATGTGACTATTCTCTGATGCATTGTTTTGTGGAGAAACTGGAGAAAGTAACCCCGTGGGTCATTCAGCAAGCGGCTAACGAATTGGGTTGGGAGCCCTTCGAAAAACAATATACGCATAAAAAAGATATTACTCGATTTAATACTAACAAATTGTTGGAATCCAATCATGCAAAGCTTACGATTAAAAAACGGGGTCAAATTATTGCAGAATATGAGTTAAGTAAGGAATGTGTGACGATTGGTCGGCATGCGAGTAACGATATTCCCTTGGAGGATTCTAAAGCGAGCCGTTATCACGCGCAGATTCTTTGTCATGCAGATGGCGTTTATTTGCACGATTTAAACAGTACCAATGGTACTTTCCTTTCAAATCACAAAATTACTGTCCATGCGTTAACAAATGGTGAAATGTTCTCTATTGGTGAATTCACGTTTGCTTATTCGAAAAAACCTGAGGCGAATAAGCTCGAATCAAATTCAACGCAAGAATTGCTTGAAAAAGATGGTAAAGATGATACCCAGATCAGGCCTCGAGGGTCTGTTGTTCAATTAGTGCACAGCCGATCAGTAGATATTACTTAAGTTGGTTAGAAGCTTGAGTGTTTCTTATAAACATCAGGTATACTTTGCCTTTTACTAACCGTATAAATATTTAATGTTCAAACCCTTACAATTATATATCGGTTTGCGCTATACACGCGCAAAACGCCGAAACCACTTTATCTCATTTATTACTCTCATCTCCATGCTAGGTATTGCGCTTGGCGTAATGGCGTTAATTACGGTCATTTCGGTAATGAATGGCTTTGAAAAAGAATTGCGTGAAAGAATTCTCGGCATGACAGCACATGCGACAATAAGCGGAAGATACGGGAACCTGGAAAATTGGGAGAATGTAGCCGCTTCTGCGACGGAGCATCAAAAAGTCATAGGCGTCGCACCTTTCATTCGAGCAGAAGGTATGCTCAGTTTTAATCAGCAGGTTAATGGCGCTTTGATTCGCGGAGTGTTGCCTAGTGAAGAGCCTAAAGTCTCCGAGGTTGGAGATCAGATGTTATTTGGTGAACTGAATTATCTCACACCTGGTGAATTTGGAATAATTTTAGGGAAAGATCTTGCTCGAACTTTGGGTGTATTTCAAGGTGATAAGGTCACGCTTATTATTCCACAAGCTAACGTGACACCGGCTGGAATAATACCTCGTATGCGAAGATTTACCGTTGTTGGTGTTTTTGAAGCCGGTATGTATGAGTACGATAGTACGATGGCTCTCATTCATATTCAGGATGCGCAAAAACTTTTCCGAATGCCTGGTGAAGTGAGCGGTGTGCGGTTGAAGCTTGATGATATGTTTGAAGCGAGTGATGTTACGCGTGAGTTGATCGATGAATTTCCAGGAGAGTATTTTATCTCTGACTGGACTTATCAGCATGCTAATTTTTTTCGTGCTGTGAAAATAGAAAAAATCACCATGTTTGTCATTCTCTTACTTATTGTTGGTGTCGCTGCATTTAATCTGGTTTCAACATTGGTGATGGCGGTTGTGGATAAGGAAGCAGATATTGCCATATTAAGAACACTCGGTGCCACACCTTCTACGATTATGGGTATTTTTGTTATTCAAGGTGCAGTTATTGGTATCATCGGCACGCTCGCGGGTACCTTGGCCGGTGTGATGATCGCTTCCAATATTGAAAATATTATTCCCGCGCTGGAGCAGCTGTTTGGTATGAAATTTCTGGCGGCAGATGTTTACTATATTTCCGAACTACCTTCCGATATGAAATGGAATGAGGTGGCCGCTATTAGCTCTATTGCCATGGTGTTAAGCCTGGTTGCGACTTTATATCCTGCGTGGCGCGGCTCACGTGTTCAACCTGCGGAGGCGCTACGTTATGAGTGATAATTTTATTATCCAGTGTAGTGGCTTGAGTAAATCATTTCATGATGGCAATATGAATGTGGATGTTCTTCGTACTGTCGAATTTAATGTAACAGCCGGAGAGCGGGTGGCAATTGTTGGCGCATCTGGCTCTGGTAAAAGTACGTTACTTCATTTACTTGGTGGTTTGGATAAACCAACAACCGGACAAGTGGTGATAGACAGGCAAGATATTTCAAAAATGAGTGAGGCGAAGAAAAGCCATTTTAGAAATCAAAATTTAGGCTTTGTTTACCAATTTCATCATCTATTGCCGGAATTTTCTGCAATGGAAAACGTCGCAATGCCGCTATTAATTCGCGGTGTTGATGTTGGTGAAGCGAAAGATGCAGCCATTGAGATGCTCACAAATGTCGGTTTGAAAGATCGAGTTAAACACAAGCCTGGCGAACTATCAGGCGGCGAGCGTCAAAGAGCGGCGATTGCCAGAGCTTTGGTAACACAACCTAAATGTGTATTGGCAGATGAGCCAACAGGCAATCTCGATAGCAAAACTGCGGATAAAGTTTATAACATGATGCTGGAGCTTAACCATTCATTGAACACCAGCTTTGTGGTGGTGACTCATGATGAGCAGTTAGCAAGTAAAATGGATAAAATTTATCGCTTGGAAGCGGGTGAGTTAAGCTGCTTGACAGTATAAGAAGACATAGCGCTGGTTACTATCAACACTATGGCTTCTCGTGTTTAACTAAAAATACTCATGCTAGCAAATCGACCATATTCCCCTTAGTTTCTGTCGCGATAGATTTTTGTGTCACAGCATGATTTATTACTTTTTCAGCTGCGGCATCGGTTTTAGATGATGTTGCTTGTATCTGGCGAATTGTTTGGTTATTAGAAGCCTTATTTTGGCTATCTAGTTGCTGTACAGATCGAGATATTTTTTGCATGGCAGAAAAGCTTCCCGCTCCGTTTATATTCATAGTTCACCTCTCAAAATAATTCCAATTTTAAATTAAATAAAGTGTGATTAAATTAGCAAAAAAACTAATAGCAGATAAAATAGAGTTGTACTGCTCGATTCCTGACACCTGTTTTTATTAGTTAATTTGCTACACTTAATTTAACGTACAAGTAGTGCTATTTTAAAATTCACAACGAAGTGACTGAGAAATTTTCCTCAAAAATTTAAAAAATTGTTTTTTGCAGGGGAAATCTAGGTATATTTCTTGATGAAACCATTAGTTATGGCTAATGCATACAACACGTAAAAGTCGTATTTAACATTTTAAATGAAACAGAAAATCAACATCAAACCAATTCAGTACTTTCCTGTGAGTAAAAAACCTTTTGAATTTAACACTGGTTTACGGAAAATCAATGTGTTTGATTCCAAACAATCTGAACAAATATTTCAAATTGATAATCAATGGGAAGAATATAGAGCTGCAAAGTTAGAAGCAAGACAGGAAAATATTGATAAATATGTCTGCGAGCAAGATTTGAATGAGAATTTGGCTCGAAATTGCTGTGCTTTTATTATAGATCAACTTAGTAAAAATTATCCTCAGTATTTTTCTATTGAGTATCTGGGGGGAAATTTAACTTTTTATTCAAAACTATCGTCTGAAATATTTACAATAAATCGATCTCATGAATTGATCAATGTTGTTAGCAATAGTGCAAAAATAGAATACACGAATTTATTGGATGCACTTGTGTGTCAATTGCAGGAGGATATCGCACGCTTAAAAGCAAATATCACTGTTTAAAAGCTAATACCTTTTTCGAAGTAGGTTCTCTACTTTCGTATCAGCGCTAGAATGCCCAGCCAACACTGATATCTGCCAAAGTACCACCCATCATACCAATATCAGTGATGTTAACTTTAGTTTCATCGCCAGATTCTAATGTGAAATCAAATCCATTAAATATCATTAATCGATACCCGAGTTCTGCTGTAACATTGAATGAACGCCACATCCATCGATAACCACCAGTCACGCCAATTGTGTCAACAGATACATCACTGTTAATTTCTTTATCATTATCGACATACTGAGCAGCTATATCCCAACGTTTTAAGAACATCCCATATAGAAAGCCTTGTCGAAGAACGCGGTTTGTGTGGTAGTCTATCCGTAGCCCATAAGCGGTGACATCGGCTTCAAAATCTGATTTAGACTTAAAATTCCAGAGAGTGTACATGGGCGCGATGGTGTAATAACGATTAATAACTATATCGGCCTCTACGTTCACAGCGCCAAGTGCTAAAGCAGCGGGAGATAAACGTAGATTCAGGACTGATGAATTTGACGAAAAGGCAATACTTGAGAAAAACAAACCACAAAGTAAGAAACAGCTAATGATGAATCGTTGCATTTTAATTGACCAAATTTATAGGTAGGTATAACGTTAAAATTTTTGGCTTAATTATAACGAGTATTAGCAATCGTAAACCAGCGATATTTATATTGGTACGGTGAAAAAATTTACGTGGTAATATATTATAAATTCCTAATATATGGGAATGACTTACATCATCTCGCGACCGCTCAATGATCAATGAAGGTCCACAAATAACATTTATATCTATATTTGAACTAGTTTTTCTATTTTTATGCATTGATAACAAACAATGCAATGTACACTTAAGGTTATTTAATAAAAAAATCGCTCTTTAAGTAAAGTTTTTGGTTTTACATTCGAAAAATTGTTTTCATTATTTGATTTTTAGCAAGATTAACCTGAATATTTCGATATTTGATGATTTTGCATAATTATAGTTAGTTTATATGGAGGTAAAATTTCATGGTAACAAAGAGTAAAAAAGAAACATCGACAAACACAAAAGCTGGAAGTAATGCATCACGTAAAGCCAAGGCGAAGAATTATTCCTCGGAAAGACAAGTAGAATTAATTTCTACCGCTGCTTATTTTATCGCCGAAAAGCGAGGATTTAAGAACGGTGATCCAAAAGATGACTGGTTAATGGCTGAATCTCAACTGGAAGAGTTATTTGAGCTGGAGAAATCCGCTTAATAACAACTGTCACTAACTTCAGTCGAGTTTTACTGCACAGATATTGCAAATCCAGGAATTCAGCAAATAACTGGATTTGCACCTAATGTTTGTGCTTCTGTTCTTCTTCGGCGTATTGGCCGCCACGCAGTTATCTGCTCTTCCAAATCCCCTCTGGTTGTTTGGTTTTATACCCCTAATAACTCTTTTCTTTACAAAATATCGCTGGCTAACTGCTTTTTTTCTTGGTTTTTTATGGGCGGTTGGGTTTGGAACCGTGTCAATATCTCATGGCTTATCTGATGAGTTGGAGAACAAAAAAGTAGTCGTTCAGGGTGTCGTTAGTTCTTTGCCTGATTTAGATAATAAGAAGATCCGTTTTAACTTAGACATAAAAAATATACTTCAGGACGGAGTCAGTGTCAGTGGACCAAAAAAGATAAGACTTAGTTGGTATGGAAAAACACCGAACATCAAAGCGGGCGAGCAATGGCAGTTTTATGTCAAATTAAAAAAAGTTAGCGGAATGATGAATCCTGGTGGGTTCGATTATGAACGCTGGGCATTTGAGCAAGGGATTAATGCCACTGCGTATGTTGTAGAAAGTGAATTCAATAAGCGACTTTCAACAGCCTCATTATTCTCGATTAATAATCTAAGAGGCAAGTTAAAGGAAGAAGTCGTTTTGCAAATGGGTGATAAACCTTTGCGCGGATTAGTATTGGCACTTTTACTCGGTGATCGTTCAGAAATTGACGAACAGCAGTGGGAGGTGTTAACCGCAACAGGGACTAATCATTTAGTGGCAATTTCGGGATTACATATTGGCTTAGTTGCTGGTGCAGTATTTTTTTTGGGCCGAATAGTTTTTCGTCGTTTAGGGAGTTTATTATTATATATTCCTGCACATAAAGCAGCGGCTATGGCTGCAATAATTGCTGCCTTTATTTATGCCATGTTAGCGGGATTTGCAATTCCAACACAACGCGCGCTTGTGATGATTATGGTTGTTATGTTAAGTGTTTTAGTGAATCGTAAAATTCCAACATCACTGATTTTAAGCACAGCACTTTTTGTTGTGTTACTCATCGATCCTTTTTCACTATTATCAGCAGGATTCTGGTTGTCATTTGCCGCCGTTGCTGCAATTCTTTATGCTATGCAATCTCGATGGAAGGCGAGCGGGTGGTGGTGGAAATGGGGCAGATTACAGTGGATAGTAACTATTGCACTAATTCCGATTCTGATATTTTCTTTTCAACAATTTTCTATTATTTCACCTGTCGCCAATTTTTTCGCCGTACCGTGGGTTAGTATACTTGTTGTGCCACTGGTTTTAATTGCTGGTCTACTTTCGTTTGTCCCCATTATTTCAGAATTTATATTTTATCTATCTCATGAGCTATTACTGGTGCTTTGGCATGTTTTAACGTACTTCGCTGATTTTCGATTTTCTCAATGGAATCATTTCATGCCTGCTAGTTGGGCGTTTTTTCCGGCTCTGATAAGTGTCTTGCTGTTTCTTAGCCCTCGTGGTTTACCAGGGCGTTACCTGGCATTGGTATTCTGCTTCCCCTTATTTTTTATGAGACCTGAAAAGCCAGAACAAGATGAAGCATGGTTTACTTTGTTAGATGTTGGTCAGGGCTTATCAGCAGTTGTGCAAACAAAGAATCATTTGTTGCTTTTTGACACAGGGCCAAAGTTTAGTGACGAATTTGATACAGGTAAGGCAGTAGTATTGCCGTATCTAAAATCTCAAGGTATTAACAAAATTGATATGATGATTATTAGTCATGGTGATAACGACCACATCGGTGGTTTCAATAGTATATTCAGTAAATTTTCAATCAACGAATTATTATCTGGTGACATGGAAAAAACGTCACCAGCGAAATCAAAACAGTGTCTGGCAGGACAAAACTGGGAGTGGGATGGTGTGACATTTCAACTATTACATCCTGCAACATCTCCCGTTAAAAAAGCTGACAATAATGACTCTTGTGTATTGCATGTTACCGCAAATGGTAAGTCAGTTTTGATTACTGGGGATATTGAAAAACAGGCAGAAAAATTATTGCTGAAGAATAAGGTGAACTTGAAAAGTGATATTCTGGTTGTTCCTCATCACGGTAGTAACACCTCTTCTACGGCACAATTTATTGAAACTGTTGATCCAAAAGTCGCACTTTATCCAGCGAGTTATTCTAATCGATATGGATTTCCGAAAGCAAAAGTTGTTGCACGATATAATGCGTTACGGATTCCGCAATATAGTACCGGGGAGGGCGGTGCATTGCTAATAAAGCTCGATGCAGAATCAGATTTTGTACCAATCCAATTCCGTTTGGATATTAAACGACTTTGGCATCGTTAATATTTTCATAAAGATCAGCACTCAGATCAATTATCAACCAAAAAAATATTGAATCTTACTTTTCCATTTTGTTCTAAAAGCCTTTAAAATAACTCACCGATTTTTTAGTTGCTTCAATGACTTAACAAGATTGTCAGGTTTCTTTATAAATCTGCTTGTTTTTTGTTCGTTACAATATAACTAAGTGAATAATTGTTATCTTTGTTAGTTGCAATCGTGTGAAGTCGCGAGGCGGGTATTTGCCTGGTTAGGTTTATATGAAAGCCTAAAAAAACCAAAATACAAAAGTTAAGTAAATAATAAAACCGATACAGGGGAAGTAATTAATGTTCGAACTTATTCAATCAGGCGGTTGGTTGATGTTACCGATTTTAGTCTGTTCAGTGATTGCCATGGCAATTATTGTTGAACGATCGTTTGCTTTGCGTAAGCATAAAATTGTACCCAAACATTTAGTGGCTCAAATCTATCAGCTGCGCAAGAAAAACCAACTTGATAAGGCGAGTATTCAATCGTTAAGAGATAATTCGCCGCTGGGCCGCGTGTTGGCTTCCGGGCTTTCAACGATGCATCACTCTCGTGAGGTTATGAAAGAGAGTATTGAAGAGAGTGGTCGGCATGTAGTACATGATATGGAAAAGTATCTTCAGACTTTGGGAACAATCGCTAATATCTCACCACTATTGGGGCTGCTAGGCACCGTTGTTGGGATGATTAAAGTCTTTACCGTTATTACTTCACAAGGTGTGGGGAATCCTGGCGTTTTGGCGGGAGGTATTTCTGAAGCGTTATTGACAACAGCTGCGGGATTAACCGTTGCTATTCCCAGCTTGATTGCGGCACGTCATTTTCGCCGTCATATTGATGATATCGTTATTTATATGGAGCAAGAAGCCATTAAACTGGTTGAAGTGATCCATGGGCAACGTGATGAAGACCCTGTGGAGAAAATGCCATGAACTTCCGGCCTCGTCCGCAAGAGGAGCTAGATGTTAACATCACGCCATTGATTGATATTGTATTTTTATTGCTCATCTTTTTTATGATCTCTACGACGTTTAAGCAAGAGTTTGAAGTTGGGATAGAGTTACCTCAAGCGGCATCTGAAAAAAGGTTGACGGAAAAAGTATTGGAAATAACGATCGATGGTAGTGGCGCATATTATCTCAATCGTAAAAAATTAGTTAATAACGAGCTAGCTAACCTCAAGCACGGTTTGCAGAAAATTTCTGAGGGTAATACGAAGTTGCCGGTTGTTATTAGTGCTGATGCAAAAACTCCACATGAAGCGGTGATTAGAGCAATGGATGCAGCTCGTCAGTTAGGATTTTCTCGATTAACGTTTGCTACCCAGCAATTAGCAGAATAATCAAGAAGGTTATCCAAACATCATCAGCTCCCGCTAGAAACGGAGTTGGGATTGATTTTTCCGTTCCGAGTGCATTCTTAGCCCAAGTCACTCCAAAATCAATCCCAACTCCGTTTTTAGCGGGAATCGCTGTCCAAACATCTCCGTAATTGTAAGTATTAGCGATTTTATCTTATACTAATGCTTGATAATTGAACATCTATTAGATTACTACCTCTGAGTTTTTTCTACTGCTCTATTGAGCACTTTTCAGGTTACAATAGCGGTTTTTTAAAATTGCTATTGTCTTCGAGCTTTTCTAATCAGCTCTATGCGAATTGCAGAACAATCCGGTTAAAAATTTGAATGTCAAAAACATCTGAAGTTGCCGTTATGAACGGTAAAGAGATCTATAAACGCCTACTGACTTATGTTAAACCTTATTGGAAAGCATTTATTTTTGCCATTGTAGGGATGGTGATCGTTGCTTCTACCGAAGTGGGTTTTGCAGCACTTATTAAACCAATGCTGGATGGCACGTTTGTCGAGCGTGATCCTTTCTACCTGACATTTATTCCTGCAGCGCTGATTGGTATTTTTCTTATCCGGGGTGTCGGTAGCTTCGCGGTGAGTTACTGTATGGCCTGGGTCGGACGCCATGTAATCCGTGATTTGCGGGAACAGATGTTTGATAGCTTGTTACATTTACCCACCTCTTATTACGACAAAAGCCCTTCAGGGAAATTGATTTCCAAACTTATTTATGACGTTGAGCAAGTGTCTGATGCTGCCAGTCGTGCTTTAACGATACTGGTACAAGATACCCTCATTCTTTTTGGATTGCTTGGTTGGATGTTTTATTTAAACTGGCAATTAACATTGCTATTCCTCATTATCGGTCCTCTGTTGAGTGGCATGGTTGTATTTATCAATAAACGCCTGAGATTGATTAATAAACGATTACAAGAGTCGGTGGGTGATGTTACTCATGTGGCGCAGGAGGCCATTGACGGTCAGCGAGTCATCAAAACTTTTGGCGGTCAAACATACGAACGAGATCGATTCGAAATGGCGAATCAACAAAATCGCCGACAGTTCATGAAAATTATTGTGACTAATGCGACAGCGGTGCCAGTTGTGCAATTAGTTGCTGCGTGTTTATTGGCTGCTATTGTCTACCTTGCCAGTCGGCCTGATATGCAAGACTCCATAACAGTCGGTACCTTTATGTCTTTTATAGCTGCAGTCTTGATGCTGTTTCCACCATTAAAACGACTAACAACCATAAATGCAGTATTACAACGAGGGATTGTAGCGGCACAAAGTGTTTTTGACTTTCTTGACGCCAAAAAAGAAGTTGATAGCGGGAGTGAAATTCTTGAATCGGTTTCAGGCAAGATTGAATATCGTAACGTTGAGTTTCAGTACGATGATGAATCTAACAAAGTCATAAATAATTTTAATCTTCAAATTGCGCCGGGTGAAACTGTGGCATTTGTCGGCCGATCAGGTAGTGGAAAAACAACATTAGTGAACCTGATACCCCGTTTTTATAACACGAGTGCGGGTCAAATATTTATCGATGATGTAGATACTCAAACGGTAAAACTTAATTCATTGCGTCAAAATATTGCGTTGGTTAGTCAGGATATTACGCTTTTTAACGATACTATTGCGCATAATATCGCATACGGGGCAATGAGTGATGCTATAGATGAGCAGGTAATTAAAGCAGCTGAAGCTGCACATGCCATGGAATTTATTCGCGACCTGCCTGATGGCTTGGATACGATAGTTGGCGAAAAAGGAATGATGTTATCAGGTGGCCAAAGGCAACGTTTAGCGATTGCGCGTGCTATTTTAAAAGATGCGAAGATTTTAATTCTTGATGAAGCGACATCAGCACTCGATTCAGAATCTGAAAGACATATTCAAATCGCTTTGGATGAACTCATGAAAAACAGAACGACTTTAGTGGTTGCACATCGCTTATCGACGATTGAAAACGCAGATAAAATTGTGGTTCTTGATTCAGGAAAGGTGATAGAAGTTGGGACTCATGATGAATTAATTGAGAAAAAGAGTGCGTATGCTTCGCTGTATAATATGCAGTTTGGTGAAGCTTAATCGATCCGGCATAAAATGTGCTTATTTAGAATTAGCTAGGACGCTGTTATGTGCTGCAAGGCAAGCTGTATAAAGGACAACTCGTTAGGCCAAGGATTGGCCGCCTTTTGTTCATCTTTTCTTCATCCCCACCCTCCCTATTTATTCTTCTGTGCAAGTTTGGTTTTATGGACATCAAATGTCTTTCACCGATAAAATCACAGAATACTGGTACAAACCAGCAGAGCAAGTTCCTTTTGCCTTAAAACTGCTCTCGAATGCTTTTGCCTTCATTAGTCAGCAGAGAAAAAAAGGCTATCTCAACTCGCCGTCAAAAGTTTATCGCGCCCCTGTCCCACTTGTCGTGGTTGGAAATATTTTTGTCGGTGGGACTGGTAAAACACCGCTTGTTATTGCACTTGTTGAATTATTAAAACAGCACGGGATAAAGGCAGGTGTGATTAGCCGAGGTTATGGCGGCCAGAAACTCAAGAAGCCCGAAGCAGTTTTTGCCCACAGTGATCCATTAGTTGTTGGTGACGAGCCTGTGCTCATTGCCACACGAGCAAAATGCCCGGTCGTTGTTTATCCAAAACGTGCTGAGGCGATACAAACACTTTTAGCGCACAACGATGCTGATGTGATTATTTCTGATGATGGATTGCAGCATTATGCGATGGCACGAGATATAGAAATTGTCGTCATTGATGGAGAGAGACGGGTAGGGAATGGCTTGTTACTTCCTGCAGGGCCGCTTCGTGAGCCGGTTAGTCGATTGAATAATGTTGATTATTGTGTCGTCAATGGGGACGCGGAAAATCGTTTAGAGCATTCGATGCATTTAACTCTTTCTCAGGCTTACGCCTTGAATGATGATACACAAGAAATTCCACTATCAACATTGCAAGGCAAGACTGTCAACGCAGTGGCGGGGATTGGAAATCCTGCTCGTTTTTTTGACGGTTTAAAAACATTCAATATAAACGTGTTAGAACGATCATTTCCTGATCATTATGCATATAAATTGGGGGATTTAACCTTTTCTGACGATTTTCCGATTCTCTTGACCGAGAAAGATGCGGTAAAATGTCGCTATCTACCCTTAAGGGATGTATGGGTAGTGCCGGTTGTTGCAAATTTGGAGCAGTCGTTTAAAAGCAAATTTGTGAATCAAGTAACACTACTTGTTAATCGTGTTACGAAATTAAATACAACAATAAATCAATAATCTCAATTGTTAACTTAAAACCGGTGATTGAAGAACGTGCCAATACAGGCTAAAGATGAGCGTCAGATGCCCAAGTTATTTTATACACGTTCCTAAGCCACAAACTGAAGGTAATTAAATGGACCGAAAATTATTAGATATACTAGCCTGCCCATTATGTAAAAGCCCTCTGGTTTACAAAAAAGAACAAAAAGAATTAATTTGTAAAGCCGATCGATTAGCTTTTCCGATTCGAGATGATATTCCTGTCATGCTGGAAGAAGAGGCTCGCCAATTAAATGCTGATGAGGAAGTTTAAGCATGAGTTTTACCATAGTTATTCCAGCACGTTACGCTTCTACTCGTTTACCAGGAAAGCCACTAGAGCTTATCGTTAACAAGCCTTTAATACAGCACGTTCATGAATGTGCATTAAAAAGTGAAGCAGACGAAATCATAATTGCAACTGATGATGATCGTATCCGAGAAGTCGCCGAATCATTTGATGCCACAGTTTGCATGACGTCAACGCGCCATAATTCAGGAACAGATCGTTTAGCTGAAGTTATTAAAGAACAAGGTTACCCTGATGATCGCATTGTTGTGAATTTGCAAGGAGATGAGCCGTTAATGCCTGCGAGTGTTATTAACCAGGTTGCAGAAAATTTAGCGCAAAGATACGAAGCTGGTGCTGCAACAGTCTGTACTCGAATTCACCGGGTTGATGAATTGTTTGATCCTAATGTAGTGAAAGTTGTTAGCAATCGCGACGGTTATGCCATTTATTTTAGTCGCGCCCCGATTCCTTGGGATAGAAGTCACTTTCCGAATCCTCCGCGCTTGCCACCAACAGCAGAATTTTACCGTCATGTTGGCTTATACGCCTACCGGGCGGGTTTCCTCAAAAAATTTGTTATGTGGCCTGTATGTCTTCATGAGAAAGTTGAATCGCTTGAGCAGCTAAGAATTTTATTTCACAGTGAAAAAATTCATGTTGATGTGGCAAAAGAACTTCCTGGGCCAGGTATAGATACCGAGGATGATTTGTATAAAGTTCGGGATATGTTTCTTAACTAAAAAAAGTGTATGAAAAATGGGAGCATGCCATTGTTCTCCCATTTTTTCATGAATCACGAAATACAGGTTTCAATGTCTTTCTTGTATTGAGATGGTAACAATGGAGATTGTTTTAATTTACCTAACTCTTTAGCAACTTCGTTAAACACGCTTCCCCAATCACCCGGTGATGCTTGACTAAATAGTCGTGCATTGGGATACCACAATGAAGGATTTTTTCCATTTAACCATCGCCAGTTTGTTGCGTAGGGGAGAATGATCCATACGGGTTTGCCTAACGCACCCGCAAGATGAGCGGTGACATTACTAACCGTAATCACCAGATCCAATGCAGAGATCTGAGCAGCTAATTCCTCCATGTTATGAAAATGATCTGTTTCTACCCATTCATGGATAATAGAATCAAACTCATTAAGCTCATCTTCCACATGACCGTACTGTAAGTTAATAAAATGACAATTATCCTGCTGGAATAGTCGTTCCCACCAGCAAAGCTCTGCAGAGCGTTTTAATGATTGCTCACCCAAACCGCCGCGCCAGGAGATACCAATTTTCAAACCGACTCCCAATTTGTTAAAACGGTTTTGCCAGTGTTTGGTGATCTCTGGTTTAGATGCAAGATAAGTATTGGATTGAGAGAACGCTTCCCACGAGTTTCTAAGAAAGCGAGGAATACTTGACGAAGATATATGGACATCAGCAAATTCTTCATCAGCATAATCGTTAGAAATAAGTAATTCGGAATGAGGGATGATTGTTGTATTATCAAAAGCACGTTGAAATAGTGGCACAAGACGCGTATCTGCTTCAATGTAACATTTTTTTGCGACATTGATAATTTCCTGGTAACAGGATGCAAACATGATTTCATCGCCAATGCCTTGTTCACGGTGAATAAATACTGTCTTATTTTTAAAATAGTTTAGCGAGTAATGTGTAACAGAGTTTTCTGGCGGTGTAATTTGTTTTGGTCGGGTTTTCGACATTAAGCCATAGTCATAGAGTCTCCAACCTTCTTTCCAGTTTCCTTGAGAAAGCAGTAAAAGTGCTTTATTCCATAAAACAAACGCATTATCTGGCTCAAGTTGTAGTGCATGGTTATAGTAGCTTAATGCAGAATCAGGTTTTCTCAATTCCGCCATCAGTAAACCAATATTTGCTAACGTTTCAACAGAAATAAAGAGCCGAAGTGCTCGGAACAAGCTTTGCTCAGCAAGTGTATACTCTCCTAATTTACGGCAAACATTGCCGTGGTTGTTATAAGCCTCGGCATAATCTTGCCTGAGTGTGATTGCTTGTTCGTAGTGGTACTTTGCTTTTCTCAACTGCTGGCAGGCGTCGTAACAATTTGCAATTGAATGATGGAGAATAGGGGAGTGAGTATTTTTTACCAGTGCGTGTTTATAATAGGTTAATGCTTTATCATATTGCGAAGTATTTTCAAATAGAAATGCTAATACTTGTAATGTTGGTAGGTGTCCTGGGTTATAATTTAGCGCTTTTCGATAAAGCTCAATCGCTAAATTTGTTTGATTATTCGCATGATGTACTAAAGCTTTGTTAAAATATCGAGAAAACTGCTGTTGGTTATTTAATTCAAATTCTACAGTCATTTTTATTGGCTCTATTGAGAATACTATTGCGGTTCAAAGTCGCTTTGAACATTTAGTTTTGAAAATTGCACAAACTAAACCAATTTCCAGAATGATTAGCCTACAAGAATTAATAAAAAAATTTTAAATGAACTGGAGAATCCAAGTGGATGAATTTAAAGAATATTCGGAATTAGAAGAAATACTTGATAGTGGTGATGTAGATGAAGAGTGTTTAACGTTTATCGAAGCACATGGTTATTTAGCGGCAACAGTTATCAGCCCTATTGCCACAACTGATGAGCAGTTGCTGAGTGAGATTATTGGTGAGGAAGGTGAGAACGATAGTGAACTGATCAATCAAATTAAACCACAAATATTGAAATTGCGTGCTCAGATCGCACGTGAGTTACTCGCGGGTGAATGTCTTTCAATTCCATTGTCTGCAGAGAATGAGGATGAGTATGTTTCTGAAATGGAAGCTTGGTCTGCTGCATTCATGGAAAAGCATATCACTAACGAGGAAACCTGGTTTGATGAAGGTGGGGAAACAATTGCAGAGCTATTATTACCGATTGTTGCTGCGTCTGGTTTTCTAGAGGATGAAGAGATCGAGAATATTCGTGATGATGCCTCACTTTATTTGAGTATGCTGGAAAATATACCCGAAGTTGTGATTGATTTATATGCGATTTTTCACGAGTCAGGGCAAAATACATCCTCTCAATAGCTTGAAATGTGGTCAGTCTTCACTGATGTCTGGTATTTTGGAGGGTTAATGTCTATAACGTGAAAAAGTTTACGCTTTAATCAATAACAAAAATTAGTCTATGTCCGTTTACTTACATGTAGTTGATGAGTAAGTATGGGGGCACAAATGTTAAAGCATGTCATATTGTTATTTGGAATCTGTCTTTGCTGTATTAGCAGTCTTGTTGTGGCAAAAGATTTCAATAATGCGAACTATCTCGCAAGTTATGTGCTTGACTGGGAAGAAACAAGAGCAGGTTACGCGAACTGCCAGACAGAGAAAACGCATAGAAATCATTTTATGCTCGGTGAATGCCCAACGATGAATTCCATCAACCTATACTATGCTACAAGTGCATTGCTACACTTTACCGCAGTGACATTGTTACCTGAAAAATATGCAGAGCGCTTGAAAAGTACTGAGCTAATGGTTAATTTTTCGATTAACGAAAACTCCTCTCAAATAGGTATGAAATACCAGTTTTAATCTAAATTCCCCGTCCGCTTGCGGCGGGCGCAAACCCGATATAAAATTGATAAATCCTGTTCTTAAGAATCCTTTCTAATTGCCAATATAAGTACGTGATAGGTAAGTCATTTCCAATCAAAACTTATACGGCAAGCAATGACACGCACAATACTCAATATATTAATTATTGTCTTTTTTCTTCTTCAAGCGGCGAATATCTTTCACTATTCGTGGATGTCCGCTCTTGAGAATAAGATTTATGATGTTCGTCTAAATCTCACAATGCCAAATTCTAACGACCCGCGTGTTGTTATCTTAGATATTGACGAAAAAAGTTTGAAAAATATCGGACGTTGGCCATGGAATCGAAAAGTAATGGCTGAGATTGTGGATACGTTATTTGACCACTATTATATTCAGGTTCTGGGTTTCGATATTTTATTTGCTGAACCTGATGATAGCTCAGGGTTATCAACATTAAATGCAATTGCTGATGGCCCTCTAAAAAATAATACAGACTATTTGTCGACTCTTGAGCAGATGAAAGAGGAGTTGAATTATGACCAACGTTTTGCAAATGCATTAAAAGACAGAGATGTCATAACCGGCTATTTTTTTCGTAATCAGCTAAACGAAAATAGTAAAAACCTTAATACAGGCGTGTTACCGCCTGCTGTTGAAACAACGCTTCCCTTTACCCATTTGCAAGATGATTTGTTAACACCAACAGGTTTTGGAGGCAATATGGCGATGTTCCAGAATTCCGCATGGAATGGTGGTTTTGTAGATATCCCCACTATTGATAAAGATGGAATTGTACGCGCTGTTCCGATGATCCAGATGTATGAAGGTGAAATTTATCAAAGCCTATCCTTAGCCTTAACCAGAGCATTGCTTGGTTTTCCACCCATTGAACCAGTCTACGCCAACGAAGTTGCAACTGGCGGTGATAATGTGCTCGAAGCAATCAAGTTCGATGATTTTGAAGTACCAGTCACGCCCCAAGGCATTGCTTATATTCCTTATCGAGGTAAGTATCCAAGTTATCAATATGTGTCGGCTGAAGACGTGTTGAATAAATCGGTAAAAATGGAAACACTAGAAGGTGCGATTGTACTCATGGGTACTTCTGCAACGGGATTGTTAGATTTACGTGCCACACCCGTACAAAATGTTTATCCTGGTGTTGAAGTTCACGCGAATATGGTTTCAGGAATTTTGGATAAAACAATTAAGCTGAAACCGTTTGATGTGCAAGGTCTCGATTTCTTTACCCATTTGATAATCGGTATGGTTATGATATTTGTTTTGAGAACACTTGCACTCGTATATAGTGTATTCGCCACAATTGGACTAATTTCTCTAACCATATATCTAAACTATTACACCTGGCAAGAGCTAAATTTAATAACACCAATAGTCTCTCCATTGTTAATGATACTGATGCTTTTTGTTCTGCATATCGCTTACGGTTATTTTATAGAGGACCACAAAAAACGCAAACTAAAAGGCTTGTTTGGACAATATGTTCCACCTGAGTTGGTGGATGAAATGAACAAAAATATCAGCAAGGTTTCATTGAAAAGTGAAACCCGCGAGATGACTGTTTTATTTTCCGATATTCGTGGTTTCACCCGCTTATCTGAAACTATGGACCCGGAATCATTATCAGAATTAATGAATCTCTACTTAACTGAGATGACAAAAATAATTCACAAACACAGAGGCACAGTAGATAAATATATCGGTGACGCTATTATGGCCTTTTGGGGAGCTCCATTATCCGATGAGGAACACGCTCGGCATGCATTACTTGCAGCGGTAGAGATGAAAGAACAACTTCCTCTACTGAATAAGAAATTTGAAGAGCGAGGATATCCTTCAATAAATATTGGAATGGGACTTAATACCGGACGCATGAATGTCGGCAATATGGGTTCCGAATTTCGAATTGCTTATACGGTATTAGGTGATTCTGTTAATTTGGCGAGTAGACTAGAGAGTATTACAAAGCAATATGGTGAGACACTAATTATTAGTGAAACAACCAAGTTGCAGGTGCCAGAATGGTCTTATCAAGAAATTGACTTGGTGCGTGTTGTTGGTAAACAGGTTCCTATTTCTATCTACAAACCTGTTGCGGCCAATGATGTTATCAGTAAAGTACAACAAAAAGAGATCGACTTGTTTGATCAAGCACTAGATTATTATCGAAATAAAAATTGGCAAGAAGCGAAACGGGTTTTAAATGAAATATTGAAATTTTCGAAGTCTCCTAATCTTTACTCAGTTTACATGAACAGGTTGGAAGAATATCAGAACCACGCACCTGAAAACGATTGGGATGGTGTATTTGAAGCTAAGTCAAAATAGGTAATACTGCTGTTAAAATATTAACACATTGATTATTACGGGGGGTCTCTATTGATAGATAAGATATAATTATCTTGAAATACGCCGTCTTCCGCGATAACTTGCAGCGTAATTATATTACTTCCTACTGTTAAAGGAATTCCTGAAGCGACTTGTCCTGAACTGACTGTTTGAGTGCCGAAATCTATGGTCGTTCCAACGGTATCGGCTATTGGAGTAATATCAATTGTGCTGGATGACCATGGTACTGTAACTGAGTAATTGTGTGTTGAAGTATTAAATGATGGTGCCAGAGCACCCGATGAAATAGATAGACCAATCAATTCCGAAGGCAGTGCCATAGTAATTGTAGGTGCTGAATCACATAATAATGTCTCATCCAAATTGGGAAGCGTGGCGTCGACATATTGGTCATAATGATTGTTTCGAAAGCGTAGCACTTCATCTTCTAAATTAATATTATCAAAAAGTGATTGAGGCTGAGGGTAGAGTATATCAAGGGTTTGTTCATTGATTGAGCCATCTATTTTACAATCTGAAAGATCAGCAGTAATCATGTCAATTGCTGTGTAACTTATATTCGGGTCGTTGATTAACATAGATGCTGAATTCATGACATATGCACCTCCGCCTATGAGCAGAGCATACGTTATAGAAAGATCTGATGCGGTAACATCTGGATCGATAGGGTCAGTCGGTAACAAGGTGAAAGGATCGAAACCAAATGAGTTATTTGCGCGAGACCATACCCGATTAAATGCCTGGTTTATATCAACAGCTTTTGTTGTTTCAGTTTGAAACATTTTAACTAAACTATGCGTGATAAAATTGATTGCCGCTGTGGTCTCACCTGGGATTAAAATGCCATAGAGTCCTTCATCATCAGCAAGAGAAAGTATTCGTTTTTTATTAATATCTGGCTCAGGATCGGATTCATCAACGTAGGTACCACCCGTTGATTCTACCAATAAAATATCATTATCAATATTATTAACAGTTAGTGTCCACAAACCATCAACAGAAGTTGTTTGCGCTAAGGCTTCTCCGGTTTTTAAACCATCAGCATCTACGGCGTAGACAGATATAGTCGCATCAGTGATTGGTCCCTTGGTAGCTGCACCATTATAGGTGACAACATTTTTGTTATTATCAGTAGTTAAAAGATTACATGCTGATAATGTTAACGTGGCTATTAGTAGAGTGGTACTGTAGAGGGAGATAGATGTACGTTTCATTGTTTCTTCTCACTAAATACTGCCGTACCAGTCACCGTTGTTGCTTGTCCATTAGTATTAGCATCAAGTGAGTAATTGAATGCTCCGCCATTGGTAGGGCTGGTAGTTAAGCCACCAGATATTTGGCCGCCAGTACCATTGCTTGATCCTGTTGCATCAAAAATTTCAACATTGAGTTGATTTCCAAAAAATCTTCCGGTTGATTCATCAAGCAAAATACCCTGTTGTCCTCCTCTCCATAATTGTTGATTGATTGAGAGTGTGACATCAGCGTCAACTTTATTGGTATCAAAGTTTGCAAAGAGAGATGCAGTGCCAAGTGTGCCTATATTGCCGAGGTTATCGGTGGGTCTCGTATTTCCAATCAATGTGAAATTGCGGGTACCGGAAATTGGCAGTTGAATATTATCTGAACCCTCCATACCCTGAACCCAATGCAGGCTCTGGTTATTATAATCCAGTGAATCAATAGTACTGATATCTGTGGTGTGAAGTGTTTTTGCAATATTTCCGTTAGACCATCTGCCCCACGATAATCCTGTGGCAGGGTCATGGCCATAATCTTCAATGATAGCCGTCTCAAGTCCATAATCACTATAGCTATACAAAGAAAGATCGGATGAATCTGCTTGGTAAAATGACATTAATTTATTGTCAGCACTGCTTTCAGTTGCATACTCAAATGAGCTTCCATCACTAACAAGGCTCGATATAAAAAAACGAGACAAACGCGTCACTAGTAATGGTGTGGGAGTATTAGTTCCATCATCCCCAATTGGCGTAGCCGTGTTATCGTCAGTAATGATTGAATTGGGATCGTTGCCAATGACGTCGGAAAAATTGTCACAAGAGGCACTAAAAAGACTACCACAATCACCAGTGACATTAAGTGGAATGCTTTCATCTTTCTCAAATTCTGAAATTTTTGCAATTTCATCACTATAGCGTTCAATTACCTTATTAATTTCATCTGTAGTCTCCGCATTGCTAAATTCCTTTTTCAAACCTTCCACTAACTCCTGATCAATCGCAGAAAGCTTGTCACTGTTCTGACTAAATAATTCTTTTATTTGAGTTGCAACGTCTGATGGTACAAGGGCGTTTCTGCCATCGATACGCTTCGTGATTGCAGAAGGTAATGCATTAGTTTTTGATGCCCCCGGTTGTCTGCTGGTAATCACAGACAACTCTGGTGTTTTTCGGGCATTAGGCGTTTTTTCTGATTTTGTATTCACTTTTTTATCCGACTTTCTCGTGAAGTCTTTTGCAAACTCAATCAAATCGTCCCTAGAAGCCTTAATTTTGTCAAACATGAGGAAGGAGGGTGGTTTCAGCAACATACGAGGTTTTATATTGAATGAACCAACGGTGGCATACTGGTTTTTATCTAACGTGATACTGCCCATTTGATTGCTAACAGTCACGCCGCCATTAACCACCCCAATGTACAATCCACTATTCACTGTCGCGTTAATTTCATCCTTACAATTAGATTGGCATAACATTAACGAATAATCTGTGCCTCGAATACCAATAGTTGCCACAGCTGTTTTCATTTTGTAGGATTTTTTATTTTTCTTACCAATAGCCCCGGTAACTGCTCTTATACCACCACGAATTAGACTCATTTCACTTTTGTCTTTATCTGGGTTTTCACTATAAACATAAGCGTCGACTTTAAATTCACTATCTGCTCTTATAGAGATTCGTGCACCATCAACAAACTTGATTTGTGCCTGACCTTTAACAAATGTTTTAATCGTATCGCCCTGAAAGATATCCGCTCCACGACGTGCTCTTTTATGTTTTCCACTGGCATCAATTATCTGAACCTTACCAATCGTAAAAATCAGTTTGCCGATTGAATCACCAGCATGCGCAGTGCCAATAGAATACAATGTTATAACCAGCAGTATTGAAAGTGTGTAACGAATAGTGTGGTTTATAAACATGAGACAAACCCTCAGAATGTATATTTTATGCCAGCTGATGTATTAAGGCGCGAATAGTCAAACAGATCAACCGTGGAAAGATTTCGTATATAAGAACTGTTGATAGATAGCTCCCAGTAACGATTTGGATTTAATGCAATGTTAAACGAACCGTCTACTAATACTTCTCGTCGCTCTGATGATGAAAACAAGCCAACATAATCCGAATACATGGCCCCACCACTGACAGAAAAATTGCCTGGCTTAAACAATTTAAACCTCTTATTAAGGATTATTCGTCCACCTGCCAGATATTTTTCGTGTATAGAATTACTTTCTTTCGGGTGATATTTGCCGGCCAAAGTCGATAGATGAAGTGTAGGGGCATATAAACGCTTGGGTTTTATCGAAAAACCACCACCTGCAATAAATTGCATCGCATTACGTTCTGATAACTCAGTTCCGAAATCAATATTTGATAAACTGGAAAACAAATCCAGAAAAAGTGTTTTAAAAACAGGTGTGCTTTGTGAGTATGTGAAAGCGGTCACAAAACTTGCCAGATCTGATGCGATATCGGTTTTTTGTAATTGAATACCAACATTACGTTCGAGATTTTTTGCATTATACCGCCACAACCCCAACGCATTCATGCTGGTAAAATTAACCATGCCAGCGTCTTTGTTATATCGTTGTGTGTAATTCGTCGTGAATATTGCCGTATCTTGTGGACTAACTTTCAGCGCTCCTTGAATGCCAACTTTCGCAGAAGCGAAGACAGAGGGTGTTTGAACATTCTCTTCGGCTAATTCAAAACCTTCAAAAGTTTTCGCATTGGTTGAACTGTTTGCATTAGTGTCATAACCTCCAGACGAGGCAACAAAGACATTAAATGACGTTTTACTGGTTTTTCTTGCTTGAGTAGGTGTGAGTAATCTTAAATAGGTTTTAGCCACTTTTTCTGCGGCGGGATGTGGTTTTTTACTTAACGCTAACTCAAACTCCATTCTTGCCGCATTGTATTCGTTAACCTCATAATACGCACGTCCCAAATCAATGTGTACACCAGCAAGACGGGGATTCATTGCAAAAGCACGTTGTAGCGCTATTATGGCAAGATTAGCCTGACCACTTTCCAGCGCTGCTATACCAAGCACATAATCGTATTCCCACCAACCTGCATATTCGTCTTCCATTAGCTCTAATAATTGATAAGCACCAGAAGAGTTTCCTTTTTCAATCATTTGTGAGGCTTGTTGAATAGATTCTCGAGGGTTTGCACTTAAATCGAAGGGTATAACGCAAAAATAGGCCAAGAATAACAAAGATAAAAAAGGCGCACGTGTGAATACGATCTTCGTTGTATTAAGACTTATTGTTTTTCCTATTTGTGAAATCATTGGCTTATCGGTTTTAAATACAGGTAATCCAAGTTTGGAGATATTTGAGTAACAGGTAAGTTAGTATCGACAAAAACAAGGGAAAATGAATAAATGCTACCAAACGTGGTCTATTCACCCCACGAAAATTCGAGCGCAAAACACATTAAGCCTCCCCCTTAGTAAAAGGGGGATTGAGGGGGATTATGGGAGTAAGAGCGAGATTAAAAGGAATTTAGTAAATCTCCCTAAACTCTCTTTATCAAAAAGGGGAATACGATCAATACGTTCATAGACTCAAGGTAGCGGATGCCATAAAGCCACTACGCCTAAAACACAAGCTACAGGCGCACTCTAAACTCGCTCCTAATTGATCCTTAACGCTTGAAACGAACAAGAAATAGACGATTGTCGCCAACAAATAATCTATTACATGAAGAGTTACGTCTACTTCATTGCAAGCACTGAAATAATCCGATACCCTGCCAATCATACGCTTTTGAGAATAGTGGGTTTATTTACATGATGTTCCCGGAATATACTATTTCTTCAAGTCGCTGATAAAGTGAAGAAATCTTTATTCTTTTACTCCTGTTAAGGTTACTATTTGGGTAGCCATACAAAATTTCGATTTTGAGGAAAAGTTGCTCATCCCGTGGCTATCGAAAATACTTGAAACGAAATTCAATATACACTTTAAGCAGTAGGCGAATATTTTGGGATAAGTTATGCGACAGTGAGTCGAGCGGTTAAATTGTTCGAATGTAAAATGAAAGGCTTGATGCTAGATTTACAGGAAACTATTCCATGGATATGAAAAATAAAATCCGTATGGAGAGAGAATATAGTGTTTTTTCATATTGATGAGTCGGGTAATACAGGAAATAACCTTTTTGACTCCAATCAACCAATACTGAGTTATGGAGTTTTGTCGAGTAAATTAAATGTGGATGCCCTGGGTGTTCAAATTCATCGACAAATGTTGAAAAAGCTTGGCGAGGAGTCTTTACATGCAAATCAATTGGGTGTTGAAAAATTAACGGGCATTGCTCCATTGCTATATCAATTGCAAAAAAAACTTAAATTTGATTTTGATTATTACTTTATCGAAAAACAAACGTATGCACTAGTGACGTTTTTTGACTCAGTGTTCGATGCTGGAATTAACCCTGCGGTTAAATGGGATGTCTATTGGACGCCACAAAGGTATTACTATATCCACCTTTTGGCTCCTTTTTTTGATGAAGAGCTTTTAAAAGAATCCTGGTCACTATTTATTGAAAGAAATATTAGCAGGAATGCGGATCGAATCTCTTCGCTTTTAAGTGAACTACTGACACGAATTAACTCTTCAAAAATGCACCCAAGGCCGAAAGAGCTAATTGGTGATACCTTGCACTATGGTATTAGGGAACCTTTAACGCTTGATTTTGGGACTGCCGATCAAAAGATAGTGTCACCAAATTCAGTGGGTTTTCAGTTTGTAGTATCATCAATGACCGATAGATTGCGAGGCAATGGTCGAAAAGATGCAATGTCAATTGTTGTTGATAGACAATCGCAATTCAATACTGCCCAAATTAGAACTCACTCTTTATCACAGATCTTCGCCGCAAGCTTAAAAAGAGCAAGTCCCAAAGAACGCAGATGGTATATAAATCACCCGCTTCATAGAGATATACCCGAACGCTCGGTAACGTGTAATGGAGCACCGGTAAAAAGTATCAGTGTTTCAAATAGTAAAAATAGTATCGGATTACAGATTTGTGATACTTATCTTTGGATTATAATCCGAGTGTTTTCGGATAAACCAATATCAGAAGAGCTTAAATATATCGCTGGAACTCTATTAAAACGTAGCATGATTGATAGTATTTCTATGGAAGGGATGGCATATCGTTGGGAAAATTTTGAGAGGCAACTTCCGAGGTTAGAAGATGTACCGCAAGAGATAATTAAGGCAACAGAGGCAAAAATAGAAGAGCACCGGGCAAAAGTTCGCAGTATAGAGTTATAGAGTAAATAATAATTGAATATGGCAGAGCAGAGTGATAAAGCGACCCTATGTAAGAAAAGGTATCGTCGACAGGCGATTAGTTAAATAGATTAATAGCATTATGTGAGGGCTTCATGGAAAAGGATGATTCAAAAAAGGAAGTTAAAACAGATCCCTCTCACGCAAGTAATATACCCCATTCTTCCAGTAAGTTAGAGATTAACCCTACTTCGAGTGAGTCGTCTATTAAAAAGGCATCTTTTGATACTGCTTGGAATATTCACGGATCTCCCGGATCTCCCGGATCAGATAGTGATAAAGAGGAGGGTGGCAATAAAGCTAAATCAGAAAATATTGCCATTGGCATGGCTGAAGAAGTTGATATAGCAGGAGAAATTACTCCTGAAAAATCTGCAGCAAATAGTTTTGATGAGTCTGCCATAGTTGAAAAAAGCAATGATGGAAAAGGTTATGATTCCGGGAATGTTACTGTTGAGGTCCCAATAGCAGAGCTTAAATTAAAGGGATACTCGCCAACAGTTTCTGCGTCCGGTTCGAAGTCATTTGAAGCAAATAAGCATGTGAGTAGTGGACATACAAAAAATAAAGATTTAAAAGGCTCTGCGAGATCAGTTTTAACTGCGACTGGCAATCTTTCATCTGGATCTGCTACCCTAAGTGCTGAAGGGGAAGTAATTCCCGGGCCAAAACGAGCAACACACTATTCCCTAAATGACTCCGCTTCGACCAAGGATACTATTGGTTATATCCCGTACATAAAAGCACTTGCTAAACTTATTTGCCACAAAGATACAAATACCCCACTAGTAATTAGCGTTAATGGAGAGTGGGGCGCGGGTAAAACCACTTTTATGAAGCTGTTAAAAAGTGAGGTTTCAAATATTGAAAAAATCCAGCATGGAAAAAAATCATTTAGCAAACCTTTAGTGAATCAAGTCTGGTTTAATGCATGGAAATACGATACTCAAAGTGATCTTTGGGCAGCACTTCTTCAAGCAATCACTAAGCAAGTAGAAAGTAATACGCGTGGATTTACACGGTTTGCTAGACGCTTTTCACGATTACAAAATATTCGTTTCTACTTAAGCGCATTTTTGTTTTTTACAGTTATCGGAATAGGGTGGTGGTTTCAAAGTGATTTAATTGTTTCGTCAAACTTACAGGGCACTGGTGCTTTTGAGATTCAAAGTCAATTGGAAAACCCAAAACTTAATGCAAACACTTCTTATATTTTTAATTCGGTTTTAGCACTTCTACCGGCAAGTGTTGCTGGTGTTTTGTTTTATTGGTTAGGATTGCTATCACCTCTATTTTCCTTAGTACGGAGAATTAAAAATCCACTTGGCATAGATGTGAATGAGTTAATAAATGGAAAAGATTTGCCAGAAAAAATAGAAGGGATTAGAACTTTTGAAAAGATTTTAGAAGAAAGGCTTGATGATTATTTAAGTGACAAAGGAAGGCTCTTAATTTATATAGATGATTTGGACCGATGTTCGCCCGAACATGCGGTAGAAATCATTGAAGCAGTAAATGTCTTTCTAGAGACAGATCGTTGTGTGTTTATTCTTGGTATGGATAATAAACTTATCGCAAATAGTATTGAATTGAAATACAAGGAAATTAGTAAATTATTCGCAAATCCAGCCAAGGGCGATGAAGACTATCAGTTAAGTATAAAAAACAACCGAAGTTACGGTGAGTTTTTCCTCGAGAAAATCATTCAGATTCCAATCTCCGTACCGAAAATGACTAGCGGTGAAGCAGAAAAATTCGCGCGTGCCCTAATGTCAAAGCAGAAAAATAATTCAGTACAAAATGAAGTGAATGATCAAGCTGGTAATAATAAGAACAAGAGTGATGGGCAACAACTTGAAGAATTGAACATCCCAATTTCCGAAGATATACAAAATGCATTTTTGTCTATATTACCTCATTTGGAAGCGAACCCAAGAACAATAAAACGGTTTTATAATATGCTTACATTTGCTCACTTTTTTTATCGAGCAAATAGAGATGTACTAGAAGAAGTTAACGATGTGTCTCTTACATTATGGTTCTTTCTTCAATACCAATACCCACAGGAAATAAAAAAACTTAGGGGGTTAAACAAACAAGTTCTAGACTTTAACAAAATTGTGATAGGCGTCGATGACGAATTACCTGAAATAAAAGAATTTTTTGTTCGTTTTTCATCAAATAAGAAAAATGCTTGGATAATGGAAAATCTTGATGGGAAAGTTGGCCAGTTTTTTCCTATAACGCGCTTTTTAGCGATTTAATTAGTTTAATAATTTGATGACTAAACGTCCCTATGTCAGAAAAGGAATTATAGAGCTTGGAATAAATCGTGTCAGAGAGCAATTGTTTCTTATATTAATGAATCACGTTCCCTAGTACTTATTTCCATATTGATTTTTATCAATAAAAACTGTATATATAAACAGTTGTTAATTATAATCTGATGGTGTGTTGATGATATGAGCAAAATAGAGTGGACTGAGCAAACCTGGAACCCAGTGACTGGTTGTGTCAAGGTTTCGCCGGGTTGTAAGCATTGTTATGCGGAGACTATGGCTAATCGTCTTCAGGCTATGAGAGCGCCGGGTTATGAAAATGGCTTTGAGCTGAGTATATTGCCAGAAAGACTAGCGCAGCCATTAAAGCGTAAAAAACCCACAATTTATTTCGTCAACTCAATGAGCGACCTTTTTCAACAAGGTGTTCCATTTTCTTTTGTAGATCAAGTCATGGATGTTATCCAACAAACGCCGCGGCACACCTATCAAATTCTGACTAAACGCAGCAAAATTATGCGGGAGTATTTTGAGACCCGAGTTGTACCTGCTAATGCCTGGTTAGGTATATCGGTTGAGGATAAGAAGTATGGCAAGCCCCGTATTAAAGACCTGCAAGCCATTAAAGCTAGAACACGTTTTCTTTCTATTGAACCATTACTTGAAGATTTAGGCAGGATTTCTTTATCAGGAGTTCATTGGGTAATTGTTGGTGGTGAGTCTGGTGCTGGTGCGCGGCCGATGGAGGAAGACTGGGTTCGAAATATTAAAACTCAGTGTGAAAGATCAAAAGTTGATTTCTTTTTTAAACAATGGGGCGCTTGGGGGCCGGATGGGAAGAAGCGCTCTAAAAAAGAAAATGGTCGACAACTTCAAGGCAGGACATGGGATATGATGCCAGCACTAGCAATGTAGAAAATGAAATCGCCTTAATATCGAGGATAATAATAATGAATAAAGATGATATGAGAAAAAACTATATTGGTAGGGAGCAGGCTTTAGTAAAACACACAATATTAAAAACTTACTTGCAACGCTTGTTTATGATTATTGGTCAAGGTAAGGCTGATGTTATCAATTATGTCGATTGTTTTTCTGGACCGTGGGAAGCCGAAGATGAAAAACTAGAAGATACTTCCATTGGTATTTCACTTCGTATTATGTCGGAATGCAAGAAAAGTCTAAATATTGCTCCATTTAAGCGAGACATCAAATTCAGGGCATTGTATATAGAAAAAAATCCTAAAGCCTTTGCGAAATTAAAAACTTTTCTTTCAAATAATCCTTATCCGGAAATTGAGACCCAATGTCTACATGGTGATTATACGGAATTACTACCGGAAATTGTGGACTGGTGCAAGGGGCAATTTACTTTTTTCTTTGTCGATCCTAAAGGGTGGCAAAAGGTTGTAGGAGCTAAAACCATGCAGCCTCTACTAGAATTAAACAAGTCCGAATTTTTGATAAACATGATGTATGGGTTTATCAATCGGTTTGTAAAGCTTGAGCACCATGCGGATGACATGATTGAACTATTTGCTGAAGTCCCAACATTTACCAATGAAACACCAGAAGAAAGACGAAGACATTTACTTTCACTATACCGGCAAAATATAAAAAAGAATTTTGGTGGGAGGACATCATTTGTTGCCGTGGAAAAACCTGGCGTTGAGCGTGTCCATTACTTTTTAGTTTACTTAACACGTAGTTCTATTGGGATTAAGGTATTTAAAGAAGCCGCTGAGAAAATGGAAGACGTTCAACGAATTTCTCAATATAAAGTTAAATTGAGAAAGCAATTAGCGAAATCACCCATTGATGATTTATTTGGCGGCCAGGCTGAAATGCAAATTGATAAATTAGAATGCAAAGATAACAAACTCGAAGCTAGGGAGTATATTTTAAATAAGCTATCAAAGGGCGCCTTGAAAATTGATTATGATATTTGGGCCGACTGGTTGGAAGAAAGCGACTTATATCCTTCTGATTTTCAGGTAGCAATCAAAGAACTTTATAAGGAAGGACTCGTAGAAAATTTGGATTATAATGTGGGCAAGCGTAGAACAAAATTAATTCATCCAGATTGGCCTAATAAAAGCGAACGTTGGAAATTGGTGTAATTATAACAATGAGGGATGGGTTTCAATTAGTCCTATTGCTTAAAAGTGTTGAGAGGAACTGTAATAGGGCAGGCAGTACGGGAATCTGATTTTGTTGTTGATGTAAACGGAGAAAAAAAACCGTTCCTCGATATCGTAAATACGGGACAGACCACAGTTTATTTGAAGAAAAGTTTACCGAGCACTTTTTAAAGCCCGTGTCGATTAGAAAATTGATGATTAAATAAGAGGGGAGATCTAAAAAGGTTGTTGTTAAATAGTGGTCTGTCCCGAATGGCACTAACTTAAGCCGCTTTAGCACGATATCGACCCCGGTGTTTTATCTCTTTCATTTCATGTCTTGGCTTCGTCATTAATTGATACGGTTTTGGCCTTCGCTTTACACATCGAGGTTCATTCCTTCCGGGCCTTTCAGGCACAATATGATTTGCGATTGAATCAT
>Ga0316204_10002241_pt1 | contig 45077 bp, 45 predicted proteins | sample 6monrhotite_MG_2_FD_205661 | JGI IMG/M metagenome (GOLD analysis project Ga0316204, IMG submission 205661) | Microbial mat bacterial communities from mineral coupon in-situ incubated in ocean water Damariscotta River, Maine, United States -... | ecosystem: Environmental > Aquatic > Marine >... | reverse complement strand
ATCGTCTATGTCCGAACCTCGAGCGGCCACGTGCGCTCGGGGCATCGCGCTGGAGGCATGTTGACCTTGCGTGGCGAGACGTTGAGGTACCAGCCGACGATGTTGCAGGCCGAGGTCGACGTCGATGCGATGTCGGTCCTGGAGCGTGCGCCCGAGCCGACCCGCTCGGCCGAGACCCCAGCGAACCCGCCGTCCGAGCCGCGGCAAACTCCGCAGGCGACCGACAGTCCTCGCATGCGGGAGGCCCTCAGGGTTCAGCTGCGCCATCACGACCGGACGTGGGGGGAGGCTCGGGCGAAGACCCGAGCGTGGCTTGACGACTGGGCAGGGAAGTTCCCATGGGCGCGCGAGATCATCGAGGCCCACTTCCGTGGACGCATCCCGACGGAGGAGGAGGCGCAAGTCGAAGCGGAGCGCGAGGCTGAGGCCAACGAGGCGACCATTGCGCGAGCTGAAGGGGCGATGGGTCGTGGCAAGCCGCCGGCTCCGGTCTCTTCGGCTGGGCGCCCGGCCGCGCCACAGAGTGCGCGGGTCATGGTGGGCATCGACGTCTTGCTGGCTGACCTGAAAGACGGGGCCCGAGACAGCGGCGGCCGGGTGGAGCGCAAACACGTTGCGAAGGCGCTTCGCCAGATGCTCCACGCTCGGCACCGCGGCTTCAGCGTCCAGACCGATCGGGGCGCCAGGTCGAGCACGTTGAGAGTTGTTCCTGCGCGAGGCGTAAAGCGTTTCACGACCGCGCATCGGCGGGCTTTGCTCGATCTGTTTGACGACGACGCCGGGCGGAGCGACTCACTGACGATCCTCGTCTCGCGATTCATCGGGGATGCGAACAGCAAGGCGACGGGGATCCGTGCCGAGCATGCGGACGATTTCCGGCGCGGCGTCGCGGCAGCGGCAGGCCTTCCGACACCCGCGCCATTCTCGGTTGAGCCCCCTTCTCCTCCGCAGCCCAAGGGGCTGGACCCGCAGAAGGCACCGGCCCCATTTTCGGTGGTCGACCTGCCGCCGGACGAAGCGGCGAACTCTCGGCCTACCGCGGCGGAACGAGGACGGCGCAAGGGGCTCCGGGCGGTCGCCGAGAGTCCCGCCCCCGCACCGGTGCCGAAGCCCGCGGTGTGCAAGGCACCAGCGCCCGAAGCTGAGCCGCTCCAAGCGTCGCCGGTGCGCATGGACCATGTGCTGCGCGACCTGAAGGACGCTGCGCAAGCCAAGGGGGGCTACGTCGAGCGCAAGCACGTGGCCAAGGCGCTGCGCGTCATGCTGCAAGCGCGCCGCCGCGGGTTCAGCATTACGACGCCGCAGCACTCGTTCGCGACGAGCATCGACGTCGATTCGGGCAAGGGGCGGTCCTCGTTTAGTCCAGAGCAGAACGACGCCTTACGCGAGGTGTTTGGTGAAGACGCTGGCCGGCGTAACAGCTTCGTGATTCTGGTCAGCCCGTTCGTGAACGACTCGAGCAGTGTCCCGACGGGAATCCGACCGGAGCGCATCGACGAGTTTCGGCGTCTGGTCGCGAAGGCGGCAGGCTTGCCCAAGCCGGAACCCTTCTCCGCGCTCTCGCGTGACGGCGCGAACAAGACCCCCGCCGTCGCCGCCAGCGACCGCATGAGCGACGAGGATGTTCAGACTCTGCTCACGGCGTTCGTTCGCTACGCCAACCACCACCAGGAGACCGCCGAGGCGCTGGAGGTGCACTTCGTCGGCAAGACGTTCCAGGTCCAGGCCGAGGGGGGGCCTGTGGAGTTCGCTGTCCTGGCCAACCCGAGTGGATTCACTGTGCTGTTCGGAGAGGAGCGCCGGCTGGGCGAGCTTTTCCTCAACACCTTTGCCTTGCCCATGCGTGGGGACGAGAAGGCGTCGACGGAGCGCTCGCGCATCTTCTCGTGGGCGCCCAAGGCCGAGCGGGGCGCTCGGTGGGCGAAGACGATGAGCGACTTCTCGCTCCCGGTCGTCAAGACCGGCGAACGCTTGGGCATCGGTCGAGACGACCATGAGCAGAGGCGTGATGCCCGGGCGGACCGTCTGCGCGAGCGAGCGGCGAAAGCTCGTGGAGAAGCACACACCCGGTTCGAGGCGTCGAAGGATGTCCCGCCGCTGGGCGAGCCCATCAAGATCGGCCATCACTCCGAGAAGCGCCACCGCAAGATGATCGAGCGCGCTCAGTCCAACGCGAGGAAGTCGTTCGAGGCGAGCAAGAAGGCCGACCGACTCGATACGCGTGCCGACGCCGCAGAGGCCAACACAGCAATCTCCAGCGACGACCCAGAGGCACTCGCACGACTCAAGGCCGAGCTTGCTGCGATGGAGGTGAAGCGAGAGGCGATCAAGACGAAGAACCGCCTCGCCCGGGCAGGCCGCTTGCCCGACGCGGAGAATCCCGAAAATCCCGCCGCGATCCGCTCGATCGCCGGTGCCCGGCGATATCCGATGCCCGGGTACGCGTTGCGCAACCTGGGCGCGAACATCCGGCGAGTCCAACAACGTATCGAGCAACTCTCCATGCGTGAGGGCCGGGCGGCTCGCTCCTACGAGCGCGGTGGTGTGCGGGTGGTCGAGAACGGCGACCTCAATCGCCTGCAGGTCTTCACTGACGGAAAGCCGCCGCAGGAGAACCGGACCTGGCTCAAGCGCAGCGGGTTTCGGTGGGCGCGCTCCGAGGGTGCTTGGCAGCGGCAGATTGGCGATGGCGCGTGGAACCTTGCGATGCAGTATCTCGATACGTTCGTCGAGAAGGACGAGGACACGCCGTACGCACGGGTCGAAGCGCCGCCGCCCAAGCCAACGCACACCGATGCGGACATCGAGTTCTGGCGCGAGGAGTTTGCGTTGCTCGATGCGGAGTTCCCAGGAAAGGACTTTGAGGCGCCGACACACGCGAAGGTCATCGAAGCGCTACGCGCCAGGAAGTCGGGTCACCCGGAGATGCAAGCATCCGCCTACGGCGAGGTTCGGACGGGCCGGCGGACTCTCGAAGACGCGGTCAAGCGGATGTACCGCTACAACCGGCACGCTCGGCCCAAGCCGCGGCCGAAGCGTCCGAGGAAGGCCGCGGTGTCGAGCATGGGTCATGACGCGTTCATTGCCGCGGTCAAGGAGCGCGGCGCCGAGCTCGGCGGGCAGTTGTTCGCCTCGGTGAGCCGAACCGGGGTCTACTTCAATCACTACAACGTCCCCAAGGACGTGACGGACGGTGCGCGACGCGAGAACAACCGACTGATGCTCTCGGTCGACGGATGGGAGCGCGACGGCTCCCCGCCCAAGGACGGCAAGGTCAAACTCGAGGTGATGGTGGCGACACGGCTTCCTGGGCTTCGAGGGCGCACGAGCACCCCCGAGGCGATGGTCGACGTCGTGGCCCAGATGTTTCGCCGGAACAGCGCCCTGGAGTCCCGTTGAGGGAGCGCCGCCATGGCCAAAGCACGACCAGAATCGGCTCGCTCTTCTCGGGCATTGGTGGGCTCGACCTCGCGACCGAGGCTATCTTCGGCGGCGAGGTCGTGTGGCAAAGCGAGAACGACCCGTACGCGTCCCACGTCCTGCAGCGGTGGTGGCCGGACGTCCCCAACCTCGGGGACATCGAAAGGGTGCAGCACTTCCCGGCTGCGGAGGTTCTCTGCGGAGGCTTCCCTTGCCAGGACATCAGCAGCGCCGGTAAGGGTCGGGGACTTCGTGGCAGACGAAGTGGCCTCTGGTTCGAGTTTGCCCGAGCCGTTCGCGCGACGGTACCGAAGTTCGTGGTCGTGGAAAACGTCGGGCGCTTGCGCAGTCGCGGGCTCGACCAAGTCCTCGCGGACCTGGCCGAAGCAGGGTTCGATGCGGAATGGGCAAGCATTCGAGCGGCCGACATCGGCGCCCCGCACCGTCGCGAAAGAATGTTCATCCTGGCCTACTCCGATCGGGGGCTCGCGCGGAGCCTTGCGCAGGGACTCGGACTCGGCTCGCCGCAGCACTGGTCTGTCCAGGCTGAGCGGGGACGGGAGTTGGTGGCCGACGCCGTGCGCCAGCGATGCTCGGGACTCCGCTCGTCACACCGTCCGGGCCGACGCGCCCTCGCACCGCGGGACCAGCCTCACCGACAAGATGCGCGAATGGAAGGGTTCCCGCCGTGCCCGGAGAACCGGAAAGCGTGGGCCCAGTGGTCGAAGGAAGGCCGTCCTCAACCCGGGGTTCGTCGAGATTCTCTTGGGCCTGCCCGAGGGCTACACGCTCGTCGACGACGCAGCCGCCTACGATGCCTTGGAGGATCGGTCCTGCCACAGCAAGCGGCAGCGGCTCTTCTGACCCTCATCCAGCAGGCGGTTTGACTGGCTGAGGTGAGCGGCAGCGGACCTCAGCTCTGATCGGCAAGGTGATCTCTGCTCCGCACGGTGCCAAGCGCCTGCTCTACGGCCGAAGCGAATCCGTTGACGTTGCGGAGACAGATTCAGGGGAGGGCGTGAGACCCGGTTCTGCCCGACATGGCCATGGTTGGGATTGCCCTGGACAGAGTTGTTCCGCTCTGGTCGGATGGGTGCACCAAATCGCGCTCCCTTAAAGCGAAAAACCAGCAGTTTGCCCCTGCTGGCTTTCTAGGGAAGAAGCTCCAAGTCTTAGATTCTTGGAGCCCCGGGTTTTGTACGCCCGGTTTTCCCCGGAGCGAGCGCACTGCCGAACTGAAAGCACCAGCTCGACGTGAAAACCGTAGCACGACCCCCGCTCATCTCGAAACCCTCTGCACCTCACAGCCACCTCCCTTTTTGGAACTGAGGTCGGACTGTGGAAGCCGCAGAATTCTGCGGCCGTACGCGCGCCTTCGGGGTGGCGGACGGTCGTGTCGATCGAGGTGTGTCCAGCGCATGGGGCACTCAGGCTGAGCAGGAGATCTCTCCCGCAAACTCCGCAGCTCGAGGGGGTGCCTGATGAGGCGCCGAGACCTCGACAAGCTACGCAAGCTCGACCCGAAGCTGGCGAGCCAGCTCGAAGGCGTGCTCGCCCAGGGCAAGACCAGGGCGGACGCGGCCCTGGAGAGCCCCAGGGCTGCCCAGGGTGACTGTGAGCCGGCGAAGGCGGGCCCGAGGTGCGCCGACGCCGGGCCCGAGCCCCAGGCGGCTGTGAGCGCTCCTGAGCGCGCTTGCCAAGCGCCGGCCTCGCCTGAGACCGCAGGCCCGCCTGAGACGCCCGTGAGCGCGCTCGGTCCTGTTGGCGCGGAGGAAGACCCGCCGAAGCCTGGGCGAGCTGAGGGAGCCTGTGAGGAGCCGCCTCAGCCCTCCCCTGCCCCGTTCATCGACGCCGGGGCTCAAGCGGGCCTCCCCGAGGTGCCGCAGACCCTGGTGTCGACGGAGGCGTCCCCTGGCGAAAAGCTCGCCGAGGTTTGGGCGGGCTACCCCGACGAGGAGGTCCCCGGCGCCGAGCAAGAGCGCCGGAAGGCTGAAGCCAAGGCCAAGCGAGAGGCCGAGCGAGCCCGAGATGCCGCACACAGCGCACAGCTCGGGTTCTTCCCGGGGGGGAAATGGCGACGACGCGGAACCGGACCCCACGTCCGCTGTGAGCAGCTCGAAATGAAGCTCGACGGCATCGAGAAGCGTCGAGGCCGGCGCAGCATGTGGGAGGAGGGGCGCTCCGCCTCGGTGGCGATGGCGCACGTCGAGGCCCAGTGCTTTTCCGTGCGGGAGCTAGGCGACCGCTCGAACAGCCTGCCGGAGTTCCTCCGGGGGCAGCACCCTACCCTCACACGGACTCAGAAAGACGTGCTCCGCGCGGTCATCACCGCGTACATGGCGGGTGCTCTGGGCGTGTACGAGTACGAGGCCATCTTGGCCTCCGACCTGGGGATGTCGGAGCGAGCTTTCAGATACGCGATCAACGGCGGCAAGGACCGCCCTCCTGGCCTTGTGGAACTCGGCCTGGTGAAGCGTCGTCAGACCTGGAAGCAAGGCACGGCCGAGGGCCGGCCGAGCGAGCATCACTACCTGCTGCTGCAGGTGGGGCCGGAACTCGGGACACAGCTGCTCCCATGGGCCTGCACGCAGTTGGCCAGGCTGGGCCGCCGGGTCCCTCGAGGTTCAGGTTACACGCGGCGCTCGGCCGCTCGGCGGGCGGTGGAGCTTCGCCAACAAGCCCGGACCTCTCGTCGAGAGGGGGCGGAAAAGGTCGTACGGCGGAAGCTCGACGGGGCTGGCTCGAAGTCCGTTCAGGTTCGCCGAGAGGCTCCCCAAGCGTCACCCATAGATTGCGCGGCACAAAATGCCGTCAACCCCGTCCCCCCCCCTACGGGGGATGGGGGACTAGGGAGGAGAAGGGGAAGACCCCTTCAAATCCCCTTTTCAAACGACTCGCTCCGCGAGCCAAATCTAGCTCCGCCTTCGGCTCCGCCCGAAAAAACGGAGAACAGTGACTCCCTGCCCCCCCCCAAAGACCCCCTTCGCGGCCGAGCGCGGGCTTTAGACGGGGCTGCAAGACTCGAGCCTGCCAAACTTGACGTCTGGCGTCGTCGCCGAGATCGTGGGGCCAAGATCCCCGACCACATCGACGAGGCGATCTTCCAGGACCGAATCTCTCGCGCGTACAAAGCTCTCGTGGAACTGGACCCCTAGCCCCCTCCCAAGGACTGTATGGCCCTTACGCGAAGCTCCTTGGCTGAATGGCAAAAGACATCCAAGCAGCTGGTATGGGACTGTAGTCGCACACTGGGACCGTGTCGAAAATTAGAGTGGGACTGTGGTCCCACTCTGTTGACACGATAGGGGCAGAGTGGGACTGTGGTCCCACTCTTGGTCAGGGAGATTGGGACTGTAGTCGCACTCTCCCTCGGTAAAGCGAGACTCCCGTGACAAAGAAAAAAATACAAACCCGGGTGATCGTGGTCGCGAACCAAAAGGGCGGCTGCGGGAAAACAACCACGGTGGTGAGCCTTGCGTCGGCGATGGCCCTACGAGGCAAGAAGGTCTCGGTAATCGACTGCGACCCGCAGACGAATGCAACACAGGCGTTCGGGCTCGATCCCACAGGGTTGCCGGAGGACCGATTCACGGTGCTCGATGTCTATCTGGGAGCGAGACCAGCTCTCGACATCGAACAGCTTCTTCCTCCGCTGGAGGAGACGCCCGAAGAACCTCGGCTGGGCGGGAACCTTTGGCTTGCCGCGGGATCGAAAGGCGTGTCAGGGCTTCAGTTTCGCCTCGATGCACATGTGAACGAGCAGCTCGCCTTACAGAAGATCACTCACCTCGATGCGGACGGCCTGAGGGACGAGCAGCGGCAGCGGCTAAAGGAATCGGTCGACTCTCTCCGTGGCGAACGTGATTTTGTCTTCGTTGATACGGGCCCAGATCTAGGGTTTGCGTTAACCACCGCGTTGATCGCGGCAGACTTCTACCTCATCCCGATGGTTCCCTCCGCGTTCGACATCTCGGGCTTGAAGATGCTGCTCAAGGCCGCGTCTCAGATCCGGGAGCGGTACGAGACGAACCTTGCTCTCTTGGGCATCTTGTTGTGCCAGGTGAAGGGAACCAAGCTCGACCGTGAAGTTCGGGAACTCCTAGTGGAGACCTTCGGGAAGGGAGTCTTCAAGATCGAGATCCCGAACAGTGTGAAATTTCGAGAGGCGACGTTCCACGGCCTTTCGATTATTGAGCACGCCGAGGAGGAAGCGGCGGCGAAGTCATACCTGGCGCTTGCCGACGAACTCCTAGCGCTGTTCGAGAAGAGGCGGGCGAAGAAACGGTCCTCCAAGCGGAGTTCTTCAACCAAGGTGCGTGTGAACGCAAGGTAGGGCATGGCGAGGAAGACAAGAGGAGTCAACCCCAACTTCAAGCTGGGGATAGAGGTCGGTGACAAGCCAATTCGTTCGGGGAGCTTTCTCGAAGAAAGCGGCATTGCGCCGAAGCCAAGCAAGCCTGCGCCAAGGCCGAGCAAGCCTGCGCCAAAGTCGAGGCGCAGCGCTACCACACCGAAGAAAGTGGAGGAGCTCGAGGAGTCGAAGCCAGCCACTCGAACACGACTCAACGTCCGAAAGGTGACTCGAGCGAATCTGAACGCTGTGGTGGGGCTGCTTGAGCGTGCTGGCGAAGAGGAAGCGGTGGCCCCCTCGGAGGTTGTAGATGCTCTCGTGTCGGTTGCGTACGAGGCCAGAGCGCGAATCAAAAAGGGGGGAATCCGGCGTCGCGGGAAGTACGGAACCCCACAGCACGACGCCTATCGGAAAGCCTTGGCGCAGAGCCTTGGGGAGGCGATCGCGGACCATCTTGCTGGAAGGTGATGTTCAGAGTGCGACCACAGTCGCCCTCTGACCATCACCTTCGCCGAGCGCAAGGGCAGGGCTACGGGACGGTGTCCGCCCCTGCGAAGTCGCTCGCGCCGTCGGTGCTGGGGCGCGCATCGCCGTTGAAATCGAACGGCGGGTCGCCATCTTCCCAGACCGCGATGTCGGCAAACTCGGTTTGGCCCGTCGCTGTCAACCGGAAGTCGGCCCCCGCGACGCTCTCAAACCATCCGGGGACGAGTGCGCCAACATTCTCGTTGCCTGCAACGACCTCGTCAAACGCTGAGTTCGAAGCATCGAGACCGCCGCAGTCGATGGAGCTGGCATCGGAGCCGACGAGGATGCTGTTGCGAACGACCGTGGACCCGCTGCTGCACTGGAGGGAGTCCGCGCCGTCCCCGTCGTTGGCGATGATGCTCGAGTACAGAATGCTCAGCTCACCCGCGGAGCCGATGCCCGTCGTGGAAGCGAACTGGCCGCCGTTCAGGCCGATCATGCAGTTCCGCAGGAACCCGCTCGTTCCGGCCGCCAGCGTGATGCCGCCGCCGGAGTTCTGAGCCACCCGTGTGCTGTCCGCGTACAGCGTGCCCGAGGCCTCCGTTGAGATGCCCACGTCGTCACCGTTGAGCGTGAGCGCGAGGTGGTGCAGATAGACGGTCGAGCCCGCGCCTGTGACAGTCACCGTCGGGCTCCCCGTGCTGCCTTGCACGACCCGCTCGGTGGTGCCGTCCGACACGATGGCGATGGTCTTCCCGCCGTCGACCACGATGGCGTTGTCGCCTGCGCTGGCCGTGAGCACGATGGTGTGCTCGGCTCCGTCTGCCACATTCGCGACCGCCGTCGCCACTGCGCCAGGCGTCGCCACGCTCACCATCGTCACGTTCGCCGCGTCGGCTGAGAAACACGCTCCTGTTGCGATGTTGCACGCGGGCAGGTCGAGGTCTTGGCACTCCTCGTGGAACGAGCACCCCACGCACGTGTTGTTCTCCACATCGCATAGCGGCGTCTCGCCTCCGCACGCGCTCGCGTCCTCGGCCGTGCACTGCACGCAGGTCGTCCCCACGCACAGCGGCAGCGCCTCGTCGAGCATCGCGCACGACTCGTCCGGCACCTCTGTCGCGTCGCAGGTCGAGCAGGCTCCTTCCACGCAGAACGGTGCGGCCGCATCCATGCACGGCACGGTCTCGGAACACTCGGGCCCCGTCGTCGTCGAAGGCTCCTCCGTGTCCGTCTCTGGCTCCACCGTCGTGCTCGAGGGCTCCGTCTCACCTCCGCTGCTTGTGCTCGCGTCGGCGATCGTCGTCTCTTCTTCGACGCACGAGGCGTCGTCGATGACGGCGTTTCCTTGGCCACAGGGGCTGTAACACTCGTCTGCGGGACGTTCGGGGACGCAGCCGTCGATGTCATCCTCGATGTCTGCGACGCAGTCCTTGAGTCCGAACGTGCAGTACGCTCGCGATCCGTCGGGGTACTTTTCCGCGCAGAAAGAATCTCCGTCCTGCGCCCCGCTGCAATAGTCGGGGCTGAGGGCGGTCGAGGTCTGGAGGCATGAGGTGCCCGCGGAAAGGCCGAGCGTGAGAACAAGTAGAGCTGTCGTGCGGTGCATGGGTCTCGTTCCTTAGAATCGTCCGGTCAGCCGCAGGCCGGAAAAACTGGGGGATGCGTCCACCTGTACGCGAGTGGTTTTCTTGCGCAGTTTCTTCGTCCTGGCCACGCCAACGGCGATGAGGGCGACTCCTGCGGCGAGCCCTACACCGCCGACGACGATGAAGCCGGTTCCGCGTTGTGAGTGGTCGACGTAGTCGTCGGAGATGGGGTTCTCGGACCTGGAGCTGAGCGTGCCTCGGGAGAGGTCGACCGCGCCCGCTATCCCGAAGCCCAAGCCTGTTGCAGCAACGATGGCGCCGACGGAAATGCTTGCGATCCCCCATGGGTCCCGTGGGGCTGGTGTTGTCGTGTCACCTTTTTCCTCAGTTGTTTGCCCTGGTGCTTCCGCATGCTCAGGTCCCTCTTCTTTGGGGATCATATGCATCACGTCGGGGAGTCCGCTGAGGGCGCAGCCGATAAGCTCCGCCTCGCCCTTCTGCAGGCAGCCGATGACCTTGTAGTCGCCGACCTTCTCCCCATCGACCTGCACCTCAATGTGCGTGGCGTAGTCGCTCACGGCCTTGTCGGGCTGCACATCCTCGGAGACGTTGACCACCTGAAAAACCACCGTCGTGTTCGAGGTCTCGTCGATCGTGATGCCGTGTTTCTCAAGCGCCTCGATTGCCCGGCGCTCAAGCTCGGGTTTGAGTCGCTCGATTCGGGCCGGATAGTCGCGTTTGAAGCGTGTCTCAACCGCGACAGCTTGGTAGCGAGGCTCGGCCGAGGCAGGCGAGGCGGTCGTCCACACGATGAGGGCAGCGAGGCCGCTTCGATATTGGTTCGAATTCATAGCTCCTCCGTGGAGATCTTTCGGTAGCACTCGTTGTTCAGCCGTACAAGAACTGGAGCGCTGTGCCCCAGGGTTTCTTGAGCGCAGGCTGCATATCGTCCGAGCTGCATGAGGGCGTTCGCTCGCAAGCGAGTTCTCTCTGTCTTCGAGGGCCAGCAAGACGCGTCCTTCGTGGACACCAGCACTTTTTTCCATAGCTTGCTGTTGGCGGCGGATTTTGCCAGCGAGCGCCGTTCTGCGCATGACGGTGGTGGGGATTGCGTCGTTTTTCCCTTTTTCGGGTTTGGCGGCGGGTTGGGTTTCCGAACCTTTGTCTTGCGAGGGGGCTTCGCCGAGGAATCTTGGATGGGCTTAGGTGGGCCTGTGGGGGGCTCGATGTTGGCGGGCTCGATGTCGATGGGTTCGACCTTGGGTTCAGGTTGTGGCTCGGCTGGCGTCTCGGTCAAACCCTCTGGGTGGAGGGCTCCGAGCTGTGATGGCAGGCTCCGCATGATGGGTGCCGCGGTCGTGCCGGGAGCGGGCAGGGCCCATATGGCGACTAGGCCCGCGAACAAGCCGAGGCAGAGGGTTCCTCCGATGATCGCCCAGCGAAGTGGCCATGAGGAGGGCTCCAGTTCGGATACTGATTCCTGGGGGCTGGGCTCTTGGGGGGTGGGCTCCCGAGGTGTCGCTTCGGGAGGAGTGGCCGTGTTTGGGAGCGGCTGGACAACGTCGTTCGCTTCTGCCGGCTCGTCCTCTTCCGACCGAGCGAACGACGGTGCCGGGCCGGAGTGAAGGCCACGGATGCGCTTGGCGAGTTCGGCCGCTGTTGGGCGTTCGTCCGGATCGGTCCCAAGCATGCTGTCCAGCGCGTCGGCGAGTTCTGGCGGGGTTGAGCGACGCATGCGCAGGACAGGCGGAATTTTCTCCGTCAATTTCTTCTTGAGAATGGAGCGGTCCGCGACGTGCCCAAAAGGAGGGGAGCCCGTGAGTACTTCGTAGAGGGTGGCCCCGAGGGCATAGATGTCGAAGCTGCAACGGGGGCGAACGCCCGTGCCCTGCTCGGGGCTCATGTAGCGCTTGGTGCCGATGATTAGACGGTTTTCTGTTAGGTCAGGGCTGCGAGGTTCTTCGCCCTCTCCGGTCGCGAAGGCAAGTCCTAGATCGATGAGGACCGCGGTTCCGTCGTCTCGGACCATGATGTTCTCTGGCTTGATGTCTCGGTGCACGACGCCGCGCTCGTGCAGGTGTTCGAGGGCATTGAGAAGGTCGTGGGTGATCCGGATGGTGGCATCGAAGGGGAAGCGACCCGAGTGGAAGATGATTCGGTCCTTGAGCGAGCGGCCGCGGATGAAGTTGGTGACGAGGTATGGCGAGGAGTCGTAGGGGTGCTCAGGGTGGGCGAGCGTCCCGCGGTCGGTGGCTTGGGCGATGCCTCGTTCTGGGGAGAGTCGGGCGCCGATGCGGATCTCGTTCTCAAAGCGCTTTCGCAGACCCGGGTCTTCGCCCGGTTTTGCGATCTTGACAGCGACCTCCGTATCAAGTCTCAGGTCTGTGGCTCGGAACACGGCGGCGAAGCCTCCGTGGTCGACGAAGGCGTCAAGTCGATATCGATCATCGAGCAAAGAACCTTCGAGCTGCCGGGCTGTTTGCGCTTCGGCTTCTGGGTCGCGAGGTTGCATGGCGGGTCAGGGGCCGAGGAGCAGGCCTGCGGCTAGGCCTGCAAGGAGGAATATGAAGCATGCCGCGACCCAGAGTTTGTACTCGGGGATGCTGCCGAACGTGTTGAGGAGGCTAGGGGGCGATGCGGCGATGTCTTCGGGGTCGTTGGGCTCGGTTTCGTGGGCGGAGTTGCGAGGAATGGCGGCGTCGAGTTCCTCCGATGGGGGGCGCTCTGTTTGGTCGTGGTCGGCGGCAAGAATCACCTTGGCCGGGGGAACGCCGTCCTTGAACGCCGCAAATGCCTTGTCGTCGTTGAGGATCTTGATCGACCTGGGGTCGTCGAGGTCGAGTGTCCATCCCTTATTCCGGGAGGCAGGAGGTGCTGGTGCGATAGGTGGAGGAGGGAGGATTTGTGTTGTCTCGATAGTGCCCGTGTGGACTCGTGGCCGGATGATCGTCGGCTGCGCTTCGTCGAAGAGTTCAGCCGTCGAGAGCTTCGGTGTTGCGTGTCGTGTGGGGCTCTCGTCGTCGAAGTCTGCGGCGACTTGGGGGGAGGGGGGCTGTGCTGCTCCGCTGGAGGGCGGGGGAACATGAGAGGTCGCGAGGAGCGTTGCAGGACGGGTTGCCGCGGCGATGTCTTCGGGCGTGATGGCCGTCAGGAAGGCCTCCGTCTTGCCAGAGGTGCTGCGCTTTCCGTAGCGGCTTTGGATGATGTCTTCGAGATCCTGTTGACCTCGAGCGAGGCTGAGTTCAGGAGACTCGGTGATGATGTCCAAAAGCTGAGCCCGTGCGACGGGAGCCGAAGGGCGCTCGCTCGCGTCCCGTTCGAGCATATGTTCGAGGAGGTCGACGAGGCTCTCTGGTACGTGAGAGGCGAACGGGGGGAGGTCGTGGTCGAGGATCGCTTTGAATAGCGGATAGTCTCCGAGGGTAAGTTTGTCTCCGAGAAACTTCTTTCCGTGGAGCATTTCCCATGCCACCGCGGCGATGCTCCAGATGTCCATCGCCGTGGTTTGCTCTCCACTCTCGATGCCCTCGGGGGATGTGTAGCTGGGCTTTCCGACCAGCGAGGGTTCTCGCGAGCGCTCGTTGACGGCCGACGACACCCCGAAATCGGTGAGCACCACAGAAACGGTAGGGCGGCGGATGAGAATGTTGTCGGGAGTGACATCACGGTGGATGACCTCCAGCGTCTCGCCGTCCTTCATGGCCGCGTGGTGGAGGTACTGGAGCGCGACAAGGACCTCGTTGAGAAGGTAGACGGATGCGGAAAGTGGGAGGCGGGCGCCGCTGCGTTGAAGGTCTCTGAGAAGCGTTTTGAGCGTGACGCTGAAAACGAAATCCATCGCGTAGTAGGGGCGGAGAACCCCATCGATGTCGTGGATACCAACGTCTCTGATGGCGACGAGGTGAGGGCTCGACAGGCACGACATCAGTTCCATTTCGCGGCGGAATCGGTCCTCCGAGGCTTCGTTGAGTTCGAGTGTGGGGTACTTGATGGCAACGGGGATCTTGATGCTGCCGTCGATCTTGAGCGCTTGATAGACGACGCCCATCCCTCCTTGCCCAAGGCGCTCCCCGATGGAGTAGTTTCCAACGATGCGTCCCGAGAGGTCGGTTGTTTTGTTGGGGGGCGTCGTCATCGGTATCACGTTCCTGTGCGGGATCCGGGCCGCCGGCCTTCGGGGTGAAAAGTAGAACAATCCTAAGCCTGGGGAGCTGGCGGAGTGCTCGGTGGAAGTGTACCGTTCACGGGACAGTGTGTCTGGTGATGGACGTCCGGAAGATGCGTGTGGAGTTGACGGGGACCCTCTCTCAGCGGCGAAGGGGGGAGGTCATGGCGCCATGTGCCAACCGCGTTCGGTTTCGGGTTCGCCCGGCTTCGGGGGGGCGAGGGCGAAACGTGGAGGTGGAAGGGGATGTTGTGACGGCCGGCCGGGCGCCCGAGAACGACCTTGTGCTCGATGATCCTGAGGTCAGCGTCCTTCATGCGGAGTTTCGGCTTGTTCCGGGCGGGGCGGAGGTGCGAGACCTGGGGAGTACGAACGGCGTCTGGCACGGGGACGTGCGTCTTGATGTTGGCCTCGTTCCCGAAGGGGCCGAGGTGCGGATGGGTAGTTTTCTCGTTGGGATACGAAAGGTGTCCGAGACTGAAGAGCCGCTCTCCAGTCGACGTGCGTTCGGCCAGTTCGTCGCGGTGGGGACGGAAATGTCACGCCTCTTTGCCAAGCTGGGGCGCCTCTCAAAATCGCCATGGCCTATCCTCGTTCAGGGAGACACGGGGGTCGGAAAGGAGTTGATCGCGCAAGCAATACGCGAGCACTCCAAGAGGGCGAGCGGGCCGTACCATGCGCTGAACTGCGGAGCGCTGCCCCCGTCACTCATCGAGGCCGAGTTGTTTGGTCACGATGCAGGCGCGTTCACGGGGGCCAAAGTCGCCAAGCGAGGGGTCTTCGAGCGCTCGTCGGGAGGGACGGTGTTTCTGGATGAAATCGGTGAGCTTCCGCTCTCTCAACAGGCCGCGCTGCTTCGTGTGCTTGACCCGGGCATGGTGAGGAGGCTGGGAGAGGATGGCTCGGAGCGGCCCGTCGATGTTCGCGTGATCGCAGCAACGAACCGAGATCTGCGGAAGATGGTGAACGAGGGGGCGTTTCGGGCAGACCTGTACTTCCGGCTCGCCGTTGGCGTCGTGCAGATTCCCCCTCTTCGGGAGCGCTCGAAAGGGAACATCGCCGCGCTGCTCAAGCTGTTTTCTCAGGGTGTTGGCGAGGAGCTTGGCGTGGATATTGTTTTCTCTCGCGATGCGCAGAAGGCTCTGGAGCAGTACCCGTGGCCGGGAAACGCGAGAGAACTGCTGTCCTTCGTTCGTGCCAGCGCTCTGGAGACCCCGGTCGAAGGCTCGCGAGTCTTGGTTACGAGGCGTGTCGTGGGCGAAGTGCTGCGGGATGGTTTCGTTGTGAGCGCGGTTGGAGGAGCCGACACGACGGAGTCGTTCGACCAGTACACGAAGGGATGTCAGCAGCGGTACGTCATGACGGTCGTCGAAGAATGTGAGGGGAACAAGGTGGCAGCAGCAAAGCGACTCGGGATTTCACGGAGCCAGCTCTACCGTTTGCTCCCTTGAGTGTTCCCGCTGAGGGACGCTTCTGTGTCTGCTGTGGGATTCTTTGCGGAGGTGGCGTTGTAAGTGCCTGAGATGACAGACGCTTGATCCTGGTGGTCAAGTTGCTTTGTTGTCGGCCGTGCTTGTTCAGCGCATCGAAGACAAAGCAGAGGGAGAACGGGCGCTCCGCTTGGTGAGGTGGCGATCGCCGCCACGCGGAGTGGCGTTCAGGTCGAACGGGGCCCTTGTGGTGGGAGACGCCATCTCGGGCGCCATTCAGACCGAACAGGGGCAGGGATGACCCGCAGCATCCTCCCGCCGTTCCTGCGCCGAGAGTCGCCTTCAGGTCGTCTCTCGGCACCGTCGAAGCGCCCGGGGTCCTCGCTGCCTCCGACGCCTGCCATTGACCCCTGGATGCCCTGCGGCGTCTCTCTGGTCGAGCTGGCCCGCATGGCCCAGGGGGCGGTGCGATGAGCCGGCCGCGAATGTGGATGCAGGTCGGGACCTGGCCGCCACCGCCGGACGCTCGTCCGAGCGTGGGACACGTCCAGTGGCAGCCACCTGCTGTGCATGCGCAGTGGCGTCCGTCTCGAAGCGCCCAGGTTCAGCGACGTCGATGGGTCGCGGCTAGCATCGTCTCCGCCGCGGCCCTCGGAGCGACCGCGGGAAGCCTCGCGACCGCCATGCTGATCGGGGCGGCGTGCGGATGACTCTCGAGCCTGTCAGCGTCACCACGCACTTGCGCACGACCGACGGCGACGAGCCCGTGTTCGGGACTCGGCGCTTCGAGTTGGTCGAGCGCATCGACCACCCCTTCGAGGCCACCGTCGAGCTGGTCACCGAAGATGCTGGTCTCGACGTTCGCTCGTTGCTCGGCGCAAAGGCCGTTCTCGAACTCGACCGACCGGACGTGACCGCGCGAACGCTGGGCGGCGTGGTCACGCGCTCGGAGTACATCACGACCCGTGGCCGACAGCTCTTCGTGCGGGTGGTCGTCGAGCCTTCACTGGCGCTGCTCCGCTACTCGACGCGGCGCCGCATCTTCGCCGACCAGACGCTGCTCGAAGTGCTGGAGACCGTGGCCGGTCCCGTCTTTGCTGCCCACGGGGGAGCGTGGGACGCCTCGCGCCTGCGGGCGAAGCCGCAGCCGCGGAACTACGTCGTCCAGTACGACGAAACCGACCTCGAGTTCGTGCTGCGGCTGCTCTCGGAGTCCGGGCTCTGCTTGCTGCACGGCATGAGCGAGGAGGAAGGCGAGCTCCTCTACGTTCTGGTCGACAGCAACGACGCGCTGCCCAGTTTCATCATGGACCCGAGCATCCAGGCGGACTCCACCCCATGGACTGTGCCGTTCGTGCCGGACGCCGAAGAAGAAGCGGACGAGCCGAGCGTGCAATACCTCGGGCGCTGGGACGGCCTGCATGCGCAGGGAACCACGACCGCGGCGCGCAACTGGAAGACGCTGGGGGCCACCCGGTTTGCGACGAGCATCGAGCTGGGCGACGACCGCGGGCGAGAAGGGCACGCGTGGAGCTACCACCCGGGCCGCCTGGACGAAGGGAAGGGGAGCGAAGGTCCCCACCACAACGAAACTGAGGCGTGGGCCACCCGGCTGCTCGAAGAGCATCGAGCCGGCGGCGTCGAGGTCACGGGCGCGAGCAACGTCGCGGACTTCACCGCGGGGGCAACGTTCGAGCTGCAGGAGCACCCGCATGTTGACCTTGACCAGCGCTATGCGGTGTTGAGCGTCGTGCACCAGGCCGACTTTCCCGAAGTGGAGCTCGCGGACGGAAGCTCCGCAGCCCCGACCTACACAAACCGCTTTGTGGCCGCTCCTCTGGACGCCGGCCCCGTGCGGCCGCCGCTGCGTTCCAAGGCACGGGCGACAGGCATCGAGTCCGCCACCGTCGTAGGTCCGGAGGGCGAAGAGGTGCACACCGATGCGCTCGGCCGCGTGCAGGTGCGGTTCCACTGGGACGAGGCGCCCAACCCCAAGCCAAATCAGACGTGTTGGCTGCGGGTGATGTCGTCGTGGGCAGGCCCCGGCTACGGGGCGAGCTTCATCCCGCGCGTGGGCATGGAAGTCGTGGTCGGTTTCTTGGGCGGTGACCCGGACCGCCCGGTCGTGACCGGGTGCCTGTACACGGGTACGAACACGCCACCGGGAACTCTGCCGGAGAGCAAGACCTGCACCACGCTGCGAACACAGAGCACGCCGGGCGGAGAGGGGTTCAACGAGTTGCGCTTCGAGGACGCCGCCGGCGGTGAGGAGGTGTTCATGCACGCCCAGCGCAACCAGAGAACGGTGGTGAAGGCGGCTCAGTCCACGAACGTCGGTGCCTCGCGGTCCCTGTCGGTGGGCAAGGACTCCAAGCGCACCATCGGGGGCAATGAAACCGTGCAAGTGGGGACGCCCAACGCCGAAGAAAAGGGCGAGCTTCAGGTCTTCGTTACTGGAGGCGAGCTGCGCACGGTTGGGGACGTTCACGCCCTGGAAACCGCGTCTGCGTTCTGGACCGCCGACGAGGCGATCGTGGCCAACGCGGAGAAGCGTGTCTGTTGGTCCTGTACGTCCGGCCCTCAGAGCTTGGATGGTGTGCCCACGGGAGGCACGGTCCTCACTCTCGAGCCGAAGTCGGCGAAGCTCGAAGCCCTGGAAAGCATCGAGCTGCGCGTGGGCAAGACGTCGCTCAAGCTGACGCAACGGGGCATCGAGCTTCGTGGTGACCTCATCACGGCGAAAGCCTCCGAGCAGGCGTGGATCGCCGCCCCGGCGGGGCGCCTGGTCTGCAACCGCCGCGAGGCTGAAGTCTCGGGTGGGGCAGGGCGCGAGTCGGTGGTGCGGCTGCGGGCCGATGCGCTCGACTGCAAGGCCAAGCAGCTTCTCCGTCAGGCGGGCAAGTCGGTCATCGTGACCGGGACCGACGTCGTGCGAACCTTGTCGAACTCCGGCATCGAGCTGGAGGCGGGCGGAGACGTCGGCGTGAAGACAAAGGCGGGGCACGTCACGGTCTCCGCCGGCTCAATGGACCTTCACGCTCCTGCGGGCATCGTCGATGTCCGGGGGGCCCGAATCAATCTGAACAGCTGATGGCGGACGGACCCTCATTCTTCGAGACTCTCGGTCTGCCTATGCCCGTTGATGCCGCCCATGCCCGGGCGCGAACCCGGGAGCGGATGGCTGACCTCATTCGCCAGGGGCAGGTCCCCTGGCCGAGCAAGGTTCAACGGTCCCGTTCGCCGAGTGAGGAACTCAGCCAATGCACGGGCCTCCTGACGCATGCGGACATCTTCGGGACGACCCCGTGTCTCGAGGACTGGGTCGACGAGCACTATCCCGACCTCGACTCGGAGGACGACGAGGAGCAGAGCGAGGATGATTGGGACATCCCGTGGTGGATCGTTGGGCCCATCGGGGCCGGCCTGGCCGTGTGGGAGCTGCTCGACAGACCGGTTGAGTTTGGCTCGGGAGAGGTCTCGTGGGAGTTCGATGGTTTTGAGATCGACGGGATCCCCTGGACGGTCGAGACGCTGTACAAGCCCGGGCCGCCTCTGGCAGCCCGGGTCGGCGAGATGACGTTGCACGGGGGGAAGGCGCTCCCCGGGCCCGGGTCTCTTGATGTCTACATCGGCGGCCAGCGAGCGCTGACCGTTGCGCACTCGGTGGCCGCATGTCCTCGGATCACCACGTTGGGCGCCCCTCATGCTCCTCAGGTGAGGGCTTGGACGACGACGAACACCTCGGTGGTCGTCAACGGGGACCTGCTGCTGCGGGCGGGGGATTGCGTCCTGGAGTCTCCCGGAGGTCCCAACCCGCTCGTCAGCGGCATGCCTACGGTGTTTGTCGGTCCCCCCGCGAAACCGGTGATGGTGCAGGAGGAGGGCTATGTGGGCCTCGACTTCTTCATCGACGACCTCGAACACGTGGGTTGGTCGGGCGGGAAGATCACTTTGGAGGCTTCGGTGAGCTGGACCTACCAGGACGTGGTCAAGGGGTTGGCAGCGATCGGCCTGTTTAAACTGGGGGCCGCCAACCCGATGATCGCACCGGTGACCACGTGGGGCGCCCGGTCGATCTTGGCGTCGATGAATAAGCCCGAGATCAAGAACAGGCTCGATGTCGAGGGCGGGACTGTCACCGCCGACACGCGCGAGGACTATGTGACCGTGGGTCCGGGCGGCGTAAAGCACAGGACCAAGCGCGAGCGCTGGGAACTGGACTTGTGGGACTTCTTCGACGAGCGCTCGGCCGAGGTCGACCCGGCGAAGCCGTTTCCGCCCATCAAGAAGGATGAAAAGAGCGGGACGAAGACGACGCCGATCGACGAGGAGACGACCCGGATCGACGAAGACGAGATCGAGGTGGGTCCCTTTCGCAAGAGAAGTCAAACACACGACGCCGACGAGGCGCCCAAGGATTGGGACGAGTGAGCATGAAGAACGAGCAAGCCCTGTTTCGCCACCCTGAGCCCAACCCCGAAGCGCTGGCGCAGTCGCACGAGGTGCGGTGCATCGAGATGAACTTCGACGCGAGCGCGAGTTTTGCGGTGCCCGTGCCGCGAACGATGGTGACGGCACGTCCGAGTCGGCATGTTCCCGAGGCGCCCGGTCGCCCGATGCCGCTGGCGGTGTTTGGCGAGCCGCCGAGCCTCAATGGGCCGCAGTTGCGGGTGAGCTCGCAGAGCCTACGGTGGGAGGTCGACCCCATGGAGTGGCTTCGTTGGCAGGGGGCGCACCAAGGATGGCGTGTTGCCCTGGTGAAGCGCCATCCGGGGCCCAAGGGCCCGCGCTACGAGCTGGGTGCTCTGCGAGAGAAGGGTGGTCGCGTGGAGGTTCGCCGTACGATGGCGACCCGCTGTGGGGCGCGGCTGATGCGATGCGATGCCGTGGCGCCGCTGGAGGACTGGTCTACGCACCACGATGCGCTGTGGCACTCGATCGACGGGTTCCGGATCGGCCGATGCGAGCGAGCTTCCATCGAGTCGCTCGCTGGGCATGAGGGGCCTCTGCTGGGCTTCGCGGTGCCCGGGTCGTGGGACGCTCGCGGCGTCGGTGATGTGCGCCGCATGGTGTGGAGTGCTCAGCTTGCCGACCACGCCCAACGCGGCGCAGCGCTCAAGCTCCACGTGCAGGTGTTGGAGGGGGCGCCCGATGCCCAGGCTCGCCGGGAGTCCCTGTGGCGCGAGTTGAAGCGCGACGGCGTGAAGCTGGGGGCCGTGCTCGCGGCCGAGCGTTCCGAGTTCGCCAAGTTCGTGCCCGGGTGGCTTGGGCAGTGGCAGGCGGCGGTGGGCGCCGACGGCCGAGAGGGGGTCGTGGTGCTGGTGCAGCGTGAAGACGATGGCCTAGCCGTCGACTACCTGATGGTGTCCCCGGCAGCGGGAACGGAACACGTCGACTGGATGCGCGCGAGCAGGGCGCTCGACGTGGCGATTGCGACGACAGACCTTCGCGGCGCTGAAGCGGAGGTGGCATGAGAGACCGGCTCGAACGCTACGCGCTGAAGCTGTGGCGACGTTGGCTGCGGATGGCCCGCTACGCCCAGCGGACGACGCGATTCGACGCGCAGCTGCGCTACCGGATCCAGAATCACCAGGAGGTCCGCAAGGCCGTGGAGGATGTGCTCGCCGGGCGTGAGGGGCTGCTGCACATGCTGGCCCGCGCGCGCCGAACCGCACGAAGTCGGATGCGGGCCCGCATCGAGAGCGAGATCATCCGCGCGGCGATGTCGATGAGCGTCGGGGAGGGGCGCGAGGCGATTGCTCGGGTCGTGCGCCGGGCCGGATATGGCATCGGGCGCTCGATGGTGAGGCGAGTCTTGAAGCGCAAGGAATGTCCGCACGAAGAGGGGCGATGAATCATGGATGAATGGGAAGCACTGGAAGATGCGATACAGCAGGAGAACTGGCTGGAGGCCGCAAGGAGGGCGCAGGCCCTTCTGGATGCGTGGGGCGAAGCGAAGTCCGCCGTGTTGTGGTTCGCGAGTGACGAGATGGAGGCGGGGGCCACGAGATTCGAGGGCGCGCTGTCGACCCTGGTTGCTCTCCTCGGATGCCGGATGGTCGACGCCAAGGCGGTCGATGGCGTGAGGGCGCAGGTGCGTGCCTTCCTTCTGCCGGAGGAAGGCGAATGAGCCTGCCCGCGGATGCTCCCAGGGGGACGGTGTTTTGCGGCGACCTGCGGCGCGAGCCCGACGGCCGGTGGTTTTTTGGAGCCACGTACTTGGGACGGGACGGTGAGCCGAGGACAGTCATGGTCAGCGCCCTCGGCGACCGCTTGGGCGTGGTCGCAGCACGTCTCGCTGAGGCCCTCGGTCAGGCGTGCGATGCGATGGACGGGTGGGGCGATGCTTCGGCTGTCCAAGCTGGCCGCGAGACGCTGCGCCGGTTCGAGCGCTGGAAAGTGGGGCACTCATGGTAAGGCGCAACGGCACGATGAGGTCGTGTCTCCTTGGTGTGCTCACGTTTGCCCCGTCTTTCGGGTGCGGCGGAGGCGAAGGGCGGCCGCGTCTCGAAGCTCCTGCGGAGCTGACCGAGATGCTCGAGGATGTGATTCGGACCTGCGGCGAGGGGTCCGTCGAGGCATGTCGCGAGGTCCAGAACGCTCCTTCAGGGGCCATCGAGTCCGGGGCAGTGTTCCCCCCGGGGTTACTGAAGGTGTCGGTGGTCGAGTCGTGTCGTTCGCAGAACTTCGCCGAGCTCGAGGCGGTCGTGGTCCTCAAGTCCGGAACGACGCACATCCGCGCCGGGTTCGTTCGCAACGAGGACGGGACGTGGTTCAGCAAGCGGATCGTGACCGTGGACGGTTCGACGCCGGCTCTGTGTGCGGACCTCCCGAACGTTCACACCGCCGAGGAGGCGAAGGCGGCGCTCGCGGGCAAGGATGACTGGGTGCGTTGGTCTCGTCGGGATGGGCGTGACATCGCAGACTTCGCTCATCTGTTGGACTACGGGTGTGGGGTCAAAGGGCTCCTGATCGGGGAGTCGCCCGACGAGGAGCCGATGCGCTTCGAGGTGAGGTGCTGGCACACCGACGGGTTCCCAGTGTCAGGAGAGAGTTTTCCGCCGCGCTTCAATCTCGAGGACGCGCCGTACCTCTACGTCAAGCTGGCGTTCACCGACGGGACTTCCACCGCGGTCGAGAAGGTCGAGAATCCGTATCGCAAGGGAGGGGCATGATGACGATGGTGTTGAGACAACTTCGGAGGGGGCTGGGCTCTTTGCTCTGCTTGGTGTTCTTTTTGTGTGTCATGGCCGCCTGTGAGTCCAGCGTGGACCGCCGGACGAGGAACAGTGGCCTTGAGATGTGGGCCCGGCCCTCGATGAACGACGGCTGGACCATCGTCTTCGCCGGGATCCGGGGGCGCGCGACCGATGTCGTTGTGCGCTTCGGCGACGAGCGAGAGGAGACCTTCCGCCAGTCGACGTTCGAGCTTCCGATCGATATCGAGGGCCCGATCGATATCTGGCTGCTCGAGTACAAGATCAGCGGCAAGACCCACCGGGGGCCGTTTCGGTTTCACTTCGACCCCCAGGCTAGGCATGTCAAGAACGCCAAGGACGACCTCGACATGCTTCAAACTCAATGGGTTGGGTGGCGCAGGCTCGGGGATGCGGACCTTCTGTACACGACGTTCCTCGGGGGTCATTCCTGCGGGATCGACCACGTCGACTATGGGTTTGGCGAAGTGCCCGATCAGCGGCTGCCTTTGCCCAAGTGCGGGGAGTCGCTTGCCGATGCTGACGACTACCTTCGCTTGCCGAAAGGCAAACACTCTCACGTCGTCATCCGCGTCACGTTTGCTGACGGGGAGAAGACGCCGGTTCGTCGGTTCCCGAACCCTGACTTCGGTGGCTAAGGCCGCTTTGCCTCGACCCCCGGACGGTGCGGTGGTGCTCGGGCTCGACGCTGACCCGGGGCGTGTACCCTGGGGTATGGACAAGGCCGCGGCAAACATGCGCGAAACGATGGATCGGTACTACCGGGTGCAGGCCGTGGCGTTCGTGCGGCGGAAGGCGAAGGGGCCGGCCGATCCTGGCTTCGAGCCGTTGAGCGACGACGAGTTCGCGGCGTTGGAGGAGCTGGTGTCCGCGATCGAGGACGTTCGCGACGCGCGGGCTGCTTGGGTTGCGGCTGGGCGACCGTCGCTGGGTTGAGCGCTTTTGGCTATTGGGTGAAGCGGGGGGCATCGGCGGGGTGGAGACCTTCGAGCGCTCCGGAGCCCAAGAGCGAGAACTCGACCCCGACCCCGACACGTAGCGGTCACGGCGCCGCTTAGCGCCGGATTCGTTCCCATTGTTCCCCATGGGCCGCGACGCGGCCGATGAGACGCTGTACCTGCTCACCTTGGACGGTGACTTCGACGACCTGATCGAAGATCTTGAGTCGGACGAACTCGGGTCTCGCCGTCCGACGCTCGAGCGCTCGGGAAATGTGCAAGCGCTCGAACGCTGGGATGCCGCCGCCCAGGCTCCGGCCTTCGCGGATGGGTGCAGAGGCGGCGTCCCCGAGACCTGTCCGTACTTCTTCTTCTATCAGGGCAGCCGCCTAGCGCTGGTGCGGGCGGCCGCCAGCGGCCTCGACCAAGACGACTGGGAGCTCTGCTTCGACCAGCTCGAGGGGTCGCTGCGCCTCATTCGTCGACTGCTTGAGACCAACCGCCGCCTAGTCGCGGCGATGGTCGGCGTCGCCGCGGCCGGGGAACACTTCCGCGGTGCGCTGGTCCTTCTCAACGCTGCCCCGCCGCTATCTGCAGAGGCCGACGCTGCGGCCAGACGCCTGTCCGCCGAGCTCAAGCGCTGGTCGACGTCCGATGCGCTGGATACGAAGACCGACGCGGTCGTGGAGCGGGCGATTCGCGGCGAGTATTTGAGCATCCGCGCGGGCATCGAGGCCTATCGAACGGATTCGAGTAACTTTGTAGATCGGCTCCGTTTCGACGCGACCCGATCTGATCGCCTGCTGGTCGAGCACATTCGCTACCTGCGAGGCGAGCGCGCGGGCCCGGTGAGCTGCGGCAACGTCGACGTATTGTTGAATGACTGGGGCTGCCAACGGCTCGCGGAGGACCCCTCCGAGACCCGTGTTCACGTCGTCGAACTCGCCAGCGACCGCATCGCATTGCGCGAGTCGCTGGGGCGACTGCGGCGCGCGCTCGACTGACGCCCCCAGACGTGCCCCTCCACAACCACCAGGCAGTAGTTCTTCTGCTAGACGAGGTCGTACGTCAGGGTGACGTTGGTGCTACCCCGGTTCACCACAAGGGTGAAGCTCGACTTTTCCTGAAGTCCCGACCAGGCATCAAATGCCCCCGCAACCGTGGTGATGTCGTACCCGTTCAAGGTCACGGGGATGTCGCCCGACCGAATCCCGAGTTCGTAGAGCAGCTCGCCCCTGGCAACCGAGACGAACTCGTACGAGCCACTGCCGTCGAGTTCAATGCGAGCTTGTTCAAGGTACAGGCACCCCGGCATGCCGATGATCTTGTCCACGAATCCGCTCGAGACTTCCAGGGTCCCGTGCACATCGGTAAAGTTGTAGCTGCCGTCGATGAAGGAGCAGTCACCGGATGAGGGGTAGACTTCGTAGTATCTCGCGACCTCGCACGTGTCCTCGCCGGACCGGTCGCCGTAGGCGATCGGCGGATACTGAAAACCGGCCATCATCGTGTCGGCATCGAGCGCGGAATCTTGAAACTCGCCGTCGTTGCAGTTGTTCACGAAGGTCGGGTCCGGCACGAGCGAAAAACACTCGTTTTCGGTTTGCTGGTAGATGTTGCCGCGCAAGTTAAGCACGTCCGGGGGGAGAGAGATGCTGCCGTCCATCGGAACGACGCTCCCGACCATGTTCATGATCAGCCAGTCGTGGGTTTCCTGTGGCGCGCAAGAACACCCCTGCGGCTTGCTTCCGTCGTCGGCGTAGACGATGTCGAATTCTACGTCGTTGGCGTCTTCGTACAGTGAGTTGTCGGCTCGGGTGCACCACTTGTGTCCGAACTCTGGCATCGGACCTTCGGTGTCGCCGTCTGTGTCCGACTCCCCCACGGGACCTCCTGTGCCGCCGGTTCCGTAGGTCTCTGCGGGGAATCCGGTCGGCTCGGGGCCGCCGGGGCCTTGCCCTTCTGCGCACGCCATGAGGCCGAGCGAGAACAGAGCGATGAGATGTCTGTGCTGAAGCGTCACCATCACGCACGAGGCGAACATGAAGCGGCGCGGGCAGCAACCGAACCGCTCACATTTCGGCGAATTGCCGTTCTGCGAGAAACACTCGCAGGGACTCGCTTACACGTCGACCGGCAGCTTGTGACGATCGGCCGCGCAGACTTTCCCCCCTAGGCTCTCCAGCTTGACACGCCCCGAGTGCACGGCGATCTTGGAGGTGATGGCTCGTTGGTGTCCAGCCGGCGTAATCCTCTCGGTCTCGATGGGGTGCGCACCCGAGAGCGGCATTCGGCTCCCGGAGACTCAGGAGGTCTACACGGGCAGTCAGGTTCGCCTGCACGTCGCGGGGGACGCGAAGGTGTGTGAGGGAACGGGGCCTTCGATGGAGGCGATGCTCTCGTTCCTGGGTCAGGAAACCGAGTTGGGCGACCTCGCCCAGCCGGTCGACGTGTACCTGCTGTCCGAGGAGCAAGTCTCCGACACCTGCGGCCTGGGCTTCGAGGGAGTTTATGCGTGCGCGTTCGTTGAGGAATCCAATCCTTTGGTGGCGTCGAGCTACTTGCCGACCGAGCACGAGTTGGTCCACGCGTATCTGTCCTTGAAGCAAGATGTGCCGCGACGGCGATACGCCTTCCTGGAGGAGGGCTTCGCATCTGTGTACGGGCGGGACGGAGCCATCGCCGCGCCGACTACGCCGCTCTCGGAGGGCCTTCCTTTCGCTCGTTCTCTTCCGATTGAGCACTACTCCCGAGCGGCGCACTTCATGAACTTCGTGGTGGACGAGTTCGGTCCGGCGATGACGACCCGCATGCTGCTGGCGTCAGTCGAGGCGAATAACCTGGACGACCTCGACTCAACGTTTAGCGAAACGCTCGGAGTTTCGACTGAAGAGCTGGTCGGACTCTACGAACAGGAATCTGTGTCTTGTGCGAGCGCTGGCTGGCAGCGGGGCTACGACTGCGAGGCCGACCCCGAGGCATGGCACTTCTCAGGGACGCTTCGGGTCGACATCGGGCATGACTGCGAAGCCCCGACGGTCCTGGGGGAGAGTGGTGGTCCGACCTTCGAGCGCTTTACCGTCGACTTCCCTGAGCAAACGACCGTGTCGATCGAGATGGATACAGCGGTCGAGGAGCACTACCCGACGGTCCGACTCACAAAATGCGGCTCCTGCGACGATGAGTTTTCGTTCGACCATGACCTCTCGAGAGGGTCGCTGTTTGGACTGCGACTTGAGCCGGGCACGTACGTGTTGAGGACGCTCTACCCGAGCGGACAGGTTGAGCCCGGGGTCCTAAAGATCCGGCGGCAGTAAGGCGACTCCGGGCGAAAACCGGCCCGCTGCTGATTCGCGTCAGCTCGGGGCATGGTGGGAGATGTTCGTGCGAGGGGTCATGCTGCGACCCGCAGTTGCTACTTCACGCCGTGCATGAGCCGCTGGATGAGCGGGGTGATCAAGAACAGAAGCAGGCCCGCACCGAGAAGGTCCGGTCCGGCCTGTAGAGCTAGCGGTCGGGGTCAATATCCACCGGCTTGAGCCGCTCCAAAATCTCACCGAGCGCCTTCTTCCCCGCGGCGAGCTTGTTGCTCGAGGTTTGGAGTAAGCGCATCGCGCTCTGGTTCCCTGGATCCACGCTGAGAGATTTCAGGGCTTTATTCAGGTCGGCGAGGGCGTTGTCGAGGGCGTCTTGAAGGCCCTTGAGCTGTTCCGAATCGACGGTCGCGATCATGTTGCCCCGACGTTCGCACGTGGCTCCGAGGCCGGCTACGGCATCTTGAGACCGCGTGTTGTGGGCGGGCGATCGCCTCTGTACTACGAGGCATGAGACGCCGCGCTTGCCTCGGCTGACTTCTCGGACCACCCGCCAAGGTCATGGTCACCAGCTGGAAGCGAGTCTTGCATGGACGCGGGCGGCTCCGTTCGTCATCAAGCGGGTCAATCAGACGTTGCTGTGAAGGGCAGGACAAGATCCCGCTCGTGCGTGCCTGGGGAGGCGGCCACGTCGCATCGGTTGACGGCCTGCGATTCGTCGTCCCCGTCGCGACCATTCATGCACGACCGAACCCCCGGTACTTCGGTCGTCGAACAGGGGCAACATGGCTGAACATGCTCAACGACCATGCTGCCGGTCTCGCGGGGCAAGAGAACCACTTGCGCACCGTGGGGGCTCGACCCAAGGTGGCAGTCTGTGACCACCGATCTCGTCAGTCTCGCTGCCGGAGCCAAAAAGGCGAAGTCGCTCGCTGACAAGCTCGTCGACCTCGGCCGGAAAAACGACGACGCCGTTGCGGCCGCGTTTGCGGAGGCGCGCGACGGGATCATCGTGGACAGCGCACAGAGCATCGCGGCCCTGGCCTCGGGTGAGGCCGAACTCCGGGGTCAGTTCGACGAAATTCGCGAACAGCTGGCGGAGTTCTCGCGCATCGTGATGGATGCGTTCCCCGAGTGGTCGGAGTTCGACGATGAGAAGCGACCGACGAGTGATGACGTCGAGACAGCGTTGCTTAGGTACCGCGGGGACTACAGCGGGCTGGAAGCCACGCGAAGCGCAAGCTTCTCTTCTCCGCGCTGATCGGGGAGTTCAACCCGAAGCTCTACGAGGACGGCTGGAATCGGATCTTCGGTGACATTGCTCGCGAGCTTCAGCCGCCCCATGTCGCGGAACTCCGGCTGATCATCGCGGAGAGAACGGGAAAGCCGCGCAGCATCATTGGGCGGACAGCCGGCCTGGATGGGTTCCTGTTGGTGAAGGAGTTGGATCGGCTCCATCTCGTCTCAGCGAGGGGTAGTGGCACCACCTCTCTCACTGTCGAGCCGACCAAGTCTGGAGAGCGATTCCTCGAGTTCCTCTGGGACTACGACGAGGACGAGTAGAGCGGCCGGTAGCTTCGCCCATCTGTATCGGAACTCGATCCCGCTGCCCGTTACTCAATGCTGAGGGTCATATGGGGGCTCTGAGCGTCTCCCTGCGTCAGGGCCTGAGTCGCAACGACCCGCAGGCGGTTGTTGGAGCCGAGTTCGACGTGGGTGACCTTGACCATGTAGCCCCCGTTTTCCTGAGCCAGCGTGACCAGGGTGCCCGGGAGCGGCGGATGCTCTGAGAAAACTCCAAGGTTTCGGTCGTCGTCGAATAGCTCGAACTCTTGGAGTGGGGGCGGAGCCCCGGCGTCGGCGTCGTAGTTCGACAGCAAGACTGACGCCGTCGTTTCGATGATGGATGCCTGCCCTACGAGCGGGCTTTTCAGGCGGGTCTTGGGGTCGTCGCTGACGATGTCCCAGTCGCTCGTGCCTTGAGGCTCGCGGATTCTCTTGAGCGCGAGAAGGTCGGCGAGCTTGTTGGCCGACGCGACGACCGTGCTCTTCCACTGCGGGCACACGCGCCTCGAACCCTTGGTACCGACGTCTTCGGCGCTCTCGGTCAAGAGGCCAACCGAATCTTCGAGATGGGTTCCGGGCTCGACCTCGGCGAGCAGGGTCCGAAGGGGGTCGCGGAGCGCCCGGATCGAACGCCAGTCGATGGTGGAACCTTCCTGGTTGGGAGATGTCATCCCCGCGAGTGTAGGCGCCCTCGCGCCTGCGCGCGAATGTCGCAAACGGGGGGTGATAATTCTTTTTATCACTCCCCGTTTGGTTCTCGCCCATGATCGAAAACGATCACCCGGGCCGGCTCGGGGCAGGGCACTTCAACCCCCGAGGCGTTAACCGCGCGGCCGGACTCGCCCTCAAAGCCCTCGACCTCGATCCCCGTCTATAGAAGGATGGTCGTCGGTGCTCAGGTCTGAAGGTCATTGGCGGACGAAGCTTGCCGAGGTGGAGCGGGCTCGGATCTTGGTGTGTCGAGCGACGAACGTCGGTGGTTCGGTGCGTCCGAGCTTGAAGCGAAGGGCGGTCGCGGTCTGCAAGCGGCAAGGGGTGACGATGCGTGCCTTCTTGTCCGTGGGCCTGGAGATGGCGGTCGAGCACTTCGAGACGTTGGACCAGGAGGGGCAGATCGATGGCGACTCGGTGGGATGACACGCAGCGTCGGTGGTTTGTGGATGGCAGGGCTGTGCACGCCGGGGCGGCGCTGGAGATGCAGGGCAGGGTGGTCGTCGGTCACGACGAAAACGAAGAGTCGCGGATGGGCCCCGGTGAGTGGTTCACCGTGCGGATCGAGAGTCGCGATGGCGGGCGGGTGCTCGATGCGTACGCCGAGCTCCACGGGGTGACGTTCTGCGCTCGGGCGGTCGCGGGCTTCGACGGCGACGAACCGTTCGCGACGTTCGGGCTGCGGTGGTCTGGCACCACGATAGAAAGATAGGCGACGATGGCTCGGGACAACACGACCGCGGACCTGACCGAGGAGAGCATGGGCGAGTTGCTGATGGCGGCGAGGAAGAGGCTGCGGTCGGCGCTGGAGATGTTGGGCGACGTCGGGGATTCGGCGTTGCTCGATGAGAGCATCGCGGGCGCAGGGATCTTGGCCCACGACGCCGGCGACGTGTTGGAGGTGTTATTCGAGCTTCGACTCGCGAAGTCCATCGAGGATGAAAAGGGGCGAGGCGATGGGTGATCTTGTTCGACTGGACGTGAGCGGCCTGGTGCCGCCGGTGGTGAGCGAGCTTGGTCGGAAGGCGGAGCGGAAGTTCGTGGAGTTCTTCACCGCTCACTTGCGCAACGACCACACGCGGCGAGCCTATGCCCACGCGGCGGCGCAGCTCTCGGAGTGGCTGGCGAGCAGCGGGATGAGCTTGGCTGAGCTGGAGCCGCCCGAGGCGGCGGCGTACATCAGGACCCTCGAAGCCCAGGGGAAGGCACCGACGACGATCAAAGCGCGGCTGTCCGCGTTGTCGAACCTGTGCGACTACCTCGCGAGCAGCGGTGTGCTCGACTGGAACCCGTTCAAGGTGGTGCGGGGGCCTCGGGTGTCCATGCGCGAGGGGCAGACTCCTGTCCTCGAGCCCGAGATGGTGCGGGCGTTACTCGACTCGTTCGAGGCCGACGACGTGGTGACGCTGCGCAACCGGGCGATCGTGTCGACGATGCTGTTCTCGTTCGCTCGGGTCGGGGCGGTGACCAAGCTGGACGGGCGTCACTACGAGCTACAGGGGATGAAGGCGTCGTTGCTGCTGCATGAGAAGCGGGGCAAGAAGACGCGCGTGCCGTGCCACCACGAGCTTCGCGAGGTGATCGATGCGTTTGTGGAACGGTCGCCAGCGGGGCCGCGGACGCCGTTGTTTCGGAGCGTCGATCGGTCGTTGGGCGAAGACGGTGAGCGTCAGTTGACGCGGCGGCGCCTGAAAGCGTCAAACGTGCTGAAAATGGTGAAGCGGCGGTGTGCAGCCGTGGGGATCGATCCGGTGCTGGTATGCAACCATAGCTTCCGGGCGTCGGGGATCACGGCGTACATGGCCGGTGGCGGAAGCATCGAGACCGCGGCCGAGATCGCTGGTCATGCGAGCACGGAGACGACGAAGCTCTACGACCGGACGGCGAAGGTTGTCTCGCGCAGTGAAGTCGAGCGCATCCGGTTCTAGGGTGGGTTGTTGGCGTGGCCGCTGGTGCTGTTGTTGCCGAGAAATGCGGACTAAGCTCTGGTCGACGAGGTCCTCGTCAGCGACCATCGGCTTCTCGATGAACCGCCCTACCACTCCAGCCTGGACCAAGGTTCCATGCCCAACGAAGAGCTGACCCAGCGCGGATACTTCACGAGCGACGGTCTTCGCGGCGACCCTTTCGGTATCTACGAATCGTTCAATATCGGAGCGACAAACCTTGCGAAACTCGTGGAGGCAGGTCTTCAGGCGAGCCTGCCTTCCGAGGTCTCCTTTCCGTTCAAGGCGTATAAGCCTCCGAGGAGGGTCGGCAACGCGAAGCCGGATCAGCTCGTGGCCCGACGCAGTGCCGGTGGGATTCAGCCCGTCGCCGTCATGGAGCACAAGGGGCCTGGGGAACTCTCGACGAAGAAGAAGGAGCTTGCCGCCGCTGAGCAGGCGATATTCTATGGGCTCGCTCTCGATATCCCCGTGGCTGGCTTCACGGCCGATGGGTGGGGAGTTCGCTACGTTGACGTCGGGGCCTCACGAGATGCGGGCAAGCCGGTTCTCCTTGATGACCGGCGGCCTTTCAACGCTGGCGTGCTCACGAACCTCATTCAGGGGAACACGGACATGGCCAAGGACCCGACGGCGCTGGCCGAAACCGTGTGGCAGATCATCTGGCATGCGACGAAGTCCGAACCGATTGACTGTCTCCTCACCTTCGTCGAGCTCTTCGTGCTCAAGTTCCTTTCCGACAATTTACGTCGGGAAGACCTCCCGGAGGTGTACCGGTTCTACGGGCTCCTCGGTGACGAGCGAGACTTCCGCGCCCGCTATGGCCGCTCGCAGATCGAGTACTACGTCGGCGAGATTCGCCCACGAATCAAGACGCTCTTTCCCGATAACACCGTGGCTGCTGACCCGGGCGTGGCGGCATTGTTCGGGCTCCAGACGGTCGTCTCGAAGACCAGCGTGATCAACGGGTTCGCCTTCCTTCGGTCGAGCGAGGACACGCTCACGAGCTACAACGCGACGTTCATCCGCATCTTGGAGGCGTTCAACGAGTTCGGGCCCCTGACGGCCATAGACCCAGAGTTCAAGCTGCGGCTGTACGAGACATTCCTGCGCCGTTCGGCTCGACAGCAGCGGCTTGGGCAGTTCTTCACTCCTCGGAACGTGGTCCGGCCGATGGTTCGGATGGCCCAGCTCGGCAAGCTGGGGGATGGTGGTGTTGTGCTCGATCCGGCGGCCGGGGTGGGCGGGTTCGTTCTTGAGCCACTCCTGTTCGAGGACGCTTTGCCCGACAACTACACATTCTCCGCTGGGAGCGTTACCCGACGTGTGCGAAGCATTGGCATCGACGTGGACCCGAACCTCCACATCCTCGCAAAGGCGAACATGCTCTTGCACTTGGCTGAGGATGTCCGCGCGCCGGGAACGACCCGGGATGCGTTGAACAAGGCGATGGCGAACACGTTCGTTCTGATGAACGAGCATCAAATGTTGGGCTCCCTCCTCAATCCACCGCGTGAGGCTGCCGACGTCATCCTGACGAATCCGCCGTACGTCACGCAGGGCTCGGCGATCTATCGTCAGGCGGTCGAGGATGTGTCCGGGCCGCGAAACGGGGTCACGCTCTCTGGCTACTACGACGCCGGTGGACTCGGTCTCGAATCCTACTTCCTCCGCTACATCTCAGGCGCGCTGAAGAAGGGGGGGCGGGCTTTCGTGATTGTCCCCCTTGGCATGCTCAACCGATCGGAGCCGAGGATGAAGCGGAGTCTGCTCAAGGAGTGCAGCCTCGTCGCCTCGATCGCGCTCCCGCGGAAGGCGTTCTTCAACACGGCTCAGCCGACGTACATTCTGGTCGTCGAGCGGCGATACACCGACGAGGACCCGAGATCCGAGGTGTTCTGTGCCGTCGCCCGTTCGACAGGCGAGACGCTCGACCAACACCGGACTCCGACGCCCGACGACAACGACCTGGCAGACATCGCTGAGGCGTTCGTTGCATGGAGCGAGGGAGACCGCGAGCCGGCTGACAAGAGCGGGATCATAAAGCTTCGGTCCGCGAGCGCATTCGCCCCCGATGAACGCTGGGACGTCACCCGCTTCTGGAGTGACGACGAACTTGTGGAGCTGGGTATGCGGACGCCGCCTGTGGCACGAGCAGAGTTCCTGGCGGAGGTTGAGGAGACGCTGACCGGCCTCTTGGCCGAGGCTCGCGAGGCTCGGGTTCGTCTCGCGCACCTCGAGTCAGATACGACAAAGTCAGTCTCGATCGGGGACGAGAAGCTCTTCGAGGTCGTGCCAGGCAAGCGAGTCACAACCGCCGAGGTCCGCGAGAACCCCGGCAACCTCGCGGTGTACACGTGCACAACGAAGGCGGACGCTGAGAAGGGGCGGATCGAGGAGTCGTTCTGGGCGGACGTAAAAGGGTATCCCGTTTTCGAGGGGCCGCTCGTGACAGTCAACGCGACCGGTGCCTCTGCCGTTGGAATCGTGTTCGTGCGGGAGGGACGGTTTGCGATGACCGACGACGTGATCGGGGTCCGAACCCTGACGCAGAACATCGATATGGCGTACCTCGCCTCGGCGGTCCGAACGGCTATCGCCGGAGGCGACTTTCAGTACGAGGCGAAGCTGTACCAAGGCCGAGTAAAGCAGCTCATCGTAGAGATTCCGGTCAACGATGACGGCGAGTTCGACCTCGACCGGCAACAGGCAATCGGGCAGGCATCGCGAGACATCGCCGCGATCCAGGAGCGGCTGGAAGAACTGGGGTCTTGGAGTGGCGACGTTCGACTCAGCTGACTCGCTCACCGTTCACCGGCGTTCTCAGGCCGATGGGGGAGTCTCTTCGGGGCACGTGGGGTGCCCGAGAGGAATTCGGGCGGCAGGAACCCGTGCCGGGCACGAGCGGTCCTTGGTCGGGAAAGACTTGGCGTCAAGCCAAGGTCGTAGACCGTCCCGAGTCCACAGAGCCCAAGGTATGGGGAGCGACTGCGGAGTTTGGACATCAGGCGATCGTGCGCGTGGAAGGATGCCGGTTCCGAGCTTGGAGCCGGGGCGCTGTCGAGTTCCGGTGACCGAGTCGTCGAGGTAGCTTCCGAAGACGAGGATGCTGGTGATCTCGATGGGACCCTGCGCGTCGTTGAGAGTCTTGGCTGCCCGTACCGAGCATCGTGATCACCTGTACCGGGCATCGTGATCACCCGCGAGGAGTTCGGAGCGAAGCGACGCTGGGGTGAGGGCTATTCGGAGAGGTTGCTTTCTTCCTTGCGACGAGATGGGCCCGTGAGCTTGATGCGATGGGCGTTGCTGAGGATACGATCACAGATGGCGTCGGCGGTGGTTGGATCGCCGAGATGGTCGTGCCACTTCTCCGTGGGCAGCTGAGACGTGATGACGGTGGAGCGCAGGCCGTAGCGGTCGTCCATGATCTCGTTGAGGTCGCGGCGCTCGGTCGCGCCGACCTCGGCGAGGCCCCAGTCGTCGAGGACAAGGACGTCGGTCTTGGCCAGACGAGTCAGGAGGCGAGCGTAGCTTCCATCGGCGTGGGCGAGCGCGAGCTCGTGGAAGAGCCGCGAAACCCGGCGGTACAGGACGCGGTAGCCCCGTCGACAGGCTTGCTGGGCGAGTGCGCAACCCAGGTAGGTTTTGCCGACGCCGGTCATGCCCGTGATGACGATGTTCTGGTGAAGCTCGACCCACTTGCAGGTGGCGAGGTCGAGCACCTTCTTCTTTGTCAGGCCACGGTTTCGCGGATAGTCGATGTCTTCGATGCACGCCTCACCCAGTCGCAGCTTGGCTTGCTTGAGGTTGCGCTCGACCTTCTTGCGCTCGCGGTGGACCCACTCGGCATCGACGAGCAGGCCGAGCCGTTCGTCGAAGGAGAGTTGCCCGATCTGAGGGTCGCCTTGTTGGCTTTGCCACGCGTCGGCGAGTCCTCGCATGCGCATCGAGAGTAGGCGTTCGTAGGTTGGTTGTTCGAGCATGTCGTCTTGTTCCTTGGGGTTAGTGGTAGTAGTCGCCGCCGCGGATGTTGTCGTGCTCCACGGGCGGTCGCGGTTCGGGTTGGTCGGCCTCGACACTGTCGAGACCGTTCTTGAGCACGCCTTCGACGTGCCGATACGAGCGCGCGCGGACGGCCAGCGACTTGCCGCAGGCGGCTTCGAGTCGCGGTTCGCCGTACTTCTTTGCCAGCCGCAGGATGCCCAAGCAGGACCGGTAGCCCTGCTCGGGATGCGGCCTTTCTTCGAGGATCACGGCCACCAAGGCCGCGGTGTTGGGGCCGATGTTTTCGGCCCACGCGATCATCCGAGTCGGCGTCCATTCGAGCTGAGCACGGTGAGCCTTCGGCATGTGCTCGGCGACGGTCGTGTGGCGTCCGCGCTGATGGCTGCGGGCATGAGATGCGACTCGCTTGCCCTTCGCGAACACCTCGACGGTCGTGGCCGTGACACGGGCCTCGAGGTGTTTGTTGTCGAGGCGAAGCTGGTAGGGAACCGAGTAGAAGTGGCCGTCGACCTCGACGTGATAGTCGATGTGAACGGTGCACGGCTGCCACTGCGCGCAGACGAAGCGGCGCGCCAACGGCAGCAGGAGGGGCTTGTCGAGGCGCTCGAACAGCTCCCTCCGACTCGCGCCGTAGGTCCGCATCACCTTGTTGTTGAGGACCTCTAGAAGTTCCCACAGACGCTCGTTGAGAGCCTCCAGAGACGAAAACGTCTCGTTGCGAATCACGGCCAGGAGCCAGCGCTCGGCGACCTGAACGGCGACCTCCACCTTGGCTTTGTCCTTCGGCTTGTACGGCCGGGCGGGGATGACAATGGCGCCGTGGTGGCGCGCCATTTCTTCGTACGTGCGCTGGACCTTGGGCTCGTAGCGACACGCTTTCGTCACGGCGCTCTTGAGGTTGTCGGGAACCCAGACACGGGACGAGCCGCCGAAGAACTCGAGCGCGGCCGAGTGCGCACGAATCCAGCTCGGAAGTGACTGGTCGGGAATCGCCTCGACGTACGTGTAGCTGCTCGCGCCGAGGACGGCGACGAACAGCTCGACTTTCGTGACCTCGCCTGTTCGCGGGTTCACCAACGAGGGCTGCATGCCGGCGAAGTCGATGAACATCTTCTCGCCCGCCTTGTGGACCTGCCGCATGGAGAGCCGGCGGCGCGCCAACCACTCGCGGTAGAAGTCGCAGAACCGGGTGTACTGGTAGCCGCCCGGATTCTGCTCGAGATACTCGTGGTGGAGCAGCTGCAGCGTCACGCCCGGCTTGCTGCGCTCGGTGTGGACCCAACCGCAGTCGGGCAACGGTCGTGTTGCTTCGGGTTTCCGATCGTAAAGGCGCTCTTCGAGTGCGGCGTCATCGAGGCCGTCGACTTCAGCCCAGCCTGCAATGCCGGCCTTGGCTGCGCGGGCGAGCATCGCTCCCACGACGCCCGGGCTGATGGACAAACTTCGGGCAACCTCGCGATGACTTCGCTCGAGCTGCCACTTTTGGCGGAGGATCTCTTTGGTCTTCGACATGGTCAGTCTCGGCGTGGCCATCGATGACCTCGTATCCGAGGTCGTCGACGGGCCGGCTGACCCAGCGTCATTCTTCGCTTCTGGCTCGTTCGCGGGTGATCACGATGCGGCGATCCCGGTGATCACGGTGCCGATCGAGGTGATCACGATGGCCGATCGAGGTGATCACGATGCGGCGATCGAGGTGATCACGATGGGCCGGCACACGCATCTTGGCGCGCTCGAGTACCTGCTCAAGCAGAGCATCAGCTTTTTTCGCGGAAGAGGGAGGTCGAGCGCATCCGGTTCTGATGGCGATATGGAGCGGCAGCGGCGCGCTGCTTAGCGCCGTTTCTCGTTCCGATGTTCCCCATGCGCCCTGTCGAGGCGGATGTGCTTCGACCCCCGGCTATACTGAGGCGGTGAGTGCCCCATCCTCTCCCACCGACTCTATCGTCAACTGGCTGGCGAGGCAGGACCAGGAGACGCAGCAGTTTGTCCTGCTTCAGCTGATGGTGATGGGGGGGCGAGCATGGTTGGAGGTCGATGGTTCCCCGGGGGAGATCGACGAGACCATTGATGCGCTGCGTAGACTTGAAAGGGGGCCGTCGGAGGACGTCGGTCTTGCCATCTGGCTTCGCGGATTGATCTCGTTTGCGGTGTCCAAGATGGGGGAGCAGGGGTGGTCGGTCGGGGAGAAGGTGAACAGGGAGCTGTTGCAGGATCCCGACCCGCAGATGAGGCAGCGTGCAGAGCGTTTTTTTGCGGAACAGCCCCTGCGAGAGAAACGGTGGCAACGGGTCGCAGCGGGCTGGCGAGAGTTCGTGGTCGACAGCGTCACCGATGAGAAACTTGATGAGTGGATGGCTGGAACGATCGCTCGCTAGACGTTCGGCGGCTGCGGTTGCGTCGTCTCGATCGGCAGCCGGGCGTTCCAGAGCCTGGAGCGGAGGCGAAAGTTTGCCGATATGGAGCGGTAGTGGCGCCGCTTAGCGCCGGATCCGGTTCCAATGTTCCCCATGCTCCTTGGCCCAAGACTTGAGCTTCTTGTTGGCCGCGGCCTTGTCGAAGACCCCCGGCTTGAAGCCGCGTTTGAAGCTGTCCCCTCGTTGGCGGCGTTCGGAGGCGGAGAGGGACAGGAGGAAGTGGTAGAGGAAGATGCCGCCGCAGTTCTGAGGTGGGCCCGCTCGCTGGCCCGACGTGCAGCGAGGTGGGGGCGCCGTCTGGCGTTCGATGATTTTCAGGACGGTGATCTCGAGTTTCCAGCCGCCGATGCCGTAGGCGTCGGGGACGTCGTAGACGTACTCGATGAAACCTTCGGTGTTCGGGGCGACCTCGGAGAGCGAGGCGTTCGGGGGCAGGTCGTCGACGCGCGAAAAGCGAAACGGGTGGGTGTTCTCCCAGCCCATCACGACCTGGAAGACCTCGTGGAGTTGTTCGAGCCGGATGGTGCTGGGGACTTCGAGCCTGCGGATGATCTTCGGGCGCGAGCGTTCTAAGACAACTTCGAGCCGGTGCACACTTCGAGCCGAGTCGTGTGGGCTGTTGGTCACGGGCTAGAACGGGATGTCGTCGTCCGCCCCGAGAGGGGCGCTGGCGGTGTCGGAGTCGCCGGAGTTTCCGGGGGCGCTGAACTGCGAGGGCTCGCTGTCCCCAGCGCCCGAACCACGCCCTCCAAGGAACTGCACGGTGTCGGCGATGACCTCGGTCGAGTAGCGTTTTACGCCGTCCTTGTCCTCGTAGCTGCGGGTCTGGATGCGGCCCTCGACGTAGACCTGGCGACCCTTGGAGAGGAAGTTGTTGCAGTGCTCGGCCTGCTTGCCCCACACGACGATGCGGTGCCATTCGGTCTCCTCGACCCGATCGTTGGTGGTCTTGTTGGTGTACGCGCGCGTGGTGGCGACGCTGAGCTGGCAGACGGCGCTGCCGCCCTGGGTGTAGCGGATCTCGGGGTCGCGCCCGAGGTTGCCGACGATGATCGCTTTGTTGACTCCGGCCATGACGATGGGCGGAGACGGTAGCAGGAGAGCGGCGAGCTACGTGTCGAGCTGGGCGAGCTGTGCCATGAGTTGGGCTCGGCGCTCCTCGTGGAGCTCGAGTTCTTTTTCGGCGAGAGCGACGCGAGCGTCGAGGATGAACGCCAGGTCCGGGAGCCGCTGTAGGCTTGTTTTGAACTTGCCCAGGCGCTTCTTCGTGGCCCGGATGTCCGAGTCCACGTCGATGATGAGCGAAGAGAGCGTGCCGCGATCAGCCATGCGGTTCAGTCGGTGAGATGTCCTAGGGAGGAAGCACATCCGAGAAAGAAGTTGCGCTAGGGGATTCTACGACGAGTGAGACCGTCAGGACCGGCACGCGGGCCGGCCCTGGACGGTGGAAAGCGGCTATCGAGGGTGTTAGTCCTCAGGGGCTGCTCAACGTCGGCGTCGGTACAAGTTGACGCTCCCTTTCCTCCTTCGGTGAACCTCCTCCGAAGGAGGAAGGGGACGGCCGGAAGGTGGCTTAGTTCTCGAAGATGTCTTCGGCGAGGTCGACCGCCGAGGTGCGGGAGAGCCAGTGGTCGAGGAGCCCGACGTCGGCGCAGGTTTCAACGCGATGCTGAACAGCAGCGGTCACGTGGAGTTGCCGAGTCTTCAGGAGCGAGAGGATCGAGTCGGCGAGGCCTGCCGTGGGGGACCGAGGGCTCGAGTCGCCATCGCCGATCGCCCGAACTCTCAATCTGGATGCAGCGCTGAGCCTGGCTCTGTAGCGGTCGGAGGTGGTCATGGTGGCAGTCTTGGGCCCGGGGCGAAGGCCAAGCCTAGCGGCAGTGGCCGCGGCGCCAGCGAACCGTATCGTCTTCGACGATGAACTCGGCTACCGGCCATGTTGCCGAAACAGAGCGCGTCACGGAGGGAGCCGCAGTCGTCGAGCGGGGCGACCAGGCCTCGGGGGGACGACGATGGGCGCCGGGCGATCGTGCGGGACATGGTTCAGTTCCCGGTAGGGCTGTGTTCGGCTGGCTCGTCCCCGTCCTTGACGGGCCCGTAGGCGATGACGCGGAGGGTGTTGGCGATGTCCTCCATGCAGAGTGCGGAGAGGGCTTCAGACAGCACCGGGAGTGTTGTGAGCGTCTCCTCGGACGCCTTGACCGGACTCGATCGAGTCCAGCACCTCGCCGATTCTCGTCATCAGCCGTTCTCGAAGGTCCCATTCACGGTTTCTTTCATCCATTGCCCAAGGGGTCGACCGTCGAGCCTGACTGTTGCAGAGAAAAATCGGGTGCTTCACCCCTTGTAGTGACGGATAGACTCGCCCGCAGATGGGCGTCCCGGTGGTGGAGAAGAAGCGGAAGAAAAAGAAGAAGGGCCCCGCGCAGCAGAAGGCGAAGGTGAAACCACCGGTTCCGATGCGGCCGGAGGTGGAGGTGCAGCAGACGGTCGCGGGGGCGCGAAAGCTGGCGAAGGGCGAGGAGTTCACCGAGGCGCTTCAGATGATGGTGCAGGCGTTCGAGGGGCTCGACGACGCCGAGGGGGTCGTTCCATGGGAGCCCGGGACGCTACTGGCGTGGGCGCAGGAGCAGCGCCGGGAGGTCGAGCTGATGGCGTTGTTCGTGGTGAGCCTCGAAGACCCCGAGGGGGTCGCGTTTCCGATGCACGAGGCGTTGCAGGCTTGGGACGATCTGAGCGTGTTGGCGTTCTCGACGTGGGCGGCCCGCGTTTGGTGGGTCCGCTGACGCCGTCAGCCTAGAGGGGGCAGCCTGCTCAGCCGCAGGTCCCCCGGCGCCAGCGCAGCGCACAAGACTCGACGACGAGTTCTCCCGAGGCGGCGTCTCCTCGACTCTGGAGGAGGCCGTCGGGCGCAAGCGTGGTGACGATGCCGCGGGGGCGGTGGACGTGGGGGCGAAGGCGACGGGAGCCGACGATGGTCTTGGGGCGCACGTTGTTCTTGTCGACCGTCGTGCCGGGGCGTTGCACAGAAAATGACCTCGACGAGTTGGTGGTGTTGGGGACGACGCCTTGTCTCAGGCGAGGATGTTTGTGGACGGAATGGCGCTCGTCCCCGGCCTCGTTTTAGAGGCATGACACCACGACCCATGAGCAAGTCTGACGCCGCCACCCTCGATGCCTTGGTCGAAGGCCTCGCCGACCCGACGGCGAGCGATGAGCCCTCGTCTCGAAAGCTGGGGAAGGACGGCGGTGGAGTGATGGCCCTAAGCATCGAGCGCATTGGACCGCGCATGTATTCGCTGGCGCACTACTACGTGCAGAACGGAGACATGATGCGAGACCCCGACGTCGAGTTGTTTCGGGATGAGGAGGGGCGATGGTTCCCGGTCTCCTTCCGGCAAGACGGCGGGATGCCGGTCTACACGGTGGCGCTCGAGATGGACGCGGCCGGCATCACGGGGGTGTATCGGCGGCGGTACGCGAGCCAGAGGGACTTCGTGCGGCTGTGGCTGCGGAACCTGCGAGCCCAGCACGGCATCACGTGAGGGGGGGGGGCTCGGGGCGGTGAAACGCCGAGGGCCCGGCGGGTCTCGGTGTGCTGTTCAGGCTCAGTCGGCCGTGATTTGGTAGAGCCTCGATTGGCTCAGGCGCTCGCCACGGAGGGTGGCGACGACGGGGCGATCGGGCAGTGTTGCGCCGAAACGGCTGGTGTACACGCGGGACCAGTGCCTTAGCGTGCGGGTCGCACGGGGGCCGAGGTGGCGCCAATACGAACGGCCGTCTCCTCCTGGAACCTTGACGCGAGCTGGGTGCATGGCGTCGCCGTCGACGGAGAGAGGTTGGACGAAATCGACGGATCCCCAGTCGAGGTCCATCAGTCGGGGGCGGTCGAGAGTGGAGTGCGCGAGCAAGTCCACGATGGTCTGATCGCGAGCGTCGATAAACCGCCTCGCTCGGGTTTGCCCCGCTGGGGAAAACTGCTGTAGCTCTTCGTCCTCGCTCGTGGCGCTTGGCTCTGAGTGGTCGCGAGGTCGGGTGTCGAGGTCATCGATTTGTGGGATGGCGAACGCGTCGAGGTTTCGGGGGGAGACTCGTTTCTTGAAGAGGTAGTGCGCCCAACCTCGGAGCGTCTTGATCCTTCGGATGATGGTGGTAGCGGCGTCGTGCTCCTTTCGCGCCTCGATGAACTCGGACACGGCGCTCTGGGCGTGGTCGGAGCGAAGGAGCCCGAGCATGACGATGGCCGAACGTATGTTGTCCCGGTCTTTGGGGGCGGGGACGTTCTCGTCGAGGACGAACGCGGCGAAGTAGTGGAGGTCGACGTGACGGCAGTTGACCGTGCTGGCGGCTCGACTCCCGGACCATCCGCGCATGATGTTGCCGATGAGTCGGCGTACTTGGGGCGCTTGGAGAAGGCTCTTCTCAAAGTCGAACTTTGGCTTCGGGCGATGCGATGACGCGGGGTCGCCCCCGAGTTGTTTGGACGAGGGGCTCGCTGTCTTGGTGCCGGGGCGTGGGGGGCTGGATCGATGCCTGGTCGTTCCCGTGCGGTGGGACCGCATTTGGGCGTAGGGAGGATGCGTTGCGGGGGCATGGGAACCTCCGCGTCTGTGTGAGGAGTCGCGCGGGGTGTCGCCGCTGTTGGCGAGAGAGTTGCAAACGTGGCAGCGCCCGTGGAGATGGTCTGCGGCGCGCTGGAGCTCGGTGCCGCATGAACATCGAGCATGCTCGTCACTCATTGGACAACCTTGTCCGCTGGTCGTGTATCGATCTGTCATCCGTCCCTTCCTTCGGGAGCCGTCGGCGAGTTCCGTCGCCTATTTTTGCGTAGATGCGATGTGGAGCCCTGTCGAGCGATGGGGCCCCGAGCGCCTTGCGGTTCACTGCAACGCGGAGCCGCTGTCACACGAGGTGTCTGTCGGGCGTGGGGCGCCGCGATTCGGGGTCTCGGAGACACTTCCTTGGCCTCTGTGACAGCGGGGGTCCCAGCGCGCGAGCACGCGGCGACGCTATATGGACAGTGCGGCGCGACCCAAGCGTGCCCAGCTTCGCGCCCGGGCCGCGTTGCCTTTCTCCTGGATTGCGCAGGCGGCGGCCAGGTTTGTGTGGGTGCCACTTCGACTGTGCGAACCATTGCTTTTGAGGTCGGCCGCGGAGTGCAGATCGTTGCAAAAAAGATCGCCCACGAGCATCGGAACCCATCTCAGGGGTCGGTGCTGTCATCGAAACCATCCCAGGGGGTCGTGCTGGTTCTGAAGCGCTTGGAGACGAGCGTGCAGTTCGCTCTGAAGCTGCGGTGAAAGGAAAGCGTGCGTCCAAGGGGCCGAGCGATGACGAACTCGAACCCCGAGCCCACACTTCACGTGAGCCCGTGCCCGAGACGCCGTCGGAGCGTGAAGCTGAGGCCGAGCGCCCTCCCCTGCCGGCTGAGGTGGTGCCACCCAAGCCGCTTGGTGTTCCGTTTGCCGAAGGCGTCGACCGACCGGTGTGGCCGTTGCGAACACGTCACCCTCGGCGCGGAGTCGTCAGCTACCGCGGTGTCGACGGGAAGGTTCGGGGCCGATGGGGACGGCGCTTCGCCGCTCCGCGTGAGGGTAGGAAGGGAAAGCGAGATCGCAACCACGCAGGCATCGACCTGTTCGCCAATCCCGGCGATGCGGTCTTGGCGATTGCTGATGGCGTCGTGACTGCGGTGCAGTCGTTCCATTTGGGTTCGTGGGCGGTGTTCGTTGAGCACGGCCAGGCCGTCGTCATGTACGGCGAGGTCCAGAAGCGATCGTGGAGTCAGCTGGGTGTTTCGGTGGGGGCGCGTGTGAAAGCGGGTCAGCCGATTGCACGGGTCGCTTGCATGACCCGGGACGAGGATGGCGCCTGCACCTCGCACATGCTTCACGTCGAGACCTACGCGCCGGGCACGACGCAGAACCATCGTTGGTACGCGGGAGATGAGGCTCCCCCTGCCCTACGCGACCCGTCGCTGCTTCTGCTTCACGCCGCGCAGGAGCCTTCGACACCGCCGATGGCCTGAAGAAGGTCCGAGGCAAACACAGAACAGAGGAAGAAGACACGATGGCAAGTCGAGAGGATATCGAGCGAGTTTTGAAGGCCGCCAAGGCGCGGGGCAAGAAGGCCGCCTCAGGCAAACAGTCTCGTTCGTCCCGCGACTCGAACGGTCGCGTCGGGCAGAGCATGTGCGTCATCGGCTCCCGCTCGGGGTTCTCGAAGCGGCCAGGGCGTCCGTATCGGGAACGCGAGGTCGAAGAGGCTTGTGGCCCGGATGCGCCGAGCTTGGAGGAAGCCAATGCCATCGCCTCGGATGCGCGTTGGGGCAGTCGCCCTTCGGCGCCTGCGGTCTCGTCTCGTGCGCGGATCAAGGCGCCAGCCGGTGCAACGACTCCGAGGGCGCCGGAGAGTGAACCCGTCTCGACCGCGCCGAGGTCTGGGCCGCAGGGACCGCCAGAGTCGCGAGCGCTGGCGTCGATCTTGGATGGACTCTGTGAAGAGGGCCCGCCCGCGGGTGACGAAGGTGACTGTAGCCCTGAACAAGCCGGACGCGTGCTGGGTCGGCTTCTCGCCAAGCACCGCGGCAGCCGCGACCGGAGGGCGCCCCCGAAGAAGACTCGGAAGAAGACGCCTCGGGAGGAGAGCGTCTCCCCCCAGAGGGTGATGAGCTTACGCAAGGGCGACTTCGTCGAGCTCCACGCCAAGGGCCTGAGTCGCAGCCCTCGGAAGCTGACGATTACGGGTCCTGTCGACACCGAGACGGGCAAGGCGCTGGGCATCGTCTATGTCCGAACCTCGAGCGGCCACGTGCGCTCGGGGCATCGCGCTGGAGGCATGTTGACCTTGCGTGGCGAGACGTTGAGGTACCAGCCGACGATGTTGCAGGCCGAGGTCGACGTCGATGTGATGTCGGTCTTGGAGCGTGCGCCCGAGTCGACCCGCTCGGTCGAGACGCCGGGGAACCCGCCGCCCGAGTCGCGGACGCGGCAAGCTCCGGAGGCAACCGACACCCCGCGGATGCGGGAGGCCCTCGGCTTTGAGTTGCGCACGCACGACCGCACGTGGGGGGAGGTCCGGGCGAAGACCCGGGCGCGGCTCGATGGCTGGGCTGCGAAGTACCCCTGGGCGCGCAAGAGCATCGAGGCCCACTTCCGTGGACGCATCCCGACGGAGGAAGAGGCGCAAGTCGAAGCTGAGCACGAGGCTGAGGCCAACGAGGCAACCATTGCGCGAGCTGAGGGGGCGATGGATCGCGGTAAGCCGCCGGCTCCGGTCTCTTCGGCTGGGGCCCCGGCAGCGCCACAGAGCGCGCGGGTCATGGTGGGCATCGACGTCTTGCTGGCCGACATGAAAGACGGGGCCCGGGACAGCGGCGTCCGGGTGGAGCGCAAACACGTTGCGAAGGCGCTTCGCCAGATGCTTCACGCTCGGCACCGTGGCTTCAGTGTTCAGACCGATCGGGGTGCCTGGTCGAGCACGCTGAGGGTTGTCCCCGCTCGAGGCGCAAAGGGTTTCACCGCGGCGCATCGGCGAGCCT
>Ga0316204_10002239_pt1 | contig 45104 bp, 35 predicted proteins | sample 6monrhotite_MG_2_FD_205661 | JGI IMG/M metagenome (GOLD analysis project Ga0316204, IMG submission 205661) | Microbial mat bacterial communities from mineral coupon in-situ incubated in ocean water Damariscotta River, Maine, United States -... | ecosystem: Environmental > Aquatic > Marine >... | reverse complement strand
CGGCCCCGGCGGAAGACCTCGGGCTGGATGCGCGGCACGCAGGCCAGCTCCGTCTCCACCTCGAAGGTCTGCACCCCCACGGGCAGGCGCTGCTCGCTGCCGTCGCCGGGCACCGTGCGCGCGCCGGGGATGGCGAAGACCACCACCCCGGAGCCCGCGACGCTGGCGCTCATCTGGCTGTCCACCAGCCCGCCGGTGGTCCCACCGGCCAGCCCGCCCATGGCATTCCCCATGGCATTCCCCATCGCATTGTCCGGCGTGCCGTAGACGCCGCGGTTGGTCATCAGCCCGCCGACGGCGCTGTAGCCGTCGCGCCCCAGGTACCAGGACGTGAGGCGGGGGATCTGCCCCGAGGTGGAGGGGCTGGCGGTGGAGAGCAGCAGCTCGGCGTCCTCCCAGTCCTCCCCCGTCGCCTGGGCCACGACGCCGTAGTACTCGAGGTCCACCCGCCCGGCGTCCGGATCCAGCCGCGCGTTGTAGGCCGGCGCCCAGCCCGCGCCCGTGGACTGGTAGCTCAGGGCGGCGGTCACCATGCCCGCAGCCTGCACGTCGAGGTCCACCCGCACGGTCACGCCGGTGGCCAGGGGATCGCCCAGCTTGATGAGCAGCGGTCGCAGCGCCTCGTCCAGCTCGCTGGCCTGCTCCTCCTGCTCCCGCATCTCCCGGGCGATGCGCCGCTCGGCGTCCCCCACGAAGGTGAGCCCACCCTCGACCTGCTGGAGGCTCGGCATGGGCTGGCCGTCCGGCGGCGCGACCAGCAGGGTCTCCCGCAGGTAGACCCGCTGGGCCAGCAGCCCCTCCAGCCGGTCCCGCACCGTCCCCAGCTCGGCGGTCAGGGCCCGCATCTCCTCGCGGATGGCCTCGATGCGCTCGCTCTCCTCGACCTCGCCGGCCCCGGACAGGCGCTCCACCCCGATCACCATGGCGCCGCCAGCCTCGATGCTGGCGTGCAGCCCCTCATTGGCCATGCCCAGCGGCAGGCCCTCGAAGGTGACCGAGGCCGGCCCGGCGGGCAGGCTCACCGAGCGCTCCCGGGTCACCAGCGCCCGATCCCGGAAGACCGTCACGGTGGACACCTCGGAGTTGGCCTCCAGCGGCAGCGCCGCCTGCGGCACCCAGGTGACGCTGTCCATCATCGGCGCGGCGGCGGCGGGCGCCATCAGCATGCCCTCCACTTCGTCCAGGTCGAAGGAGAGCCTCATGCGCTCCTCGGCTTCGGCCTCGAAGTCGTAGGAGCTGGCGGCGGCGGTGAGACAGAGGGCAAGCATCAACACGGTGTAGGACTCCTGGCTGCCCGCGCGAACCCGCCACGCTCAGCGACATTCCCCAATTTCGAGCCCCTCACCGCGGCTTCTCGTAGGCCCCGCGATCGAAGCCGTCCAGGATCACCGGATCGGCGAAGGTGAGCTGGTGCATCGGCTTGCGGAGGGGGTGAACCAGGGTGATGTCCAGCCGCTCGGGAACCCGCGCGCCCCCCAGCTCCTGCCAGTGAAACACCGCCTCCAGCTCGGGCAGCCGCCCCATGTCCCGGAAGGTGAACAGCATGGAGCGCAGCTCGTGGGTCTCCGCGTCGATGCGCAGCACATAGACGTCCAGAGCCCGGCCCGGCTCCTCCTCGAAGCCCACCAGCACCTCGTCCACCGCGACCCCGTCGACGCTCCGCCGGCCGAGCGCCTGGTAGCGCACGCCCGGGTCCAGGAACTTGAAGGGCAGCGAGAAGAAGTAGCCATAGGAGGGGAAGAAGGCCGGGCGCTCCGGCGGCACCGCGACGCCGCCCCGGCTCACCCAGGCCTGGACGCTGTCGTGGCCCCAGCGCTCGTCGACCTCCGCGAAGCCGGCCGCTCCCTTCTGCAGCGCGACGTTGTAGACGACGAGCGGATCGCCCGGCTGCTCCAGCGCGATCGATATGCCGAAGAGACGCTGCCAGCGGTCCTCCACCCGCATGGACACGTCCCCCAGCGCCCGGAACGCCTCCAGGCCGCCGTGGGTCTCCACGCAGGCCTCCACCAGCGCCCGCCCGCTGGCCTCGGCGTCCGGCTCCAGCGCCGCTCGCGGCGGCAGGTGGGTGCAGCCCAGCAACACCAACGACAGCACGCTCACGGCGTCACCGTCAGCGGCAGGTCGCGGTCGGCGCTCCAGGCCCACATGGAGGCGTCGTAGACCGAGGCGGCGGGGTGCCCCAGCTCCCGCAGCGCGGCGTAGGCGAAGCCGGCGCGGACCCCGCCGGTGCAGAGGGTGATGACCGGCTGGTCCAGAGGGACGCCCGCCTCGGAGAGCGTCCGCTCCAGCACCTCACGGGGCAGGAGGCGCCCCGCGTCATCCGTCAGCGCCCGGTAGTACAGCCCCCGCGCGCCGGGGATGTGCCCGCCGCGGCGCTCGCCCGCCGGGGTGGCGCCCAGGAACTCCCGTCGGGAGCGGGTGTCCCAGATCACCGCGTCGCCCGTGGCCGCCGCTCTCTGGACGCGGGCCGTGTCAGCCCGCAGCGCGGCCGCGGGCGATGGCTGGAACTCCCCGGGCTCGGGGCGGCGGCGGCCTCGAACCGTCGGCAGCCCCGCCGCCTCCCAGGCCGGCATGCCGCCGTCGATCAGGTAGACCTGCGGGTGCCCCAGGTACTCCAGGGTCCAGAACAGCCGCCCCTCCTCGCCCCAGCCGTCGACTCCCCGGCCGGTCACCACCACCGGCGTATCTCCGCGAACGCCGGCCGCCTCCAGCGAGGCCTTGAGCCGCGCCGGGTCGGAGGTGAGCCGCCCCTCCCGCAGCCGCCGCCCCTCCCGCAGCGACCACCAGTCCACCGGCCCGGAGCCCGGGATGTGCCCCGCCCACCAGCGGCGGGTGGGGCGGGCGTCCACCACCGCGGCCCCCGCGTCGATGAGGCGCGCGGCCTCCTCGGGGCTCAGGAAGACCTGCGCGTGGGCCAGTGTCAGCAGCGTGAGGGCGATCGTCATGGTGATTCGTTAAGCACGCCGCATGTCAGCTTCCACCGCGACCCTGGATATCCGCGCCGTCCGACGCCTCGCCCTGGCGCGCGCGGGCCTGCTGAAGCCGGAGTGGACCGGCCTGCCGACGAGGGCGGGTCGCTCCCGACGATCGGCCCACGACGCCGCGATGAAGCACATCGCGCGCACGGGCTACCTCCAGCTCGACAGCGTCGCCGTCACCGGCGCCCGCACCCACGGCATCGTGCTGGCCTCCCGGCTGCGGGGCCTGGATCGCGCGCTCCCCGAGTCTCTGCTGACGCCGGACGGCGGGGTCTTCGAGTACTGGGGCCACGAGGCCAGCTGGATGCCGCTGGCGCTCTACTCCGCCTTCGGGTGGCGTCGCGAGCGCTTCCGCACCCACCCCTGGTGGGGCGACCTCATCAGCGCCAACCAGGACAAGGTCGACGCGCTGCTCAAGCGCATCGACGACGAGGGACCGCTGCGCAGCGCCGATCTGGAGGGCGGCGGCGGCACGGGCTGGTGGGGTCACAAGCTCAGCAAGAAGCTCGCCGAGGCGCTGTGGTCCTCGGGCGCGCTGGCCATCCGAGAGCGCCGGGGCTTCCTGCGCAGCTACGACCTCGCGGAGCGGGTCATCCCCGCGCATCACGCGGCCGCCCTGCCCTACCCCGAGGCGCTGAAGGTGCTGCTGCTGAAGGCCCTGGACGGCCACGGCTGGGCCAACGAGCGCACCCTCGCGGCGACGTGGCGGCTGCAGGACCGGCCGACCATCCGGCGGGCGCTGGCGGAGCTGGCCGAGGCCGGCGAGGTGATGCCCTGCGCGCTGGGCCCGGGCAAGCGGCTGACCGGATGGATTACGCCGGCGGATCTGGCGCTGGCCGAGCGGCTGCGGTCGGTCCGCCCCCGCCGGGATCGCGGGGTGCTGCTGTCGCCCTTCGACCCGGTGCTCTGGGATCGGGCGCGCGTGCTGCGGCTGTTCGACTTCGAGCTGCGGCTCGAGATCTACACCCCCGCTCACAAGCGGCGCTGGGGCTACTACTGCCTGCCCGTGCTGGCGGGCGAAGCGCTGGTGGGGCGCGTGGCGCTGAAGGCGCACCGCAAGCAGGGGCGGCTGGAGGTGAAGGCCCGCCACCTGGAGGCGGGGGCGCCCGCCTCCGCGGTCGCCGCCACGGACTACGCGCTGGCTCGCTTCGCCGAGGCCGTCGACCTCACCCTCTGAGCGAGGCGGCGCCAGGTCTCGGGCGGGTAGAGGCAGGCGTAGAGGCTCAGCATGGCCGGGGTGAAGGGCCCCACCTGCATCGTCAGGGAGATGCCCAGGTGCAGCGTGATGCCCACGATCACGTAGATCTCCCGCAGGCGCAGGCGGTTGGCGAGGGCCCGCAGGCGGCCCGGGCGCGCGGCGGTCTCCGCCCAGTAGACCGACAGCGCCAGCAGCGGCGAGGTCCACTCAAAGAGCATGGTCACCGCCGTGCCGATCTGCGTGAACAGGAACCAGGGCTGCTCCGCCAGCCAGGGCAGCGCGACCCGTCGATAGGCGGGGAGCTGGAGGGCGTGGTACAGCGCCGAGAGGTCTCCCCAGGGCATCCACTCGCCGCCGATCTTCTGCACGCCGGTGGTGAAGTAGATGAGCACCAGCTGAAAGACCGCCAGGTAGCGCGCCCAGGTGGGGGTCTCCCGGGAGGCGCCGCCGGCCACTATCAGGATGAAGAGCGCGTTGTAGAGCACCCGGTCGTGGCCGCCGCCCGAGGCGCCGTGCAGGGAGAACAGCGCCAGCAGCGCCTGGAGCAGCAGCAGGGGCGCGAGCCAGCGCCCGACGCCCGCGATCAGCGCGGCGGACAGGCCGATCCCCGAGAGGATGAGCCCCCAGACCGCCCCCGGGCTCGCCCCGCCCAGCGCCCGGATGAGCCAGTGCCGCTCCGACATCTCCCTGAAGCCGCCGTGCTCCGGCGGCAGGTAGACCAGCTCCACCACGCCCGAGAGCGCGATGTCCCCCAGCGTCCAGAGCAGCGTGAGCCCGATGGCGACGCGCATCAGCGCCAGCGAGGCGTTGTCCTCTCGCCGATCGATCCACGAGACCCAGCGCGACCAGCGCCCCCTCACGGCGCCTCCCGATCCACGGTCTCGACCCAGCGCAGCTTCTCGGCGGGCGCCTCGCCGGCCCGGGCCCGCGCCGGGTCCAGCGAGCGGCCGCGGCGGAGCTGGACCCGGACGCTCTCCACCTCCGGATCATCCGCGAAGAGCGTGGGGGCCGCCCACCGATGCACGAACTGCCGGTACTCGCTCCGGCGGCTCAGGCTGGCGAAGCCGCTCAGGAAGGCCCGCACGCGCTCCTGCTCCAGCTGGGTCTCGCGCCACCAGGGGCCGGCGGCGCCGGTGACGTGGACCGTCTCCCAGGCGCCCGCCTTGAGCGCCTGGATCTCCAGGGCGGTGGGCCGGCGGCTGACCACCGAGAACATGCGCCATGCCTGGCGGGTGCCCGTGTACTGAAAGTAGGGGCTGATGGGCTTGATCACGACGTCCCGGCCGTCGCGCCAGGCCCCCGCCGTAGCCCGGATCCACAGCCCGAAGTCCTCGTCGCTCACGTCGAAGCCGACGGCTCGGGCGACCCCTGCCCAGCTCGCGAGCTGGGCCTTCCCCTGCTCCGACTTCAGCTGGTTCATGTTCTTGGGCGGCGACGGCAGCGCCATCAGCGTGATGGCCACCAGATGAAACAGAACCGCGGCCGCTCGCAGGTGCCTCAGCACGCTCAACCTCCATCGCGGCGCTCACCATGAACGCCCGCGCTGTCTCCCCATCGGCGACGATCTACGACGCCCCCGCCGACCTCACGGAGAGGCCGGCGCGGTGACATCGAAGGCCGTGAGAGACGGGGAGAACTCCACTGTGATGGGTACGTCGCCGGAGATACCTGTCGCCTCCCACTGCGACATGGGCACCGTGGCGATCTGCTCCAGCGAGCTGCCACAGTTGCCAGGGCACAGATCGATGGTGTCCTTGACCTCGTAGTCGAGCGACGGCGTCACCTGGAGGGTCGTCGCCGACGTGCGGGTGACGTCGGCGGCGCCGGTGACGTTGCGCTCGTCGTTGTGCGGCGAGGGCTGCTTCCCGCTCTGGCAGGAGAGCTGGTCGCGGCCGATGTCCCCCGCGATGTTGCCGGGGATGTCCGAGATGACGTTGAAGTTCATGCGGTCGCTGTCAGCGGGGTCATCGATCGCCGACACCGCGGCGGGGATCGTCGCGGGGATATCGACGGTCACGGTGCTCCCCTCGGCCACTGTCGGCGGCGAGGTCGTGAGCGCGCTCTCCAGCTCCCCCAGCAGGAAGCGCGACGTCGAGGTCGTGGTGGGCGACGCCGCAAAGTCCGCGCCGAAGCTGCTCGTGAGGTTCTGCGTGGAGGTGCCACCGGAGACGTGATCATCCCACAGCGGCAGCACCCGGCTGTCCACCGCGGCGGAGATGCCCGCGCGTATCCAGAACCAGTTTCGGGCCTGGTGGACGTAGGCCGCCAGCTCCGAGGGGAAGGGATCACAGAAGCCGGCCGGGCAGCCGGAGGGCGCCCCGCAGGTCTGGGCGCTGGGGGCCGGCGGCTCATCGCGGGCGATGAGCTCCACTGGCGGATCGGGCGGCATCTCCTGGCGCTGGAGGGTCCGGGGGGCGGGGGTGACGCGGAGAGACTCCAGGCTGTGGTTCGCGGGCCGACCGCCGCCGCGCGCGGGTGCGACGACTGAACGTGCGCGCCTGGTCCCGCTGGCGCGTCCACCGGCGCGTCCGTAACGCTGGACTGTTCGAGGCACGACTCACTCCCACCTGCTGGACATCCGACGGCTCTCAACAACACTATACGTTGTACTTCCATCACAATGAGCAGAATGCGTGCACGAGTGCACCGTCGGGGCGCTCACCGTCAGGGGATGGCGGCGTTGGCGGGGATGGTCCACCAGAGCGGCGGCGCCAGCGACGGCAGCATGCGTATGCCCCGGTAGATGATGTAGCCCAGCCCGACCGCGCCGAGCGTGGCGCCGACACCGGTGACCACCTGCCGGGTCGTCACCGTGGGTGAGGTGTTCGGGGTCCGCACCGGAACCCGCACCCGCACCGGACGCCGCACCCTGCGAGTCCGCCGCCGCCGCCGCCGCCGGTTGCGACAGCTGTAGTAGTAGATCCCCGCGCTGGGGCCCCACACGTACAGACTCTGGCTGCTGTTCAACACAAACGGAGTCGGCGGGAACCTCACCGAGAACATCGGCATGGGCCTGACGCCGTGCAGCGCGGTCCAGGAGGCGATGTACCTGGCGAGCTGCGCCTGCGCGACCGCCTGTTGCCCCCTGCCGATCCAGGACGCGGGCTTGATCTCGCCGATCTCCGGCACGATGGCGGGCGGCGCCCCCGGATTTCGGACCAGATCCGCGAAGCCTCCAGCCCCGGTGAACACCCCCGGATGTCCGCCTCTACACCCCGGAAACCCGAACCTGCAGAGGCTGCCAAGCTGGACATGCGCCGCGACGCCGATCTGCCCCATGGTGCGCCCGGGGACGTTGCACCCGGCGACGATGGCGCGCTGGATGGGGACACCGCGGGGGCTCCGCTGCGCGGCCGGCCCCCCAGCGGGTGAGCGCAGCCGCGAGACGGCCTCGGACATCTCGACCGCCTCACCCGGCGCGGTCTCCTCCAGCAGACCGACGGGGAGCCCGGAGGCCTCCTGGGAGAGCCCCGCGATCAGCGCCTGAAGCTCCCCCTCGGTGTTGGCCTCCCCCAGAAAATCCCAGTCGTGTGGGGAGCCCTCGTTACCCCCCGCGGCAGCCTCCGAGGCGGGATCCGCCGAGCGCTGGATCGCCCCGGTCGTCGAGGCCGCCAGGCGGTGCGCGATGCGAGGCGCCCGGCCCGCGGCGAAGGCCGCGCCGGCGGCGTCTGCCTCTCGCTCGTAGACATCCCCCGCGCCGGTGAGCGCCGCGGAGGAGAGCCCCCGGCGCTGCTGGACAACGTGGGTCAGCTCGTGCCCCAGCAGCGCGCGACCGGGGGTCGTCTCCGGCTGGAAGCGACCCGCCCCGAAGTAGATGTCCTCGCCCACCGTGAAGGCCCGCGCCGACAGCCGACGCGAGGCGCCCCCCGCCGGCCCGCCGGTGTGCACCCGGACGCCGCTGAAGTCCGCGCCGAAGGACCGCTCGGCCTCAGCGCGCAGGGGATCGGACAGCGAGCTGCCCGAGGAGGAGGCGATCTCCGGGACGTCGCCGGTGTGCGGCACCCCCGCCCCCTCGCCGTCACGCTGGACGGGCCGCGCGGGCGCGACCCGCACCGCGTCCAGCGCGTGCCTCGCGGGGAAGGCGCCCGACCGCGCCCTGGCCGGACGCGCGCTCGGACGACGGGTTGCCTGGATCGTCGTGTTCTGTCTCGTGCGCATGACTCTCCCGGGCTCGACAGTCAGAGGTTGATGGCCCGCTCAGGGCCCCCGTGAGCGGGGGCTCCTCGTACATCAGCTCCCCCACCCCACCATGAGCTTCAGGCTCTCCAGCGCCGCGATGATGTCCCCCTCGATCGGGGCGTCGATGATGGGAGCGCCGGGCCATGTGGGGGTGTCGTCCCGCTCGACCCAGTCGTCCGCGGCCGCGTCGAAGACCGCAGTGTAGGCGCGAGCGTGCCAGTGGGCCTCGTGCAGCAGCCAGCGGATCGCGGGCACGTCGCCGGAGGTGCCCAGGAAGAGGACCAGATCCGCCTTCTTCACCGCGTCGCCAGCCTCAGCGAGGGTCTCGTGGGTGTAGGGGTCACCAATCCAGTGCGCCGTGGGGCGCGCGATGCCGCCGCACGCCGCGCAGACGAAGTAGCGGTCCCCCTGATGGTTCGCGGGCAGCGTGTGCTCATTGTTACTGTCGTAGGCGAGACTCTTGGGCAGCGTGAAGATGACCTCACAGCGCAGGCAGCGGCCCTCAAAGAGGTTCCCGTGAACCTCGAAGAGGTCGTATGAGTCCTTGCCCTGAGCCTTGTGGTGGAAGCAGTCCTGGTTCTGGGTGATCAGGCTGAAGCTGCGCCCCTCCCCGGAGAGCACATAGCGGGCCAGCTCGTGGATGAGGGTGTGCGCCTGGTTGGCGGAGGCGGCCTCCGCGTCGTCGCGGCGCTTGAGGTGGTGGTCCCAGGCGGCCTGGATGTCGTCGGCGAAGCCGCCGGCCGTCCAGCGCGCCTCCAGCTTGACCCCCGCGACGGCGCTCGGCAGCGAGGTCGGCGCAGGGGCGGACACCCCCGCGCCGGTGATGACCACCACCGCGGGCGCCTCACGGACCCGCGACACCAGCGCCTGGGGGATCTCCACCGCCGCCGCGAGCTGCGAGGCGATGATGTCGTGGAGGGTGTCCTCGCCGAGCCCCCAGATCGCCGCGACCTCCGAGAGCGACTTGAAGCTGCCCCGGTGGAGCTTGTCCCGCACGGTCACGATCCAGGCCGCGAGGCCCCGCCGGACGCCGTACGCGCCTGGTGGACCGCGCCCGTGCTTGGGATCGTCCTGGACCTCGGCGGCGATCTCCGCGGCGGTGGCCACGTTCAGGAAGCGCAGCACCCGCGCCTCACTCTCCGGCTCCAGGCCGAGCGCGGGCGCGGACACCGTGGGGCTCCCCCCCGCCCTGCCTCCGGGAGGCCGGCGCCGCTTCAGCGCGGACCGCGCGGCCTGGTACAGATCCGCCAGGGTGTCCTCTCCCACCCCGTAGATGGCGTCCACCTGTCGGATGTCCTTGAACTCTCCGCCATAGATCCCGTCGCGGACGCGCAGCAGCCAGATCGCGAGCCCCGGAGGGAGGCCGCGGCCCTTGGGCGCGCCCGGGACGTCGTCGGCCAGCGAGCCGGCGTCCTCGGCTGCGTTGAGCAGCGCCAGGATGCGGCGTTCGCGGATGGAGGCCATGCCTGCTCAGACCAGCCGCAGCGCTTCCACCAGCGCCGACGTGTCGTCGGCCTCCGTGGAGAGCACCAGCGAGGTGAGGGCCACCTGCCCGCGAAGCGACGCCGAGACACCCCGCAGCGGCCAGGCGATGAGGTGGCTGTCGCCGGGCGCCAGCGTCACCTCGGGGAGCCGCTTCACCACCCGCCCGCGGGCGGAGCGCAGCTCGACGCTCACCGTCACCGGGTGGGCGTCAGGCGACCGGATCAGCGCGCGGAGCTGGCGGGCCTTGTCGGTGAGCTGCGCCTCACAGGTGAGGGTGACGGCGTCCCCGCGCCCCTCGCCGAAGCGCAGCCGCAGGGCGCCCCGGCGGCGCTCCAGCGCGCCTCGACGCTCCCCGTCCGCCGCCAACGTCCAGCGGCGCCGCAGCAGATCGCCCGACGGCGAGACGCCGATCGGGGCGCGGTCGACGGCGGACTCACGCCAGCGCTTCATCTCCACCCTCCGGCGGCCAGCGGCCGGGGTCAGCTTCCGCGTCGTGCGCACCAGCCAACGCCCCGCCTCGGGGCGCCGCATACGGACCCCTTTGGTGCGGCCGAGCTGCGCGCGGAGCCTGGCGGTCATCGCGTCGTCGTCGATCTCATAGTAGATGAATTCAGACATGGCTCACTTCCGTGGAGAGACGTGAAATTCGATGACGGGGTCGCTGTCGACGCCGCCCCGGAGGCAGACCGTCATGAGCCGCTGGCGGTCGCTGTCGGGCACCGCGGCCTGGCGGAGGTAGTCGTGCCGTTGGACGAGACTCGCGTCCACCTGGAGCAGCTCCTGCTCGCCGTCCTCGCCGTCCCCACGGATCGCGATGAGCGACGATCCGCTGTCCTCTGACGTCGCGCCGAGCATCATCTGCCGCTCCAGCGGGGTGTCCTGGCCGCGGTAGCCGCGGAAGAGACCGAGGCGCTTGTTGAGCGGCCCCAGCGCCTGCACCCAGGGGCCATCCTGGCCTCCCTCGACAGAGCGCAGCGCGCCGTCGCTCCAGCGCGCCTCGCGGTCGAGCTTCTCAGGGTCAAGAGCGGCGCTCGTCAGCAGCTCGTCGCCCGCGCGCCACTGCAGGGGCGCCTCGGCGGTGTACTCCCCCGCCAACAACATCCGGACGCTCAGCATCGCCCAGCGCGATCGCCCGGTGTCCTGGATCGCCACCCGGTCATGCGCGCCGCCCACGACCTCCACGCCAGCCGGCAGATCCCAGGCGGCGCTCGGCTTGAGCCCGTCCCGCTCCCACCAGCGGCTGTCCGGGGCGCCGGCGTCGCCCAGCAGGAGGAGCACATGGCGCAGGCGCCGCACCCGCTTGGGGGTGAGCTCCACGCGCTCAAGGACCACCGCCAGCAGCGGCGTCGCGCCCCCGTCGTCGCCGCCCTCACCGCCGCCCTCCAGGCGGAGAGAGAAGGCCTGCAGCAGTCGCGGGGCCTCTGGCGGCAGGCCCACCTGACGCATCGCTTCGTTGCTGATCTCGAACTCCCGGGGCAGGGAGGGGGCCCACACCCGGGCGTTCCACTCCGAGTCGCCGTCCCACTCCGGCCAGCAGACCGTCGCCGGCGGCTCATCCGGCCCGCCCTCGATCAGCACCGTGTAGCCCGGGACCATGAACGTCTGGTTGACGTGGGGGATCCCCAGCGCCTTCCATTCGGCCCAGGTGTCCACCGTATGGTGGTCGTCCAGGGTGTGCAGGTTCTTGGACGACAGCTCCCACAAGATGAGCTGGGAGCCCGCTCGCCGGTAGCTGACCGCCCCATTCGTGGCCGCGGCGGCGTACTCCAGCGACACATCGCCGATGTCCGTGAAGCGAGCGGGCATCGAGAACACGGCGCCGGAGAACTCGAGCAGGTTCTCGAAGACAGCGTCACCATCACCACCATCACCACCATCCGCGGAGCTCTGGTGGAGGAGGAGGTGCAGAGAGCGGCGGCGGGCGCCGGACCCCAGCAGCGACAGCGAGAGCCCGTCCAGGTTCAGCGCGATCGACAGATCCGGCTTCGGGAGCACCGCCCGGGCGAACACCTTCCCCCGCTCGTCCAGCGCCTCCAGCGGCGCCGACCACACCAGCCCGCCCGGCTCCTCCCCCTCTGCGCCCCGCAGGTGACGCCAGCGTGAGAGGCGGGGCATCTCGCGGCCGTCGTCGGCGCGCGCGGTGGCCACGACCCATGTGGCGCCGGCCTCGTAGAGCCCGTCGGACGGCGCGACCATGTGGACATCCAGCACCTCGCCGTAGTCCTCGGGGGGCAGCCGCCGCGCCAACCCGTGCATCGAGAAGGCGCGCTCCAGCGCGGCCTCCAGGTCGCCCAGCAGCAGCGCTGGCGGCTCCGCGCCCCCCAGCTCGGCGGGGTCCGCGATGAGCCACTTGGGGCGGGGGAGCCTGTCCGGCGAGGGCTCCTCACAGAGGAACACCTGCACGAGGCTCCCCCAGATGTGGGTGACCAGCCGCTTGAGCAGCTCATGGATCCGAAGGAGGGCGCGGTCGTCCAGCCGCCGGGAGCCGAAGAGCGGCTCCCACAGCTCACTCAACAGGAACCAGCGCGCGGCCGGGCCGCTCCAGGCCTCCTCGCCGCTGTAGCGCTCCGAGAACGCCACCAGCGCCCCCCGAAGGTCGCGATCCAGCTCCGCGGACAGATCCTTGATCAGCGCCTCCACGCCCACCAGGAGGAAGTCGAGCAGCCGATCCCCCATGGAGGTGACCGACGCCACCCGCTCCTCGATGCGAGACATCAGCCAGCCCGATCCCTCGCCGTGGACCAGCGCGTCCAGGTTGACCCCGTCCCGATCACCGAGCTCGAGGGCCTCGTACCCCTTGTCGGTGTCCTTGCCCGCCGCGTCCTGGAGGTCCAGGAAGGCCAGCGCGGCGAGGTAGAGCACGCGCGCCAGGTTGACCGCGAGCCCGAGGACCGTCCCCAGCGGGGAGCAGTCGCCGTCGATCGGCGCGGTCTTCAGCGCCAGGCAGCGATCGTCACTCGCGGCGATGGTGTCGGCGAGCCGCTCCAGGACGTCCGTGAGGCAGCAGCAGTCGCTGTCCTCCAGCACCAGCCGGTAGAGGGCGTCCAGCGCGGCCTTCACCTCGGCGACGCCCGCCGGCGGGGTCTCCCCGAGGACGTCGGGGAAGACGTAGGGGACGTGGGCGGCGTTGAGGCGACAGAGGAGCTGATGCAGGACGTGCTGGACGTTCTGGTGCGCGGGGTCGGCGGGGTCGATGATCCCAGCCTGCTTCAGGAAGGCCTGCACGGTCTCCAGCGGGGGCTCCGCCTCGTTGAGCGCGCAGTCGCTCAGGTCCAGGTGGACCTGGGCCGCGATGGACTGGTTGGCGTGGAAGCGGACGACGCCCTCGGGATCGTCCGGGCCCTGTGGGAGCACATCGGCGGTGACGTGCTGGCTCCGCGCCCCGGTCCCCAGCACCCAGCGAACACCGGCGCCCCCACCGGCGTCGGTGAGCACCTCGATCGACGCTCGCTGAGAGGCGTCGTCCGGGTCCACCAGGTAGCCCATGGTGGCCGGGTCGTACGCCCCGCCCCCCTCGGGCGGCAGGACCGTGAAGCGGACGCGGACGCCGTGGACGGGCGCGGCGCCGTTGTGGACGGCCACCTCCAGCGGGGCCGGCAGCGGCTCGCCGGGCATGGCCTCCTGGCCGTCGCCGCCCACGTAGTGAAGCTGAGCCATGCGAGTCAGCGGCGGGAAGAGGCTCCGGCAGTCGCGAACCACGCTCCACTCAGCGGCTGCTGAGCGGTGGAGGATGGCCAGCGGGGCCGCCGCCGTGGCCACGCCGTGCGGTAGCTCGCCGGTCTCCCCGAACTCCACCTCGTTGGTGTTGGTCCGGGCGGGGATCAGCCAGTAGTCGCCGGTGCGGTAGGTGCCCTCCTCGAAGCGCACCTCGACGCCGTCGTTCAGCGCGAACCAGCCGCCGTCCGCGCCGTCCGTCAGGGCGTCGCCCACCTGGAACTCGCCGTCCTCCAGGTAGGTCGCGCCGGTGGGGTGCCTCCCCTTCTCAACCTTCTCCCAGCGGCGGACGGTAGGCGCCTCCAGCGCGTCGAACTGCGGCTGCGTCAGCGCCGAGGAAGCCGACAGCGTCAGCCGCGTGCCGGTGACCGCCTCGACGTGGCAGAGGTAGCCGGCCTCTCCGCTGAGCGCTCTGCGCTCGTCCGTGATCTCGACCCACTGCTGGGGAGCGATGGCGTCCAGCTCATCGCGCCCCAGCTCCGCGACCTCGATGCTGGTGACGCCTCCGCTGCTCTTGTAGGAGCCCTCCACGGCGGCGACCCGGATGACGCCGTTCTCCTGTGACCAGACGAAGGAGGCTGTCGTGTGGTCACCGCCGCCGCGGATCTCCACCCGGTAGAGCCGGTTCTCCAGGCTGCGGTAGCCCGCCGCCGTGGGCACGACGCAGGGGCTCGCGCTGGCGACCTCTTCTTCGGTCTGCGCCTGCATCCTGCCGGTGGGCGCGGCCGGCGCCCAGTCGCTGATGTCCAGGCAGGTCGGCTGCTCCTCGCCCTCTGGCTCGAAGGCCAGCGGCTCCAACCGAACCTGCCAGACCGACTGCACCCGGGTGCCGTGATCCGGTCCGCCCAGCGCCTTCTCCCGGATCTCCGGGCGGTCCAGCGCGGTCAGGTGGCGATCGAAGGCCTTGACCCAGGCCAGGTAGTAGCCCTCCTCCTCCGCCCCCAGCGCGGTGAGCTCCTCTTCCGTTGGGGTGTAATACGGCTGCTCCTGGAAGAGGCAGTCCTCCTCCTGCGTCAGCGTGCGCCCCTGAAGCCAGTAGTAGCCCGGTCCCTGGATGAGGTCTGCCTCCAGCGCGTCGTCGATCAGCGCCCAGGCGCCGATGCGGATGTGGACGCCAACGCGGAGCGGCGCCTCGGTCGACGGCTGGGTGGTGATCAGGAAGGCGGGGGCCTCCATCGGCCCACCGGCCGCGCCGATGATGGCCCCGCGAGCGACCTGACGGTCATGGAGCTGGATGTCCGACTGCTCGTTCCAGTCGGCGTCGACCAGGACGCGCCCCTGCTGGAGCTGGAGACGGTTGTAGTGGTTGCGGGGCTCAAAGGTGAACCGACTGAAGTCGCCCTTCACGGCCGTCTCCTCTCAGGTTTCAAGGAAGGCTCCGGCCTCGAGGCCGAAGCGGAGGTAGGTGGCGAGGCTGATGCGGAGGTTGTCCAGCCGCTGCGGCTGGCGCAGGTGCCCCCAGACGCCCATCTCCTCCCCGCCCTCCGCGCCAGCGCGGATGGCGTCGGCGGCGGCGCTGGTGAGCTGGAACGCGGCGGGGAGGCCCGGCTCGGTGTCCACGAAGTCCGGGAACATGGCGGCGGCCAGCCGCTCACGTAGAGCGTCGTCGTGCTGGGCGGTCCCCATGGCCAGGTCCGGTTGGCAGCGGAAGCGCCTGGGGGTCCGGGAGCCGGGCGGTACGAAGCTGAAGCGGACACAGCCCTGCTGGCGGCGGGCGACGGTCACCGCCCCGGTGAAGAGACAGTCGGTGGCTGACAGCGTGCGGGCGGTCACCGCGCCGCGGACGGTGGAGGCGCAGAGGGTGACCGCGCCGTCCTCCGCCAGCAGAGCGCCGCCGCTGTGATCGCCGCTGTCGAGGATGCAGACATCCACGGACGCGGTCCCGGTGCCGGCGAAGGTGACCCCTCGCAGGATGGACCGCTTGAGGCAGAGGTTCAGCACCTCCGCGCCGCCGGCGCCGTCGGTCACCGCGACCGCCCGCAGCCCGAGGGTCGGCTCCGGCACCACAGTCACGTGGGCCAGCGTCAGCTCAGCCAGTGCGTCCGCCGGGCAGCTCACGCCCCCCTCCAGGTGGAGCCCGTGGAGGCTGAGGCGGCCGCGGGCCTCCGGGGCGCCGGAGCCGCTCACGGTGAGCGTGCCTCGCAGATGGGGGACGACCCCGCCCGGCGCCAGCTCCGGGACGATCCGGGCGGCTCGCGACTGCACGTCGTCGCTCAGCGTCGTCGCCAGCCCCGCCCAGCGGGCGCCCACGATGGAGAGGTGGCAGCCCGCCGGCACGTCGATCGAGAGGGCCCCCTCTTCGTAGGTGCGGCTGTCGGCCAGCGCGATCACGCCCCGCCAGCGACCGCCGGCCGCGACCCGATCGCTCCAGCCGGCGAGCGCGCCCGCGAGGCTTCCAAAGACCCAGTTCTTGTCGGACGAGGTGAAGGCGCTCGGCGCCCGCTCGCGGGTGACGAAGGCCAGGAAGAAGCCCGTGTCCTCGCTCTCGAACCCCTCCGGGGCGTCGAAGCCCTCCTCCGAGCGGTAGGCGCCGCCGCCCAGCGTCCCCGGGAAGCCGGTGGCGAAGTCCACCCGGACCTCCTCGGGGGTCAGCCCAGCCCGGAAGACCAGCCGCCCGGACGTCGGGTCCACGCCGACGTCCCGGCCCTCGGCCTTCAGCCAGGCCCGCAGCCTCGCGAGCCCGGGATCCTCCGTCAGCGGGAAGCCGTCCTCCAGCGGGGCGCCGTCCTCCAGCGCGTCCAGGTGGCAGATGGCCAGCGTGTGGAGCGCGCCCTCTTCGTGATCAGCCCGGGGATCATCGGGGCCGATCGGGGCGCTCACCCAGACCGACTCCAGCGGGCTGTCCGGGTGGGGGATCGGGTATCGGACCCGGAACACCGGCGCCTCGTCGCCGTCCGGGAACCACACTCTGGAGATCGCCTCCCCGTCGTTCGCGGCCTCCACCTCCCGGTACAGCGGCAGCCGGAGCAGCGGCCCCGGGACGTTGTGCGGCTGCGCCAGCTGGGTGATGGCGGTCTCGAGGCGGGGGCTGCTGAACAGCGGCGTCCTGCTGCGCCAGCTCCAGGGCGTGAGGATCCAGCGCCCCTGAGCCTGGTCGTCCGCGCGGGCGCTGGCCCCGGCGATCTTCTGGATCTGGAGCCGCCAGAGCCAGAGCGCGACGTGCGGCAGGTTGTGGCGCCCCCGCCCCCTGGCGACGCTGCGCACGTCCACGCTGCGCGCGGTGGTGTCGAAGGGACCGCTCCCGTAGATCAGCGGATCCGACGAGCGCACGCTCAGCACCGCCGGGTGCTCGACGCGGGGGTGGTTGACGTGGGCGGAGACGGCCAGATGCTGGAAGGCCTCCACCACCCGGGCGTGCCAGCCGGTGGTGTCCCTCGCCACCTGCTCCAGCACCGCGGCGGTGCCCTTGCGGCGGCGGTAGGCCAGCGTGTTGGCGATGTGAGCGCGCAAGCTGAAGGACTCGGGGGTGCCGGGGTGCAGCCCCTTCACGCCGAGCAGGTCACCGATGTAGGGGACGATCCACTCCTCGCAGGTCTCGATGAACCAGTTCTCATAGAGCCCGGTGACGTCGTCCTCGAGGCCCTGGAGCTCCCCCTCGATCACGGCCAGCAGCTTCTTCAGCGGCGCACCCCGCGCTGCGTCCCGGCTTCGGTAGAAGGCGGGCAGCAGCTCGTAGATGCGCCCTTCACCCCGCGCGCTCATGGCTCCATCTCCTCGTTCAGATCCACCAGCTCATCGTCCTCACTCAGGAGCAGCAGCTCCGCCGGCCGCAGCGCGCCGCTGCCCCGCTCCACCCGCGCCGGGTAGGCGGGCAGGCAGGAGCGGAGCCCGCTGCCGTCCGCCGTCAGGTAGAGCTGATCCAGGTCCACCGCGATCACGCCGCTCACCTCATGCAGGGAAGCGACGACCTCCGCGGACGTGACCTGCTGCCCCAGCGACCGCGCGCCCACACCGAAGTCCGCCCGCAGCCTCCCCCGAGCGGCCTCGACGACCTTCTCGCGGAGGTAGTCTCCGTCCACCAGCAGCCGGGCCTTCAGGCCGAAGCGCCGGGGGGCGGGCGCGCCGCCGGCGACGGCCGCGTCCAGGGTGTCGACCACCAGCGGCGCCTGGGCGTCTCCCCACAGGCGCAGCGCGCGATCGAGGTTCTCGAAGAGCGCCGAGTCCACGTCGACGGCGCCGCCGCGGGTGTCGGTGATGGTCACGTGGATCAGCTGCCGTTCGCCGTCCCACAAGGTCGAGGTGGACGCCTTCCCCACGCCCGGGAAGCCCCTGGCGTAGTCCTCGTAGTCCGTCAGGGAGACCACCCGCTCCAGCAGCAGAACGGACGCCGGCGCGGCCCGCCGGGCGTCCTCCAGCGTCTCGGGGTTCTCGCCGCCGTTCGCCGCCTCGGGGTTGGTGACCGAGCGCATGCCCAGCGGCTTCTGAATCATCAGGGAGACGCTCTCGCTGGCGACGTTCCCGGCCTCACCGAGCCCCACCCGCCAGGTCGCGCGGACGTTCTCCTGGCCGGTGGGCAGGCGAGCGCCAGCGCGGCCGTCGCCGAAGGTGACGGTCGCCTCGCCGTCGTCGGCGATTGCCACCACGTAGCGGCGATCGCGTTCGCTCAGGTCCAGCAGGCTGCCAGCCTCGCGCCAGGCGATGCCATTCACCCGCACCGAGAGCGTGCTGGCGACGCCGCCGGGGGCGCTGGGGTCGGACACGTAGGTGAGCGGTTCGAGCGCTGACTTGAGGGGGAAGCGCTGGAAGGGCGCCGCCCCGTCACCGCTGCCCAGCGCCGCGTCAGCGACCGACTTGCCGTGGGTCGCGCCGACCACGTTGGCGTAGACCACCAGCCCCTCCCGCTGGACCGCCTGGGACAGCCCCTCCCCCGCCTTGAAGCTCAGGGTCGTCAGCCCGGTCCCCGCGTCGTAGCTGGCGGTCGCCACCACCGCGGCCTCGTACCGGGGCTCACCGCCAGCCACAGCGCGGGCCTTGACCAGCACCCTCCGATCTCGGGGCAGGCTCGAGACATCCCCCTCCACCGCCAGGCTGTCCGGCCCCACGGTCGAGGTGTCGGGGATCAGCGAGAGCGTCAGCCCGTCGGTCGCGGTGTAGACCACGCTCTCGCGCAGCCCGAACGCCTCCAGGGTCTCTCCGTGGGAGAGCTGCAGCCGGGTGATGTTGCCGGTGAGCCGCCAGGTCTGTCGGTAGACCCGCCCGGCGGCCTTGATCGTGTAGACCTGAGCCAGCCGCTCTCCGACCTCCGCGGGGCGGGTACCGGAGGCATCCAGCACGACCACCCGAGCGCCGACCTCGATGTCCGGGTGCTCCTGGGCGAGGTCGATGACCGCCTCCTGATCCGTCACCCAGGTCGCGTCGTCGCCGATCCCGGCCAGCGACGGGATGGCGTTGAACAAGGGCCAGCCGCCCTGTGGCGCGCCCTTCTTCCGCGCGTTGGCGTCGAGGTAGGTCTTCTGGAGGGTCTCCGGCAGGCTGTGCCAGTCCGGCGCGTTCCAGCCGAAGAGGGCGGTGGTCAGCCGCGGCGCGTACACCGCGGGCGACGCGGCCGGCAGCGCCTCAGGGGGCGTCCCCACGCTCTGAGCGGCGCTCCAGGTGACGTGAGTGCGCTTCAGCGTCGGCAGGACAGTGACCGCGGTGAGCTGGTGCAGGCGCCAGGCCTTCGGCGGCCCCCCGCTCCCCCCTCTCCCTTCCTTGTAGATCAGCAGCAGCCGGCTGCCGCGCCGCAGCCCGGTGGTGATCCCGTCCAGCCACAGCTCCCCCCCGGCGGCGCTCTCGGTGACCACCTGCGATCTCTCAACGGGTACCGTCAGGGCGTTCCAGCCCTTGTCGGCCGTGAGCGCCTCCCCGGTCTCGAAGGTCTGGGGGGTCTCGTCCTGAGCGGGGATGTGCAGGAGCTGTGTACCCGCGGGCACCTTGGACACCCCCGGCGCCTTCTCCGCGTCATCGACCGTGAACACCAGCTCCACCGACGCGGCGACCCCGGGGCTGGGGCGGTACCCGACGGCGTCGGCCAGCGCGAGCACGCTGTAGCGCTCGGTGGCGGTGCGCAGGAAGCCCTCGTTGGCGATGCGCTCCTGGTAGAAGGTGAGCACGTCGCTCACGGCGCTGAAGGCATCCAACAGGGCCACCGCCGAATCGTCCGGGGCGTGGGTGTTGAGCCGCTCCGAGGCCCCGGGGGCGTTGAGCTCTGCCTTGAGGCGACGCAGGGTGCTGGTCCAGGTGCCCCGGCGGTAGGCCAACGCGTCCAGGCCGGGCCGGTTGACGTGGGGATCCGGGGACGTGTCCTCGGGGGCGCAGGCCTCCGCGGCGTCGTCACGACAGTCACAGTCTCGCGCGCTCACAGCCCACCCTCCATGAAGATCTCCAGCCGCCCGTTCTCGGGTGCGTTGGGGTCCGCGTCCAGCCTGGGGATCTCCAGGGGACCGAACCGCAGCCGCCCCTCGACCAGCCCGCTGGAGAGCGGATCGCCCAGGCGCCGGAAGCGCACCCGCGGCTCGTCGTAGGTGTCCACCCGGCGCACCCCGGTCACCCCCATCACCTCGGCGATGATCTGGCTCAGGTAGATGGACTGGCCGAAGCTCAGGCGATCCGGGTGGAAGAAGCCCGGGGTGTTGCCGGAGCGCACCCCGGCGCTGAGCACCTCCCGCACCGCCGCCTCCACCTCGCTGGCCAGCCGGTCCTCCTCGACATGGATCACCAGCGACAGCTCAAGCGAGATGAAGTCAGGCGGCCGCACCTGGAGATCGTGGCCCGCCATACGGAAGGGCTCCAGGAAGGCGACCAGCTCCCGCTGGAACGCCTCGTCAACCGGCTGTCCACCCGCGCGATCCACCGTCACGGTCACCGTGCGCCAGCTCCCGGTCCACCGGAAGCTGGCCACCGCCCGGCTCACCTCGAGGTGGCGCTCGGTCACCTCCTGATAGTCCTCGGGCCGGACCGCGCGCTCCTGGCGCTTGAAGTGGTGCGGAGCGTGCAGCTTGACCCGATCGATGGACTCGGGCTCGGCGCCGCCGCTGGCGGCCAGCGGGTTGCTCACGGCCGCGATCGCGGCGGCGAGATCGGCGCTGTCGAGGATGACGTGGCTCAAGGCGTCCGCGGCCAGGTTCCCCCGCACGCCGCCGCCCACCCGGTACCTGGCGACCATGCCCCCGCCTCCGTCGGGGGCGCGGCCGTGGACCCCATCGCCGAAGCGCAGCGTCGCCCGGCGATCCGCTCGCATCTCCACCACAAAGTCTTCGCTGTAGCGTCCGCTACCCAGCAGGTCTCTGCGAGCGCTCCAGGTCCGCCCCGGGGCGTCGATCGACACCGCCGACACCGCGGCCGCCGGCTCGACCGAGAGCGCGGCCGCCACCGGCCGCGCGGCCGCCGCGGCCGCGGCGTAGGGGGCGGTGTGCGCGACCCCCGCCGCCTGCAGGACCGGTCGGTAGGGCTCCCCAGCCCTCGGCAGGGGCAGCGCCTCTGGAGGGACCGAGCGGCCGTGATCCACCAGGACCACGTTGGCCATCGCCACGCTGGCGATCACCTTGTCGTCGTGGTGCCCCCCCAGCGGCTTCGCGTCGCCGGTCGGGCGCTCATGGATGCGCAGGCAGAGGTCGAAGGGCAGCGCATCCAGCGGGTGCCAGCGCACCCGGATCAGCGGGCTCCCCACGGAGCTGTCGCGGGGATCGGGGACCAGGACGTCCCTCGTCTTCAGCGGCTCCGGATCCGCGCTCAGGCGTACCGCGTGGCGCCGGGACCGATCGGCGAAGGCGGCGCCCACCCGGCCCCGCTCGCCCACCCTGTACTGCTCGACGAAGACGATGACGTCCCCCCTGCGCAGGTTCAGCGGCGCGGCGCTGGGGTCCAGACGCGGGTCCAGCAGCACCGCGCTGGTGGCCCCCTCCTCCAGCACCGCGTCGTCCTCACCCCAGCTGTGGATCTGGAGCACGTTGTGAGCGTAGTACAGCGTCACGGGGTGCAACGACTCGAAGACCACCGGGGCCCTCCCGAGCGCCTCCTGCTCCTTGTCCGACCCCGAGACGATCCCGACGTCCGCGCCGTCCAGCCGCGTGAGGAAGGGGATCCCCCTCGGGAGCACCTCGCCCTCGGCGGCGCTGCCCTCCCAGAGCTGTACGGTGACGAGCGCGCGGGCGCTGCAGCCCTCGTGCATCTGGTAGTCCAGCAGGCGGGCGTGCCGTCGCACGCTGGCGCGGCGGCGGGCGGTCGCCAGGTAGCCCTCGGTGGCCACGGCGTCCTGGTAGTAAGACAGCCCGTCGGCGACGTGCGCGATGGCCTCCACCAGCGCCACGCCCAGGTCCGCTGGGTTGCGCTCCACCCACTCCGGGGCCACCGTCGCCATGCGATCCAGCATGAGCGTGCGGAAGGACTGATAGTCGCGGCCCAGGTAGTCGATCTGCGGGCCCTGAGCCTCGCCCGGGTCGGGGGGCGGGGTGGGTCCGCAGTCCAGCTCGCTGGAGCAGTCGAGCTTGAAGGAGAACGCCACGGCGGAGAGCACATGATCGAAGCCGGGGGGCGGCTCTCGGCCATCCTCCTCCAGCAGCCGCAGGGTGTAGGTGGACCAGTCGCCGTGAGACGGGACCAGCACCCACAGATCGCGGCTGTCGGCGTCGGTGATGTCATCGGCGACGCCGGCGGGCAGGGCGCCCACTCGCAGCCCCACCGGCCGAACCGACGGGATGCGCTGCCCCCCGTCGATGAGGATGTGCTCCAGGCGGAGCGCCCCCAAGCGCTCGGGGCGCAGGAAGCGGACCCGCAGAACGGCCTCTCCCAGCTCCACGCCGGGGAAGGCGCCGTCCATCGGATCGCCGTGAACCTCGACGTAGTCGATGCCGTTGAGGGGGAGGCCATCATCCGAGAGCGCCCCGCTCTGGATCAGGCTGCGCCGGTTGTCGGCGCGGGTCTTGTAGGAGCCGCTGCTCATCCCGCCGTCCCCCGTGTGAAGCTCTCCGAGCGTTTCTCCATGTCCAGCAGCCGGGTGTAGCGCACGGTGATCTCGAGCCGCCCGCCCTCGCTGACCACGACCACCTCATCCAGGCGGATGCGGTCCGCCAGCCAGCGCTGGAGGGCACCCTGGACGGTGTGCTGCGTCGCCGCCACGATCTCGGGGCTGTTGGGGCCGAACAAGAGGGCGTTCAGCCCGCAGCCGAAGTCGGGCCGCCGCACGCGCTCGCCCGGTGTGGTGAAGAGGATCTGCTCGATGAGATCGCGTGTGTGGCGATCACCGTCCGCGTCCGCTGTGCGACCGCGGGCGTCGAGCCCGAAGGGATGGCGCCACTCGCTCATTGGGCCTTCACCCGCACCTGAGTCACCAGGACCGACGGCGGTCCCGGGGGGGCCGCGCCGCTGGTGAGACCGACGCTGGCGGAGGTCACCACCGGCTGCCCGCCGACCTTGACCCGCGTTGCGGTGACCGTCCAGTTGACCATCACACAGGGTGACGGCACGCCGCTGATGTTGAAGGCGCAGCCAGCGACCAGGAAGGTGTCGGCGGCCACCGCGGCCGGGGCACCGTTGACCATCACCCGGGTGTTGGTGGGCACCACGCTGACGGTGCCGGCGTGAGGGCCGAGCGCGGTGAACGAGGGGTCGAGTATGTAGCTCATCACATCACGTCCAGAGCGCCGTTGTTGACGGAGACGCCGGTGGCGGAGACCGCGATGGCGCCGGCGCCGTTGGCGATGTCGATAGCGCTGGCGGCGACCTTGACCGACGCCGAGCTGTTGCTGGCCTCGACGGCCGAGGGGTCGATCTTCAGGGAGGACGGCGAGCAGACGGCCTCGACGCCGGCGGCCTCGACAGTGACCGTGCTGGCGCCGTTGCTGATCTCGATCCCGTTCAGGGTGACGGTCACCGTCGACGGGTCCAGCGTGAGCGCGACCCCGCTGCTGTCCATCACCAGCGAGATGGGCGCCCCCACCGCCGCCGCGTCCAGCTCCAGGGTGACCCCGCCCGCGCCTGGCAGATCGCTGAGCACGAGGTTGATGTGCTCGGTCTTGAGCACCTTCAGCTCAGCGAGGGCCGGCGTCGCGGGGACATCGGTGGGGGTCCCCCAGAAGCAGCCCACCCAGATGGGGAAGTCCGGGTCGCCGCCCTCAAACTCCACCCAGACGTTCGCGCCCGTCGGGGGGATGGCGAACCAGCCGACGCCGGGCCCCGCGTACGGGACGCAGGGCATGGCCCAGGACAGCGAGCCCTCCCCCAGCACCGTGGGCACGCTCACCTGGACCCGCCCCATCATCAAGGGATCAACGTTGTTCGCGACCGTGCCGCGGTGTTTGCCGTAGAACCGACTCATGGGATCACCATCGGTGTCGTGGTCCCGGCCCCTTCGCGCTGGAGCACGAAGCCCTGCTTGTAGGAGCCGGGCTCGATCTTGTGGGTCACGCTGCGGACGAAGTAGAGGCCGCCGTAGCTCGCCCCCACGCCGCGCAACCCCACGACGGACTGCGGCTGGAGCAGCCCCCCGTAGGAGGCGACGTCCAGCGTGCCGGTCGCGACCACCACCCGATCCATGGACTGATCCGTGCGCGCCTGAGCGCGCCCGTAGGCCTGGATGGTGTTGACCCCGGCGGCGTCCCGGAGGCGCTCCCGCCGCACGTTGGGCTGCTGCACGAGCAGCGGGTTCATCAGCGCCAGCGGCGGGCGGACCGAGAGGAAGGTCTCGACGGGGATCTCCTGATTGAGCTGCCGATCGATGACGCGCCCCGAGACCAGCGTGGGCGCGGTGGGATCGTGCTGGAAGGAGACATCGTCGACGTTGGAGTCGGCCCCCATGTTGAAGGACAGCGCCCGCTGCGGCGCGCCCACGCGCTCGGGCGGCCCCCAGTAGGCCGTGTTGGTCCCGGGCGCGGGCCCGGGCTTCACGTAGAAGACATAGCCATGGCGCTCGGCCATGGCGCGCAGGTACCGGAGGTCCGTGCCGGTCTGGACGGGGGTCCGCTCCACGGGGAGCGGCGGGTCCATCGACACCGGCGGCAGGACCGCCGGGATCATGCCGTACTGCGCGTAGGAGGCGATGATCTTGGTGGCGATGATGTTGTCCGGCTGCGCCGGGTGCTCCACCACCTTCTCCTCGAGGTCCATCATGGCGCTGACGTCCTCGGCGGAGAGGGTGAGGCGCGATCCCCCGGGCTGAGCGCTGGGCTGGTACTGGCGGTGGGTGATGACCCCGTCGAACACCACGCTGGGGATGGCTCCGACCAACACCGTGAGGATGATCCGGCTGTAGGGGAGGAGCTGCGGCAGCAGCAGCAGGTCCACATCCACGGCCCCCACCCCTGGGCTGCGCGAGGCTACGAAGGTCATCTGCAGCCCCGAGCGACCGTCCTCGCCACGCTGGATCTCCGCCGACGCGAGCAGCTCGATCAGCGAAGGCGGCGCCGGCACCGGGAGGGTGGGGCCGATCAGGATCTGGATGTGGACGCCGAGATCAGGCATGGCCTACTGGGGGATGGGGACGGTGAGCTGGACGCCCACCTCCTCGGTGAGCTCGAGCGGATTCATGCAGTCGTTGGCGTCGCAGATGCGCCAGAGGGCGTCCGCGCTGCCGTAGGAGCGGGCGGTGAGCAGGTCGAGCCGGTCGCCCTCGCTGATCGTGACCCGCCCCAGCACGGGCAGATCGCCGCCGCGAGGGAGCATCCGGCGCCGGCGATAGCGCACGCTCGTGCCGTCGGGGAGGGTGTGCTCCGCGACCTCCAGCTCGTGGTAGCGGCGGTTTGGATCGCTCATGACTCAGCCCCCGGTGACAATGTCGACCGCCACGCTGGCGGCGTTGATGATGGCCATGGCCTCCTTGACCCCCTGGTGCGCCAGCGAGAGCGCGAAGCCCGGGTGCGCCACCGAGAAGTGCTGGGTGTTCAGCACCTCCAGCGTCAGCGAAGCCTGGGCCCGGATGGGGTTCAGCAGGTGGTCATAGGCTGTCTCTGTGATGCTCAACCCGGTGATCTTCACCGGCACCACCCGAGAAGGCCCCCAGATGAAGAGCGTGAGCGGCATCTCGGGCGGCACCACCTCCAGCACGCCGGCGCTGCTCAGCGTCGCGTTGGCGATGATGGAGCCGATCTTGGGGTAGATCAGCATCTCCAGCGACGCGAGCTGGGGGTGGATACCCAGCGGCGCGGTGGCGTCGTCGGTCTCCATGCGATCGACCGCGTCAATCTCGATGTCCAGCTTGATGGTCTCCTTGGGGGGCCCGCTCAGGCGCAGCGTCTCCCCCCGGGAGCGTGTCCCCTCGGCGATCTGCGGGGTCAGCGTCCGCGTCAGCGTGTGCGGGTTGTACTGGAAGACATTGACGCTGGCGACCGGGTTGAACCGATCCAGACCCACGATGGCGCCCTTGAGCAGCATCAGTCCTCCACCATCGGGGCGTGCCCCTGCTGGACGACGTGGGTGAGCTCGTGGGCCAGCAGGCGGCGGCCCTCCGCCGTCCCAGCGCCGGGCTGGCCGGCGCCCATGACGATGTCCGAGCCCACCGTGAAGGCCCTGGCGCTCACCGAGCGCGCGGCCTGCGCCGCGGCGCCGCCGCTGTGGAGACGCACGGCGCTCAGGCTGTGGCCCAGGCGGGGCTCGAAGAAGTCGCGGTCAGCCGTCGACAGGGGGCTCCCGCCCTGACGCGCCGACGCCACCTCTCCAGCGACGTCGCCCCCGACGACGATGCCCCCGGCCGGGGCGCTGCCCAGCCGCGAGGGCTGGAGCTCCTCCTCCTCGCAGGCAGCGCAGGCGCGCTGGAGCACGGGGGCGCCAGGCTCCGGCATGCGCATCACGGCGTCCGCGACCTGGTCGGCCTCGCGCTCGTACTTGTCGCCTGGAGCCCCGACCGTCAGCGAGGCCTGGACGCGCACCGGCGCCACCGACAGCTGCGAGAGGTCGTGCTGGGCTGGCTGGCCGGCGCGAGGTCCGACCGCCGCGGCGGGCTCGCGCTGGCTCGCGGTGGGGGCCATGTCAGCGGACTGGAGGGCTGCACGATCGGTCATCGGCTCAGCTCCCGGGTGACGGAGCGCGCCGCGGCGCGGCCCAGCTCAGCGGGCTCGGCGAGCCCCTTGTGGTGGATGGGGGCGGGGCTGGCGAGCTCGACGTTGCCCCCCTCGACGAGCCGCCGTCGAAGCGGCTCGGCGGCCAGCCCCGCGGCCAGCTCCGAGCGCAGCGCGGCGACCAGCGCGTCGACCTGACGTGGCTCCAACCCCTGCACGACCAGCTCCTCGATCTCCAGCTCAAGTCGGATCATCGCGGCCACCCCACGAAGTCACTGCGGTTGGGGATGCGCTCCAGCTTGGCGAACTCCACCAGCGCCGCGCCTCGCACATGCCGCAGTGACACAGCCGTGCGATCCTCCGCTGCCTGGAAGGCCGCGTTCAGGGCGATGTTCCGGATGCTGCCCCCGGTGATCTGGAGCTGCGCCAGCCGCGCCGGGTCGAGCCCGTCCCTGGGCACCCCCGCGGGGAAGGCCCGCGCCCACATCGCCGCGCGCTGGGCCACCTCGGGGAAGGGGAACTCCACCACGAAGCGGAGCCGACGCAGGAAGGCATCGTCCAGGTTGGACTTGAGGTTGGAGGTCAGGATGGCCAGCCCGGTGTAGGCCTCCATCCGCTGGAGGAGGTAGCCCACCTCGATGTTGGCGTAGCGATCGTGGCTGTCCTTGACCTCGCTGCGCTTACCGAAGAGGGCGTCGGCCTCGTCGAAGAGGAGCACCGCGCCGCCGGTCTCCGCGGCGTCAAACACAGCGCGGAGGTTCTTCTCCGTCTCGCCGATGTACTTGCTCACCACTGCGGACAGGTCGATGCGGTACAGGTCCAGGTGAAGCTCGGCGGCCAGCACCTCGGCGGCCAGCGTCTTGCCGGTGCCGCTGGGTCCGCTGAACAGGGCGCTCACTCCCAGACCGACGCGCCGCCCGTTGGCGAAGCCCCAGCGGTGGTGGACCGTGTACTGGTGCTGAAGCTGCGCTGCAATCTGCTTGAGCAGCGCCATGGGTCGCTCGGGCAGCACGAGATCGTCCCACCCCGCCGCCGCGGAGACGCGCTCGGCCAGCCCCTCCAGCGCGGGCCGGGCCTGATCCCGGCAGGCCTCGTACAGCCGCCCAAGCAGCGCGTCACCAGCGCTGTCCCCGGCCGCGGCCGCGATGTCCGCGATGGCCTCCGGGGTCAGATCGAAGCGGCTCACCGACGCGGCCACCCGCTCGAACTCCGGCGCGGGCACCGGCGGCAGCGCCTGTCGCCACAGCTCCACCTGCGAGGCGATCCCCAGTCGCGGCACCTCGACCTGCAGAGGCGGACGCGCCGACATCGTCAGCGGCTGCTCCCCCAGCAGCAGCACCCCGCAGTCAAGCTCGTCGAGCAGCGACACCAGCGCCTGGGGTGGGCGCTGGCGGGGCTCCAGCTCCACCACCAGCAGCGCGTCCGCCAGCGTCGCCTCCCGCTCCATCAGCCGCGCGAACTCCAGCCGATCCGTCAGCTCCGTCGGCGCAGACGACGCCTGCATGAGCCAGGGCATCAGCCCCAGCGCGTGCGCCGCGTGAGCGGCCACCAGCCGCCCGCCGCGCCGGGGCTCGCCGCGAAGCTGGACGAGGTCGCTTACCCGGAGCGCAGACACGGTGTGCCCCAGCGAGGCCTGGTAGGTCTCCGGCAGCCGCTCCGCGCCCAGCGGTCGAAGTCGCCCCTCCAGCGCGGGCGGCAGGTAGGTCATGCCCAGCAGGTAGTGGAGCACGCGCTCGTCGATGCGCAGCAGGGAGGTCGTCAGCGAGCCCGACTCCTCTACACGCAGCAGCCGCCAGTGTCGCAGCGGAGAGGCGGGCACCAGCGCGCTCCAGTGAGCGTCCGGGAGCGCCGCCAGCGCCAGGCTGAAGGTGGGCTCGGTCTGTCGGGGATCCCCGTTGGCGCGGCCGCAGAGCCGCGCCAGATCGCCGTCCATCTCAGCGCCCGCGCAGAGCACCAGCAGCGATCGCTCGAAGCTGCTCAGGCCGAAGACCGCGCAGACCCGGCTGAGCGCGGTGCCGTCCTCCCGCGGCGGCGCCGCGGGAGCCTCCCCCTCCCCCATCCAAGCGCTGACCTGCTCCCGGACCGCGGCGATCTCCGCGGCGAGGGCGTCCTTGTTGGCCTCATCCCATGAGCGGAGGGCGGGGGCGGTCATGTCAGCACCAGCAGCGGGCCGGTGTAGCTCGGATCAGCGGGCGCGTCGCCCGCGTCCAGCGGGCTATCGACGCCGTCGACGCGCAGCCGGACGAGGTATCGCCCCGCGGGTAGTTTGTTGCGCGGCGCGATGACGGTGCTGGCTTCAGCTGCCCGGGCGGCCACCGGGAGCGCGGCGGAGGGGCGCTCGCCTTCTACATCGTCGAGCCCGTCGAGGAGGATGGTCACGACCTGATCGGGCTTGAGCGTCACGTCCGTCTTCACCTGGATGTGCGGCGTCGGCGTGGCGTCCAGCGCGACCACGATCTCGCTCTGCGCCAGCACCCTCGGGCGCAGCGCGAAGCCGAAGGGGTTGGCGCGGGCGCCGCCGGGGCGGGCGACCTGGATGACCTGCGGCCCCGCGGGCAGCGACAGCCCGCCCAGCTTCAGCCGCAGCCGGTCGGGCGCGTCGGGCGACACGACAGGTGCCGGCTCCAGCTCTCCAACGCGCACCTCGAGCGCGCCACCGACGAAGCCAGCGCCTCGGATGATCAGCACCGAGTCCGAGAAGATGGGCGAGGTCGGCCCGCCGCCCTCCGGGCAGATCTCCGTGACAGTCATGGGCGTGAAGTCGCCGGAGACGCTCACGACCGGTGTCCGCACGGGCAGCGCCGAGCGCGTCGACTCCTCGGCCTCCACCAGAACAACGGAGGCCTTGTAGGAGACCGAGAGCGCGTAGGGCACCTGGAAGAAGACCGACCAGAGCTTGGACAGCTCCTCCAGGTTGAAGCTCGCGGGGGTGAAGCGCACCGGCTCGCCCTGCTGGGAGAGCGTGGAGGCCTTGAGGTAGTCGTAGTTGCTGTCGCCGCTGGCATCCTGGATGAACTGCTCAGCGCGCTTCATGGAGATCAGGGGCCGCGCGTGCAGGCCAGCGACCACCGCCGCCAACATGCGCTGGGGCGCGAGCTTCGCCTCTTCGCCGTAGAAGGAGAGCAGGTAGTGGAGCTGGAGCGCCGCGCACGGCCGCTGGACCGGGCTGCCCTGACGATCGCGGGTGGGCAGGTCCAGGTTCCGGAAGCTGGGGTCGAAGCCCACCTGAAAGAGGAAGACGTTGACGCGATTGGGCGTCGCGCTGGGTGTCGACGGGGCGGGCATGTTGTCCGGTCGCTGGATGGACGACACGGCACCATCGACCGCCTGGGAGGCGAGGGTCTGCACCAGCTGGGAGAGGATGGCGGTGACGGTGGCGACGGCGTAGCTGTTCATCGCTCCTCCCGGCGACGCAGCAGATCCTGCAGGGAGGTGGAGGGCTCGCGGCGCTCGGGCTGACGCGGCGCGGGCGTCTCCGCGACGGCGCGGATCTCGATTCGCCCGATGCGGACACGCACGACAGTCTCCGCGGAGGGCTGGGTGTTCGGCGGCGGAGCCGCTCCCGCCGGTCGGCCGGCGGCGTAGGACTGAATGGCCGCGGCGAGACCGCCCGAGCTGGACGCCGCCGGGGCGGGCTCCGCCGGGGCAGGCTCCGCCGGGGCGGGCCCCGCAGCTGTGGCGGCGAGCGCCGCAGGTGTGGCGACGAGCGCCGGCCGAATCAGACCGACGGCCGGGCGGACCTGCCCGGCCACGTCTTCCCGCACAGCGGGCGCGCGGCCTGGGGACGAGCGGGGCCCCCCTCCGCTCGTCTCAGCGGCCAGCGAGGCAGCGGGCAGCGCCCTCCCCGGCGCGGCGGGTAGTGACTCCGACGACGAGGCGCTCGCGAGCGGAGCCCGCGGCGAAGTGAGCGGCGAAGTGAGCGGCGAAGGTGCCACCGGCAGCGGCGATGCCACGGGCGGCGGCGACGCCACGGGCGGCGGCGAGGCTACGGGCGGCGGCAATGATGGCGACGCGAGCGGCGCCCGCGGCGCGACAGGCGCAGGCGCGACCCGTCGCAGCCCCCGGTCGGTCAGGCCCTCAGGTGCCGGCATGAGCGGAGGCGCGGGGACGCTCGGTGTGTCTCTCGCGGGCTCAACCGTCGGCGCCATCTTGCGCTGGATGGACTGGATGGGAGCACCTGCGGCTGTCGCCAGCGGGGCCGCGGGCGGAGCCACAGCGGGCAACGCCCGCCCGCTCACCGCGTCCACCCGGCGCTCTCGCGTCGCTCCCGTCGGGACGCCGCCCTCCCACTCGCGCTCCACATGCGCCTCAAAGAGATCATCCCCGGCGAAGCGCCCCTCCCCTGCTGTGGATGCGCGTGGGGACACCCGGGCCAGACGCCCCAGCTCTCCGCTCAGGATCCGGCCCAGTGGATCGCTCATGCCCCCACCATCGCCAGGTAGGCGCGCCGCCGGGTCGGGGTCAGCGCGAGGATGTCGCGCTCGGACCAGCGGTAGGCCCGCGCCAGCGCGTCCACCTCCGCCATCAACTCCCGGCCTCGAGCCTCCAGCTCCCGCCACACAAAGTCCACGGGATCCAGCTGCGCCGACCAGCGCTCGCCGCAGCCAAAGCAGCTCAGGACGAACGACAGCTCGGCCATTGGATCCACCTCAGTGAGCCCCTCGGACAGCGCCAGCACCGCCCCGTCCGTCAGCGGCGCCTCGGGATCAAGCCCGACCACGCACCTGGACACCACCACACGGCGGGCGGCGTCCACGCTGCCGGCCGAGAGCGCGGCGGCGAGATCAGCGGTGTTGGGCAGCCGATATCTCAAGGTGATGTCTCCATGCTGAAGGAGGAAGCCCTCTGCGGGATCTGCGCCGGGGCCGACCAGGATCTGCGAGACCTCAACGGAGAGCTCCGACAGGGCCGCGCAAGCGGGGCACTCGAGCACGCACTCCAGACGCGGCCCCCAGATCACCTCGTGGAGCCGAAGCAGCGCGGCGTTCCGCTGCCCCAGCGGCAGCGACAGCAGGGCCCCGTCGGAAGCGCCCTGCCGGTCGAGCCCCAGCAGCGCGATGACCCGCGCCTCCAGGTGACCGCTGGCGCCCCGCTCCCAGGCCTCCAACACTGCGTTGTCCGTCGGCGCGTCCACTGTCGGGCCTACTCAGGCTCGACGAAGCTCGGCTCCGTGGGCTCGTTCACCGCGTAGTCCCGCTCCCAACCCTCATTCTCCAGCTTGATGGTCTGGATGGCGATGGCGTTGCCGCTGGCGTCGAGCTCCGGCATGGACTGGTACTCGCTGCACCAGCAGCGGAAGACGTTGTACGCGATAACGAGCTGGCCGGCCTCGTTGTACATCTCAATGGTGATGTCCTTGCGGAAGTCCTTGAGTGAGACCTCCGAGCCGAGCCCGTTGCCGAGGTTCCAGACCTTGTTGGCCCACTTCTCGAACTCAGCGTCGTGGGTGACCCCGCGCTCAAGGGTGACCGCCTCGAACTCGGACTGACCGGGGGACTTGCGGGAGGTGCTGGGATCACCACCGACGCGGTGCTTGACGACCTCAGTGGTGCGCTTGAGCGCGCCCACCTTGCTCACCCCGGCGACATAGCGGCCGTCCCACTTCACGCGAAACTTGTAGTTCTTGTAGGGGTCGAACCGCTGCGCGTTCACTGCAAACTGAGCCATGGGGTACCTCTGGGGATCAGGCCGCGGACTGGCCGGCGAGCTGCTGGAGCTTGATGATGACGAACTCAGCGGGCTTGAGCGGCGCGAAGCCCACCACGATGTTGACGATGCCTCGGTCGATGTCGTCCTGGGTAGTGGTCTCGCTGTCGCACTTGACGAGGAAGGCGTCCGAGGGCTTGGAGCCCTGGAAGGCGCCCTGCTTGAACAGTCGCTTCATAAAGGAGCCGACGTTCAGACGAATCTGCGCCCAGAGCGGCTCGTCGTTGGGCTCGAAGACGACCCACTGCAGCCCACGGAAGAGGCTCTCCTCGATGTAGAGCGCGGTCCGCCGCACCGGCAGATACTTCCACTCGCTCGCCAGGGCGTCGGCGCCCTTGCGGGTGCGCGCGCCCCAGACGACCCGGCCGGCCGTCGAGAAGGTGCGCAGACAGTTGACGCCGAGCTGGTTGAGCTGCCCGTTCTCGTCATCCGTCAGCCGAACCGCCAGCTTGGGCACGCCGGAGAAGCCCGCGTCGATCCCCGCGGGGGCCTTCCAGATGCCTCGGGCCCCGTCGGTGCGGGCGATGATGCCGGCGACGCCGCCGCAGGGCGCGAACTCCTCGAGCTGGCCGTCCTGAAGCGGGTTGTTCTGCATCACGCGCGGATAGTAGAAGGCCGCGTTCCTGGCGGCGTCCGAGCCGATCGTGGAGACAGGGGACTCACCGCTGGTGGGCTTCTTGGCGGCGTCCAGGTTGAAGTTGTCGGTGCTGGGTGGGTCCACCAACAGGACGGCGCGCTTCTGCAAGCAGTACGACGCGGCGATGGCCCAGACATCACGGGGGATGTCCCCCGAGCCGCCCAGGCGGGTGGGCGGAATGACCAGGAGGTTGAAGAGGTCGGCCTTCTCCAGCGCGTGGATGCCCTCTTTGTCCGTCACGTTGCTGTGCAGATGTGAGGAGTCGGGCGGGGCCCCGTCAGCGCCATCGGTGGTCGGTGACGATGTGTAGAGGTTCTTGCTCAGGGTCACCAGGGTGCTGTTGTCCCCCAGGTCGTCGAGGCGAAGCAGCCGCGAGCTGTTGACCAGCACCTTGTCCAGTCGGCGGGGGCCGTCGACCACGGTGACGTTCTTGAAGTTCTCCAGGATGTTGCCGTCCTTGTCCTTCACGGTCAGGTGCATCACGTCCGCGACGTTGACGCCCTGCCCATCCGCCACGTCCTGCGCCGCCTGCTGATCGTTCGGATCATCACCGATCGCGGGCGGGGATGTCGCCGCGCCGGGGATGTAGAGCTCGACTCTGAGATCGTTGGCCCAGGCGCCGGGGTTGGCGGCCGTCAGGGTGAGCGGAGAGCTCGGCGGAGAGCTCGGCGGAGAGGTGGTGTCACTGAGGGTGAAGACCGCCTCGGTCGCGGCGCCGCTGGGGGGGCTGGTGGCGCTGCCGTCGTTGACCACCCGCACGATGATCGCCTGCCCGCCGCCGTTCTGAAAGAAGTCCCGGACGGCGTAACTCAGCGGGCTCGACAGGGAGAGCCCCCCGAAGCGCCGGGTGAACTCGCCATAGTTGAAGACCGTAACGGGGTCATTGACCGGCCCGCGGCTGGCGGCCCCGACGAAGGCGCAGATGGAGGTCGCTACTCCAGCGATGGAGCGAACGCCGCTCGGTATCTCCTCGATGTAGACACCAGGGTAGGTTGGCACGATTGGCATGGAGCCCCCTTGGCTGAAAGCTGGCCGGTGATTCGCGGGAGACGCTGCAAAAAACTGTACGGCGAAGACAGAGGAACCCTTTGAGACTGCTGAAGTCTTTTACAGGCTACACTTCTGCTGCACGCCTCACTATTGTAGCAAATTCTCGCCGGGCAACAAGCCCCCTGATTGTGGCTCACCCCGCTCTCAGCACACTACTTTGAGATCACTCATCATTTAAAACGACGCCGCCAAAAAAAACGCCCCCTCCATCGCAAACCGTAACCGGAGAGCTTTCAATAAAAGGAGCAATACCCGTTGTTCGGGGTGGCTTATCGCCCAACCCAGCCGGGGCTTTCGCGCGTAAACACACACCCCTTTTGAGGCTGTCATTGCTCTGCAACAATTGCTATAATCTGCTCCCGGTTCGCCCCACGTCCCCTCAACATGCGTAGCTTCTCCGAGTTCAAGGCCACACACCAGGGCGCGGACGTCATCGTCTGTGGCTGCGGCCCCTCGCTTGAGACCTTTGAAGCGCCGGCGGGGGCGATAACCATCGGAGTCAACGACGTCGGGCGGCGCCTCCAGCCGGACTACCTCGTGGTGCTGAATCCGCCGGAGCAGTTCAGCGCCGGCCGCTACAGGTACATCCGAGAGACCCGCGCCAGGGCGGTCTTCAGCCAGCTCGAGCTGCCGCTGGAGCACCGAGCGGTCACCCCGATACGGCTGGGGCGGCTGGGCGGCACCGACCTCTCCGACCCCACCGTGCTGCACTACACCCGCAACTCTCCCTACGTCGCGGTCTGCCTCGCGGCACACATGGGCGCGCGCCGTGTCGGCCTCGTCGGCGTCGACTTCACCGGCCCGCACCCGCTGACGCGCCGCCTCTCGGAGATCGACCGCGAGTACGGCGCGCTGGCGGAGGCGCTGACGCGCCGCGGCGTCTCGCTGGTCAACCTGAGCAGCCAGAGCCGCCTGACCAGCCTGAAGCGGGGACGCCTTGAGGACTTCCAGCGACCGGAGCGGGGCGGCGCCCTCAAGGTGACCCACATCGCCATCACCAACTGCGCGGGCGCCCTCTGGAACCTCCACGCGCTGCTGCGAACGCACAGCAGCGCCCAGAGCCGCGTCATCACGGCGTCGCCTGTCACCTCGGGGCGAAGGTACCCACAGGACATCCTGCTGTCCGATCGGGCGGCGGCCCGCGCCGCCATCGCCTGGGCGGACATCCTGCACTTCCACAACTACGTCGATCCGAGGAGCCCCGCGCTGCGCCCCTTCGTCGACGTGACGCGCGACAAGCCAGCGGTCCTGCAGTTCCACTCGGAGCCCAGCGTCGTCCGCCCACACTTCCCGGGGCGGGATCCCCGCGACGCCCCCGGGCTCCCGACGCTGGTGGTCGCCCAGAAGCAGGCGCGCTTCTACCCCCGCGCCCACCCCGTCCCCAACGCCGTCGACATCTACCGCCCCGAGCTGATGCCCGCGACGCAGGGAGCCGACGAGGGGCCGCTGCGGGTGCTCTACACCCCCACAGACACCCGCGACTACCCGGATCCGTCGGCGACCTGTCAGGGGAAGGGCTACGCTCAGACCCGCCGCGCGCTCGAACAGCTCACCCGCGATGGGCTGATACGCTCGACCGTGGAGACGAACCTCCCGTGGAGCGACGTCATGCAGCTGCGGAGGCAGTGCGACGCGGTCATCGACGAGTGCTTCACTGGCGGGTACCACCTCACCTCACTGGAGGCGCTCTCTCAGGGGCTCGCCACGCTGGCCTGGCTCGACCCGGAGACCCGCGCCCTGCTCTGCGAGCTGACCGGCTCGACGGACGAAGGGCTGCCCTGGCAGAGCGCCCGCCTGGAGGCGCTGGAGCAGACCCTGGCGGCGCTGGCGCGTGAGCCGGAGCGCCTCGCGGAGGCCCGGTCCGCCGGGCGGCGGTGGATGGAGACCTTCTGGTCGCCGGAGTTCGTCGTTCAGCATTACCTCGCGCGCTACGGAGCTGTCCTGGAGGGCTCGACGCGGCCTCCACAGCAGCTGGCCGGTGTCCACTACACCCTGGCGGGGCAGCCCGCCCCGAGACGCTCCGAGGACTTTCCGCAGACTGTCCGGCTGTCCCCGTCGCTGCTGAAACATCGGGGCTCGCTGCGCGGCCGGAGCTGCCACATCCTCGGCAGCGGCCCCTCCGTAGCCAGCCTGGAGCTGTCGCTCCTGCGTGACCGCACGGTCTTCGCGCTCAACGCCACCGTCCTCCTCTTCGACGCGCTGGGGCGCCCCGCGGACTACTACTGCGTGAGCGATCGGCGCTTCCTCTCCACGCCGGAGGGGCTCCAGTACGCCCGAGACGCCCGAGACGCCACGCGGGTCTTCGCGGGCTACTGCGACGGCTTCCTCCCGGACGCAGACATCCAGTACCTGCGAATCATCGGCGGAGACGGTATCTCCACCGACGCCGTCAACGGCGTCTACCACGGCTGCACCGTCGCCCTCTTCGCCGCGCAGCTCGCCCTCTGGTTGGGCTGCGACGACCTCTGGTTCCACGGCTGCGAGTTCAGCTACCAGCGGGGGCGATTCCAGCGTGACGACAGCGTCCGCCCGCACGACACCAACACCTACCCGCGCATTGAAGCGAACTTCCGCCGCCTCGCCGAGGTCGTCGCGGCCGCAGGGGGGCGGCTCCGCGTCGTCGGTCCATCGAAGCTCGTCGGGGACTTTCAGCGCGCGGCTGTCCCAGGCATCGAGCGCCTCTCCATTGAGCAGGCGACCTGCCTCTTGCGTGCCGGAGCGACCGATGTCTGAGCGCCGCGCTGCCCCCCGCATAAGGCGCGTCGCCGCGACCGCCGCGACCGCCGCGACCGCCGCGACCACTGTGACGCGCAGCGCGGTCCGGGGGCGCTCCCCTCCCGGTCGACCGGCGGGCTGCTCCCTCCAGCGCATCTCGGTGGCCCCCCGCGGCGAGGTGGTCCAGCGAGCCCCCGATCCGATCTGCAGAGGCCTGTCCGCGGCGGCGCTGCTCACCAAGAGCGCCGCGCTGGCCGCGACCCTCAAGACCTCCGGCGCCGCGGGTGACCGGCTGAAGCTGATCCGCCAGCTCAAGCTCCTCCGGCGCTGCGGCACCGCGCCGCAGCTACTTCAGGCGCGGGCGACCCTCACCGCCACGCTGGGCAAGCGGAGCGCCGCCGCGATCCTCGCGGAGTCAGCGACAGCGTTCGGCGGCTTCGTCGGCATGTACCCCGGCTATGCCGGCGACATGAGCCGGCGCCTCAAGAAGCTGGGGGTGAGAGACAGGCGCGCGTTCAGCACCTTCCGCATCGACAAGAACGCACGGACCTACAAGCGGGGCGCGAAGGCGAGGGCGACCGCGGAGCAGGCCGATCTGGCTGCCGCGGACGTCCTCTACTTCCGCGGCCATCAGTTCGCCCAGTACCGCGCCCCCGGCCTGTTCTCCGACTTCCATGAGACCCGCGGGTTCGATCTGCGCTACGTCAAGAAGCGCGGCGGCTTCAAGAACGTCAAGCTGCTGATCAGCACCAGCTGCGCCACGCTGTGCAAGGAGGCCTACGCCGTCTTCCACGGCCTCTTCCCCAACGCGGTCATCCTGGGCTACCGCAAGTCGGCCCCGATCAAAGGCAGCCTCATCCGCAACGCCTTCGAGTCCGGCGTCGCGGGCCTCAAGCGACCGCTGCTGCTTGGCCAGAAGGTCGACATCAACGCCATCATCGGCGTCTGGAAGGGCGTCATCCAGTCGCGCCACAAGGGACACCGGCGGCAGAAGCCCGGGTACTGGGACGGCAGCCAGCTGCACTACTGGGACGGCGCCCGATGGAGGACCGCCAGCCCCACCGGGGCCTCGAACAAGTGCAAGATCAAGAAGGACTTCCGCGCGCAGTACCCGGCCCCGTGATGCTCGCGGGCGGAGCCAGCGTACCTGTCTGAAAGGTCGGGAAAGGTCTTGAAAGCGCAGGAAATCCCCGGGAACGCACCTTGTGCTCAGAACCGAGCAGCACCAAGGAGCTCACCATGAACGCCCGCATCGCCCTGACCCTCTCCGCCCTCGCCGCCCTCTCCGCCGCCGCGCCGAACATGGCCGAAGCCGCCCCCCGGGCCCGCGCCGCCGTCAGCATCCACCAGCACGCCGACTACGAGGGCGCCAGCCAGACGCTGCGCCTCGGCAGCTACAACATGGACGAGCTGAGCATCGGGAACGACCAGCTCAGCTCCGTGAAGGTGCCCAGAGGGCTGAGCGTTGTCCTCTACGAGCACGCGGACTTCCAGGGCGACACCCGCACCCTGACCGCTGACGACACCTTCCTCTCCGACTTCAACGACGTCGTCTCCTCCATCGTCGTGTCCAAGGCCTCCGCCTCCAAGGGGCGCTCCGCCAGCATCTTCCAGCACGCGGACTACGAGGGCTCGGCCCAGTCCCTCGCCGCCGGCAGCTACAACATGGACGAGCTGAGCATCGGGAACGACCAGCTCAGCTCCGTGAAGGTGCCCAGAGGCATGACCGTTGTTCTCTACGAGCACGCGGACTTCCAGGGCGACACCCGCACCCTGACCGCTGACGACACCTTCCTCTCCGACTTCAACGACGTCGTCTCCTCCATCGTCGTCCGCTGACCCAGGAAATGGCGGGCCGGGGGTCGCGGGGCGGACTGAGGTAAGCTCAGCCGCCCCGAGCCCAACAGGGAGCCGGCCTTGCCCGAGCCCTCCACCGCGACCCGCGCCCTCGCCGCGCCCATGCGCAACCTCCTCTACACAGCCGGCGCGCTGGTCTTCGGCGCGGGCTTCCAGCTCTACGTGCTCACCGAGCACACCGACAAGTACTTCGCCTGGACGATCGATCCGCCGCTGACCGCCGCCTGCCTCGGCGCCTCCTACTGGGCGGCCATGCTGCTGGAGCTCAACGCCGCCCGCGCGAAGCGCTGGGTCGACGCCCGGGTCGCCGTGCCGGGGGTGCTGCTCTTCACCTCCCTGACCAACATCCCCATCTTTCAGAACCTGCCGTCCTACAACCTCGACAACCCGGCGGCGTGGGTCTGGGTCGCCATCTACCTGTTCGTGCCCTTCCTGTTGGCCGGGGCCCTCTGGCACCAGCTCAAGCAGCCCGGCGTCGATCCCCCCCGGGGTGACGCCCCCCCGCTCCTCATCCGGGGGGCGCTGGCGACGCACGCGGCGCTCTTCCTGGGCATGGGCTTCGGGCTGCTGCTCGCCCCCGAGCTGGCCGGCCCCCTGTGGCCCTGGGATCTGAACCCCGGCGACAGCATGTACGGCGGCATCACCGAGCCCTACTTCGGCTGCTGGGGCCTGGGGCTCGGCCTGGTCGCCGCCCAGGCCGCCTGGGAGAACGACCTCGACCGGCTGCGGCCGGCCTTCCCGGCGTACATCGCCCTGGGCGGACTGCAGCTCCTGGCCGTCGCGCGATACCCCGAGACCCTGAGCTGGAACGGACCGGCGGCGTGGCTCTGGCTCGCCCTGATGGCGAGCATCCTGATCACCGGCGTGGCGGGCCTGCTCGTCGTCCGTGGTCGCACACAACCGGCGGTCACCGCGACCGCTCAACCGACGAGTTGATCCCTTGGCTGACTCCACCATCCGCACCCGCTGGGATCTGAAGACCCGCGCCGACCTCTACACCACCTGGGCGGCCTTCTCCGACACCGACCAGTTCGCCCGGGTCAACGAGTCCGGCTTCAGCTTCAAGGAGGAGGTCCAGAGCGACGGCGCCATCCTGCGCACCGGCGCCATGAAGCAGATGGGGCTGAAGTTCACCTGGGACGAGCTGCCCTTCCAGTACCGCGCCCCGACGTGGTGGAAGAACACGCGGGTCTTCCACCAGGGCCCCGCCGCCCGGGTCACCACCACGCTGCACCTGCACGCCGAGGACGACGGCACCGCCGTGCGCTACACCGTCGACGTCACGCCCCGCAACGCGTTCATCAAGCCCGTGGTGGCGCTGAACTTCGCGGCGACCATGAAGCCGAAGATCGGCCGCACGCTCAGCGCGCTCATCGCTCACCTGGACGACGACAGCGCCGCCTATGAGCCGCCGCCGCCGCCGATGACGCTGGAGGCCGAGCAGCGGCTGGTGGCGGTCGGCGACAAGCTCGCGCTCCCCGAGGTCACCGTCCGCCTGCTGGCCTTCCTGCGGCGGGCGCCGCTGGCCAAGCAGAACCGCATGGATCCCCTGCTCCTCGCCAAGCACTGGAGCCTGCCCCCCGACGACGTGGTGGCCGCCATGCTGAGCGCGACCCAGGAGGGGCTGCTCGCGATCCGCTGGGTGCTCATCTGCCCCTCCTGCCTCGCGCCCAAGGCCGATCTGGGCGCCGCGGAGGCGCACTGTCCCTCCTGCAACATCACCTTCGACGGCAGCTTCCCGGACTCCGTGGCGGTCTACTTCCGGCCCTCCGAGACGATCCGGGACTTCGACCTGCGCATGGACTGCATCGGCAGCCCGGCGCGGCAGCCGCATGTGCTGGCCCAGGACATCCTGCTCCCGTCATCGACGGTGGAGTTCAGCCTGCCCCTGGCCAACGGGATCTACCGGCTCCGCACGGTCCCCCCCACCGGCACGGCCAGCCTGGAGGTCCGCGATGACGCCCCGCCGGTCAGCCTGGAGCTGACCGCCGAGCCGGAGGCGCTGGAGCCGCCGCTCCTGCGCGCGGTGCCGGGCATGACGACCCTGAGCGTTCAGAACGCCACCCGGAGCACCCTCACAGTGATCCTGGAGCGGCGCTGGCGCCCGCCGGGTCTGCTGACCGCCGGGCACACCCTGGAGAAGTTCCCCCAGGCGCGCAAGCTGCTGCCGATCGGCTCCATCCAGTCCGAGTTCACGGCCTACCGCGGGGTCGTGCTGGCGATGGTGGGGATGTCCCCGGACGAGGCGCTGCCGCTGCCCGAGGGCAGCAAGCTGCTCTACCAGAGCGAGCGCGGCCTGGTCGCGGTCTTCACCAGCCCCGAGGCCGCCCTGACGGCCCTGCGCGACCTCGGCGATCTCGGGATGATCTCAGCCGGGCTGGCCGCGGGTCCGGTGATGGAGGTCGAGCTCGACGGCCACGCCGTCCCCATGGGCGACGCGGTGGATACGGCGCTGGAGGTGATGTACTCCGCGGGCCCCGGCGCGGCCGCGATGCTCGCCGAGCTGGAGTCCGAGGGCGACATCCAGCAGGGCCTCCTGGACACCGGCTGCACCCTCATCCCCGCGGCCTACACCGGCGCCGGCGAGCGCCCGGTTCACTGGCTGGCGTTCTGAGCCGCGACGCCAGCTACTCCAGCTACTCCGGCTACTCCATGTAGCCCAGCGCCTTGAGCGCGTCGGACTCCCAGCCGTCGACCTCGGGGCCCGCGCCCAGCGCGTCCGGCCAGCCGATGTCGGTCTCCTCGGACCACTCCTCCAGGCCCGCCGTCGCCCCCTCCAGGCGCTCGGCGTCGGCCCCCGCGATGTCCACGGACTCGGCGGGATCCGCGTCGAGGTCGTAGAGGATCGGGGCGCCGCCTTCCCGCAGGTGGAGCTTGGTGACGCCGTCCGTCCAGCTCCGACGCCGGGCCTTCAGCGTCTCCAGATCGCCGGCGAGCGACTGGCCGCCCGCCCCCAGCAGCACCGGCACATACTGCTCGGCGACGCCGGGGTCAGCAGCGCTCCCCTCCCCCACCGGCCGCCCGGCCATCGCCGGCCACGCCGACCTGGACAGCCCCACCCACGAGAGCACGCTCGGCATCACGTCGATGAGCCGCGCCGGCACCTCCGAGCGGCCGACCGGCACGCCGGGGCCCGCCGCCACGAAGGGCACCCCCAGCACGGCCTCGTACAGGCCGTGCACGTGCCCCCAGAGCCCGTGCTCGCCGAAGTGCTCGCCGTGATCGCTGGTCACCACGATGACCGTCTCCTCCAGCACCCCCCGGGCCTCCAGCTCCGTGAGCACCTGCGCCAGCGCCCGATCCGCCCCGCGGATGGCCCCGTCGTACTGATCGATGCTGCGCTGAATCTCCTCGCCGCCGGGGGCGCCGCCGCCGCGCAGGTGGTGATCCAGCACGGCCTGGGAGAGGCGCTTCGCCTCCTCGTCGCTGAAGGACTCCGGCAGGTAGCGCCGGGCGTCCTCGGGGCGGACCTGGTGGTAGGGGGCGTGGGCCTCCATCAGGTTGATGAAGGCGAAGAAGGGGCGGTCCGGATCCGGGCGGCTGTCGAGCCAGGTGCCGAGCTGTCGGGCGGCGAAGGCCCCGCCCTTGTCCTGGTCCCGGTCCCAGATCGGCCGAACGGCGCGCAGGCCCAGGAAGGCGGCGGGCACGAGGTAGCGGCTCCAGCTCTCCACGAAGGCCCCGAAGTCGTCGCCGGTGCCGTTGCCGACGTGCACCCAGGGGTTGCCCGTGATGGCCATGGTGTCGTAGCCCGCGCCGCCCAGCACCTGCTGGAGCGTCGCCGTGCCCTCGACCATGGCGCCGCCCTCGTAGTGGGCGCCGTGGGTGCCCGAGTAGAGGCCGGTGAGCATGGTGGCGTGCCCCGGCAGGCTCCAGCAGGCGTTGGCGCGGCCGGGGTGCACCGAGCCGCGCGCGGCCAGCGCGTCCAGGGTGGGGCTGGTATCGCGCTCGTAGCCGTAGGTGCTCAGGTGATCCTGGCGCACGGTGTCCAGCACGATGACCACGGCGGAGGTCCCGCCGTCGGCGGGGGCGGCGCTGTACTGCCAGGGGGCGATGGGCTTGCCGCCCAGGGCCAGCAGGCCCGCGGCGAGGCCGCCGAAGAACAGGGCGCGGAAGACCGCGCGCTTTCGGGAGGGCTGGCCGGGGAAGCGCCAGCGGCTCCAGGCGAAGGTGCCGCCGATGAGCGCGGGGGTGAGCACGCCGAGGTCGCCGTCGCTGGCAAAACCCAGGGCGATGACGATCGCCGCGATGACGGCGCAGGCTACCGGCGGACGGGCGCGCAGGCCGGGCACCCGGTCCAGCGCGAGGCCGAGCAGCGCGCCGAAGGCCGCGTGGGTGGCCGCGCCCAGCAGGATCCAGCGGCCGGCGCCGCCGAGGTTGGCGGTGGCCACGATAGAGACGCCGAGGATCAGCTCGAACAGGGCCACCCAGCCCAGGGCGCGCAGGCCGTGGACGACGCAGGAGACGGGCTCGGGGGCGGGAGGCAGCTTCACCTGGGCTCCTTAACTGGTAGGCTGGAGGGGATGATCACCATCGACTGGGCCAACAACCCCAACAACCAGGTGGCGCCCTTTGGCGACCTCGTCGGTGTGGAGGAGGATCCGGTCGTGGCCGCCATGGCCGGCGTCGAGGTGCAGATCGTCACCTTCTACGCCACGCTGGCCAAGCTCAACCCCAACTGGGAGCCCTCCTGCGCGGCCTTCACCGCCGTGATGGACGCCGCGGAGCAGGCGCTCGGCGACAGCGGCGGGCCCGACCCCGAGCGAGGTGAACAGTGAACCAGGTCCAGCGCTCACAAGGCCGCCGCGTCGCCCTCCACGGGGAGTCGGCCGGCGGACAGCGCCGCGGCGAGGCGTCGGACCACCTGAATCCGAGCGGCCTGTCCGATCCCCTCCGCCTCCCCCGGGGCGGCGCCATCCCAGCGCGGGTTCGCGAGCCCATGGAGCGCTCCTTTGGCGCCTCGCTGGACTCGGTGCGGCTCTCGGAAGCCCCCGAACTGGCCTCGGCGGGGCTGGAGGCGGTGGCGCGCGGAGACGACATCCTCTTCGCGCCGGGCCGGCTGGACCTCGACAGTAAGCAGGGGCTGGCGCTGCTGGGGCACGAGCTGACCCACGTCCTGCAGCAGCGCGCGGGGCGCGTGCGGTCCGAGGGCGGTATCAACGCTGACGCCGCGCTCGAGGTGGAGGCCAACCGCCATGGCGGGCTCGCCGCCGAGGGGCTGCGCATTCCGCCCCCCAGCCTCGGCCCGGCGCCCGCGCAGCCTGCCGCGCCCGCGCCAGCGCAGGCGAAGGGCCCGTTCAAGGCGCTGAAGCAGCTCTTCGGCAACCAACAAGAGCCGAGGCTGCTCACCGACGATGACCTGACGAGCCCGCTCACGAAGGACGGCATCCAGCTGGGTTCTCTGAACGAGGATGTCGTACGCGGGGAGTTCCGCGAAGCCCTGGACGGCGACGCGCAGCACCACGGGTTCTACAAACCCCAGACCGGCAAGCTGAACGATCCCGCGTACAGAAGCAGGATCCGGGCGCCCGGGAAGACCCCGGACTACAACGCCCGCGCCGCCGAGCTCCCGACCCGCGCAGTAGCCTCCTCCGAGCTCGACCAGGCGCTGGGCACCAACGTCGTGGCTCGCAGCTACCACGCGACCCTCCAGAAGGAGGACGGCTATGTCTCCGCCCAGGCGGACGGCAGGGCCGTGACCGACAAGAAGAACCCCGGCGTCAACTTCAGCGACCCCAACACACAGCGCGGGCTCGCCGACCTCCAGCTGAACGACTTCATCACCAACCAGGTCGATCGCCACGCAGGGAACATCTTCATCGACGGCGAGTCGGGCAAGGTGACCGGCATCGACAACGACCTGTCGTTCGGCAAGCAGAACAAGACCGGGATGGGCAGCGCCATCGGCACCAACCGGGGCCTCCCCACCCAGGTCGACCGCCAGAGCGCGCAGCGGGTGACGGACATGACGCCGGACCAGCTGCAGAAGCTGCTGAAGAGCTCTGGACGCGGCGACGAGCAGCTCTCCCCGGAGGAGATCGCGGCGGCCCAGCAGAGGCTGGCCGAGCTTCAGGGCCACATCCAGCAGGGGCTGGACGTCGAGGGTAATCCCGGGGCAGCGCCGGAGGGGTTCACGGGCCCGTCGATCATCAACGAGTGGAACGAGGACACCTACAACGACGCCATGACGGCCGGCAACGAAGAGAGCCTGCTCGCCTTCGCCAAGACGGAGTGGGACAAGAAGGCGGTGGAGCGCACCGAGTACCAGCTGGAGGAGCGCCAGCCCCAGCAGCCGTGGGGGGATGGTCAAGCGCAGCCCGATGCCCCCAGGCAGATGAATGCCCTCGAGCAGCACGGCCCCCCCGCGCAGCAGGACGGCCGCCAGTGGCAGGACGGTCGCCGGCGGCAGGACGATCGCCGGTGGCAGCGAGGTCAGGTGGCGAACAACACCTGATCAACACCGTCGGCAGCGGCTGACTTCTTGCGGAGCAAGGCGGGCGACGACAGCGGCGCGGGCGACTCCAGCGCGGCGGACCTCACATGAGGTTTCCCAGCTTGCTGGCGCGGGCTCTGTCCTGCTTGGCCGAATTATCGGCCGTAAAGCTGTACTTTAACCCCTC
>Ga0316204_10002238_pt1 | contig 45122 bp, 45 predicted proteins | sample 6monrhotite_MG_2_FD_205661 | JGI IMG/M metagenome (GOLD analysis project Ga0316204, IMG submission 205661) | Microbial mat bacterial communities from mineral coupon in-situ incubated in ocean water Damariscotta River, Maine, United States -... | ecosystem: Environmental > Aquatic > Marine >... | reverse complement strand
CCCGCAACCAACGATCCTTGCGATAGCAAGTTGTCTAGCGCCTCGGCCTCCGAAAGGAAGTCGGGGTTTTTCTTTCCTGCCGCAAAGCGCAGGATTGCACCCAGATCGCCGCGCAGGATGATCGCCAATTCCTCGTTGTCAGGCATGAGCGTTACTTGCTCGATCAACGACCGCAGAACCTCGACCGCTGGTCCGCGGTCCTCCTCGCGCTGCAGGTTCTCGCACAGCTTGCCAACCCGATCCTGATAGACATGCGCCATGTTCGGATGCAGCAAGGGCGGTGGTTCATCGGCATTCGCCAGCAGCTCGGCCAGTTCGAACTTGCGTGCTTCCAGCTTCTCGGCCTTGTCCTTCAGCTTCTCAGGTGGAAAGCCTCGAAGGATGGCGTCGACCATCTTGTCCAGCTCGCGATCAGCCCGTTCAAACTCCTTTTGCCATCCAACCAAATCCGCGCCGCGCTCGATCCTAAGACGGTTCACCTCGCGCGTGAATTCCGCGCAAAACTCCTTGAAGAGCTCCGGCTCCATTAGATGTTTGCGCAACCCGTTCAGTATCGAAGCTTCCAAAGCATCACGCCGGATATTCATCCGATTGCTGCATGTCCCTTTGTTCCGGGCCGTCGAACAACCCAGCAGGTCTTTTGAGATCAGCGAATAGCCACCGCCACAGCTTCCGCATTTGATGAGGCCCCCCAACAGGTGCTTGGGCCGCCTGCGATCATTCATTGGATTGCCGCTGTCCCCGGTTGTATCGAACGCCAGGCTGGCTTGTCGCGCCTTGACGTCATCCCATATCGACTGATCGACAATCCGCAGGTCAGGCACTTCGTGCACAACCCATTCGCTTTCCGGGTTCGGGCGAGACACTCGCCTGCCCGTGTCAGGATCCTTCATGTAGCGCAGCCGGTTCCAGACCAGCCGCCCGATGTAGAGTTCGTTGTTGAGAATACCTGTGCCGCGCTTGGGGTTGCCGTGGATCGTCGAAGGCCCCCATTCCTTGCCCTGCGGGCCTGCAATGCCTTCCTCGTTCAAGGTCATTGCAATGGTGCGCGACGATTGCCCAGCAAGGTAGTCGCGGAAGATCCGCCGCACGACAGCCGCTTCGATCGGATTGATCTCGCGTTCCCCTCGGTCATCCGGGTCCGCGGTCCGAACCACGTCATAGCCAAAGCAGAGACCGCCGCCGGACCTCCCCATTTCCACCCGACCGCGCAGGCCGCGCCGGGTCTTGTCCGCGAGGTCCTTCAGAAAGAGCGCGCCCATCGTCCCTTTCAGGCCGATATGCAGTTCGCTGACCTCGCCTTCAGACAGTGTCACGATGCTCACATCCGCGAAACGCATCCGTTTGTAGAGCCCGGCGATATCTTCTTGGTCACGCGAAAGCCGATCTAGCGATTCCGTGAGGATTACGTCGAAACGTCGCTTGAGTCCGTCGGCGATCAGTTCCTGAACGCCTGGACGGAGGAGCGAGGCACCGGAGATCGCGCGATCCGTATAGCTGTCGATAATCGTCCAGCCTTCGCGTTCCGCACGCGCACGACAGATGCGCAGCTGATCCTCAATGGACGCATCGCGTTGATTGTCCGATGAATACCGTGCGTAAAGTGCTGCTTTCATATGCTCACCTCCCTAATCGCGGGGGCGAGTCGGTCCATGACGCGCGGTTTCCGCTTCGACAAAATCTCTTGCAGCTTGCCGTGCCAGCAGGCGAACCAAGTTGACCAGACGCGGGTCATCGCTTGCACGTCCCACGCGCCCGACATCACGATCTGCATTTTCGGCCCTAATTGAGCAACGCCCCGTCGAGGTATCGCGTGCCGTCTGGCCGCCGTGCTTTCTTTGATCGGTGGGTTCCATAGGGCCAAGCATGACAGACGGTCGCTGACCTTCAAGAAAAAACCATGTGGGAAAACAGCGAGTTGCTGCATGCGCTGGCGTGCTTTGGCGTAGGCTGTCGCAGTATGGGAAAGCTTGGCGTCGCACATATAGGCACCGTAAAGGCCGTAGTTCGAATGCGTGTCAGTCCGAATTCTGTCCATGGCGAGGTCCTCGGCGGACGAATTGCCAGCGCAATCGCCCCATTCATAAAGAATGCCACAACCCGCCCGAATCGCAAAACGGCATTGAATTGGGGTTGCGAGATTTCGCCGTTTGCACGCGCGGCTACTCCGGCGGGAGAGTGAGAGATGGGTTTGGGGAGCCGTGACGGGCTAGGGCTGGAGGAGTGGCCTCCGGCGCCTGTCGTGGAGGGTTTCCCATGATTCAGGAACAGAATTTCAATGCGCGCCCCGATGCGAGCGGCGGCTACAAGGTGGATGTGTCACGCGGCTCGAACGTGGACCGCGTGTCGTCCGAATGGTTTTCGCGGCCCGACGATGAGCGCTACCTGTCACTCGACGACCTTTTCGCCTCAGTCAAAGGTCGCGCAGAGCGCAGTCGGACGCGCACGGTGGAGAGCGCTGCGATCCGGGTCGAGGCGCATCGCGACAATCCTGAGAAGTTGGGGCTGGTCTTGCCCGGAGCAGATGAGCCGATTGCGCCGACCCATTGGTCCTTTGGTCAACTGTCCAGCCTCGTCGGCGCGCCTGCCGCCTATTTGCGCCAGTTGCCCGCACCACTCGCAGGCATCAACTTACAATACGGCCTGACCAACCACCGCGCCGAACAAATCAAGACGCTGGAAACCGGCGACGGGCGCACCGAACTGCGTGCCGTGACCGGGCCCGACTATGGCCGCATCTACGATCACGAGCTGGTCTCTGCCGTCCAGCGTATCGCGGGCAATGGCACTGGCGACACGCGTTGGAAGGTGTCGCTGCAGAAGCGCGGCGGTTTTTGAGCCTGCCACCACCGGAGCCGTCATTGCCGACTGTAGCCCGATTGCAGACACCGGTGCCCGTCGGATCAACGGAAGCTGCACGACGCTTGTTCGCGATGGGCAGTCCGATCTGCGGCACTCCAGCCGAGTCCTATCTGCGTAGCCGCAGGATCAGTCTGTTCAATCCGGTGCCGAACTTGCGGTTCCATCCAACGTGCTACTATCGGTGCGAGAACGGTGGGCCAGCGCTCCGGCTTCCGGCGATGCTCGCTGCGATCACCGATCTGGACGGCCATCAGACCGCGACACATCGCACATGGCTGCGACCGGATGGGACCGACAAGGCGGATGTCGAGACACCGAGGCGGGCTATGGGCGCGCTACTCGGCCACGGGGTGCGGTTCGGCTCGGTTGATGATGTCCTCGTCGCGGGCGAGGGCATCGAAACCGTTCTGTCCGTTCACTCGGCCCTGCCTGCAATGGCCACACTCGCGGGGCTGTCGGCGGCGCACCTCGCTGCCATCCAGTTCCCCGAAGGCCTCAGGCGGCTCTATGTTCTGCGAGATCGCGATCCGGCCGGTGCGGCTGCGAGGGACACGCTATGCTCTCGCGCAGAAGACGCCGGGATCGAAGCGCTGACACTCACCCCGCGGCTGGGTGACTTCAACGATGATCTGCGACGCTACGGCGTGGCCGCCCTGCAAGACCGTTTACGGCTTCATCTGCATCCCGAGGACGCTGCACGTTTTCTGGCGGTCAGAGGAAGAACGGGTCGGTAACCCGTGTTGGCGCATTCCGCGCCTGCCCGCACCACGTCCCACCTTTGGGGGTCAAGCGGGCGCCGAGGGCGCCCGTGCAGGCCTCGTCCAGCGGTCTTTGACGGGCCTCATCGGAGGGACGGTCCCTTCGGATGAAGCAACGGAGACCACATCATGCAAAACATCGTCATCCTCGCTGGCAACATCGGCCAGACCCCCGAGACCCGCACCACACAAGGCGGCACCTCGATCACCAACTTCACCCTCGCCACCTCCCGCCCGCGCTATGCCGAAGGTCGGGTCCTCCGCGACGAGAACGGCTTTCGCGTTCAGGACACCGAATGGCACCGCATCACCTGCTTCAACGGCCTCGGCAAGACGGTCCAAGAGTATTGCGAAAAAGGGATGAAGCTTCTCGTGCGCGGCCGCATCCACTACACCAAGTGGACCGACGCCGCCGGGGTCGACCGCTACGGGTGCGAGATCATCGCCGAAACTGTCGACTTTCCGAACCGGGCAAAGACGACCGACGAAGAAGACGAGACCTTCATCGACGACGACGACGTCCAATCCTGAAAAGGCAAGACCTCGGACCCGGCGGCGCTAGTCGCCGGGTTTCGCGTGTTTGGCCACTCTGCCCCGATCACATTCGGTATCATTCGGTATCATTCGGCAAAAACCTGCCGCGCGCGCAATCCATAGCCGATGCGATTCGGACCTGGCAGGCCATAGTGGCGGATCACCGCAATACCGCGCCGCGACATTGGTGATCTCTGGCAAGCCAAGGGAACTACGGCTAAAATAGTCGTAGTTCTGGCATGAGTGACTGGCTGGGTGGGAGGTGATCATCATGATCACCGCCCAACAATCACGGGCCGCGCGCGCTTTGCTGGGATGGACGCAGCAAACGCTTGCAGATAAGGCCCTTGTATCACTGACCGCACTCAAAAGGCTCGAGTCTCAAAAAGGACTTCGGGTCTACGAGACGACAGACGATCAGGTGCGCCGGGCTTTTGAGGCCGCAGGCATTGTTTTGTTGCGAACGGACGACGGTGAGGGCGTGTTGCTTACGTCGCAGCAGGTGAAAAAGGCCAAGTCGTCGTAAAGAGTTGAGAAGGCCCCTGATTGGGGTCTGTACAAAACGACAACTATGGGAGGGGGGTCCTTTCTGCGATCCTGCACGTACATGGCACAGACCGACACGAAATTCCTCGACGCGCCACCGGCTAGCAAAACGCTGACCGAATACGACCACGCGCACATGGTTCTCTACCTCCGATTGTTCGACGCTGCCGAGGAAGGTGCCGACTGGCGCGAGGTTGTTGAGATCCTGTTTGGACTTGATCCGGTGAAGGCGCCCGATCGCTGCAGACGCGTCTATGATAGTCACCTTGCGCGGGCGCGCTGGATGACCGAACACGGGTATCGTGAGCTTCTCCAGGGAGGCGGCGACGGCCCAAGTGGCTGACTCACGCCGAAACCTGCTGAAGTGAACGGGGCCAGACTCCCGAAAATCAATCAATGCGTGTAAAATCCTGAAGCTTGAGAGATGTTTTTGAACAGGATTTGTCATGCCATCGGACCGGTCCGGCTGGCGTTCCACGGCAGAGTACGACTACGTCGAAGACCTGAGTGCGTCCGATCTGGCCTGGGAATGGTTGCGCCGAAACAAGCGCTATTCAAAGGACTACGCAACCTTGTCAAAGGCCGCCACGGATTCTGCGGCCTTGAAAGCGGCGCTTCTCGACAAATGGAGGTTGCGATTTCGCGGCCGATCCGACGCTGACAGCACCAAAGGCCCGCGTGCTGTGGGATCCCCGGGTCGATCCCTCAGTGGTGGTGCTGCAGAAGGTGCCAGAGACGCTGGGGGACGCGACCACGACAACGCCGCTTCCCAAGGGAACCAGCATTTCTGCCGTAGACGGCCTACATCAGCTCCTTGATGCCGGGCGCGAGCAGCGCATGCAGATCTTGCAGTCAGACCCCAACGACACCGCGCTAGCCGCGATCGTACCGCTGGATCGGGACGGTTTCGCCCGGCTGGAGGCTGTCTATCAGTTGCTTGCCCGCCTGCATGGCCGAGCAGTGCCTGGCGACAGCCGCCTGACATGCCAGAAGCGCGGGCGCGCCAGGCGCATGCTCCAAGCCCATGATGGGCGGATTGAGGGAGCCTCCCAGCGCGAGATCGCCGAGGCGATCTTTCAGATGCCACGGGTCAGCCGGGACGAGTGGCAAAGCGCTTCGGAGCGCTTCGCAGTCATGGCGCTGCTTCGGGACGCGCGGAAGATGATCGATGGTGGGTATCTCACACTGCTGCGGCCAAGAAAGCTTGCGTGATATCCTAGCCTGCGGCACCCTTGGCGACCCAGCCTCTGCAGCGCTAAGCAGTCAGACATCGCAATTTGTTTGATGCAGTCGACCCTGATTGCAGCGTTCCCTCGCAAAAATTGCAACAGCGCAGGATGCGCAATGGCAGCGTTGGCAACAATCCACGAGACGTTTAGGATGCATTTAAACAAGACGAGGCCTGCCAATGGAACCCGAACCAAATCTGGTCATTTCGAGCGCTTCACAGCGCGTCGTCGTTGAAGGCGTCCCCTTCAAGGTGGACATCTACAAGCTTGAAGGTGGCGATGGGTGGTCCCTCGAAGTGGTGACTGAAGACGGAACATCCATCGTATGGGACGATCTGTTCGACAATGACAGGGCTGCATTTGAGGAAGCACTGGCGACTATCAAGAAGGAAGGCCCTGTCGCCTTTGTCAGGGGTAACGAAAACGTCGTTCCATTTCGGCGATAGGAGCGCATGACCGGCGCATTGACGCACGTCAGTCCGGCATGTTCACAACAGCTACGCCCTTGATGCTGTCTCGTGCCAATTCGACAAGATGGGCATGATGCGTGAAGAGAATTGCCTGTCCGTTCCCGCCGATCTCCGCGCAAAGCTTCAGAGCCGCCCGGGCGCGCGTATCGTCGAATGTTTCCATGATGTCATCGAGGATCATCGGCAACGGGCCGGGTTCGCGCGCAAAGCTGCGATATCCAGCGAGGCGCAGCGCAAAGTACAATTGACCCATCGTGCCCGTTGACATCTGTTCCACAGGAACGGTTCCGCCGTCAGGCCGGATACCGACGAGCTTTTCGCCTTCGGCCTGGGTCCAGACGTCGACGCCTGTCCATGCGGGGGCGGTCACCCGAGACACCGCGCATCGGCGCCGCCACGCCGCGCATCCCACCACCCAATGCGCGCAATCACCGCTATGGGTTGCAGTTGCAGGGCGACAGCCCGCCCTGGCGACCGGTCTCGGTCTTCGACGACGGCCGCCGGGTCTATGTCGTCTTCCCGCGCGGCATCGCCCAGGGGGAGATGCCGCCGCTCTTCGTCCTCGGTACCGATGGTGAACTCGAAATCGTCAATAGCCGTATTCACGGCAATGTCCTGATCGTCGACCGCCTCTTCGGCGCGGCCGAACTCCGCTTGGGACGCGGTCCCCATGCCGGGCTTGAGGACCGCGTCGATTATCACTGGTCCAGCGTTCTGCGCGCCGCCGGTCTCTCGACCTTGCTCGCCATCGGTGCGGAACTCGCCACCGACGAGGAAGATCGCCTCGCCCGTGCGCTCCGCGACGGTGCGCAGGACACGATCAACGAGGCTGGACAGCGGATCGTTGCGCGGCAACTCGAAGTGCCGCCGACCCTCATAATCCGCCCGGGCTTCCCGGTTCGCGTGATTGTCACCCGCGATCTTGTCCTCGCGCCTTCTGGAGGATGACATGACCAAGCTGAAACTTGGCCCCATCCCGGACGATCAGCCGGTGAAACTGACGGTCGCGTTGCCAGCGAGCCTGCATCATGATCTCATCGTGTATGGTGAAATTCTGGGCCGAGAAGCGAGACAGGGATCCGTCGAACCCGCAAGACTGATCGTGCCTATGCTTGAGCGCTTCATCGCCACGGATCGTGGATTTGCGAAGGCGCGGCGGGAGCGGGACGCTGAGTAATCGACTAGGCGCGCGCTTTGATCAGCCCCTATAGATTGCACCTTCTCATCTGCCGCGAAAGTGGAGAAATTAGCTGTCGACACAGTCAAGTTGGACTGGCGATGGGGTGGGCCGAAAGGGACCGCGCCGTTTCCAGCGTTCGGCCCGGCCGACAGAAGTTCAAGCCTTCCGAAGCTCCAGCCGCAGTGCAAGTCTCGGCTCGGGCGCAGAGCCCGGAACGGCGGGGCCGAGCCGTCGATCCCGAACCAGACATCCAGTTCCATAAGACCCGGGTCAACGGTTCGACTTGCCATAGAAGCCTGACCAGATTGCAACAGGACAGCCAGTGAGGGCGAGAAAGAGCGAGCGAGAGAGAAAAATTGACTAAAAGCTTGGGACTACCTACGATTCCTTCATCAATTAGAGGGTAGGATGACCGTGAAGCTATGTGACTGGTGCCAACATGCCCAAGAGGATCAGATTAGGCAGGGGAAGGGCATCGTTTACGGAAACTTTCAGCATTCGCATCGATTTAACTTGATCCATCCATGGGGGTATGAGGCTGCTAATGCGGCTTTTGGAAAAATTGCTTCTAAAGCTGTGACAGCTAGTGCAAGACATTCCGATTTTGGGGTAGCGCCTTTTCTACTCAGGTATGCGGTGCCCCGGCAGGACCCGAAACACCTAGCCTTGGGGCAGGATTTTCGGTTATCTGGTCCCGAGACAAAAGCTGACCCTAGCAGACTCATGATCTCATGTTGGATCAGATCGGAGGATGTCCTCACCCGTTCAAGTTCATCAACGAAGAGCCGACCTCCGATTAAAGCCGTAAAGGCAAAAGTTTCAAGCGCGCCGGACATCAGATGGTTATCATTGCCAGAAAAGATAATCGATTTTGTACAGACCGAAACCGGCACGGGAATCCTTTCCCAGCCTGATTTCGTTTCGTTTCTCGTCGCGGGACTAGGTCTTCGTCTGAGCCATAGGCCCGATCAAGAGATAGCCTTCACGATCCAAGGATATCGCATGAAGGCCGGTTTCACACCGCGAAGACCAAACGCCTTGTCAGACGGCTATCCCGAGAAGTTTTGCGAGGTTTCGCCTCACGGCAACTTTGGCGCGACCGCTGACAATCGAACAGGCAAATCGGCATTACCTGAAACGGTTGCCTTCTTGGACGACTTGGAACAGGTGGACCAATCTGACCCTGATTTTGCCTCATTTTCGAGGCAGATTGAGGGCCTAGTGAACCTGCCCATGACAACCTCCGGAGCAATCGAAGGGAGATTTCCCGCCATTAACTATATTGATCATTCAAATCCCGTTGCTTCGCGAAATGAGTTGATGCGCCGCCTGCGCCGCTCGGTGGGCCCAGAGTACAATGAGCATTGTACTAGTGTAACACCGGGATCTCGAATCTGCGAAGCAAGGCTTCGCCAGGCATGCCGATGATTAGCACGGCTTCCCAGTCAATGTTAGGTGCCGTTTATTCGGCGGATCTTCGGGAACTCGGGCCTGACGGATTTCAGAAATGGTTGACCAATTGCTATTCAGGCCCTGAACCGAAACTCATTGGTCCGCATTTCATCGATGAAGAGTTGGACTTTCAGCCATTTGGCGACGTCCTTGCAAAAATCGTCCCCGAATTGTCCGACGAGGAAGTGGCAATCGCTCGCACGGGTTCGGCGAGTGCGCTGAAGTCGTTCAATAAGGATGACTCGACATACGAAGGGCTCTACAATCTGGCCAGGCTTGCCGAGGCGATTCAGGTTAAGGACGTCGCCGATGCAATCTTCAGAATTCTGACCACAGCTTTTGATGCGGGCAGTGAGGACCCGCGTGACTATTCCGAGGCATACTATCTCCGCGAAACCTTGGAAGTGCTTTTCAGGCTTGTGGCGCTTTCGCCCGAGGCCCCAAGCAACAAGCAAACCATCTGCGCGTGGGCGTTTCGTCTGGCCACCGAGCCGCCATACCCCAGGAAACTGAAGTTCACTCTCGCCCCGCTCTACGTGATGGGGCGTCTACATGCTCAGGACGCTGCGCCATCCCGGGCAAAAGAAATGTTCTGGACAAACAGGCTCGACGGATCACTCTTGGAGGGGTTCAGAGAAGACAATGATTTGTTCCACGAGTTCTATTTGTTTGAATGGGAAGGCGAAATGTTTCCATACGATGTGGAAAGACTGCGCCTCGAAATGCAGACTTGGCTGTCTGCCCAGAAGATTGCCAAGTCCGAACAGAAAGACACTGGCCCTGCTGCGGTTCAAGTCGTCTCACTCAGGGCCAGATACGTCCGGAGATCGCCGTTGGGCGAAGAAGGGACAATAAGCGCTACGTCTGGCCGACTTGGGGCGCCTTCCAAGACAACCCCTGACCAAATTCTTGTTGCCCTTGAAGGTCAATTGGGATGACGGAGCGGCAGGGTCAGGATATGTTCTCAGACGACGAGCTTGAGAAGGGCGCTGCCCTTCTCCGCGCGTACCCCAAACGTCCCATCACGCCAGCTATCCGGTTTCACACAGCCCTGAAGGGGCTGATCATGGATGCGAACCGGAGCCAAAAACAAGAAAGCAGCAATGCGATCTTGGCCCTCGATTCCGTCGAGATCATTGCCCATGCTAAACATTCACAGTCACAACATGCCGCGTTCACCTTCAATGGTCTGATCACCGGTGATAAAGATTGGGACGCTCAGGTTGAAGACCTCGACCACCTGATATCGCACTGGCTTGTGGCGGCACCACGCAGCCCGTTCATTCTGCTGGATAGTTACGCGCAGGAAATTCAGGATGTTTGGAGCGCCATCGAAAACCGAAATCGAGGTGACCAAGAGAGCCTTTACCCTGAGGCTGATAGAGTAGGAGAAATTGATTTCTCACCTGAGGCACTGGGACGCATCCGAGACTACATAGTCAGCCCGAAGACAGACGGACGGGTACTGAAGGAATTCGAGAAATTCCGCGATGACTTCATGCCAAGCTGGAGCATGAGCATCGTCAAGTCGCTCATTGAGCGGAGAACGACGATCCAGAAACTCGGCGAGGTTTTCCGCTCTTCTAAATACGTCTATCTCCGTGGACCACAGTCTGAAAATCGATCGGTCACGCACGCGATCGCAGATTTTGACTGGGACGGTTTTCAGGATTTCGTCGCCGACCCGTCGGTCGGACTCGAATTCGAGACCGTGCGTTCGGCAATTGCACAACTCGCTAGTGTGCCGAAGTTTGGCAAAGACGTGGAGGCCGTCACGATTGTCGCCGAAAATGACGCGCTCGCCTTCGCTGACATCCACACGGTGAATGCCTTCCTGCGCAAGACTGGGCGCCAGGAACGCGTGGAACTCGTCACCCGTAGCTCGCTTCTGGCCGACATCCTGCATGTGTTGCCCGCGGGGCGCCTCGACGTACCTCTGCGCCATCCGCTGCTCTTGCCCGACGTTTTCGAGTTCGACGAGGGCGCGCTGGGTGCGATCACCGAGATTTCGCAGCGGTTCGACGCGGTGATGACGCCCTATCTCGAAGACTATGAGGATGGGGACTCTGACGGACAGCGGAAAGACGAAGAGAAAGATCTCGAGAAAACGAAGGAGATCGCGCGCGATCTTGTTCGTTGGCTTCGGGACACCGCCGTTGCGCAGGTCTCAAGGAAAAAGGAGGTATTGGATAGGGTTCAGTTCCAGTCGGCGAGGACCGGCCAGAACTGGGACCGAAGCGCGACCGCTGCCGTAATCCGAGAAATCTTTGATGCACTCATACAAAACCTCGAGGACCCGACGAACCCTTTCACGACCACAACCCTAAAAGACTTGGCCCGCCGCAACCGCGATATGGCGAGCGCCATCTGGGAACGAACGCTAAATAGCGAGGAGCTGGTCGCGCGAACTTTGAAGATCGACTCGAGGCAATTGACGCCGGCCCCGATGATGGCCTTGCGCATTCTGCATCACGAATTCACCCGGCTTTTCTACTTGTACTCGGAAAAAGGCCGAGCACTTTTGGAGCGTAAATTCCTAGAGCGAGCGCCAGAGGGGCAACGGCATAGTGCTCGTGCAGAAGTCGAGGTGCCTCTCAGCCGCGCAGACACGCTGGACGAGTTCGATCGTTTGCTCGGTTCGCTGACAAATTCTTCCGGGAGTTCTGAAGATCGAAGCTATCTCTATGATATCACGTTGGTGATATGTGCTGCATTCGCCTCCAAGGGTGAGATGACCGCTGCCGCAAGCTTGGCGTCGACGGTGTTGCATCAGGTCTCTGTCGTGATGCGACGTCAGAGCCATGACCTGAATAAAGTGGAAGTGGTCGAAAGGCTCGCGCTTCAAGAACTATTCATTTTCCGCCATTACTGCGAACGCAGCACAGCCCTATCGAACTTCTTTAAGAACAGGCGCCAATCGACCTATCAGTTCATGCGAGGGCTCCTGGAGAAAGATTTCGCGCGTGCTCAGCGCGATCTGGACCGTGCGGCAGAACTGGACACGTCACTTGCGGGCACGGAGGCTTCGAAACTCATTCGCTCCGTGCGCCTTAGGCTGATTCACATGTCCGGCTGGATGGACATGTTCCTGATGACCGACACGATCGATGTGGAGAAGAAACGCGACTGGCAGGAACGCCCCTTGCTTAAGTTAGGCAACCGCCGGGATATCTGGGCAGCGGTGGGATACGCTAAGGAGTGCCTGGACGATCTAAGGAGCGTGCGCTCCCTGGCGCAGGCGTGCGACGGCAACGAATGCGAACGTTTTCTGGCGCATCTCGAGGCTCGCATTCTTCAGAACGTAATCGTCATGTTTCTGGTCCTAGTGTTCTCTAAGAACGTGCCCTTAATGGACCGCGTCTTGAGAGGAGAACACCGAGTGCTGCCTGATCACATGTTGAAATTTGACAGGTATGCGGATCATTGGCGTCGGTTCGAGGATTTGATTAGCCAATACCATTTCCAATTCAGGATTCCTGACTTATTCGATTTGGTTCTGTCGGCGATCCGCGAGATTGACACATTACGTCAGGCTGAGATCGATGAAATGGAAAAACGTGAACGGTCGGCCGCGGTCTGGGCACGGGTGTTAGATCGACTCGCAGACCAATACTGCGGCGATGGTGCTGCTGACGGTTTCTCCAAACTACTCGCCGGGCACATTCTCAAGGGAATCGAATCGAAAGGTTTAGCGCGCCCTTGAGGTGGCGAGTCGACCGTGAGCTTCCTGCGAATAAACCTGGGGCGATGATTGGGCGATGACGAGACAGGTGTGTGTCCCTCTTGTTGCTGCCTGAACCTTCTCCGGAGTTCATGCTGCAGCGCGTGGTACCGCACACTGCACCAACCGCAGAAATCGTGAGTTGCGAGCCCCCGCAACCAAAATCTTACATGCAGTATTACCAGATAAATACAGGCCTTCCGTAAGGGCGGCTTTACGCGTCGCCAGGGTTGCGTCAATTTCTGCGCAAGAGGAAACGAGCGTGGATGGTGGAGGGCTGGGGCGCCGCCGCCGAAGGGCCTGGAGAATACAACCCATTCACCGGTACCGCGTTCAGAACGATGGGAAAACCCGGACGGACGCTTTGTTGCGCAACAAAAACTGCTGCCAAAGTCTTGAAAGAGCGGTTTCGAATTTCACCAAAGTGCTCAATTGATAGGAACTGCGCGCCACATCTGGCCGGTCACGTTCTGGCAGCTATTCATGAATATCGCACCGCCCATGCTTCCGTTGACCCGGTTGCCCTCGAGGCATTTCTTGTTGCTTTCACGAATCATAGTCGTCAAGCGAAAATACCCACCCGGAATGATCTGTGCGCTCACCGAGGTGACGGTCGCGCCGAATGTTCCGAGAGCCAGGCACAGTGCGGAAATCATTTTCATGTTTTCTGATCCTTTCCAACTGCTGTCATACGCCCAAATACGGGGAATACAGGCCCCCCCCATTCTGGATTCTGGTTTCGGGATCCTTGTGACGCCTGACAATTTGTTCCATACAAAAAAATGCTGATCTTTAGTTCGAAATGGTCAGTGTATTCAGCTTGGTCGGTCAAGCTTTTTGGGCGAACGGGACAATCATGACGGGCGGCCCTGAGCGTAGGCAGGGTTCCGGAGTTGAACGTCTCTTGACCAATTCGGCAGAAATTGAGGCGTTTTCAGCGAAGGGTTCCGCCGGTCAATTGGGGGAATTGGGGACGTGGCTCAGGCCCGCGATTGTGCATCGGTGGCGCTGTCCAGGGGCAAACGAATGGACGCCTGAAAGCCTGTGGTTTCGCCCGGGCGCGGTGATTTCAAAACTAACGGGCTTTCAATACGGTCGGAAATGGCGGCGACGATGGCAAGGCCAAGTCCGCTGCCATCGGTCGCCGCGTTCGCGCGCTCAAATCGCGTTGTCAGACGCTTCAACGCGTCTACGGGCACGACCGGGCCGTCATTGGCGACCAGCAACTGACCGTCGGATGACAGCACCACGTCAACAGGTGTGGTGGCGGCGCCATGGCGCAGCGCGTTCTCGATCAGGTTTCGACACAGAATGCCGAATGCGTCAGGGTCGAGGTCGGAAACCACAGGGGTCGAAGGCAGTGACAGATTGATCCGACCGGGCGTGCCGGCGCGGCCAATATCGTCGACAACGATCCGCGCAACAGCGCGCAGATCTGTGCTTTTGTCCAATCGCAATCGGCCGCCTTCCGCGCGGGCCAATTGCATGAGCCTCTCAGATAGGCGGGTCAGGCGTTTGAGCGTCGCCTCGATTTCGCCCGCGCGGGCGCTTGCCGCCGGGTCATTGGTTTCGGACCTCAGGCGTTGCGCCTGCGCAATCGCCCCGGCCAGCGGCGTGCGCAGTTCATGCGCGGCATTCGCTGCGAAGTTGCGCTCAGCCTCGAATGACCCGCGCAATCGCGCCAGAAGATTGTTCAGCGCATCCGCCAGCGGCGATATTTCAGACGGTAAATCAGCGGCCGGGATTTGCGTCAGATCGCGTGCGCTGCGCGCTTCAAGCCGCGTGCGGAACCGCTGCAACGACCCCAAACTGAGTTGCACGGCACCGAAAATCGCGACCAGGGCGACGGGCAGCATGATCAGCAGTGGCAGACCCAAGCCCATTTGAATTTCGCGGGCGACGCTTGCCCGGTGAACCAGCGGTTCGGCGACGGTGATCCGAATGGAATCGCTCAATGCCGATTCACTGAAGATGCGGTGGGTGTCGGTGTCGCGGAATCCCGGGCCGTCCCACAGCGGGAAATCAGCCGGTTCCGCAGCGTTGGATTGCAACAGAATACGTCCCTCGGAATCGCGGACAACATAGGTGAAATACTCATCCAGCGCGCGGATCGGTGCCAACCGCTGGGTAACGCCCTGGGTGTCGCGCCCGACTATCTCGATGACAGCCAGCGGCAAGATACGCTCGGCCGTTTCGCTCAGGGCACTGTCGAAGACCTCGTCCATTTCTTCGCGCACAATCACGGCCGTCACGGTTGCCGCCAAAAGCCACAGCAGCGCCAGCAAAACGCCGACGGTCAGGGCCAGACGCGCTTGCAGACTGCGTGGCATCCTCATGGTTTGCCCAAACGATAGCCCATGCCGCGCTCTGTTTCGATCACCGGGCTGCCCAGTTTCTTGCGCAGACGACTGACATGAACTTCGATGGTGTTGCTTTCGACCTCGGCGTCGAAGGCATACAATTTTTCTTCCAATTGGGCTTTCGACAACAATTGACCAGGCCGTGACAGAAACGATTCGAACAGAGCCCATTCGCGGGCCGTCAATTGAACCGGCTTGCCGTCACGGCGAATGCTGCGCGCCGTCAGGTCAATTTCAAGCGGGCCGTGTTCGATGATCGGATTGGGGTTTCCGCTGTACCGCCGCGCGACGGAGCCGATGCGCGCCGACAATTCCGCCAGGTCGAAGGGTTTCACCAGATAATCGTCAGCCCCGGCGTTCAGCCCCTCGATCCGGTCCGATATCTGATCCAACGCAGTCAGGATAATGACGGGCGTGACATCCCCGTGTGCGCGGCGTTGCTTGAGGAAGCTGATACCGCGCCCGTCAGGTAACATCAGGTCCAGCAAGATCAGATCGTAGGCAGCACCGCGCACCGCATCGCCTGCGGCGTCAAGGCGCGTGACCCAATCCACAGATTGGCCGTCAGCGGCGATTTGGTCGCGCACAGCGGCGCCCAGAACCGAGTCGTCCTCGATCAGGAGAATGCGCATATGAATCTGTCCCTCGTGTGATGTAAGCGTTTTTGGGCGGTCTATCTGACAAAAAGCTGACGCCTTTGGATCATTTGCTTCAGGCTCCCGTCAGATTCAATAGGCATGACTGTGGCGAAGATAGCGGTTGCGAGGAGTTTGGCCCATGAGAAAGACATTGACAATTATTGGCGTCCTCTTGGTCTTTCCGGCCGGTGGCGCATTGGCGGATGGCGACTGCTTTGTACCCATGGCCGAGTGGCAGCCGCGCGACGCGGTGGCCCAGTTGGCCGAAGATAACGGATGGACGGTGCGGCGCATCAAGATTGATGACGGGTGCTATGAAATCGACGGCCGCGACCAGCAAGGACGCTCAATTGAGGTCACGGTCGATCCGTCCACACTTGAAATTGTCAATTTCGAATACGAATAACGACGTGCGCGCAGTGCGGCATTACGAAGGAACAAAGAATGACTGAGACCAATACCCGGGGCGCGTCGCATGGGCCTGCCGGAGCATCCAAGCAGGTAAAAGTTTGGGATCCCTTGATCCGGGTTTTCCACTGGGGCCTTGTTGCGGCCTTTGCCACGGCCTATCTTGCGGCCGAAGGTTGGCAGTCTGTGCACGAGATTGCCGGTTATGTCGTTGCGGGCTTGTTGGCCTTTCGGCTGCTCTGGGGCCTGGTCGGCGGTCGCTATGCGCGTTTCACGCAATTCCTCAAGGGCCCACGCGCAACACTGGACTATCTTGGGGCCATGAAGTCAGGGACCGAGCGCCGCTATATCGGGCACAACCCGGCGGGCGCGGCCATGATTGTGGCGCTGGTTCTGACCATATCAGGAACCGCGCTGACCGGCTGGTTGATGGAAGATACCCAACGGCTGGCCATGTTGCCATCGATGCCGCAGGTCGTAACCCCGGCCTATGCCGACAATGACTATGACGAAGGGCAATATGGCGAAGGCGACGCTGGCATCCTGGGCGAGGTTCATGAGGTGTTGGCCAACATCGCGGTGTTCTTGATTGTGCTCCATATCGCGGGCGTTGTTCTGGCGTCTGTCCGGCACAAAGAAAACCTTGCCAACGCCATGGTCACCGGCAAAAAGCGCGCTCCCGGTCCTGACGATATCGCCTGAAAATGTGTTCCCCCAAGGCCGATACCTCCTTTCGGTCCTGACTGGCCCCGCTGACCCGGCGGGGCCTTTTTTATGCGCACCAGACGGCGCCGAATCCCGCTGGCTGAATTGGTCCGGGATCATCTGCGTGCCAGGGCCGGCCATTCGAAGGGCAGAGGGGGCGAACACCACACCGTGGCTCAGATCCGGCCTGGACTGAGTGGTATACAGCATCGCCTGCGCCCCCATCTTGCGTGCGGCACCTAAAACCGCCCAGTTGGGCGCGGGGCTGTCCGCCGCAAAGAAGTCTTGCCAGACGATAGACGCAGCCGGGTTGCCGCGTGGATCGATCGCGTGCTCCACCGACAACCACATCGGAACCAACACCCGTGCGACACCGTCGGTCAACGCAGGCACACAGCCCTGTCGCTGAAATCCAGCCTACGCGCATCTTGCGGAAAGTCTTGGGACTTTCCTGACATCAACCTGAAGGCCGAATCACCAAACCGTCAGGAAGCGATCAGGTCCGCAGGTCAAAAAGGTCTCAGCAGAAAAAAAGGAGACCTGCCATGAACAAGACCCTGATGATCCTGGTTGCCTCGACCGCCTTGACCGCTTCGGTTGCAGTTCCCGCTTGGAGCTCGATCACCAACCGCGTTGACGGCGCGTCCAGCGCGGCAATCGAATCCGACACGCAGTCCCAGCACATGATGTTCGCCAGCAATGACGACGATGACGACGGCTATCGCCGCCGGTACGGCGCCGACCACGATGGCGACGACGACCACGGGCGCGGTCACGATGATGACGACGACTACGGCGGTGGCGCCAACAATGCCGCGCCTGCTGGCACGGTAGCGCCCCCGGAAAACGGCTTGTTCCAGGGCGGCGTCCGTCCGATCGTTCGGACCAACTGATCCTGCGCCAACCTCCTGCCTCTTTGTAAGGAAAAAGAAATGAAATCCCTTCTTGCATCTCTCGCGCTGACCACCGCGCTCACCGTTCCCGGCCTGGCACTTGCCAGGCCGGTGACGATGACCGTGAACCTGAACAACTACGGCGGGCCGGGTGCCTATCTGGCGTTGTATGTGACCAACTCCTCCGGGGCCTATGTTGGCACCCTGTGGATGGCCGGCGGCAGATCGCGCTACTACCAGCACCTGAGCGACTGGTATCGTGCAACGGGCGGCAGCACTTCGCAAATCAACGGGATCACCGGCGCCAGTGTAGGGTCGGGCGGTCAGCTTCAGGTGACGTTCGAACTGGCCGATACACTGTTTGATGCGGGCTATACGGTTCACATCGACGCCGCCGTCGAAAACATGCGCGAAAGCCCCAACGAGGTGGCGGTGCCATTGACAACCAGCGGCGCTGGAACAACAACACGCGGGCGTCGTTATATCGCCGGCTTCACCTATTCGATGTAAGGAGTGAGGGCCATGATCCGTGCATTCCACCGCTGGCCGGCCCTTTTGGCCCTCGCCCTTCTGTTAACCCTGACACTGAGCGGCGCGATACTGTCGGTTTTTCCCGCAGCCGAGCGGATCGCGTCACCGCAGGCCAGCTCTGGCCTGACGGTTGCCACTTTGGCGGACCGCATTCAAACAGCCTATCCTGGGGTCGAACAGATCCGCCGCTCGCCCTCTGGGCAGATCATGGCGTATTGGTTTGATCAGGGCACGCCCGGGTCTGCCGTGATCGACCCGGCGACCGGCCTGGGTGTGGCATCCGCCGATCCCAACATGATCGAACGCTGGCTCACTGAACTGCACCGGTCCCTCTTTTTGGGTGATGGCGGACGCATTGCATCGGCGGTTGGTGCCGCAGCGATGCTGATCCTTGCGATCTCGGGCGTGGCGCTGGTGTCACGCCGGGTCGGCGGGATGCGCAATTGGTTCAAACCCCTGCGCGGCCCGCTGTCTGGGCGCATTCACGTCGAAATCTCCCGCATCGCCGTCGTCGGCCTTGCGTTGTCGTCTGTCACGGCGCTGTGGATGACGGCGTCAACCTTTGAACTTATTCCCGATGTCGGAAACATGCCCGCGTTCCCGGCCGACGTCAGCGGTGAAACCGGCGTCGCCTTGGCGCAGGTTGCGGTTTTGCAGCAAACCCCTGTTTCTGAGCTGCGCTCGTTGAGCTTTCCGTATGCCGGGGACTCGACTGACGTGTTTTCTTTGCAAACTGACCTGGGCACCGGATACCTGGACCAAGGCACTGGCGACGTGCTGGCCTGGTCCGACCTGACCGGCTGGCAGTATGTTTCCGAGACCATCTACATGCTGCACACCGGCCAGGGCGCGGCGACTTTGGGGGTGGTTTTGGGGCTGATGGCGCTTGGTGTGCCACTGCTGGGGGTGACTGGCGTGCTGATCTGGGTGGCCGGACGGCGTGGGCGCCCGCGCATTCGCGGCAACCAATCGGCAGGACGTGCTGAAACCATCGTGCTGGTTGGCAGCGAAAGCGGCAGCACCTGGGGCTTTGCGGCGACCCTTCACACGGCGCTGACACAAGCCGGGCAAAGCGTGCATGTCGGTCCGATGTCGGGCTTCACGCCGAAACGGTATCACCACGCTGAACGCATCATCCTGCTGGCTGCAACTTACGGTGACGGCGATGCACCGGCCTCGGCCAAGGGGTTCCTGGACCGGCTGGCCACTGCCGAAGTCGCACCTGGCACGCAAGTGGCCGTGCTGGGGTTCGGCGATCGCAGTTTCCCCGACTACTGCGCCTTTGCCGAAGCCGTCGCCAAGATGGTCAAGGCGAAGGGCTGTGCCGAATTGATCCCGCTGGACACCGTTGACCGCCAGTCGCCGCAGGACTTTGCCCGCTGGGGCCGCGCGTTGGGGCAGGCCATGGGGCTGGACCTGGAGCTTGCGCACCAACCTGTGTTGCCAAAGACCGAAGCGCTGACCCTCGTGTCGCGCCGCGATTATGGGGCCGAGGTGCAAGCCCCGACCGCGATCCTGCGCTTTGCCATGCCGCGTGCCTCATTGTGGCAACGGCTGATGGGGCGCGGGTTCGTGCGCTTCAGTGCCGGGGACTTGATCGGTGTCCTGCCGGAAGGTAACGCCGTGCCGCGCTACTATTCACTTGCGTCGGCCAGCCGCGACGGGTTCATCGAAATCGTTGTGAAAAAGCATGTCGGTGGGCTGTGCTCAAGCCAGCTGACCGCGCTGGAGCCGGGCGATACCATGACCGCCTTCCTGCGCAGCAACCCCGGCTTCCGCCCGGGTCGGGGCCGCACACCGCTGATCCTGATTGGTGCCGGCACCGGGATTGGGCCGCTCGCGGGATTTGTTCGCGCCAACGCCCGCAATCGGCCGGTTCACTTGTTCTTTGGCATGCGCCACCCTGACAGCGACTTTTTCTATAGTGACGAAATGCCCGTGTGGCAGGAACAGGGTCATCTGTCGCGCCTGGTGACGGCCATTTCCCGAACCTCACAGCCAAAGTATGTGCAGGACGCGCTGCGCGGCGATGCGACCGAAGTTGCGCAACTGATCCGCGATGGTGCCCGCATCATGGTTTGCGGCGGGCGTGACATGGCCTCTGGGGTGGCCGATACTCTGGCCGAGATCCTGGCCCCCGCCGGGCTGACGCCCGCAATGCTGAAAGCCGAAGGACGGTATGTCGAAGATGTCTACTGAACCCCTGCGCCATGCCCTGAACGGGGCGACCATGGGCACCCGTTGGTCGGCGCTGTTCTTTACCAAGCCGGGGTTCAATCCCGATCAGGTCCAAGCCGCACTGCAAGCCGCCGTTGAGGAAGTGGACGCGCAGATGTCCACCTGGAAGCCGGACAGCCAATTGATGCGCCTGAACGCAGCACCGGTGGGCGACTGGGTTGCGGTGCCCGAACGCCTGGGCCATGTTTTGCGCCTGGGTGTGGAATTGGGGCGCCTGTCCGATGGCGCGTTCGACATCGGCATGGGCGATGCCGTGATGGCCTGGGGGTTTGGCCCGGTGGATGCAGCCGCCGATGGTATTCGCGCGGCACTGTCCGCGCCGCGCCGCCCCGCGCATGAGGTCTTGGAATTCGACGGGGCCTATGTGCGCAAGTCCGCGCCAATTGCCCTGGACCTGAACGGGATCGCCAAGGGCTATGGTGTGGACCGCCTGGCCGAAGTCTTGCGCGATCACGGGATCGAGAGCGCGCTGGTCGGCATCGACGGAGAGATGCGCGCACTTGGCCTGCGCCCGGATGGAGAGGCATGGACGGTCGCGGTTGAGGCCCCCGATGCCCTGAAGCGCACCCCGCATTCCATCCTGGGGCTGCAAGATGCGGCCGTTGCGACCTCAGGCGATTACCGCCATTGGGTGGAGGTGCAGGGCCGTCGCCTGTCGCACACCATGGACCCAGGCAAGGGCGCGCCGCTGATCACGTCACCCGCTTCGGTCACGGTTGTCGCCCGCAATTGCGCCGAAGCCGATGCCTGGGCAACCGCCCTGATGGTGCTTGGCCCGGACGCAGGCGCAGACCTTGCGCGCAAAAACGGGCTGGATGCGCTGTTCTTGATGCGCAATGATGACGCAAGTACGCGCAGCGTCTGCGTGGGCCCTCTGTTTTCCGATGGTACACCGGGGCAGGCTGACCAAAGAAGGACCTGAACCCCATGGAAATCCACGGATCCGACCGCCTCAAGACTACCATTCTGACGTTGGCGTCGGTCGGGCTGGTGGTGGGGTTGCTGTTCTGGCTTGCGGGATCGGGCTCGACGGCGGATCTGATCTGGTTCGCGGGCGTAGTCCCCGCCTTGTCCGCGTTGATCATAGAAATCCTGCGCAGTATCGGGCGCGGAGAGATCGGGCTGGATATCGTTGCGGCGCTGTCCATGACCGCCGCGTTGATATTTGGCGAAACCCTCGCGGCGGCCGTCGTCGCGGTGATGTATTCCGGCGGCACATTCCTTGAGGGGTTTGCCGAAGGTCGCGCGCGCCGCGAAATGCATGACCTTTTGTCCCGTGTTCCCCGGATCGCGACGCGGCATTGGAATGGTGGACTGCAAGAGGTGCCGCTGGACAGCATCGAACCGGGCGATCAGTTGCTGATCCGGCAGGGCGATGTCGTCCCCGTGGATGGTGCGATTGCGTCGGATACGGCCTTTTTGGACGTATCGGCGCTGACCGGTGAATCCCTGCCCGTGCGGATGGCGCGGGGGGCATCCGCGATGAGCGGCTCCACTAACGCCGGCGACGCCTTTGATCTGACGGCGACCCGGATCGCAAAGAACAGCACCTATGCCGGAATTGTCCGCCTTGTCGAAGCTGCGCAGCGTTCCAAGGCGCCGATGTCACGGTTGGCTGATCGCTGGTCGTTGGGGTTTCTGGCGGTCACCGTTTTGATCGCGTTCGGCGCGTGGTGGGCCACGGGCGATCCGATCCGCGCGGTGGCTGTGCTGGTTGTCGCAACACCCTGTCCGCTGATCCTCGCGGTGCCAGTTGCGCTGGTCGCGGGCTTGTCACGGGCGGCGCATTTCGGTGTGCTGATCAAGGGCGCAGGGCCGTTGGAAAGAATGGCGCACATCCGCACATTGATCCTGGACAAGACCGGCACCCTGACGGATGGCCGTCCCCGGATTGTGGCGATCGACTGCCAGAACGGCACCAACCCCGATCAGATCCTGAACCTCGCTGCGGCTTTGGATCAAGCGTCAAAACACCCGGTTGCGCAGGCCGTTGTTGCGGCCGCCAAGACGCGCGGCTTTGACCTCCCAATCCCGTCCAACGTTGCGGAATTCCCAGGTGAGGGCGTGACCGGTCTGGTCAACGGGCGGTCTGTCATTGTCGGCGGTGACGATTTCGTGGCCAGCCGAGTGGGGCGCAAAACCGGCGCTCATGCAGGATTTCCCGCAGGGTCGGTTTTGGTGGCGGTGGCGATTGACGGTCAGATGGCGGGGCATCTGGTGATGGCCGATCCCCTGCGCGAGGGCACGGCGGCAATGTTGGCGGGCCTTCGGCAGGGCGGGATCGACCGGATTCTGCTGGCGACTGGCGATCGGGCCGATGTGGCCGAACGGATCACCGACGGGCTGGGCCTGGATGCGCTTCGCGCCGGGCTGACCCCGGATCAGAAGGTGCTTTTGGTTCTGACCGAGCGCAAAAATGGTCCGGTGATGATGGTTGGAGACGGCGTGAACGATGCCCCCGCGCTGGCCGCCGCGGATGTGGGGGTGGCGATGGGCGCACGTGGTGCCGCGGCCTCAGCCGAAGCCGCCGACGTCGTCTTGTTGGTTGACAGGGTTGACCGCCTTGGCCCGGGGTTGGAGATCGCCCGTGGCGCGCGGCGGATCGCCCTTGAAAGCGTCGCTGCAGGGATTGGGCTGTCGGTTGCGGGCATGATCGCGGCGGCATTCGGTTACCTGACCCCGGTGGAGGGGGCGGTGCTGCAAGAGGTGATCGACATGGCGGTGATCCTGAATGCCCTGCGTGCGCTACGCCTCAAACCGGATGTTCCCCACTTTTCAGCGCCCGAGGCCCCGGCAACGTCCTGAGCGGTGTCAACGCGTTCGGGGTTTAACGCAGGCTGTCCAGCAAGGCGCGCGATGGCGTCCCGGTGACTTCCAGCCCGCGGCTTTGTTGATACGCACGGATCGCGGCTTCGGTGTTGCGGCCGATCACGCCATCCGCGCCTTCGGTATCAAAGCCCCGCGCGGTCAGACGTTCTTGCAGCGTAATGCGGTCCTGCCGGGTCAGCCCGTTGGCATCCGGCGGGAAGCTGCCCCGCAGCGGGCCGGCCCCGCCGATCCGGTCCGCCAGATGCCCGACACCCAGCGCATAGGCATCAGACGGGTTATACCGCCGGATCACGCGGAAATTGTGGGTGGTGCTGAAGCGCGGTCCGCCGGATTGCGGCTGGATCACGCGCCCCTCAGGTGCCCCGTAACCGACCTCACCGCCCCAGCGCAGGCCGCGTCTCCAGCCGTGCCGCTCCAGATAGGCGGCGGTCGAGGCCAGCGCGTCAGTGGGATCCTCGGACCAGATATCACGCCGACCGTCAGCTGCGAAATCGACCGCGTACTCCTGGAACACCGTCGGCATCAATTGGGTGTGGCCCATCGCCCCGGCCCAGCTGCCGGTCATGCGCCCCGCCGGGATGTCCCCGTTCTGCACGATCCTGAGGGCGGCCATCAACTCGCGTTCAAAATACCGCCCGCGACGGCCCTCAAACGCCAAGGTGGAGGTGGCGGAAATGACCGGGATCAACCCCTGCCGCTCGCCAAAGAAGCTCTCCAGCCCCCAGATCGCGGTGATGATCAGCGCCGAAACGCCGGTGTGGTCTTCGATTGCACGCAGGGTTGCCCGGTGGCGTGCGAAGGCCCGCCGCCCCTTTTCGACCCGCTCATCGGACGCGGCGATGGACAGGTAGTCCTCCAGCGTGCGGTTGAATTCGGTCTGGTTGCGGTCCCGCGTCACCACGCCGGGCAGAAATCCCGCGCCCCGAAACGCGGTGTTCAGGGTGGATCCGGAAATCCCTTGCGCTGTCGCCCGTTCGCGGAACCCGGTCAGCCAGGCGTCATAGTCCCCGTTTGGGGCGGGCAGCAGGTCATCGGGCAATCCTTCGGGCGCGCTGCGGGTATTGCCGCCAGGGGCAGACCGCGCGCAGGCCGCCAGGCCAAGGCCCATTGCCCCCAATCCGAACTGGCGTCGATTGATTATCACGGTGCTGCACCTCCCATGGCCTTTGGGGGTATGGTGCCGTCAAACGGGGCGGCGCACAATGGGGGCAACGTCTGGGCATTGTCCGTCGGCGGATCGCAGCCCCGTTTGACGCGTGGTCAAACCCCGTCGCCGACGAACGCCTTTTCCACCACAAAGTCACCGGGGTTGGCGTTGGAGCCCTCGGTCAGGCCGAACCCCTCCAGCACGGCGGTGACGTCCTTGTTGAACGCCAATGAGCCGCAAACCATGGCACGGTCAATCGCCGGGTCCAGCGGCCCCGGCAGTTTGAGGTCGGCAAACACCTGCCCATTTTGCAGATTGTCGGTAATTCGGCCCTGATACGCCGACTGGTCCCGCGTTGTTGTAGGATAATAGAACAGCTTGCCCTGCACCAATTCGCCGATCAGCGGGTCATTTTGCAGATCCTCAATCAGGCGGCGGCCATAGGCCAGTTCGTCAGCCTGACGGCAGGTGTGCATGATCACCACGCGGGTATTGCGCTCCCACGTATCGGGGTCCCGCAACAGGCTGGCGAAGGGGGCAAAGCCGGTGCCTGTCGCCAGCATCCACAGCCGGTGGCCGGGGGTCAGCGCGTCATGCACCAGCGTTCCCACCGGCTTTGGGCGCAGGATGATCGGATCACCGGGTTGGATGTGTTGCAACCGGCTGGTCAGGGGGCCATCGGGCACCTTGATGGAATAGAACTCCAACTCGTCATCCCACGATGGCGAGGCAATTGAATAGGCCCGCAAGACCGGCTTTCCGGTTTGATCCGGCAGGCCGATCATCACGAATTCGCCGGATCGGAACCGCAGGCTGGCGGGGCGGCTGACACGGAAGGAAAACAACCGGTCCGTCCAATGTGTGACCTGCGTGATGGTTTGCAGATCGGTGCGAAGGGGCTGGTTCATGCGGTCTTCCTGTATCTTGCGCGGTAGTCGTGGCCCTGCCAGTCGGCGCGGGCCAGCCATTGGTCAGCGGGTTGGCGGGCGGCCAGAGCATCGTCGATTTCGACCTCGTCGAAGCCCGCGCGCCGGGCCATGGCGTATTGGTCGGCAATCACGTGGCCCTGCGCCCTGAGCCGCCCGCAATACCCGGCCCGGCGCAGCCGAGCAGCCAGCGTGAAGCCGCGACCATCTGCAAAGCTGTCAAAGGCGATGCGCACCGCCGTCACGCCGTCCAACTGCCCGGCCAGGGTTTCAGGGTCCACGTTGGCGGCCAGGTCAAACCATGCGCCTGTGTGGGTGTCCGGGCCAAAGCCCGTGTCGGTGACGATCACAGTCATTGTGCTGCCTGCTGTTTTGAAGGGATGTTTTGTGCGGCGGGTCCCCGGATGACGCGCCCGTCGCGAACATGGATCCCGCATTCGGTTTTGGCGTGACCGCGCCAACGCCCGGCGCGGGGGTCTTCACCCGGCGCGACCGGCCCGGTGCACGGCGCGCAGCCGATCGACGGATACCCCTGTGCAACCAGCGGGTGGCGGGGCAAATGGTGCGTGTCGATATACTTCGCCACGCGCGCAGTGTCCCAACCCGCCAAGGGGTTGACCTTGATCCGGGGGCCGTCGGCCTCGAAAACATCCAGCGCCGTGCGCACGCCGCCCTGACTGCGCTTGCGCCCTGTGATCCACCCGTCAAACCCGTCCAGCGCCGCGTCCAGCGCCTGTGTCTTGCGCAGGGTGCAGCAGGCGTCGGCATCGGTCAGATGCAGCACGCCGTCCGGGTCATGCGCAAAAATGGCTTCTCGGGTCGGGCGGATAACCCGCAGATTTTGCAATTTCAGGGTTTTGGCGACCTCGTGCTGATACTCCAGCGTTTCGGCGAACAGCATCATCGTATCGACGAACAAGACCGGCGCGTCTGGATGGGTCTGCGCCAGCATGTGCAGCAACACCACCGAGTCCGCGCCAAAGCTGGACACCAGCGCCACGCGCCCCAAATCGCCAGACAGCGCGACATTCAGCGCGCCCTGCGGATCGCCGTCGAACTGGGCGTTCAGCCTGCGCAGATCGCCCTCGGGGGTGAAACCATCACGCGGCATCGGCTTGCTCCTGTTCATAGAGTGCTGCCTTGAAGGGCGCCAATCCGACCCGCTTATAGGTGCTCAGGAACGTCTCGGACGCCTCAGAGCGCAGCGCCAGATAGGCGCGCAGGATGCGTTCAATCGCCGGGACAATCTGGTCATAGGCAAAGCCCGGGCCGGTGCGGTCGCCCAGCGTCGCATCCTCTGACCCGTCCCCGCCCAGCGTGATCTGGTAGCTTTCCACGCCCGCGCGATCCAACCCCAGAATGCCGATATGGCCGACATGGTGGTGCCCGCAGGCGTTGATGCAGCCGGAGATCTTGATCTTCAGCGGGCCGATTTCATGCTCCAGCTTCAGCGCCTCGAAATGGGTGGCGATTTCCTGCGCCACCGGGATCGACCGTGCCGTGGCCAAGGCGCAGTAATCCATGCCGGGGCAGGCGATGATATCGCTGAGCAACCCGGCGTTGGCCGTTGCAAGCCCGTGGTCACGCAGCACCGCGTGCAGCGCGGGCAGATCGGCGCGGTGCACATGGGGCAGGATCACGTTTTGCTCATGGCTGATGCGGATTTCACCGTAGCTATAGGCCTCTGCCAGGTCTGCAATGGCGCGCATCTGGTCGCTTGTTGCATCGCCGGGCGTGGCGCCATGCGCTTTCAGGCTGATCGTGACAATGGCGTGCGCGCTGTCGCGGTGGGCGTGCAGGTTGGTATCTGCCCAGGCGCGAAACACCGGATCGGCCCGGCGCGCGGCATCGAACGCGGCGGTGTCGGCCTGCTGAAGCTGTGGGCCGGCAAACATGGCGCTGATCCGGGCCAGTTGCAGCACGGTTTCGGCGGCGTCGAACTCTGGGCGCAATTCGGCAAACCGGGCTTCGACCAGTTCACTGATCCGCTCAATCCCGTTTTCATGCACGGTGATCTTGATCCGCGCCTTGTACTTGTTGTCGCGCCGCCCCAGCAGGTTGTAGGTGCTGACCACGGCCTCAAGATACGGCAACAGATCTGCCACCGGCAGGAAATCCCGCAGCACTTTGCCAATCATCGGTGTGCGGCCCAGCCCCCCGCCGACGATCACCTCAAAACCGACCGCGCCGTGCTTGCGCACCATGCGCAGGCCGATGTCATGCGCACGGGTCACGGCACGGTCGATTTCGGATCCGGTTACGGCAACCTTGAACTTGCGCGGCAGAAACTGGAATTCCGGGTGGTCGGTGGACCATTGGCGGATCAATTCGGCATACGGGCGTGGGTCGGCGATTTCCTCGGCGGCGGCGCCCGCAAAATGGTCCGAGGTCACGTTGCGGATCGTATTGCCAGAGGTCTGAATGGCGTGCAGCCCCACTTTGGCCAAGGCGTCCAGCATATCCGGCACATCGGTCAGCCGCGGCCAGTTGTATTGAATGTTCTGGCGGGTGGTGAAGTGGCCATAGCCCTTGTCCCACCGATCCGCGATCCCCGCCAAGGCGCGCATTTGTCCGGGGTTCAACGATCCATACGGAATCGCCACGCGCAGCATGTAGGCGTGCAGTTGCAGATACAGCCCGTTCATCAGGCGCAGCGGCTTGAATTCATCCTCGGTCAGGCTGCCGTCGATGCGGCGTTCCACCTGCGCGCGGAACTGGCGGTTGCGTTCCGCCAGGAACGCATGGTCGAAATCATCATAGCGATACATGGGGGGATCCTTTGGCGGCGGCTTGCTTGCCATGCGCATAGTTTGACGGCCCGCGACGGCGGAAATCCTCGCGGAAATGGTTGGGCGCGATACCCGTGGCCGTGACCTGAACGTCCGCTAGGTAACAGCCGACAACCTCGTGGCTGCGGGCGTTGGCGTGGGTCAGCGCGTCGTTGGCGATGTCGGCATTGGTAAAGACGTGCGCGGCGCTTAAATTGCGGGTCCAGGCGTCGGTGGCATCAAGATAAACCACGTCGCCGTCAATCAGCGCATTCCCGGTGACAACTTTGAAAAAGGGGCGGGCGGGCATCAGGCCATCTCCTCGATCAACAGGGGTAGGGTGGTTTCGGCGCGGGCTGGGCTGATCCCGAACAGCGTGATCACCGGGCCAGACAGATCGGCTTTCGCCAGATCGGCCGACAGGCTGTCCAACCGGCTGGACAGGATCCGCTGATCCGGGCGGCTGGCGTTTTCCACCAGCGTAACGGGCGTGGCACCATCGGCGCCATGCATCAGCAACCGGCCTTGCAGGAACCGCGCCGCGCGCTTGCCCATGTAGATCGCGGCGACCGCACCGGGACGGGCCAGCGTGAGCCAGTCCTGTTCGGCAAAACCGTTCAGATCATGCGCGGTCAGCACACGAAGCTGGCTGTTGCGCCCGCGCCGCGTCAGGCTGCGCCCTGCAGCAGCGGCTGCAGCGCTGGCGGCGGTGATGCCAGGCGTCACGGCCCAGTCGATCCCGGCTTCGGTCAGCGCCTCGGTTTCTTCGTCCAGCCGGGCAAAGATCGCCGTATCGCCGCCTTTCAGCCGCACCACATGTGCGCCGTCTTGCGCGTGGTCTATGATCAGCGCGTTGATCTGGTCTTGCGAAACAGACGGGCCAAACCCTTCCTTGCCGACCGGGATAAACACCGCTTCGCGGCGGGCGAGTTCCAGGATTTCGGGTGTGACCAGCCGGTCGTGGATGATCACGTCGGCGCGGTCCAGCAATTGGCGCGCACGCAGCGTCAGCAGGTCTGGATTGCCGGGGCCCGCGCCCACCAGATCAACGCGCCCGGTTTGCGGCGCGGCGGCCAGATGGCGTGCCAGAATGTCCTCCAGCGCGTGATCCAGCAGTTCCTCGCCCACCTCGGCCAGCACTTGCGGGCCGGTATCGAAATAGTATTCCGCCCAGAATTCCCGGCGGCGGCGGCCTTGTGGCAGGGCCTCGGCGCGGGCGCGAAAGGCTTTTCCAGCGCGGGCCAACGGGCCCAATCCTTGCGGCAGGCGCGCTTCCAGATCGGCCTTGATGGCGCGGGCCAACACCGGCGCTGCGCCCTCGGTGCCGATCGCCACGGTGACGGGGTCACGGTCCACGATGGCGGGGGTGATAAAGTCGCTGGCCTCCAGATTATCCACGACATTGACCAAAACGCCGGCCTTGACCGCAAGGCCACGCAGATGCGCGTCCTTCTCGGCGTCGCCATGCGCGGCATAAACCAGCGCGGCGCCGGCAATGTCACCCAGAGTTGCCGGGCGATTGTGCACCGTAACCGCCGCATCCTGAAGCCATTGCACCAATTCGGCGCTGGGCGCGGGGGCAAACAGCACCAACCGAGCCTGTGTCCGGGCCAACAGCCGTAGCTTTGCCAATGCGAACGCCCCATCACCCGCCACAATTACGGTGCGGTCGGCCAAGTCCAGAAAGATCGGAAAATGCTGCATGACGGGGTCCACGGGTTGGTAGGTGACACCACAGTAAGTGGAATAATTTCCCATTGATGGCAATATATGCGGGCTAAAATGGAAAAATGTTCTGACTGACAGCGAAAGGCAGTTTGATAGTTCTGCGAAAGCGCGTTTTGCGGGCAGAACGTTATGTGCTGCGCCTGCCTGACGGAATTGCGTTTCAGCAAAGGGGGTGGAATCGGCTTGGAATCGGGGTTTAGCCCTTAAAAAAAACAGCGGAATCGATTTCCTCTTGTGTTTCTGTCACGCGGGATCATACGTTAGATAGACTAAACTATCATATGTATGATCCAACATGCCCGACCAACTGTTCCTCATTGCAAAGCAAGCCGTCGCCCAGCATGGCCCCCGGGTGTCGGTCTCTGACATTGCCGCGCAGGCGGGTGTCTCACGCTCGACCGTTTATCAGCGGCTGGGGGGCAAAGCCGACATCCTGCGCCGTTTCAGCCCGGATGACGGGGCCACGCAGGCGGACATCGAAAGCCGCATCATGGACGCCGTGTTAGAGGCCGCCTTGCACAGCGGCGTTCGCGCAGCAACGGTGGACAACATCGCGAAACGCGCAGGCGTGGGGCCGGCCACGATTTACCGGCGCTATGGCGACAAGGATGGATTGCTGCGTCAGTTTATCGCGCGCCATGCCCCAACGGCCGGGATCACAGCCCTGCCGCTGGGCACTGGCCCGGCCCGCGCGCAGCTTCAGGCGCTGATCAGCTATCTTCTGACCTACATGCGCGACAACCGCGATATCGTGCGCCTGATCCTGAACGGCAGCGCCGAAGACCGCGCCTATCTGCGGGCGCTGCGCGATGCCGGTCAATCCACATCCCGGCGCATCGCCGCGTTTTTTGACGCCCAGCAGCGCGCAGGCACCATCAGTGCCGATATACCGGCCCCCATGTTGGCCGCGAACCTTGCCGGGATGCTCTATGCGCAAACCCTGTTCGAGCCCACGGCAGCAGACCCACAAACCGACCCGGCAACCAGCACGCAAGCAATCCTGCGGATGTTCGATGCCGTCATCGTTGAGGAGACACCATGAGCGACCTTGTTCTGATATTCGCGCACATCGACCGTGATAGCCTGCCGCTGGTCGGCGGCAAGGGCGCCAATCTGGGCGAACTCAGCCGCGCCGGGTTTCCGGTGCCGGGCGGGTTTTGCGTGACCACGCATGGCTACCGCGCCTTTGTTGCACCGGCCGAGCAAGAGATTGAGCAGCGTCTGGCGGGCTTGGACCCGGCCGACCTGACCGCGCTGCGCCAGGCGGGCGAAGACGTTCGCGCCCGCCTGAACCAGCTGGACCTGCCCGCCGATTTGGTTGCGCAGGTGCGATCAGCCTGGGCTGAAACGGGCGCCGATCAGGCCTATGCCGTGCGGTCCTCTGCCACCGCCGAGGATCTGCCGGGGGCGTCCTTTGCCGGGCAACAGGACACCTATCTGAACGTCATCGGCATCGACGCGCTACTGGTGCAGGTCAAGGCGTGTTTCATCTCGCTTTATACCGACCGCGCGATCCTTTACCGCATTCAGAACAGCTTTGCCCATGCACAGGTTGCGCTGTCTGTGGTGGTGCAAAAGATGGTTCTGCCGGAACTCTCGGGCATCCTTTTCACAGCCGATCCGATCACCGAAAACCGCCACATTCTGTCCATCGACGCCAGCTATGGGCTGGGCGAGGCCTTGGTGTCGGGGCTGGTCAGCGCCGACCTTTACAAGGTCGATAAACGCACGCGCGTCATCACGGAAACGGAAATTGCGCGCAAGGCGCTGGCGATCCTGCCAGTGGACGGCGGCGGCACGCGCACGGTGGATCTGGACGAAGACCAGCAAACCCAACCCGCGCTGACGCCGCAGCAGGTGCTGGACCTGGCCGATATCGGCGCGCGGATCGAGGCCCATTACGGCACGCCGCAAGATATCGAATGGGCCATCGCGCAGGGGCAGGTGTATATCACCCAGTCGCGGCCGATCACGTCGCTTTACCCCGCCCCGCAGTTGTCCGGTGCGGCGGATGAAGTGCAGATCTTCATGTGCCTGTCGCATCTACAGGTGATGACCGACGCCATGCCGCCCTTGTCCGTTTCGCTTTGGCGGTTCTTTCCGCCGGTTGGCCTGGCCGAGGACGGCGGCACGCGGTTTGTGCAGGACATCGGCGGGCGCCCCTATGCCGATCTCAGCCCGATCTTGCGGCACCCGTTGGGGCGCAAGATCTTGACCAATTTCCTGGGCGTGGCCGATGAATTGACACAAGCCTCCGTCCGGGCGGTGGTGGAGCGGCCCGCGTTTCTGGCCAAAGGGCCCCGCTACAGCCCGTTCAGCTTGCTATGGCTGATACGAAGGTATGCCCGGCGAATTCCGGTGGCCCTGTTTTTCGCGAGGCCCGTCAGCGTGGCCGCGCAGGCCTCGCGCGCCACTGACGCCCATGTCGTGCAGGTCCGTCAGGATTTGCTGGATCCTTCGGCCGATCATGCCGCGCGGCTGGAGCGCGGATTGGCGGCCTTGTCTGGCGTGCTGCCCGTGGCCGGGGAATGGATGCCCAAGGCAGTGGCCGGAATGATTGCGCAGCGCCTGTTGCACCGCGTTGTGGGCGCGCAGAATTCCGGGTTGGTCGAGGATCTGGAGCGCGGTGTGGAGGGCAATGTCGTCACCGAGATGAACCTGTCCATTGGTGATCTGGCCGATCTGGCGCGTTCTGATCCGGCGGCGCTGACGGCGCTGGCCAAAGGCGATCGGCCCACGGGCGACACTGACTTCAACCGGGCGTTCGACGCCTTTCTGGCACGCTATGGCGCGCGTGGCCCGTCCGAGATCGACCCCAGCCGCCCGCGTTGGCATGAGGCCCCCGCATCGCTGCTGCAAATGATCCACGGCATGACGCAGCACGCCGAAGCGGGCACCCACCGGCGGCACTATCAGGCGCTGATCGACGCCGCCGAGCAGGCAGCCATCGACTTGCCACGCCGCGTGGGGTGGCTGCGCCGCGCGTTGGTTCGCCGTCTGATCCGGGTGTCGCGGGCGCATATGCCGCTGCGTGAGCACCATAAATTCCTGATGATCCGCACGGTCGATGTGATCAAGACTTTGCTGTTGGGCATCGCCGACGACCTGACCCACCGGCAGATCATCGCGCAGCCCGCCGACATCTGGTATCTGAATGTGGCCGATCTGCGCGATGCGCTTCATGGCCGCGCCGATGATCTGCGCGCGCGGGTTGCGGAACGGCAGGCGGCCTTTGGCCATTACGCCCGCAAGGCCCCGCCCCGCGTTCTCACCAGTGACGGCGAAATCCCGCGTGTGTCCCTGTCGATCGACGGCGCACCCGAAGGCGCGCTGTTGGGTAGCCCGGTCTCTGCGGGGGTGTATGAGGGCGTCGCGCATGTCGTGCTGGACCCGGCGCGCGAAACCCTTATCCCCGGTGAAATTCTGGTCGCGCCGTTCACCGATCCGGGCTGGACGCCCTTGTTTGTCAACGCCGGCGCGCTGGTGACAGAGGTGGGCGGGCTGATGACCCACGGCTCTGTCGTGGCGCGGGAATACGGCATCCCGGCGGTGGTTGGGCTGGCCGATGCGACCAAGACAATCAAGACGGGCGACCGTTTGCGCATCAATGGAGATCTGGGGTTCGTTGAAATCCTGTTGGAGGAAGACGCATGAAAAGCACCGCCCTGTTCATGGCCGCGGCCCTGTTGATCCTGATGGGGTTGGCGCTGGCGCAAGGTGGCGGAACCTTTCGCGAGGGGTTGTCGACGTCTGGACGGCAATTGGTTCGCTTTTTGCCGATCCTGGTTATCGCGGTGTTGATGGCAGGGTTCATGGAAACCCTGCTGCCGCAGCGGGTCGTCGACAATCTGCTGTCTGATACCGCCGGATTCAAAGGCATCGCGGTCGCCTGGTTCGCCGGGATCATCACACCCGGCGGTAGTATCGTCGGCATGCCGATCATCGCCGGTTTGTACCGTGCGGGTGTCGGCACAGCGGTGTTGATGACCTATGCCACCTCGCTGGCCACGCTGTCGATGATGCGCATTCCCATAGAGGCCGGATTTTACGGCTGGCGCCTGACGTTGCTGCGGATCGGCGTATCATTGGGCTTGCCGTTCATCGCCGGTGGGCTGACGTTGCTGGTTGTCCGGCTGACGGAATAGCCGCGTCAGATTTGGGCGATGGTGCTGAATGCCGTGCCGACGCGGTCCCAGTCAGCCCCGTCCGGCAGGCCCAACCGGATCCAGTGGTCCGAGTAGGGAAAGATGCGCGACCAAATGTGGTGGCGTGCCAGCGCGTCTTGCGCCAGTGCCGCGTCTGCCGTGGCATAGGTGCGAAACAGGGCCGTGCCGCCCACCAACGCCCAGCCCGCGTGCAAGGCCATGCCATCCAGGCGCGCGGCATCCTGGGCCAGACGATTGCGCGTGATTTGCGCCCAACTGTGGTCCTGCAACGCCTGTGTGCCGATGTGCTGCGCCGGGCCAGACACGGCCCACGGTCCTGCCATCTGATGCAGCCGGGTCAGCAGGCCCGGTCCCGCCAGCGCAAACCCCAGGCGCACACCGGCCAGACCGTAAAACTTCCCGAATGACCGCAGGACAAGGATATTGCCGCCAAGCTGCCCGGCGACGGACAGTTGCGGCGCCGGGTCGGCAAAGCTTTCATCAACCACCAGCAAACCGACCTGCGTGGCCAGGTCGGTCAGGTCCGCCGGGTCAAAGCTGCGGCCATCGGGGTTGTTGGGATTGACCACAACCGCCAGATCGGCCCCGGCCATGTCCGCCAGCGTCTCTGCGCTTTGGACTTGCCATCCAGCGGCACGCAGGGACGCCGCGTGCTCGTTATAAGACGGGGACAACACCGCCGCGCGCCCGGCTGCGCGAAGATGCGGATACAGTTGAATGCCCGCCTGCGCCCCGGCCAGCGGCAAAATGTGCTGTGGCGCGCAGCCATATGTGGCGGCGGCGGCGGCGATAAGCGCCTGCTGCGCCGTGTCGGTCGGAAGGGCGGTCCAAACCGATCCCGGCAAGGGCGGCACCGAATACGGGCGGCGGTTGATCCCAGTGGACAGGTCAATCCAATCGCCCGCGCCCCAGGTTGCGCGCGCCATTTCCAGATTGCCGCCGTGGTCGCGTGTGTTCACCAGCCTGTCCCCATCCAAACCACCAACAGCCCCACCGCTACCCCGATCATCGCCCGCCGGTAAAGGGCCAGCGCGCGGGACAGATCCTGCGCTGTCGGATCCGGGGCGCCGGTGTTGACCCAGGGTTCCGTGGACAGCGTATCGCCGTACATGCGCGGTCCAGACAGGCGCACACCCAATGCGCCCGCCATCGCCGCCTCTGGCCAGCCCGCGTTGGGCGAACGGTGGTGGCGCGCATCCCGCGCAACGCACCGCAGCGCCCTGACGGGGGCACCTGAGGCCAGCGCAAAGATCAACCCGGTCAGCCGGGCCGGAATCCAGTTGACCACATCGTCGATACGGGCCGAGGCCCAGCCAAACGCGCCATATCGGGGCGTCAGGTGGCCGATCATCGAATCCAACGTGTTGATCATCTTGTAGGCCGCGATTCCGGGCAAACCGGCGACCAGCCCCCAGAACAGCGGCGCAACAATGCCGTCGCCGGTGTTTTCCGCCAGGCTTTCGGTGGCGGCCCGCGCCACCCCGGCACTGTCCAACCGGGCCGGATCCCGCCCGACGATCATCGACACCGCATGGCGGGCGGCGGGCAAGTCGCCGTTGATCAGCGGGCCGGCCACGGCGCGGACATGCCCATGCATCGACCGCAGCGCAACCAGCGGCCACGCCAAAACGCCCAGGATCAACGTGCCCATCGCCGTTTGCGGCAGACACGCCTGCACCAAGCCGCCGATCCCCAACGCCAGTCCAACAAGGATCAGCGCGGTGACCACGCCCATCACCCGGCGGCGCCGCGCAGGTGTCTTGGCGTCATTCCACCGCTGATCCAGCGCCGCAATCAACCGCCCTGCCCAGGTCACGGGATGGCCGATGCGGCGATGCAGCGCGTCGGGCCAGCCGACCAGCACGTCAATAATCATCGCCACCAGCATTGCGCCCGCAAAGCTCATGCCAGACCGCCCGCGTCAAACTGAAGGACTTGCGTGAACCCCGCATCACAGAGGGTCTGCGCCGCCAAATCGGGCACGGCGTCGGGCGCAAAGATCAGCCCGCGCGCGCTGCCGGTATGGGCGATGACCCAGCCCAACGCGCCCAGATCACCGGCCAAACCGGCGGTCGGATCCCGCGCCGGGCCCCGCATTTCAAGCGTCCGCCGGGCCGAGCATGTGGCAAGTGCCGCCATCTGTGGCAGGGTCAGCGGCGCGCGCCACCGTGCAACAAGGTCGGAAATATCCGGGAACGCGGTATCAAAGGGATCCGTGCGGCTGGGTGGGCCAAAGAAGCCACCCAGAACGGTGAAGCGGGGCAAAACGGGGGTTTGCAGCAGGATCTGCCCTGTGCGAGGGGCAAACAGCAGGCGCTCTGCATGGTCGAACATCAGTGGATCGCTGGCCCCTTCCACACGGGCGCAGATTTGCGCCAACGCTTCAGACCGGCCAGCAAAGCCCAACGCGCGGGCCGTCGCCACAAGGCTGGCGGTGGACGAACCCGCGCCACCGCCGACCGGCATCGTCGCGCGTAGCCGCACGGCGGTATCCGGGACCGGCAGATCCAGCGCGGCGCACAGCCTGGCCAACCGTGCGGCCGACAGCGTGACGTCAAACCCGGTGCGCGGGTCGGTGTCTACCCACACGGCAGGGCAGGGCAGGGAAATCAGCGCGATGGGTCCATCTGGCCCCAAACGCCCCTGAAGCAGCTCACCGAAATGCCCAGCCACCCCGAGGGGCGGGGTGGTCGGCGTCTGGGCAGTTGGGGCGTGCGGCATAAGTCGGACCATGATGTGTGCCGCTTATCTGCGATCCATCCCATGCAGGGGCAAGCAAAACCGACGCATCCCAGCCCGGTTTTTGCAAAAACCGTCAGTTGGCGATGTTGCGCAGCACCCGCAGCATGGTCAGCGTTTGCGAAATGACCGGAACGGGCGATTCCGTTGCCAAAACGACATCGCCGGGTTGGATCAGGAATCTTTGCGCCGCAAAGAGCCCGTCGGCGCTGGTCAGATCGAGGGTGAACACAACCTGAGATTTGCGCGGGGCGTTGCCGCTTTGGCTGACCACGCTTTCGGGATAGTCGCGCAGCACCATCACGCCCTGCAAATCGGCGCGGGTATCAGACAAGCCGCCGATCGTGGACAGGGCATCCAGCGCGGTGACTTCCTCGCGTTCGAAATAGACGACCTGTTCGCGCCCGGCCGCGCCCAATGCAATATAGGTGCGGTGATCTTCTTCCACCAAAATCCGGTCACCGCCGCGCAGCTGGATGTCATGCGCCGGGGTTGCGAACAATTCACGTGCGGGGATGGCATAGGCCTGCCCGGCGCGGTTCAGGCGCACCACCGGGTTGCGCAGGCTGGTATCGATCCCGCCGGCTTCGGCCAGAACGCTCAGGATGGTCGGGCTGACCTCGGGCAATTCGATGCGGCCCGGGCTGGCCACCCCGGTGACCACGTCGATCGTATTGCGCGACCCTGGCGTGACCGCCAGTTGAACCTGCCCATCCGGCACAATCGCGGTGATCTCTCGTTGGATTTCACGGCGCGCCAGTTCGGCGGACATGCCCGCAATCCGCAATTCGCCGATATACGGCAGGAAGATCCGGCCAGAGGCAGAGACAGGAAGCTCTTGCATGTCCACGTTCCGGTCGCTGCCCGATGTCAGAAGTGAATCGGGCTGGTTGTCCCAGATCGACAAGCTCACGCTGTCACCGGCGCGAATGATGCGCGCCGTGGGGGCCGCGCCCGTGGTCACCCAGCGATGACGCAGCTCAGGCCGGGCGACGGGCCACGCCTGAATATCGACCAGCGCTTCCCGCGTAATGGCCAGAACTTGCACATCGGCCTCAGGGTCATTCGTGCCGCGCAGTACTTCGCTTTGCAACGCGGCGCCACGGGGCATGGAGCAGGCGCCGACCAGCAGCGGCAACACCAAGACACACAAAGCCAGGCGCAGGGCGTTGCCGCCGCGCGTTGAAGGATCGGCCGTGAAAGTGCTGTGTCCCAAGTCGTCTTTCGCCATGATCGCTGTGCCGCCGGTTTGCGCTGGAAAAACCGGGCAAATGCGGGGCTTTATTGCGGCTGTTGGTGCGCAAGCTACAGCGCCCAAGCCCCTGCGACAAGCGTTTCGGTTGCGCATTTGCCTGCAATTCGCACCAACCGCGTGACGCAAGGACGCCTGCTTTGGCGCAAGATCGCCCTATGCACATCGAAACGGGCACAGTAGCCTAGTGCCGAACTGTTGCCAAACCGGGACCGGACATGAGCGAGAGCAGAACACTGAAGGCCGACGCCATCGTCATCGGGGCGGGGTTGGCCGGGCTGGTGGCCGCGAATGAGATGTGCGCGCGGGGTCTGTCCGTGCTGATCCTGGATCAGGAAGGGGACCAAAACCTGGGTGGTCAGGCCTTCTGGTCGCTGGGCGGGCTGTTCATGGTCGACACGCCGGAACAACGCCGCATGAAGATCAACGATACGCCTGCGCTGGCGCTGTCGGACTGGATGGGGTCCGCGCAATTCGATGGCCCGCAGGATGTCTGGCCCCGCCGCACCGCCGAGGCCTATGTCGATTTCGCTGCGACCGAGATGCGGCCCTGGCTGCACAGTCTGGGGATGCGGTGGTTCCCGGTTGTCGGTTGGGCCGAACGCGGCGGGGCCATGGCGCACGGGCACGGCAACTCGGTGCCGCGGTTTCACGTCACCTGGGGCACCGGGCCGGGGGTTTTGGCCCCATTTGAGCGGTTGGCCCGCGCGCATGTGGCCAGCGGTTTGCTGCGCTTTGCCTTCCGCCACCGGGTAACAGGGCTGACCATGACGGGTGGCCGCATTGCCGGCGTTCACGGAGAGGTCTTGGAGCCCACCGACGTAGAGCGAGGGCAGAAGTCCAGCCGCGTTGTGACCGGCAGTTTTGAGGCGCAGGCCGGGGCGGTGATTGTCACCTCGGGCGGGATCGGCGGCGATCTGGACCGCGTGCGCCGCGCCTGGCCCGTTGATCGGCTTGGCCCGGCGCCTGCGCGCATGATTTCGGGCGTGCCGGCGCATGTCGATGGCGCGATGATCGAGGTCGCGCAGCAGGCCGGCGCCGCCACGATCAACACCGACCGCATGTGGCATTATACCGAAGGCGTGCGCAATTGGGCGCCGATCTGGCCCTCCCACGGGATCCGCGTTCTGCCCGGCCCGTCCTCGATGTGGTTCGATGCACTGGGCAACCGGATGGAGCCGCCCTTCCTGCCCGGATTTGACACGCTGGGCACGCTGCGGCGGATCCTGTCCACAGGGCATGACTATTCCTGGTTCATCCTGACGCAGTCGATCATCAAGAAGGAATTTGCGTTGTCCGGGTCCGAGCAGAACCCGGATCTGACATCCGGGCGCTGGGCCGAGGTGCTGAAAGCCCGGTTGGGCGCGCGCGGCAAGGCCCCCGCGCCGGTGGAGGCCTTCAAGGAGCACGGCGTGGATTTTGTTGTGGCCGATACGCTGGACGATCTGATCGCCAAGATGAACGCACTGGGCGAGGTGCCGCTGGACGCCAGCCATATCCACGCGCAGATCACCGCGCGCGATGCCCAGATCGAAAACCCGTTCGGCAAGGACGCGCAGATCACCGCCATCCGGGGGGCACGCCAATACCGGGGCGACAAGCTGATCCGCACCGCCAAACCGCACCGCATTCTGGACCCGGACCACGGGCCGCTGATCGGCGTGCGATTGTCCATCCTGACGCGCAAGACGCTGGGCGGACTGCACACCGATCTGGATGGCGCGGTACTGGACGCGGAAGGCTACCGCATCGAGGGGCTGTTTGCGGCGGGCGAATGCGCAGGCTTCGGCGGCGGCGGGTATCATGGTTACAACGCGCTGGAGGGGACCTTCCTGGGCGGATGCATTTTTTCAGGGCGCAACGCAGGGCGGGCTGCCGCGGGTTAAGGGGGCGCTGCCCCCCGGCCTTCGGCCTCCCCCCAAGGGATATTTAGGGACAGAAAATGACAGGAACGATCAAGGCTTGCGTGTTTGATGCTTATGGCACGCTATTTGATGTGGGCGCGGCCGCACGGGGTGCTGCGGCAGAGCCGGGGGCCGAAAGCTGGGCGCCGAAATGGCCACAACTGGCGGCGGATTGGCGCAAGAAGCAGTTGGAATACACCTGGCTGCGGGCGGTCGGCGATGCGCATATCGATTTCTGGCAGGTCACGCAGGATGGGTTGGATTGGGCGCTGGAAGCCGCCGGGCTGGCCGACCCCGCCCTGCGCGAACGCCTGTTGGCGCTGTATTGGGAACTGGACGCGTATCCGGAAGTGCCGCAGATGTTGACCACTCTGGCGGAAATGGGGCAGCGGCTGGCGATCCTGTCGAATGGATCACCCGGCATGTTGGAGGGGGCGGTGTCCTCGGCCGGGTTGGACGGGCAATTCGAGGCCCTGCTGTCGGTGCAGGATGTCGGCGTCTTCAAGCCGCATCGCAGCGTCTATGATCTGGTCGGCAAGAAGATGGGCGTGGCCCCGCACGAGGTGCTGTTTGTATCTTCGAACGGTTGGGACGCCTGCGCCGGGGCTGCCTATGGCTTTGTCGGAACCTGGGTGAACCGCGAGGGCGCGCCGTTGGACCGCCTGTATGGCCGCCCCGCGCATGTGCTGGACACGTTGCAAGGATTGCCGGGATTGGTGAAAAGCCTTTAACCTGCGAAGTTTCCACTGGCGAAGTGCGGGGCGCGTTCCTAGACTGCGGGGATGAGCGATTCCCTCGACAGCCGCTATTCCTGGACGCGCCTTATCCTGTCCCTTGGCCTGGCCACGGTCGGCAATGCGGGCATGTGGTCGGTGATCGTGGTTCTGCCCGCGCTTCAGGCCGATTTCGGCGGTGGGCGGGGCGATGCATCCCTGCCCTACACGCTGACGATGATCGGCTTTGCGCTGGGCAATCTGCTGATCGGCCGCGCCGTGGACCGCTTTGGCATTTCGCGCGCGCTGGCGGGGGCGGCGCTGGTGTCCGGCGCCGGCTACGTGGCGGCGGCATTCAGCCCGTCGATGCTGTCGCTTTCGGCGGCGCAGGGGATTATCGGCTTTGGAACGGCGGCTTTTTTCGGCCCGTTGATCGCGGATGTGTCGCTGTGGTTTCGCCGCCGCCGGGGCATCGCCGTGGCAATTGCCGCCAGTGGCAATTACCTGGCCGGGGCAATCTGGCCCTTGCTGTTGAGCGGTGTTCTGTCCGAGCAGGGCTGGCGCGCGGTTTACGGGGTGCTGGCGGTGTTGGTGGTGGCGGTCATCGTGCCCGGGTCCACCCTGCTACGACGCCGCTTGCCCGACACCAGCCTGACCGCCGAAGCCCAAGCCACCAGCCTGACCCCGCGCCGCGTGCCGTTTTCACCGGCGGTTCTGATGTGGGTGCTGTCAGCGGCGGGCGTGGCCTGCTGCGTGGCGATGTCGATGCCACAGGTGCATATCGTCGCGTTTTGCGTTGACCTGGGCTATGGCCCCGCCGTCGGTGCTGAAATGCTGGCGCTGATGCTGATGGGGGGCGTGGTCTCGCGCCTTGTCTCGGGCTTGATCACCGACAAACTGGGCGGTGTGCCGACGCTGCTGATCGGATCGGTCGGGCAAATGATCGGACTGATCCTGTATCTGCCAGCTGAAGGGCAGACCTCGTTGTATCTGGTCAGCTTGATCTTTGGTCTTAGCCAGGGCGGCATTGTGCCCGCCTATGCGATCATCGTGCGGGAATACATGCCCGCCAAGGAAGCCGGCGCGCGGGTGGGATTTGTCATCATGGCGACGATCCTGGGCATGGCGCTGGGCGGCTGGATGAGCGGCTGGATCTACGACATGACCGGCTCGTATGAACTGGCTTTCATCAATGGGATCATCTGGAACGCCGCGAACATCTCCATCATGCTGGTGATCTTGTTCAGTGGCCGACCGGGCAAGACCCTGCGCCCCGCCGCAGCCTGATGTGGCTTGCCGTGTCGCCGGGGCGGGCCTAGCATCGGCGCAACAGACAGGATCCGACCATGCCGCATGACCACGCCGACCACGACCATGACAATCACCTGGACCCGATGGATGCGCGGGTGCGCGCGCTGGAAACAATCCTGGTGCAAAAGGGCCTGATTGACCCCGCCGCCGTCGACGCCATCATCGACACCTATGCCAACAAGGTCGGCCCGCGAAACGGTGCGCAAGTGGTGGCACGGGCCTGGAGCGATTCTGCGTTTGCCGAATGGCTGGCGCGCGATGCGACGGCGGCGATTGCCTCATTGGGGTTCACCGGACGGCAAGGTGAGCACATGCAGGCCGTGTTCAACACGCCCGCGCAGCACAACGTCATCGTCTGCACGCTGTGCTCTTGTTATCCGTGGTCTGTGCTGGGATTGCCGCCGGTCTGGTATAAATCGCCCGCCTACCGGTCCCGCGTGGTGATTGAGCCGCGCGCGGTACTGGCCGAATTCGGGCTGACCTTGCCGGACGCCACACGCATCCGGGTTTGGGATTCCACCGCTGAATTGCGCTATCTGGTGGTGCCGATGCGCCCCAACGGCACCGACGGGCTGGATGAGGCCGCGCTGGCCGATCTGGTCACGCGAGAGGCCATGGTGGGCACCGGCCTGCCCCGTGTGCCCGCATGAACGGCCCGCATGACCTGGGCGGGCGCATGGGGTTCGGGCCGATCCCGCTGGAGGTTGATGAGCCGATCTTTCACGCCGATTGGGAAGCGCGCGCGCTGGGCCTGACGCTGACCTGCGGTGCGCTGGGCGGATGGACGCTGGACGAAAGCCGCCACGCGCGGGAATCGTTGCCGCCGGCGGTTTATTACGGCTCCAGCTACTATGAGATATGGGAGCGCGCGTTGGAGAGGCTGCTGTTGCGGCACGCCTTGGTGACCGAGGATGAACTGGCCAGCGGGCAGGCCGCCGCCGGTGAACCGCATCCCCGCCGCCTGCCCGCCGCGCGTGTGCCCGAGGTGTTGGCATCTGGCGGGCCGACAGATCGCCCCATTTCCGCTGCCGCCCGGTTCCAACCCGGCGACCGCGTGCGCGCGCGGCTGATGCATCCGAAGACGCACACCCGGATGCCCGGTTACCTGACCGGGCATTTTGGCGTGATCGAAGCTGATCGCGGTGGATTTGTCTTGCCCGACACGAATGCCCATGGCGATGGTGAAAACCCCGAACGGCTGTACACCGTGATCTTTGCTGCGGCGCAGGTCTGGGGGCAGGGCGCCGAACCCGGCGTCACCATCAGCGCCGATCTGTGGGAGAGTTATCTTGACCCCGCCTGAGGCTCTCGACCTTCACACGGCCCCATCCGCCGCCCCGCGCCCGTTTGAGGATCCGCCGTTTGATGAGCCTTGGCAGGCGCAAGCCTTTGGCCTGACCGTCGCGCTGAATGAGGCTGGGGTGTTCGACTGGCCAAGCTGGGCGCAAGCCTTGAGCGCCCAATTGAACACCGGCGCGCCCTATTGGCAGGCGTGGCTTTGCGCGTTGGAAACGATCCTGGCCGACAGCGCCATCGCGTTGCCGGATGACGTGGCCGAACTGGCCCGCCGCTGGCAAGACGCGGCCCATGCCACGCCACATGGTCAGCCGATCCTGCTGGCCAACGCAGACGCCTAGGCGATCCATTTGATCGAACAGCCAACCGACGGGATCTGATCGCGCGGGCCCTGCCCGGTGCGGGCGATTTGCATCATTGCGTTGAACAGATCGCGCCGCGCGTCGGGTGCCGCCGGGCGCGCACCAGATGCATCCAGCCGCCCCCGGTATTGCAAGCCGCCGTCAGCGCTCAGGCCAAAGAAATCCGGTGTGCATTGCGCGTTCCACCCCCGCGCGACGCTTTGGTCCGCGTCATGCAGATACGGAAACGTAAAGCCGCGAGAGTCCGCCATCCGGCGCATGTTGTCGAAACTGTCGGCGGGATACGTGATGGCATCGTTGGAACAGATCGCGGCGACGCCGATCCCCTCGGCCTGCAAATCCCGCGCATCCCGCACAATCCGGTCGATCACCGCCAACACATAGGGGCAGTGGTTGCAGATGAACATCACCAGCGTGCCATTTGGCCCGGCGATATCATCCAGCGCATAGGTCTTGCCGTCGGTCCCAGGCAAGGCGAAGCCGGGCGCGCGCCAGCCGAAATCACAGACGGGCGGTGTCATCAGGGCCATGCGAACCTCCTTGGTTTTTGGCGTGCCATAGGCTGCGGTATCCTGCCCCCCGGACTGGCGCTGTCAAGCGCGATGAACTTCACGCTAGGCGGAACACCGAACCCGTGATAGCGCGGAAAAATGCACGCCGCTTCAGACCAATTGAACCCCAGGCTTGGGCTGGCCACACTGGGCATTGTTTTCGCCTCGGTCGGCTTTGGCATGGTGCCGGTTTTCGCGCGATCCCTGACCGATGCTGGTATGGCCGCACATGCAGTGGCCTTCTACCGCTATGTTCTGGCGGTCACGGTCCTGATGCCGCTTGTCTGGCGCTGGCGGCACCATCCGCGCACGTTGGCCTGGGGCGCGTTGGTCGGCGTGGTGATGGGGTTGGGCTGGGTCGGCTATGTCCGCGCGATCGAGGTCGTGCCGGTGTCGACCGCCGGGGTGCTGTACATGACCTACCCCGCCTTCACGCTGGCGTTTTCCTGGGCGCTGTTCGGGGATCGGCCCAGCGGACGTGGGATCATTGCGGCGCTGATGATCGTGGCGGCGGCGGCGATTGTCAGCCGCCCCGGGGCGGTTCCGGCAGAACATCTGCCTGCGTTGATCTTGTCGCTGGCCGCACCTGCGGGGTTCGGGTTGGGGATATCGGTGCTGGTGCACCGGTTGACCGACATTCCCGCATTGGCGCGGATCGGTATTGTGTCAGCCGGGTCGGTGATCGGCCTTGCGCCACTGATGCTGGCGACGCCGCTGACCGCGATCCTGCCGGTTGATGCCACTGGCTGGCTGATGGTGGTGGGGATCGGTCTGGGCACGGCGCTGATCCCGCAACTGATCTATACCGTCTGTTCGCCGATGGTCGGCACGGCGCGCACCGCCATGGCGGGCAGCATCGAACTGCCGGTGATGTTTGCCGTCGGCTGGTTTTTCTTCAACGAGGC
>Ga0316204_10002237_pt1 | contig 45134 bp, 61 predicted proteins | sample 6monrhotite_MG_2_FD_205661 | JGI IMG/M metagenome (GOLD analysis project Ga0316204, IMG submission 205661) | Microbial mat bacterial communities from mineral coupon in-situ incubated in ocean water Damariscotta River, Maine, United States -... | ecosystem: Environmental > Aquatic > Marine >... | reverse complement strand
TCTTAACGCTACTTTGTCTGCTTCTGGCCTGCTTGGTGATGCTGGTGCTTCAGTAGAACTAGACCAGTTGTCATCCTTGGAAGAAAGTATCCGTGAAGCAGCTAATGAAAACAACGTAGACTTTGCTACTGCGTATTCTTTCATTAACCAGCAAGCAGCATCAGCTAGAGCGGTGGATGCACAGAAACTAGCTGCTGCTAGGGGTCAACAGAACTTCTCCACCTACTCTACAGGGGTACGAGGCAACACTAGCTTACTTCTGGACGGTGGTGTATCTGAAGGTGTTGAGTATAAGCCTGTAACTATGGAGTATGTTAACGCTACTACTGCTGCAGGTGGTGACCTTGGTGCTATTGCTCAGATTACTAGCCAGTTTAAGGCAAGCTTGGAGCTACGTAGGCAGCAGGCTCTGTCCTATGCTGCGGTACAGAAGGATAACTTTGAGAAGCAGGGTCAGTTAATGGACAACGCTGACTACAGTAACACCCTGTCAGAGATTAACGCTAGGTTTGATGGTATCCAAAAAGTACTAGACAGTGCTGACCCTATTGCTAACATGAAAGCAGTCAACGGTGCAGTCAGTGTTGGTGGGCAGAACTACCGTGATACCTTGTTTGGCCTTCTAGGTCTACCAGAGTACGTCGGCACTGACCCTGAGTTCCAGATTAAGTTCTTGTCAGATACTTTGCCAGCACTAGCGGGCAGGGTTAAAGCAGCACTACCTGAAGAGGAGCTAGCAGCTATGGCTGGTGCAGGAGACACTGAAGCATCAGTTATTCTCAGCATGGGGGCTGGCCGTGTCCAGTACATGAACTCTCTCGTCAGCCAGATCAGTAACCTGCAGGCTATTGGTACTCACCCTACTCCTGCTATGATGTCAGAGGTGGCCAGAGCTACCCGTGAGACTTACTCTAAGGCTATGAACAACGGCAGTGGTGATAAAGTCAAGGGTAGGGAGATGTTGAATAAGGTTAACAGTCTTCTAATGGAGAATGGTAGTGATAAATTTGATACAGCTACTAGACAGTTTATCTCAACAGACAGTAAAGCGCAGGCTAGCTATGATAATCTAGCTGGTAACTCTATCTCCCAGTACGTAGATACCTATGACACACAGTTTTCTAGTCTCTTTGGCTCTAATACTGAGGTAAAGGTATTCCTACGTAATCCGCAAGAGGATGCTGGAACTATGAGCAGACTATTTGGCTCACTAGGTAAGGAAGACTATTTCTATGCAGAGGGTTTCCCTACAGCTAAGCAGTCAGTAGGCTTACGTAATGCTGGTACAACTAAGCGTCGTAGAGTTTTAGATGAGCTTAACAACGTAGTGTCAAACCTGTCTAGCTATAAGACCCCGAAGGAAATGGGCGAGTGGGTAGGCCAGATTGTAGAGCAGTTCAGGGCTAAAGGTATTGAGGTTGACATTGAAGGCTTCAATATAGACGTACCCGGTTTAGTAGGTGAGCCTATCACTGGTCCATCAGAAGCTACTCCATCAGTAGAGATCACTGAGTAAGGATTAACAATGGTTAGCGTAAGCAACATTATACAAGACATTATCCGTCGTGAAGGTGGGTATGTTAATCACCCTAGCGATAAAGGTGGGCCAACTAAGTACGGTATTACCCAAGCAACTTTATCTGACTACCTAGGCAGGGAAGTATCAGAGCTAGATGTACGTGATCTAAAAGTGGAACTTGCTGAGGACATCTATGAGGAGAAGTACTACCGTAAGCCTAAGATTGACAGGCTACCAGAGGAGGTACAACCTTTCTTACTAGACGCATGTGTACACCACGGACCCGACGACCCTATACTATTTGTGCAGAGGGTGTGTAACGGTGCTGGCATAGCTGAGCTAGCAGTGGATGGTGTTGCTGGACCTGCTACCAGAGCAGCAGCGCATGAAGCACAGAAGTTAATGGGGGAGGTGTTCCTGAAGGCTCTTGTGGAAGAGCGTCGTAACTACTTCTTACAGATAGTAGCTCAGGATGAAACACAGAAGGTGTTCCTTAGAGGATGGTTGAAGCGCATTAAGGAGTTTGAATAATGGGCTTAGGTATTGGTAAGTTACTTGGTGGTGGTATTGGCTCTGTAGTTGAGAAAGTTGCAGGGGTATTCACACCTAACAAAGAAGCACAGTCACAGAGGGACGCCGCTGCCACAGCACAGGCATCATCTCAGTACGCTGCAGAGTTTAATGTACATGCTAATCGTACACTGTTTGATAGCTTTGTTGACGGGGCTAACAGACTAGTCAGACCTATCATGGCGTACTCAGTATTGGCGTTCTTTGGTGTAGTCATCTATGATGTAGACCGTGGGCTAGAGGTGTCACAGTCTCTGGCTACTGTGCCTATGGGTATGTGGACATTGCTGTCTATCATCGTTACCTTTTACTTTGGTAGTAGACATGTGCTTAAGGGTAAAGAGTTTGAAGTAACCAAGAAGCAGATAGAAGCATCCAGTAGGATAGGTGAACTACGTAAAGAAGCTGCCACCACTGTAAGCGCTGATGAATATGTCAGAGCTATGAATGATGACAGCAAGAAGTTAACTAACAAGGTTATACTTGAGTGGAATAAGCAGAGTGCGGCTAATCAGGGGTAGACTGTAAGTACTTGTGGCGTTTGTTTGTCACTTCTATTAATCATCTGTCTGTAGCCGCATAATGGTTGGCCCTTCATGGGATAAGCCAGTGACCGAAACGCCAACAGCGCTTTGTCTTTCATCGCCCACCGATTGTGCCACATCATCACTCCAGACCATTACCTCCATGCACAGCACTTCGCGATCAGGGTCTTCCTCAAAATCAGCATCAATTTTCTTGGACATTTTTTTATATCCAGCTTCATAAAGAAGCGCTGATAAAATCTCAGCGACGTTCATGATTTATCTCCTAATTTAGGAAGCAACCTAGCTACGGTGGTACGCAGTTCTGGTAAACTTCTCTCACACATACCTACGATACCTTTAACACTACACTCTTTAACGTACCACCTAGTCCGGTCATCATAAGGGGCGTAAGCAGAAATACTAACCCCAGTAGCCTTGTCCTGCCAAACGTAAGGCTTACTAACCCTGTTCAATTTTCTTCTCCAAAGCTTCCCGTAGTTTCAACAATGGGCCTAGCAATTTGTTTAATTTTGCTAGGCTTTTCTTTGCGTGCTTAGCAGTGTCCATCTCAAACCATAGGTTAGCTTGGCGGCTACAGTCTGTGATCTTAACGTCACCGTAGTGTAGGTTAACTGCAATGTAGCTGTCTGCCTCACTGCACAGGAATTGTCTAATACGTTTACTCATCGAATAGGTACCTCTCTGGTGTTACACCTTCGTTATAGATAAAGTCATCTCTGTTACAGTCGAGAACCCCTTCAAATTTATCACCGAACCTTTCCATGTCTTCAGGGGTAAGGCTGCAGGGGTCTACCCGTAGTAGCTCTCATGTTACATTTCCTTCTTCTGTGTTAAATACTACTTTAACCCCACTAAAAACTGGGTCACGCTGACTGCCGGTAGATGTTGCAAAGGAGTGCCTAACCCTAAGAGAGGCTCCTTCACGGAAAAGTCTATCAGCCTTCTCTTTAGCTAACATCTCTATTTCTTTCTTTGTGGCCCCTATTATATAATCTCCAAGCATTCTACTACCTCCCAGTGTTCAGCTAAGCTACCTTGTGTATCCATAAAAGCCACATCATCTTGTATAGTACTAGCTGAGTGCTGTAAATTAAGTGCTTTTAAGAGAGTCACTATCTCATCTACTGTCAGCCCCTCTTCAGGGACGCACAGTTTACGTACTACTGGCCTTTGAATAGAGCCGGTAAAGGTGTCGTTTACAGTTCTTATACTACTGTTGGTCATACATGTGTCTCCTTAACTACAGGTAGGTTGTCCCGTTACTGGGTCGATAAGGCATACCTGTACTTCATCCTCATCATCAATGTACTCTTGCTCTTCTGGTTCAGCAGAGGTACCAGCATTTAAGATACCGTATCGTTTACCCGCTGCTCTAAAGGTAGTACAGCCCTTTGCTCCACCTTTGTAGGCGTCGATGTACACATTCTTGAACTCGTCGAAGGTAACTTCGTCACCAACGTTACATGTTTTAGAACAAGCACTATCAACATACTTCTGACAAAGTACCAAGACTTTGACGTGCTCCTGTACAGATACTTCATTAGCAGTCTTTCCTTTCAAGCCCCACTCACGGTAAGCAAAGTCACTGACCTGTTCAAAGATAGGCCCGTTAGCTGTTTGGATAGTCCTTGTATACTCATGGGTAAACACTGGTTCAATACCACTAGAAATATTGTCAGCACTTAGACTAATGGTGCCAGTAGGAGCGATACTCAGCAGGTGACTGTTACGTATACCGTGCTCTCTAATGCTGTCCCTAATCTGGGCAGGTAAAGTCTTAATGAACATTCCATCACAGTACTTATCAGCATCAAATAGAGGGAAGCTACCCTTCTCCTTAGCTAACTCCACTGAAGTCTTGTAACATTCGTTACGAAGTGTCTCCATAATGTAGTCGGTGTACCGTAGGAAGTCATCAGAGCCATAAGGAAAGCCTAGTACTTCGATAGCATTAGCCAACCCTGTTACACCTAACCCCATACGACGTTTATTCTTAGCTTCTTCCTCTTGCTGAGGCAGTGGGTAGATAGCGTTGTCAACAATGTTATCCATAGCTCTTACCACAGCAGGTATGTCGTTACGGAATTTGTCCATATCAAAGGTAACGTAGTCACCGTCACGCTGCACGTACTTAACAAGGTTAAATGACCCTAACAGGCAGGCACCATATGCAGGTAGGGGCTGCTCGCCGCAGGGGTTAGTAGCAGTAATCTCTTCACAGTAATACAGGTTGTTCTCTCGGTTAATCCGGTCAATGAAGAGCACACCCGGCTCTGCCCAGTCCCATGTAGACCGCATAATGCTGTCCCATAGAGCTACTGCGCCTACAGTCTTGTAGACTTTACCACGCCACTTAAGATTAAACTGTTTACCCACTAAGACTGCATCCATAAAATCGTCAGTGATACCAACGCTGATGTTAAAACGAGTAAGACTGTCACTGTTGCGTTTGGCGTGAATAAACTCTTCGATGTCGGGGTGGTCAACTCTAAGTACACCCATTTGAGCGCCTCTACGGTGACCAGCAGAAGAAATGGTCCCACAAATAGCGTCATAAATATCCATAAAGCTTACTGGCCCTGATGCACTACTGCCCAAGCTACGGATAAGACTATTGCGGGGGCGAAGAGTACTAAAATCGTAGCCAATACCGCCCCCAAGTCGCATTGTTTTACCAGCCTCAGTAGCTTTAAGCATAATGTCTTCAAAATCATCGTTAATCCTTCCACTAACAAAGCAGTTTCTTAAGAGTATACCCCCTTCACCTGAAAAAGAGTTCGTAGTGGGAACACTGGGGCAATAAACTAACTCTTCCCCTTTTTCATACACCTCTTTAACACGCCAAGATTTTACAGGAAACTCTTTTAACCTGTCCCTTTTTCGTTTGATTACTACAAAGCTTTCATCTAAGAACCGTTGGTCAAGCCTTATATTATACACTGTCTTATTTCGTTTACCAAAGTTTGTATCTTCACCAAGCTTAGACATTCCAGTTACATACACACCTACAAGGGGTCCATATACTTTTAACCACTCTGACTCTTCCTTAGAGGCGCACAGAGTTACTTCTGGCTGATTAGATACGCACCCATCAGCCGCAAACCAGCCCGCGATAAACCCTACAAGGTAGTCTAACGAGACACTGGTAGAACTTGGGAAGCTTTTCATGCCCTTTTCTTTTGCAAGAGTTGGGATAGTACTGCCGTAGAAGTAGTACACTGGGTCGCCGCTGTATGAAGGTGGATAAGAGTGTGGTACTCCTTCAAACCAAGGGGCTATGTCAGCTAAATCGCTACAAACTCTGACGCTATATCCTTTATCCTGTGTAGCAGTGCCGTCACCATAGACGTACCCATGCCTAAACCCCTCAACACTTTCAAGACTTTGAATACTTAAGAGGGTACTATTGACTTTAGTAGGCACTCTGTCACCTCTTTTAAGAGATGAGGTTTTAATCAGCCCTGTCGCACCTTTTACAATCCAGTCATGGTCTTCTGTTGCCCCTATATTTAAGACCTTCTTACCGTTAGTCAAGCAGACATTATACACCTTTTGAGAGCCGTGGCAGTATATTTTTGAAGACACCCATTGACTGTTACCGTCCAACAAAGTTGCTTCAGAGTTCTGTAAAGACCCTAAAGAAGTTAGGCCAAACTCTTTAGTAAGTACTTTCGTATCAGCAGTTAAACAATTATAAGGCGTTGTCCTACGGGGTGAACCTACTGCAGCCTGTACCCTACCTGCAGGCATGAACCTTTGGTTTAACAGTATGTCACTAAGCTGCCTACGGTGCTCATCACCGTCAGACAACGTTGAACTAACCCTGTACATAGCATCATCGAATGGTTCACCTTCAAGGCGGTATTTAGTCGCGTGTATTTCTTTAGAGATGGGCAGCTTAGGCCCGTATTGTGCCGTCATATATTTTTTATTCCTCTGTTAGGTTAACCCCGTATTGAAACCAAGCCACCATCTGCACACACTGAATAGCTTTACGTAGGTCTTCAACACCACCTTTAGCTTTGTGTCTAGTGATGTACTTAACTACACTGTGCTCTGCTGCAGACAAACCGTTCTTCTCACTGTACTCCATAGGCTGTATCCCCATGTCCCGGTAGTGGCTACCCCCGACCTGATCAGTCAGGGGTGTCTTTTTACCCCCTACACTACCCATTTAACTACCTCAAAGACAGCTAGGAATACAATCACAGCACCTACGGTCTGCAGCAATGACCACACATCATCGTTGGTGTCTGCAAATAGTTCAAGGTTGCTTTCAACATTGTTCTCAAAGGTGCCAGCTTCTTTGGCTCTACCTTTAAGCTCGCCAAACTCCATTAGAATAAGCGCAACAACTGCTGCTGTAGCGTAGGTAGCATAAGCACCAACCAATACGTCTACAATAGCAAGCAACCCTACGATAATACCAGCCACACCAGCGTGCATCAGTACAAAACCTGCACGTTTAACCACACGCTTACCTGTCTTACTGGCGAACCAGTCTTTTACCTTTTGAATTAGATTACCCATCACTATTTCCTTCCAAGAATTTAAATTTATCTTCATTCTGACTGATTTCATAGGAGAATATATCAGTCAACTCATCAATGGTCACCCCTAGAATATCAATAAACTCTTCAGGGTCGAGCCTGTCACGGATTAACTCCTCAATAGTCACCGTGTTGTCAGCGCAGAACGCTGCTCCCTGCCGTTAAGCATAGTCTTACCTCTCTGTGGTGTGCCACAAGAATTACAACGGTACCTCTGGTACACTCCTGCTTTAGTGAACTCTTTACCCTTCTTAATCACATGAGAAGAGCCACAGTTACAGCACTTAATCTCTTCACTGTCTGTCAGGATGTTTACATTAGGGTGATTGTGTATCCAAGGTAGTAGTCTGTGGTACAACGCCTCAGTTACTAGTACGTCCTGCCTGTTGTACGACTCCATCTTCTCCCATGCCTCAGTGTTGCCGTTAACACAGTCAATCCAAAGCTTCCACCCTGAGTTCTCTTCCTTAAGTTCAAGGCCAAGGTACTCGCATACTGAGTTTAGCTTCTTAGAAGATAGCCTAAAGTTTTTCTTGACAATCTTAAACAAGTCAATAGAGTGTAGCTTATGTGGTGGGGCAAACCCGTGCCTAGCGAACGCAGTCTGAGCTACTTTAATATCAAATGAGTCGCCGTTATAATGTACCACTACATCTGCCTCGCTCATTAGCTCATGTAATGTACCAGCTACGTGCTTCTCATCTTCCATTTTGTAGTCGTAGTTGTTAAGGCCGTCGTACATAACGGTATCGTCACCTACCCACTTAGCTGCCCACGATGCAAGGTACCCCTCACTAACAGTCTGAACAGGAGCGATGTTTTCCTGCCACCGCTGCCAATGGTAGGACAGCATAGGCATTGTTTCCAGATCGAATATAAGAATTTTCATACTAGTTTACCTGTGTTGAGGTTACCGGCGCTTCACCGTATTCTATTAACTCGTTAACAAAGTCGTCGTCTACCTGTGCTCTAACAAACACTCCTCGTAAAAACTTATCCATGTCTGAAGTGATCTCATCAACACTAAAGAAGGCTAACATCTTTCCGTTAGACTGCACCATTGAAGTAGGTGTGTAGTCTTCAGTAAAGTCTAACTCAAATTGATCTTCATCTTCCACTACTTTCCACTCCTTTTTATTTTATCCATAGTAGTCCAAGTAAAATTATTCTTATCTGCCCACTCAGCCATGCTCATCTTAGTCCCATCTCTACGCTTCTTTGCTCCCGGCATAGGTGTCTTAGGCTTCATAAAGACGAAGGTAAGTGTTACTCCCTTTGGCAGGTACTCTCGTATGTGCTTGTACTTTGCTGCTTCACTACTGGTTCTAAACCTACCCTTCAACTCATACCACGTACGCTTAGACTTGGAAGTAAAGTCAGGAGTATACGTATGTGTGCTCTGGTACTCTACTTGCAGTGGTTCATAGAGGAGATAGGGGTATTGTTTATGGAAGTCCTTCTCAAATTTTGATCTATACTTTTTCATTAAAGGTGCTTTCTACCGGGCCAACAGCCGTGAATAAAACACCTTCTAGGTAGCACATAGTTGATAAAACTTTTATGGACTCTACCTTGCGAATAAACTGTTCGCGGGGGGAAGCGGGCCTCACCTCAGTATTTACTACAATCTTAGTCATACCAAAGGCTCTGTTTTGTGGTAGTCTACGTGACTTTCGTAGTACCAAAGGTGGGCTAGGGGGTAGTTCCTAGTACGCCCATCGTCAAACACAACAAGCAGAGTACTTCCCTCTAGTGCAAAGCCAGAAACGGGTTCCAAAACCATCTTACCTAGATTGTCTTTCGGGCTTATAATTAATTTCACACCAGTTCCTCTTCTACATTAGGCTCTTTACCTACCTTAGTCAGATACTGCGGGCCATTGCTGTACCTAAACTTACGTAGCCCTGCCCCATCGTTGGTGTCTGACCAGCAGGTAAACTTACGGACACAGTAGGTGCAGTTCATAGGCAGCTTAAAGTTCTGCTTCTCAGGGTCATCAACCTTGTTAGCCAGCACTGCCTCGTATGGCCTAGCTGGTGGATGAGGTTGCTCTGCCTGTTCCTTAAGTGTGTGTATCCTTGACTTAACATTAGGGAACTCACTCTCATCAATACGAAGTAGGGCTAGTCTACCTTGCTCCTTGTGCATAGCTAAGAAGTACCCTGCATCCTGCTTAGTAGTCGGGTCAGCCTTAGTATAACTGGCAATCTGGTGCATGTACCCAAAGGGGTCATCATTCTTAAGCTGCCCATTAGCAAACTTAATCCAACCCCTAGCACTAGCAGTCTTAACGTCCACTGTGTACCCATCAATGACGGCATCTCTATGGCCTTTGACACCCTCAATCTCTAGTGTATCTTGCTTGCCAGTAACTTCGTGACCGCTTAGCTCAGCCATAGTCAGCAGTACTTCCTCTGCTATGTCTCCAAGCATGAACTTCATTAAGGTAGCACCATGAAACTTCTCAGGCTCTGCACCCTCTTGGTTAGAGTAGTACTGCTTAGTCTCACACTGCCCTACACCAGATAGGCGTAAACCTCTACGACGTTCCTCTTCAGGGTACAGGCGAGCACGAAGCATGTCAGCCATGTCTTTACCAAACTGCTCAATGGTAGCCTCGTTGTCGCTGTTACTTTCAATCTTGTCTGTTAGTACAGAATAGATGTCATCAACTAAGGTGTCTATTGTTTTAGGCATCAGAATATCCCTCGCTTAGCATTGACTATCCAGATAATACAGAAGACACTAATAGTAAAGTTTACACACGGTAGTATCTGACTTATAAAGTACTCCATTGTACACTCCTTTATAAATAAGTGAGCAGTTTTACACCGTGCTCAGGGTAGACGGCTGACACTTGTATACAGGGGTGTCAACCTTTTCTACTCTCCTGCTGTGTCAAACAGGTCGTCAGTACTGTCATCAAGGTCATCTCCGTCGATACCGTCGAACAGTTCATCGTCAGCACCTGCACCTTCGTACTTCTCTAGCTTAGTTACAACCATCTGGTTTAGTGTTGGACTAATCCACGGGCCATACTCACCGTCACCACTAATCACCACAATCTTAACCTTGACTTCAGAGCCATTACCGATGGTCTTAATCTCATCAGCAGTAAACCTGCTACGATCAGAGTGGAAGATATTGTCGTATGGGAACTTGCTCTTAGAAGTAATCCAAGGTGTGCCAGAGTCGTGTGGGTTACCTTTGTTAACACCCTTGGTCTTCTCTGTACTAAAGTTGACCCCTAGTGCCTCTAGCTCAGCCTGCTTAGCCACGTTACAGAAGTCAACAGTATAGGGCTTATCCTTATTCATCTTGTTCTCAAGACCTTCAGTCATACTGTTCCACCATACGGTAGCGGTGGTTACAACTGAACCCTCAACGGTGTAATTCTTTTTAGCCATGTAATTTCTCTCAGTTTGTTTAAACTATACTAATATAGTATCACAGATACTTTAACCTGTCAACACTTAATTAGATATTAATGCCTTGCTCAGCTAGAAACTTCCGTAGAGGTTGCTTAACAGAGTTAAAGGCGTCCACTTGACCACCCTGTAGCTTCGCTGTTTGGATTAGTGCAGCCACTGTTACTGCTTGGTCTACATTAAAAGTGATGTGTGGTTCGGGGGTAGGGGAGTTTACCACGTTAGTACCATCGTTGTTGTTACTCATTTTAGTTTCTCCTTTGGTGCTTCTGGTAGTGACATCCAAGCCACAGGTTTAAAAGTCTGTATACCGGCAATGTAGTCGTTAGGTTCATATGCGAACATCCATACTCCTTTATCACAAGGGTACTCTAGGCACCAACGGATTACCCTCATGCCACCCCATTGGTCTACCCCTAGTATCCACTTCTCTGTACAGGGGTGGGCAGGGGTAGCCCCTTTAGGTGCAGTAGACATATCCTGCCAATCTGCCATCTCAGGTTCTCCTTTGTTAAATAGTATGTACGTAAATATCTAAGCCCTTACGTATAGCCGTGTTAATCATGTTGTCAGTACCCTTGCTAACACCGTCCCACACTGCAACCAACCCATCAGCGTAGTCAGCCATAGCTTTGTTACGTAGTGGGCCTGCTGACCTACCGTACAGCTTCCACTGGGCAGGTATGACACGCAGGTTAAGTCTCTCATCTCTGGCGTATCTCTCACCTAGTCTGTCCACACCTTGAGCGCCACCAGACACTATCTGTACTGGTCCGTCGATAGGGTTATCGCGTAGAAATAAACGTATAGCTTCTTTAACTACTGAGTAATCCTCGAAGTCTCTACTACCTGCTACGATTAACTTATATGTCACTGTCTATTCCCTCTGTTAACACGTTACTGAGCACCTGCTACACCCACAGTACAGTAACATGGGCTTACCCCTGTCTTCAGGGTGTCTCTTGTAATGGTTCTCAATTAAGCAGGTATCGGTCGGCCTTAGAGCATCCGTAAATTCTTTCGGCAAGTCTTGTTCTGTAAACGTTTTAGGGACCACTGTAATTCTTCCAACTCCTTTAATCTCACTGACTGTAGCGACAATGTATCTATCGTCTTTAGAGTACTTTTCTATAAGCTCCTCAGCTTCTTTCAAGTCAGTTAGGGGGTCATAAACGTATACTAAGAAACCCATCACCTCTGCCATCTCAATAGTCATATCCACACTCCTTCAAAATAGACCTATGGTTATCCTCTTCCATAGAAGTGTACCAACACCGCACGCACAACTCTTCTTCGTCAATGTCCAAGGGTATCGTACAGTGGAAACACTTACGCTCAGGAGGCGTGTCGTCAGTGAGTTTCTGCCCAGTTTCTACCATAGTTTGTTTCTCCTGTTAGGGGTACGTTTAGTTTCAGCATAGTACTAGCCTTAGCAAAGCTGTCTACCTGCAGCGCACCGAACTCTTCAGAGTGTTCCTTTAGTAGCTCACTCTGCCACTCATCGTGTACCATAGCTACTTGCATGTAGTCAAGCTCCCTACGTGTGGCTTCCTTGTCCCACAGCAGGTTAGCTAAGCGCATGATAACTGCCTCGCCACCCTGTAGAAAACCAGCTAGTGCTAGGTGATCATTAGGTATCCATATAATTCTACCGTCTAACCCTACTAGGTACCCTCTGTCTGCTATTGCTGACTTACGTTGTAGGAACTCTGCTAGTCCCGGAGTGTTACCAATGAACCTGTCCCGCTCAAACACTGCATCCTTGTGGGAGCAGTTAAGGATAGCTGCAATCCTAGCTACACCAGCACCTAGCAGCCAAGCATAGATGAAAGTCTTAGCTACACTACGTTCACACCCCAGTATCTCAGCATTAAAGGAGTGGATGTCTGTTACCACTGCTTCCGTATAAGCTGGATTATTAATATAATGAGCAAGCACACGAAGCTGGATACCACTGGCGTCTGTTCCTACTAATACTTTACCTTCATCGACAGTCCAACACTCCCGACACTCCCTACCGTACAAAGCTATCTCACCTGTCTTAGTGTAGACGCCCGGTATGTTAGCCATGTTAGGGTCTGAATGACTATTGCGGTGTGTCCATGCACCTATGTGCCAGATCATACCACGTACACGACTATCCTCGTCTACTGCTGAGAGCCATCCTTGTATGTTGTCTGCTCTGGACGTGAGTATCCTATGTCTTGCGATTCCTTTAACACTCTCAGGAGCTTCGCTAGAAAGGGTAGCCAAGTTTTCTTCACATACTTTAGGGTTGCCAGCAGGAGTGAGCACAGTCGGCTTCCAGTATCTATCAAGTCTCCCAACAACTTGAGAGGGGCTACGCAGATTAAAAGGCACCCACTCAATAGCACTGTAAGGGTCTCCACCGTACTCACTGCCGTACTTTTCCCTAAGCGGACCCAACGTATTCTTAGCGTGGCTTGTTCCATCTTTAGTTACCTTTGGATAATACTCTCGTATAAGTTTAGGGGCAGGCTTGAAGTGCTCACGTATAGAAGCTTCAGACTTCTCTACCTCATCCTGTACCTCAGCCAGTAACTCAGAAGACTTACGCATGTCTAGCTTAAAGCCATTACGCACTTGCCTGCTGAGTATCTCCTGAGTAGCCATCTCTAGCTTAATTGAGAAGGGGCTATGTTGAGGCATTTTATCTCCCTTCGTACTGCCAAAGAACGGCATTGCAATAAGCGTGTACTGCCCCCTCAGTCATACCTGTCTTGTGGCAGTGTTGTAGATGTACGGGGTGGTTCATAAAAAATTTAGGAAACAGGTTCCAATTTATCTTTTTAGATAGTACATGTGCCGATGGTTCTTCTAGAAGAGGGCCCTTACAGTACATACACATACCCTTCTGGTCATCAACGTAGGCTTCTCTGACCTTCCTTCGATCTCTAGTAGACAGCTTAGTGTAGTTAACTGCAACTTGCTTAGGACTACTTTCTGGCATCACCTATTCTCCTTCATTAAGCACTGGTACACTTTAGTTGTCACCTTGACATCTTGGATACAGTACTGCAGCATCTCTTCACTGTACATACTGAAGTCAGTAAAGTCTCCTTTAGGAAACCCTAGCTGCTCACCCCAGTATGCAAGGCTATGTTTCTTACGGGTACTGGTGGTCTTCTTTGTACCTCTGTCTACCCAGTACCTGTTGAACATACGGGACAGTACCATTGTATCAACTACTTTAGACACTGGTATGTGATAACCCCATAGCTTCTCTATCCAGTAGTTGTCATAGCTAATAACATTGTGGCCTATCCATGTGTCTACATTAGCAGCAAACAGAACAAACTTATCTGCCTCTGTAAACACATGGTACTCTTGAGTGTCGAGGTCGTAACACACTACGCACCAGATTACATCAGGAGTAAACCCGTTAGCTTCAATGTCGTATACTACTCTCACGTATGCCAGTCCCATCTACCTTCAGCTGCAGTAATAAAGGTTAGGCCCACCGTAACCACGTGGGACACAAAGACAACTATGACTGTAGGGAAGGCCCACCAATACTCCTCAGCTTTGTCAAACCAACCTTCAGGTATCACCTCTCCCAATACATACGCTGATGAGTACAGAAATGTAACAAAAAGAAACACCACTGATACTCTTACAGATAACTTACCCATTCCAATATCCTTCCATAACTTTGGCTATACAACTATTGTACTCTGATAACGTAGGGTTGTCAAGCCCCGTAAAATTAATCTATATACAAGGCTAGAGATTCCTCATTAAACTCATTGGCCTTTAGCAAATTAATAAAGTTTACTAAATTATCCTGAGTTAACCTGTAACCCTTAGCTTGGTACTTACCTATCCTGTTTATAGTAGCTACAGGATACTCTACCCGATCTATTAGTAGTACCTTTTTAACCACTCCCTTAATAAATTCACGAGAAAAGTATAATACCCCTTCAGTGATACAGGCTTTACAAACATTAAAATCGAAGCTACCCAGCAAATCTTTATGGTCAGTATAAAAGCGTTTTGTGATTAACTGTACTTTAATAGTTTTTGCTAAAGTCAAAGTAGTTAGCTCCCCTCGCGGGCATTGAAAAACAACAATAAAACCTAACCCCTTTAAAACTTCTAGCTGCCTGTCTCTTGCTGCTTGACTTTTGAAAAATAGATCATAGTCTGATACGGTTTCCGAAGTATCCACAAAAGTTCTCAAGGAGCCTCCAGCTAAGTAGCTCCCAGTAACTAGGTGGTCCATAATGTACTTTACTTTAGATACTTTATTTTTATTTAAGCTGTCCACTATCGTACTAATATACATCACTGATCTCCAAATAGTTCTTCATTGTCTTCTCCTGATTGAGGGTAGTCTGATTGATCTAGTTCTACCTCTTCAAGTACTCCCTCGTCTACATCGTACTCAAGGTTAACACACTTACCACCACCATCACCAGCATTACGGTCAGCTAGGCAACGTAGTACTCTGTGGTTAGCCGGTATAGCTTGGCCTTGCAAGTCTCCTTCAAAACCAAAGACAAAGTTGCTACGTTGTTTGATAGCACCGGAGCCGTAGAAGTCTCGCAGTGTTGCCCTAGCACCTTCTTCATGGTTCTTATTCTGTGACTGATTAAGGTGACTAATGGCGAAGATGGAGAACTCATCTCGCACTACCATGTGGTTCAGTTTCTCGAATGTCTCGTGCAGGATAGAGTTAACATCGCCCTTCTTACCCTCTGCAATAGCAGTAAGGTGGTCAAGCATGATGTACTTACACCCTAGCCCACGTACCATATACTCAATCTTAGCCTGTACTGCATCAAAGTCAGAGTTTCTGTCAGTATCAATGAACACGTTGCCGCCAAATACATTAGCTGCTGCCTCTAGTTCATCGGCACTAGGCCACTCGTTACCTTCAATGTAGTACCTGTTACGTAGGTGCTGACCCATTAGACACTGCATTGTGCGTGTGTCTTTCTCCTCAAGCATAACCATACCTACCTTGGCACCCTGATCTGCAACAAGACCGTAAGCTAGGCGCTTCAATACCTCTGACTTGCCCAGCTTAGTGCCACCACCAAATGTCCATATCTCACCGGGGCGTACACCTCTGGTAATCTTATTCAACTGTGACCAGATAAGGTCAACACCGGGGACAGGCTTAACCTGTGATGCTTCAAGCCAGTCACTAGCACTACCAGCAACACCTTCAATCTTGGGTGCATCAGCATTCCACCACTCTTGTACGAAATCCTTACGAGCATTGTTAACTAGGTAGTCGTTAGCATCCTTGTACTTAGTCAGGTTGACAATCTTAGCCTTGCCGGGGAATACCTTAGCCACTGCTGCTGCTGCCTTGCGACCTTCTTTGTCCGCGTCAAAGCATATAATGATATTCTCAAAGGTGTTCAGCCACTCCATTCTGTTGCGACACTGGGCCTCTGCACTACCTGCACCGTGTGTAATGGATACGTGTACCCCCATCTTGTTATGGATAGTGTAGCCACTAGCTGCATCATCCTCACCCTCATAGATAGTAACGTACTTGCCACCAGCTTTAAACAGATGCTCACCGTACAGCAACAGACCATTTACAGACATATCACCGTCAGCTTTAATGTTCTTCTTACCAGATGGATTAAGCTTAGCGTGCTTAGTCTTAGTAGCTATACGCACACCCTCAGCATTACGGTACCCGTAACATACAGCTACATCATCCTTGGCTAGAGACATATCGTACTGCTTGCAAATTTCTGCAGGTATACCTCTCCACGTACGGTACTGTCCTATGGGTAGTTCTGCCGGGTCTACTTGTTTCTTCTCTGTCACTCTCGGTGCCTCTCCTGCTTCATAGTCGGATAGCTCTGACTGCTTAAAAAACTTACTGCCACACTTACCTGAGTGACACTTACCACCAGTCACATTGCCGTCTTCATTAAAGAATTGGGTGAAGGCATCGCTGCTGTCGCCGCAAGGGCAGGGCTGGTGCATCTTCTTACTGTGCGGTTCATTCACTAGGCGTTACCTCCAATGTGATTGTAGAGCCCACCTCATACACCTCAGTAGTCCGGTAATACATAGTCGCAAAGTTACCCCCGTCTGTCACAGTGTACACATAGTGGGGTTTGTCTGTATAAGTACCGTAGGCTTCCACCCCTGTAACTTTGTACACACGGGTGTCCCTGATCTCAGGCGCGCAAGCTGTTAGCAGTACAGCTAGTGCAGCAATTGTATAGAATTTTGGCATCACATTTCCTCTCGTATTTTACTGTAGAAACTAAAGCCTGAACGCTCTGGCTCCCCATTACAGTCAATATCTAAGACCCTACCGTTTAGCAGTACCTTAATGTCATCACCAGAACAGAACGCATGATACCACCTACTTACATGTTCTATCTGTGAAGCCAGCACATTTATGTTCATGTTAGCTAAGGTAATATCAGTAATCTCTTCGTCAAGACCACCGTCAACAAACTCTGCTGCAGTTCTATTTTTAAATGTCAGGTTAGCTTTAAACATCACCCACACTCCTTATAAACACTCAACATCTCTTTGCCGTACAGCACTACCATAGTCTCATCAGGCAATCCACCCTTGTCAAGTATAACTTCCTGTATCTTAGAGCTATACTTGTGCAACAGTGGTAGGAAAGTAATACCCTTAGATGTCTTAACCCTAGCACTGTGGTACCCTAGCTTAGCGTACCTATACACACACACATCACTGGTGCTATCCGGGTGTGTGTCAACCAAGTCAAGCAGCATTGTACAGGCTGAGTAGCACCTACCGTGAATAACCAAGTCAATGTTATTCTTAATAAGGTATCTAGCAAGCCTCTCATACTGGTGTACAAAGCCCCCGTATGAGGTGTATATATGTAGCTTGTCAGCTTTATATTTTAGTACCGTTCCAATTAGGTTACCTTGAGTAGTCGCCACAGGTATCATAGGGTCTGGTAAGGTGGCTCTACTGCTTGAACATGCACCTAGCAGAACAAGGGCTACGACTGGTATGATCTTTAACATTACTTTTACTCCATACTAATATATGCTTGCACGAATGCAGACTGTTTTACCTTCTTGTACTTGTCCCAAGCAGACTGTTTTACCTTCCAGTACTCGTCATAAGCAGACTGTTTTACCTTCTTGTACTTGTCATAAGCAGACTGTTTTACCTTATCGTACTCGTCATAAGCAGGCTGTTGTACCTTATCGTACTCGTCATAAGCAGGCTTGTCCAGTAAATTCTGTACAGCCCAACCTACATCAAACTTGCTACCGTACTTGTCCATAGTTTCAAGAGTAACCTCTACTCTATCACCGAACAAGCGCTTGAATAGTCTAGCCTGACTAGAGCAAGCGTCGTTATCTGTTAGGTGTTTAAGTGTAATGTATTTAGGCATGTTAGTTTACTCCTCCAATAAGGGCGGCTGCATACGAGGCAAACAGGGTGAACCAAACGAACCCTCCTAAAGCTATCCACTTATACTTATTACTATTCATAACTGTTCACTCCAATACTTCTTTGAGGTATGCTATCTACCGAGTAGTCGTCATTCTCTTCTCTTACTAATGAGATACATCTGTAACAGACTGTATCTAAAACTGTCTTATCTTGTTCTTGTTTAGTAACAATTCTGTCTGTTAGACTATTACAAATTGTACATCTCATAAATAAAATCCAATCAAGTTACTTTAAGCATCACTACAGTTCTATTATATCACGTATAAAAAGCTTGTCAAGTATTTTTTTAGTGTACTGTAGAAAAAGGTGGGCTAGTCTGTGCTCTACTGTGTACTGGTGACCAACTCTGCTGTGCATTCTTGTTAACATCTACATAGGAGTTAGGGGTACTGAAGCTGAACTCACATTGAGCATGCTCCCTAGCTAATTCTTCTAGGGTTATATCAATGACGTACATGGTCGCCATGATACTTTGTGATGGTGTGTCTAGTAGCTCTACCTGAACCCTGTGCCTACGGTACCAGCTAGGATGCTGCTCAAGCCTGTCAATACTAAGCAAGGTAGTGTTGTCTACCTCGTACACCTCACCGATGATGTCACCCCATGAGCAGGTCTTGTTATATAGGGCATAAGGGAAGCCACCACCAGTAGAGTTAGTCAGTAGTAGGTTACCAGCTACCGTCACTGCCTTACCTAAGTACTTGGAATGACTAAGGTAATGGGCATGGTTGCCACACCCTTGCTGCAGTGTGCCGTAGACAAACACATAGTTACTCATGTTGCTGCTCCTACGCTGTTAAGCCCGTCAACCATGTAAGCAGAGCCAGTAGTACTTGCCTCGATAGCCACCGTGTCGATGATCTCCTTGAGTAGTAGGGGTTTCTGTAAGGCTATCTGTATCTTCTCATCCTCGTCTAACCTATCCCACGTTCGTAGTAGTACATCCGCATCCCAAGCATTCTCTAGTGTAGAGATTACTTTAGCTAGGGGGTCTATGGTATTGGCTGGCCCAGTATACTGGGTGTTTGCAACAATAGTGTCAGGCAGTGTACCTACTGTACTAGAGCCTGAGCTAGTCTGCTGTACACCGGGGTAGCTACTAGTCACAGGTGTGCGGTGGTTAGGATTAAATGAGTATACATTAGATACCTTACAGTCGCTCTTATCATGGAAGTGTCCGATGTGCTGAATATCTCCACAGTCTGTGATGAATGTCAATCGTCCACCCGCTCCAAGGAACTTAACACAGAAGTCATTGAACCAGTCATCAAAGATAACGTTAGGGTCACTGAGTAGCATTGGACGTAGGATATTCTTAACAACAAACAAGGTATCCATAGTGTCGTCAGGTGTGAAGGTAAACGTACCATTGTGCATCACCCAAACCTTATTAGTTAAGGACGGGTTATTCTGCACATCATCTTCAGTGATAACCTCGAAGGGGTGGCAGTTTTCAAGGCTGATCTCACCAGTTGTTTTGTATCGCAGGTGTACTACAAGGTCGTCATCAATGTGCTTGTCAAATACATCATCGACATCATCAACAGCCTCTGGCATGAACGTGCCTTGGTAGTAGAACAGTGACCCGTCTTCTTCATCTTCCCTGAAGGCCATGTATCCTACACCGTCGGGGTTGTTCTTGTACGCCACTGCAAGGTCTTTGCTTTCAAGCTTTTCACCAGCAGGTGCGTGAATAATAATACACATAAGTGTGTCTCCTAATTAGTTGTAAAAATTTTTTGTGAGTTTATTTCTAGGTTAGCTGGCCTATAGCATACCTGATGTCATCCATGTCACTAACACCGGGTACATCATAGCATCCAACACAGCTAAGGCCACCGCGTATAGCTGCAATAGTATCTCGACGCATCCAAGGAGCCCTTTTATTAACAGCATATCTAGACACAATAGAAGGTAAGTCTTCGTAGTCAGCACCGCTAGGTAAAGTAGACCTACCCTCTAACCACTGTTTTAGAATAGGCATTACTTTACTAACCTTAAAACCAGTACCGTACATGACACACAGGTCTAAGAAGTCCTTGTCTGTCTCTAGCTTAAACTCCTTGAATGTCCAATCACTGACAGGGTTACGTACATCTGGCTTGACTACGGGCAAACCCACACCAGCACATGTTTTAATCAAGTCACCTCTGAGCTTACGTAGGTCGTGGTACCTGCTGCCATGTCGAAGGAACCACTGACAATAGTTAGACATACTAAGTTGACTGAGTGGTGCCTGCCTAGAGTACTCTACTAATGAGTGGGCAAATTCTAGGTAGCTAAACAGAACGTTCACATCTTTAGTGGTGCGAAACATTCTAAACTCAATTGTATTACTACGTGACGTGTTAAGCTGGTAATACTTGCCAGTAGTACCCGGCTCTGTGTACCTTTGGTCCCGCTTACGTTGCACCTTTGAGTACTGCCCAGTCTTACGTAAAGAAATACCTGAGATAAAGTCCTGACTTGTCACATCATTAACAAGAAGGGCCAGCTTCGTAGCCATCCCCGTAGTTATATTAACCGCATTAGTGACAGGGTTACGTCGGTTGACGTGAACGTGTACCCCCATTACCTTGTTGTCGGATGCAGATGTATCCAGTAATGGTACTGTGTGCTTAGCGAAGTCCTTCCACAGTTTACGCTTATGCCACAGCAGTGTGCCGGGCAGAGTAACAATCTCTAACCCAGTACCTACAATGGAGCCATCGCTAACGCAGATTACGTCATCATTCAATGACTGTCTAATCCCTACAACTCTTTCTGTTGTTGTATCAGGGGTGTTAACCTCTAGCTCCACACCAAGGAACGAGTCTGTTTCTTTCTTGAATGAGTTAAAGCCACCGTCAAGCACATTGAGTACATCAGTATTGTAAGGCATCACTGTGTCAACAGCGGGTGGTGTTGGTGTTGATACTGCATCGTTTGCAAGATCATCTATAGTATAAGTACGGGCATATGGACGGTACGTATTAATACCCCTACGTAGCCCGGCATTAACCCATAGGTTTTCTGCCAACAGCCTTGGAGTGTAGTCTTGTATTACTCCGGAGGTAAACGGGGATGGGACGTTGGTGGGCTGTCCAGATGAGAGAACATAGGCTTCACTCTTGGGAACAAAGAAGTGAGAACGTGCGCCGCTAGGCTTTCCTGCCCACACGTATTCGCACAACTCTGTTGGACCGTAAATGTCTGTCCCCCTACCAGAACAAAGTAGAGGCTTCTTTACTGTTCTGCGTGAAAACTGGTCCACACTAACCTTAACATACGCATCCGGGCCAGTAGTAAAGCCAGCTAAAGGATTCTCAAAACAGTGCGCTAAAAGGGTACTATTCAGGTTACTGTTGTTAAAGGTATACATAAAGTAAGGTATTGGCGCAACTACAGTGCCTCTTTCTATGGCGCGCTGTATATCATCTCTGTCCATCGTTACAATGATTAGCCCACCTTCTTTGTAAACAGGCACCAGTATTGGGCGGTGCACGTAGCTGGTTAAGATAGGGGATAAGTGTACTCCTTTTATACTCATTAGAGTTCTCCAAGTTTGTCTAAATAATTTTGTAGTGTTGTTCCGGTAACGCCGGGAGCAGTGTTAACCTCAAACACCACCATCTCACCGTTACCTTTAATGCCTATGTCTACTGCACCCATGTCTAGGCCCAGTGTTGTAACAGCCTTAGTCCCTAGCTGTTTAGCTTCTTCAATAAGACTGGCTGGTATGTCGATGCTGTTACGGCAGAACACCCAATCGTTACCGTGATTGAAGATGTATCTGTCTGTGTTTGTGCTGCCACTACGCCGTCTCTTTTGTTGGAAGTCAAATGCCTCACCGTTGATAACGTGAACGCGAACCTCGTAGTCTTTGCCGAACATCGCTGTGTACAACGGGGCCTCGACTAGCTCGTCAGGTGTCTCCGCTACCACAATACCGGCACCAGAGTTGCCCGTTAAAGTAGTACGGCAGTACACTGGGGTACCCACAGTATCCATCCAATCTTTAACACCGTCTAACAGAACATCACAGTAAGGGGTAGGTAGCTCTACTTTAAACTGTGGGACCATCTCTGTGTTGACATTGTACAGTGCTTGCAGAGTGTGCCGTTTGTTAGCTGCAACAAGGACTTGCGAGGGTTTGTTAAAGTAGTATTCATCAGCAAATAGCTGCTTCGACGAACCCCAATTGATAATCAAGTCATCATCTCTAGGCACAAAACGAGTAGCCCTAAGCAGTACTCTCCTGTACCCTAGTCCAGCAGCAATGGCCTTACTTGACCGTGATGCTTGACGGTATGGCTGTACTAAAATCCTACGCATGTCTAACTACTCCACGTTAGTGTACAGTTGAACGAAAGCAGGCTGTCGTACATTCCTGTACTCGGCCAAAGCAGACTGTCGTACCTTCAAGTACTCGGCCAAAGCAGACTGTCGTACATTCCTGTACTCGTACAAAGCAGACTGTCGTACCTTCAAGTACTCGGTATAAGCAGACTGTTGTACCTTCCAGTACTTGTCCAAAGCAGACTGTTTTACCTTCTGGTACTCGGCCAAAGCAGACTGTTCTACCTTATCGTACTCGGCCAAAGCAGACTGTTCTACCTTCCTGTACTCGTCCAAAGCAGACTGTTCTACCTTCCTGTACTCGTCATAAGCAGACTGTTCTACCTTATCGTACTCGGCCAAAGCAGAAGGGCTTAGTAGGTTCTTAGCAGCCCAGCCTATGTCGAAATTGCTACCGTACTTGTTCATATTCTCAAGAGTAACCTCTACTCTATCACCAAACAAGCGCTTGAACAGTCTAACTTGACTGTAGCAAGCGTTGTTATCTGTTAGTTGTTTAAGTGTAATGTATTTGGGCATGTTAGTTAACTCCGTTGCACCTTAACGTGTTCTGTCAATATGCTTGTCACCCACTTATTGACAGCCTTATCCATAGCCTTTTTATCCCCACTATACTGGGCTAGTAAAGTGGTTTCAAAGTCTGAAAACCACTGTTCAGGTAGGATAAAGGTGTTACCTGCGGGCTTACCTTGCATCTGCAGCGGGCACAAGGTTAAAGCGCGCCTTAAACAAGTCAATCACCTTAGTCTGCTGCATTTCAGTCATGGCGTTGAACTTAGCAATCAGAGTATCCGCGTTCATAGACACCTGCTGTTTATCATTCTTAGGACGCGACCACTTATCAAAGGGTGCGTCAAGCTCTCGGCAGTTGCCTTCAATGACCTTGACTGAGTAGCCTTTGGTCTTACTGAAGCCTACCTTAACCGGCAAGTGGTGCGCCAAGTATGCCCGCACATCTGCTCGCACATCAAGACGTGACTGGTTGAGTGTGTCGAGTAGGTTCTTCACCGGGTCAGCGTTGTTGTGCTGCACCATTTGATCATGGCAGTACTCAATTGCAGTCTGAATACTGTCAACGATGTTATTACCGCGGTTACGGATGGACTTCAAAGCCTTATCAAAGGCTGTCTTGTTTGTAATTGTAGGCATTGTATTGCTCCTTAGTTTACTCCATTGGTTCCCTTATATAGACAAAGCTATCCCTTATCTATATAAGACAACGAATGTTGTTCTATCTACCAGTATGCAGCAAGTGTCCCCTATTGGATTGTTTTCTTGCTAGTCCCAATGGCCTAAACCACCCCAGAGAACTGCTAACGCAGTATTGTTCTAAAGCTGACAGCTCGATCAAGGGCATAACTGGTGATTCCGTCACAGAAACCAGATCAAAGCGCGCACCTACATAGTAAAGACGTATCTATACTACCCTACTCGGTAAGCCCCTCTACAGCATCCCAACAATCCCAGAACATAAATGCCCCTTCTCATGCAGGTTTACAGCCGTATTAGAGCCGTTCAGTCAAGCCAGTGACCTTATAAAGAAAGGTTTGGCAGATCAAGCTTGGCTACATCATACTTTTATGCTTAGGGCTACCATGCTAAACCCAGCAATACACAGTTTAAAGCCGTAATGTGTATAGGCATATGGTTCAATAGTGAGAACCTGTCTAAAGCTTAGGATACTTCTAGCGATATTGTCAAGCACTTTAGCGTATTTCAGCGAGCGTGCTATAAATGACATCGGCCTTGGTATCTTGTTAGGCTTTATTAAGTAACCCTAGCAGAGTAAGATTACTATGTAAAGACTAAATATTCGCCAACACTCTTTTGCTTTCAGTATCACGCGCTTGAGCCATTTTTATCGTGGTGTGACAAACATCGCGGTCTACCATCTTTTGGCCTAGCGGGCCGTCATACTGCACCACGTAGCGCATTTTCACCAATTCATCTTTAGTGTTGTAGGTGTGGAGCCAATCGATCACTGTTGCTTGTTTGGTAATGTTCTTACCGCGTCTGAGGGTAAATTGCGTACCAAGCGGGAAACATACTTCAGCGTGTTGAGGTTGCCTTGTCTTTTCCATTTACTTAATTCCTTGTTGCGTTGTTGTGTCTTGTTCGATAACCACATTAGACCGTATTGCAGTAGGTATGTCAACACCATAATTGAATAAACCTTAGCATTGGTGCCATTATTGCCCTAAGTTATTGACATCATTGTATATTATTATTCATGGGCAAGGAGTATTGGTGTACAGTGGTGTAATACACCCACAACATCGCTGTCCCATTGAAACATTATTACTCATTACTGGCACGGATGCTGCATAGGAATGAAACATCATAGAGATATTAATGTACAGGGGTGGGCAGGGGTGTACGGGGGTGCTATATCTATTCAAATACACCTAAAATATTTCTATACAAAATTACCGGATTGTAGCAGCAGTGTACATGGCTATGTATAGTTATACAGAAATGCCTAGACCTTCTCATACCTATACATTTCTAAGCAATATTCTGCCAATAACGCCTAGACCTAAGCAATATTATTGCTATATTGTACAGAAATGCCTTATGCCTTCACTTTACTATTGACACGTGTTTCTTACCGTGGTATAATAATAGTATAGACAAAACAAAACAACCCAACTACATCATTGGAACAAAGTTAGTATAATATCTTTTATTCTTATAAAGAAAACAAGAATACCTAATATATACTAAACTAGTACTATGATGTAACTAACTAGACATAAGACACATAAATATAAAATAAGCTGCCCTTGGCTCATAAGTCTTTTGTCCTTAATCTTAACTAAGGAAACAGTAATGGCTAAACTAACCCTCACTTCATTGTTAGGAGGTATGTTCAGTAGGAACTCCCTTAACTCTAACTTCACTAAGATAGAAACAGAATTAAACAGTAAAGTACTGTACAGGGACAACCCTGATGGCGAACCTAACTCTATGGAAAATGAGTTAGACATGAACAGCAACAAGATTGTAAACGTTGCTGCCCCTTCCTCAAATGCTGATGTAGCTAACAAGAAGTACGTAGATGATATTGCTACTGGTGCTCAGACTGCTACAGCTAACGGCACCTTCGACTCCATTGACACAGATGTAATTGATGAGAAGACCACTGATGCAGGTGTTACCATCGAGTCTGTCCTACTGAAGGACGGTAATGTAACAGCAGCTACCTCCACAGCAACCACCGCCGTAGTGACCGATACTATCAATGAACGTACTGCAGATGCAGGTGTGACCATTGATAGTGTTCTTCTTAAAGATGGTGAGTTTACTGCCGATACTGTTAATGCCGACGTAGTAGCAGAGAAGACCAATGGTGCTGGTGTTACTATTGACGGTGTGCTTATTAAAGATACACAGATTAAGATTGGTGATCAAGACCACGAAAGTGCAGATGACTTGTCTATCTCACTGGACAGCGGTGCACAGATTGGTCTAGGACGTGTCAGTAATGACGCTGAGGATGCAGACTTTGTATTCCGTAAAGCCAGAGGTAGTGCAGGCTCTCTTGCCGCAGTGCAGACTAATGATAACGTAGGTACTATCTTCTGGACTGGTCACGATGGCACTAACTACCACAACTACGCTAACCTTATTGCTACTTCAGTTAACTCTACTCTCGGTGCAGAGTCAGGCAAGCTAACCTTTGGTGCTTCCCGTGCTGGTACCCTTACTGCACTGTTGACCCTAGCTGGCGGAGGTACTACCCCTGCCCTGCGTCCTAAGCAGTCTACTACAGTCAACCTTGGTGATGATACTGCACAGTGGAACGATATTCAGTCTGCCACTATCTCAATGCAGGATGGTGCGGCTGCTACCCCTGCCTACACTTTTGCTGATGATACTAGTAAAGACACAGGCTTCTATCGTGCAGCAGAAGACACTGTAGGTTTTGCTAACGCTGGTGCAGTAACAATGTTCACCACTCCTACCCAACGTGTTGTTGTAGGTGCGGCTGCTACAGAGGTCACTACTGGTAACACCGTTAACCCTAAGGTGCAGATCACTGGTACTACTGGTGCTGGCGCTACCTTTGGTATTAACAAGTTCTCCTCTGACACATCCCCTGCGCGTATCAACATGATGAAGTCTCGATCTGGTACAGTAGGTGGAGTATCTGCCTGTTCTGTTGGGGACAACATCGGTGAGATTGTATTCTCCTTTGATGATGGCACTGACTACACTAGATACGCTGCTTCGATCAAGTCACAGGTATCTGGTGGTGGTCTTGTAGGTAACCTAGTCTTCCGCCCCGGTGGTGATGTTAATCGCTTTGAGATGGATGAGGATGGTAACTTCCTACCTATTCAAGCAAGCAATACCCAAGACCTTGGAGCTAACTTGGCAGCTAATGCCTTCGAGAACTGCTACCTTCAGAACGCAGTAACCGTCGTATCAGACACCTCCTTCAAAGCTAATCAGGAAGACCTAGACGAGGCAGAGCGTAAAGCCTTCCTTGAGGTTGCCCTGAACATTAAGAAGTACAACCGCATCAAGCCCGGTCTAGTTCGTGAAGAAACAGATGAGGCTGGTAAGACTACTGTGGTTGAACTCACTGATGAAGAGCGTATTGAGAAAGAAATCAGTATCGGTGTTATTGCTCAGGACGTTGTTGCTATCTTTGAGAAGCACGGTCTTAATGCTTTCGACTATCGGGTGGTTAAAGAGATGCAGGACGGTAAGTTGATGGTTAGTTATGATCACCTACAGAGTGGTGCTATCAATGCTATCGCTCACGGCACAACCTTATAAGGAATAGATGAATGACTTTAGTAGATGACAAATATACGTATTTTAAAAGTGTGGTGTCCGGTGGTGGCTCTCTTAACGACCTAGAGCGGGCGTGGTACAGCCTAGCTGCCACAGGTAGTGTCGCGTTCAATAATGCCACCTTCGCGGGTGATGTTCTTATATCTCAAGATGATAGCACTGGTGCGCTGATTGATCTATTTCGTAATGACGTTTCTATAAACTCAGGCGATGTGGTAGGCCTGATATCAGCGACGGGCTTTGATGCTAGCACTAAGACAGAGGGCGGTCGTATTGAGTTCAAAGCTGCCGCAACTTGGGTCGGCGGAACTGCTGGGTACTCTGCAACAGATATACACTTCTACACTCAGAGTAATAGTGGTGCTGACCAAATCGCTGCTGGACCTGTGTTTTCGCTGCTATCAGATAAGAGTGCCACCTTCGCGGGCGATGTAACTGTCGGCGGCGACATGCTGGATTTTGCCGCTCAAGGGAATATTAATGTCGCTGCTGGTGGATTCCTCGCCTTCAAACAGAACAACGTAAATAAGTTAGTATTTGATGGTTTTTCTACTTGGAACTTCCAAGATAATAATATCGTTACAACCGGCACAGGTTCATTCGGAGTGGGTAGCGCGGCTACTCCGTCCCACTCGTTTCAAACTGACTCTGACACAGGGATGTATACACCTCTAGACAACACGTTAGCCTTTACCACAGGGGGTGATAAAGCCTTACAGCTTAATAGTGACCAGTCTGCCACCTTCTTTGGTTCGCTAACACTGAACGCGGGGCCAAAAATCCTTGCAGGTTCAGGTACTCCAGAGGGTAGCGCAACAGCCCCTGTAGGGTCCACATACCAACGCACAGACGGTGGCTCTGGCACATCCTTTTATGTGAAAGAAAGCGGCACCGGAAACACAGGATGGGTATCGAAGTAAAGCCACAAGGTAGAAACTATGTCTATATATAAGAACGACTCAGGAATGTACCTAACTAAATCTTTGTTCATAGAACTGTGCTACGGTAAACCAGAGCACGCTATCTATACTACAAAGAATGAGGACCATGTTCTTAACGGTAAGACTTATACGTCTTTTAAGAAACGGTACCTAGAGATTGCAGACCCTGTTGAGTATGAAACTGCTCAACAGCTGTGTGATGGATGGGACCACTGGAAAGAACTTACAAATAGTGTAGCCCTCGCACCCCTAATACAGGAGTGCAGGGACGAGCTAGATATGAAGATCAGGTCTGAAGCAGTGAAAGTTGTAGCTCAGGATGCAGCCTCACCGGACAGTAAGACATCGGTGACTAGTGCTAAGTGGCTCAGTGATCGTGGCTACAAAGCAGATAAGAAGACAGTGGGCAGACCAGCTAAGTCTTCTGAAGAAACCTTTAAGCCCCTAAAACTTGATAGTCAAACTGAGGAAGAGCTTGCCCGTATCGGGTTAAAGCATTAAAGGAAAAGTCTATGTTTGAAGCAGCGGGAGCTTTTGCCGAAGTCATTTTATCCAAGGGTGACCTGTCCCATGTTATACTACTAGGTATGTGTTTTTGGTTTGCCTACGTCTACCGTAAGACAACCAGTAAGTATGATACCTTAGTGGATAGGTTAGTAGCTTTAGCTGAAACGCAAACAGTATCCACAGAGCAGCACGTATCTGCTCTTAGGGCCTTGGAGAAAGAGTTAACTATACGCAGAGAAGTTGTAGGAAGTTTAAATGCTTAGTCTTTTCAGAGTAAACACCGCACACACACAGGAAACAAGATCAGAAAAACTAGATAGACTGATAAAGTCATCCAAAGAAAAATGCTTAGAGGGGGCGTGTATAGTAGCGAGGATACAGAAGGAAGCTGAGGTCTATTCCTCTCAGCGTAGCTAAGGTGATCTCAGTTGAATAGTTACATAAACCAAGCAAGAGACTTAGCAGAAGCATCCCTGTCTAGTTTTATTAAGCTTGTAGCTCCACACAGGGTGCTCGGTGACATCCATGAGGAGATCATTGAGTGGTGGACTAGGCCAAGTGCTAAGACTAACCAACTAACACTGCTACCTCGTGGCCACCAGAAGAGTGCCTTGATTGCGTACAGAGTTGCTTGGCACATCACGCGTAACCCTAGTACTACAGTTATGTACGTGTCTGCTACATCAAACCTAGCAGAGAAGCAGCTTAAAGCTATCAAAGATATTCTGTCCAGTAGGGTGTACATGAAGTACTGGCCAGAGATGGTTAACAAAGAGGAAGGTAAGCGCGAGAAGTGGACCACCTTTGAGTTTGCAGTGGACCACCCTAAGCGTAAGGAAGAAGGGGTACGTGACCCTACCGTGTGGGCTACTGGTGTTACCGGAACGCAGACAGGTATGCACAGTGACGTAGTGGTGTATGATGATTTGGTTGTTCCGGAGAACGCATATACTCAGGACGGACGTAAGCAGGTCGCATCTAAGTACTCACAGATGGCCTCTATCGCTAACCCCGGTTCATTCAAGTGGGTAGTAGGTACACGGTACCATCCTAAAGATATTTATAATGATCTGCAGGCAATGCAGGTACCAGACTTTAATAAGAAAGGTGAACCTACAGGCAAGTCCTCTCCTCGCTATGAGATATTTGAGCGACAGGTGGAAGACCAAGGTGATTGCTTTGGAGAGTTTCTGTGGCCAAGACAGCAGCGTAAAGACGGTGTATGGTTTGGTTTCAATAGCCAAGTGCTATCAGAGATCAAGTCAGAGTACTTAGACAAGGGGCAGTTTAAAGCCCAGTACTACAATGACCCTACCGGTGATGATAGTGAAGCTATCGCCCGTGACTCGTGGCAGCACTATGACAAGAAGCACCTGCACCAGCAAGGTGGGCATTGGTACTTTAGGGACCGTAAGCTTAGTGTATATGCCGCAGTAGACTTTGCCTTTAGCCGCAGCAAGAAGGCTGACTTCACCGCCATTGTAATCGTCGGGGTAGATGCAGACCATAACTACTTTGTGTTGGACATAGACAGGTTTAAGACATCTAAGATAGAGGACTACTTTGACGCCATTGTATCTACGTGGAACAAGTGGCAGTACAGGTCCGTACGACTAGAGGTGACTGTTGCACAGCAGGCAGTAGTGCAAGAGATCAAGACCCGTATCAAGAAGAACGGTATGCTGCTTAGGGTTGATGAGTTTAGACCTAACCGCCACGAAGGTAATAAGAAAGAGCGTATTGCTTCTATATTAGAAGCTAGGTACTCCAATGGGCAGATGTATCACTATCGTGGTGGTAACTGTCAGATACTAGAGGAAGAACTAGTACTAGAAAACCCTCCCCATGATGATGTCAAAGATGCACTAGCAGCAGCAGTGGACTTTGCTAAAGCCCCTGTTAAGGTGCGTCGTAGGGAGAATAAGCAAGCACCCGTTAGTTTCAACAGCCGCTTTGGTGGAATACAGAGGTAGATTAAATGACAGGCACAGTAGCCCAGTTAGAAAATGCATTAGAGCCTAACCAGTTAGCTTCGGCTATCAGTAACATGTACACTACGTACAAGGATGGTAGGTCTACTTGGGAAGAAGAGACAGCAGAGGTACGGGATTATATCTTTGCAACTGATACAGTCACTACTTCTAACAGCACACTAGCGTGGTCCAACAAGACACACGTACCTAAGATCACACAGATTTATGATAACCTTAAGGCCAACTACATGTCAGCCTTGTTCCCTCATGATGATTGGTTGACTTGGGAAGCAGGTAGTAGTGATGCAGCAGAACAAGGTAAGCGTAAGGCCGTCCTTGGGTACATGAAGAATAAACTTAGGGAAGGTAACTTTTATACCATCTGCTCCGCTTTGATTGATGACTATATCATGATGGGTAACGCTATTGCGGATGTGGAGTTTATTAAGGAAAGTAAGGTAGATGAAACTACTGGTGAGACTATTGCAGGCTTTGTAGGCCCAAGAGTAGTTCGAACCAGTCCCTACGACATAGCCTTTAATCCCCTTAGTCAGAACTTTAAAGACACCCCTATCATACGTAGGACAGTGTGGACCTACTCTGAGTTTAAGCGCTACGTGAATGAGCGCCCCGAAGATCAGAAGTGGCTAGAGGAAGGTATCACTAAACTAGAGGAGCGTAGGAACTTAGGTCAAGCATACTCCGCTAGAGACTTCCAAAGAGCTAAGGCCATGCAGATGGACGGCTTTGGTAGTATGCATAAGTATCTAAACTCTGGTACTATTGAGGTGATTGAGCTTATCGGGGACATCTATGACCCAGTAAGTGACACATTTCTTAAGGACCGTATTGTAACTATTGCAGACAGATCGGTAGTACTACGTAATGAGCAGAACCCAAGCTGGCTAGGTAGGTCATCCACACACCACGTAGGCTGGCGTGAACGTCCAGATAATCTTTGGGCCATGTCTCCACTGGCTAACATCGTAGGTTTGCAGTACCGTATCAACCACCTTGAGAACTCTAAAGCAGACGCCATTGATCTTAACATCTTTCCCCCTATTAAGGTTAAGGGAGAGGTAGAGGATTATGAATGGGCACCCGGTGCAGAGATACAGGTAGATGAGAACGGTGATGTAGAGCTATTATCCCCTGACTTAACTGCACTAGCGGTGGACCAAGAGATACAATTCCTTATGGACCAGATGGAATTATTCACTGGTGCTCCTCGTGAGGCTATGGGTGTACGTACCCCCGGCGAGAAGACAGCCTTTGAGGTTCAGTCCCTTGTTACTGCAGCTAGTAGAATATTCCAAGAGAAGATCAGAAACTTTGAGATCAACTTGCTTGAGCCTCTACTGAACTCAATGTTAGAAGTAGCCCGTAGGAACGTTGACGGTTCGGATACTATTCGTGTACTAGAGGATGCTGAAGGTATCGAAGCATTCTTGACAGTTACAAAGGAAGACATCTCTGCTGCAGGTAAGCTACGCCCTATTGGTGCTAGGCACTTTGCTAGGCAGGCTCAGCTAGTACAGAACCTTATCGGACTAAGCCAGACACCTATCTGGAATATGATACAGCCCCACATGAGCAGAACTGCTACAGCTAAGTTGGCAGAGCAAATCCTTGGACTTGAAAAGTTTGATTTATTCGGAGATAACAAAGGGCTACTAGAGGATGCAGAGTCAGCACAGCTAGCTCAAGAACTACAGAACCAACTAGCACAAGGAGATGAGCAAGGTGAACAGCGCGTGGAAGAAGAACCTGTCGGACCCGCAGGTTAAAGACTTTGAAGCGATAGTCAAGTCAGTCGACTGCCGAAGCCTTATAGAGCAGTACATAACTATACTAGAGACAGACATAGACGCTACTGTAAAGGAAATGGTTACAGCAGACTACTCAGGGGACTGGGCGCTCAACCAATCAAGACTAGTTGCAGAGGTAAAAACTTTACGAAGAATGTTAACTTTATTCAAATCTTTGTTGACTTCTAAGAAATAGTATGGTATAATAATAGTATAGAGTTAATACAGAAAGGATTAGTATGTCTGACCCAGACACTAATACTGACGACAACCAAGATGGTACTCCTCCCGGTACCGACGAAGCTACACCGAATACCCTTGAAGTGTTGCAGAGTAAACTTAAAGATATTAAGACGGAAGACGGTAGACAGAAGTACGACACCCTTGACATTGCTCTTGAGTCAATTGTACACAAGGATGAGTTTATCGAGAAGTTAAAGGCGGAGAAGGCAGAAGAGGAAGCTCTTAGGTTAACTTTGTCGGAACAGCTTGAGCAACTTAAAGTAAAGAAAGAAGTGGAGACTACTGTGACCGAGACAACTAAATCAACAGACAAGGATGAGAAACCCTCTACCAACGGCGTTGATGAGACAACCATTGCATCTATCGTTGCTGAACAGCTTCGGTTGGTCAATGAAACAAAAGAAAAAGAGGCTAACTTAACTAAGTTTCAGGACGAAGTTAAGGCTGAAGACTTTGATACATTCCTAAAGGATAAAGCAGAAGGACTTGGACTATCTGCAGATTTCTTTAAAGGTGTGATTGAAAAGAGTCCGACTGCTGCACTTAAGCTTATCGGTGAAACTTCTACAACCTCTCCGACTAAAACTCCATCTAACGTAAGAACAGAAGCTGTCAAACCTACTGACGATAAACCTCAGATTACTCCTAACGGGCGAGGGTCATTTGGTAGAAGTTCACAGGATAAAGCTAGAGAGATAGCTGCACTGCGAGCAAAGTACGTTTCTTAATTTTAATATTGGTAAAGGATAAATACTATGTCTAGTATTACTTCAACTTCAAATCCAGCCTTTGTTGACCAGCAGGTCTACTCAGACTACTTGCTGTTAAACCTTGGTGAGACTCTGTTGCCGGATATGTACTTCCGTAACGTTTCTGACTTTGGTGCTGGTGAAACACTTAACATCCCTTCAATCGGTGTAGTAACTCTACAAGATATTACAGAGGATGAAGACCCTACTTACAACCCTATTGAGTCTGGCCGGGTAAACCTGACAATCACAGAAGAAGTAGGTGACGCTTGGTACATCACTGACAACATGCGTGAAGACGGTACTAACATCGACATGCTCCTTGCTGGGCGTGCTGATGAAAGCTCTCGTGCTCTTAAAGAGTATGTACAGACTACTGCCTTCCAAGCTTTGCATGATGCACAGACCGCTGCCGACCCTAACAACGTCAATGGCTTTGCCCATCGTGCTGTAGGTACTCTTGGGTCTAACCGCGCTATGAACAACGTTGATCTTATCAACATGAAGCTAGCGTTTGATAAAGCTAAGGTTCCTGCTCAAGGCCGTATTGCTATTGTTGACCCTGTTGTGGCTTCTACTCTTGAGCGCTCATACCAAGGTACATACAATGTAGACAGCAACCCTGACATGCAAGCTATTCTTGAGAGTGGTATTGCTGAAGGTATGCAGTTTGTTATGAAGCTCTTTGGTTGGAATATCTTTACGTCTAACCTGCTTCCTGAGATTGCTAGTGGTGTTGACGTGGACGGTACTACTTCGACTAACACAGCGTCAGTAGCTAATTTGTTCATGTGTATCGCAGATGATAACGTAACTCCTTTGATGGGTGCGTGGCGTCGTCAACCTACTCCTGAATTAGCCCGTAATACCCCAAAACGTCGTGATGAGTTTACCACTTCTGCCCGCTGGGGTTGGGGTGCTCAGCGTGTAGACACCCTTGGTGTTATCGTTACTTCAGCATCTCACACTGCATAATAGAGAGGAACATATATTATGACTATCGAAAACAGCGCTGGAATTGGCGTTAAAAACCACTACGGTCCTCGCGGTAAGCAGGATGGTGTGCTCTCAGGTGGCGCAGTACAGACAAGCGGTGTTGAGTTTGAAGCAGTAGTTTACATTACTGGTGACGACTTCAATGGTACTACTTCGTTTGACACTGAGCTAACTCTGCCAGCAGGTGCCTTCCCAGTAGAAGCTATCTTTGACGTAGAAGAAGCCTTTACTCTTGGTAATGCTGACAACGTATTCAACATCGGTACTAACGGCTCAGAGTCTACAAATGGCTTCGCTATTGCTAACCCTGATGCCGCTGGTGTAACTAAGGATACGTCTGGTGCAGGTACTTTTGCCGCTGCCTTGGCCGCTTCTACAGCTATCGGTGTATCAGTGACTGGTACTTCCGCTGGTGTGACTGCAGGCTCTGGTAAAGCTAAGGTAGTAATTCGCTACCAAAAAGTATAACCACTAATACTTAAGATAACCGGGGCTGGCTACGGCTGGCCCCTACTTAAACTTTAGCTTGGTGTGTATTAATGGTTAGCCACAAAAATATTGAAGATGTTGATAGACACGAACCTAAGGGAGCCAGTACAGCTAGTGCTGGCCAATTGCTTTCCAGTAAAGGTGATGGTACTACTGAATGGGTAGACCAGAATACAGGTGGGTACACCTTCCTTGAAGAAAAAGATTTAACCAGTCAAGCATCTGTGACCTTTACGGGTATCCCCTCCACTGCTAAGACTATACGGGTTGTTTTCTACAACGCCAACAGAACCCCAATTATACAACTAGGTGACGCTAGCTCTATCAGAACTACTGGGTATCTATGTGATGTAGGTATAGTAGGTGGTATGGGTACGGAGACAGACGGCTTCCATATAGGTGACACTGCCTCAACATCACAGACTTGTAGAGCAACAGTAGAGATACAGCGCTCCGAAGCAAACCTGTTTGTAGTATCAGGTGCAGCAGCTATGGACTCAGGTACCTCATCTCTATTCTGGTATGCTGGTAGCTACGACGCAGATGGTATAGTAGTAGACAGGGTACGTGTTACCTCGGACGCAGCCTTTGCCTCTGGCTCTGTGGCAGTATTTTATCAATAGGAAAACAGATGACTCAGCACTCTAAAATAACAGACCCGAACATTCACGAACCTAAAGGGGCCAGTACGGCTAGTGCAAATCAGGTACTCGTAGCTAACGGTGACGGTACTACAGAGTTTAATTCAGGGGCTATGGCTGGTGCAGGCTTTGACACCACTAGTCCTCTTAAGGCATATGACATCCCTACGTATGATAGTGCTACTGGTCTGTGGGTGCCGTCACGTCACGTAGCATGGAACTACCGGGCTGATAGTACTTACACCTCTTCATCCAAGCTATCCCTGACTAGTGGAAACCGCACAAAGATAATCAATAACGGCGGCACCACCAGTATTGGCGACCCTTCAGGAGTAGCTATTTACAACACTACTACAGGTAAGATAATGCCTGAAAGCGAGAACGATACATATCTAGTACGTTTCCAGTGTAAGGCCAGTACAAATGCGACTTCCCCCTACTTTGACCTTGAGTTTGATATTGGTGGTAGCCTCGGCGTTATTGACTCGCGCTCTATTTCTCTCAATAAAGGTTCTTCTACAACCAACAACGTATCAATTACTACCTTAGTATTTGTAGGTAGCACCTTTATAACTAACGGAGCAGAAACGTATATCACTACTAACTCGTCCATATCCTTTTGGGACTTCACTATCCTAGTGCATAAGTTGTTTGGAGGCACTACATAATGGCGCAGCGTAACTTACTAGATATTGTTAACAGCATCCTTGAGCCTCTTGAGGAGAAGACTGTTGATACTATTGATGAGACTACACGGTCGTACCAAGTAGCCGCCATTGTTAGGGATACATACTTTGAAGGATTGGCTAACCGTAACTGGCCACACAAGAAGGAGCTACAGGGTCTACAGCCTAGAGGTGCGGCTACTCCTACTCATTTGATTATTCCTTCCAGTGTTAAAGAGATCATTGAGATCAGATACGACGTAGCTAAGACTACTGATACCCGTAAGAAGTTCAGGACTATCGAGTATAAAACTCCAATAGATTTCCTTGACTTCACTAACTCACGCAACAGTAGTAAGTCTGATGTGGTTGAGGTTGAAGACCCTACAGGCACCAGTATCCTAATCAAGGATGACAAAGCTCCTGAGTACTGGACTAGCTTTGACCAGAAGAGTGTTGTGTTCGACAGCTTTGATAAGGCTGTAGACTCTACTATCAGAGAAGAGAAACAACAGACCTATGTAGTTACTACTAGTGACTTCCTATTTGAAGACGACTATGTTCCAGACCTGCCAGAAGAAGCACTACCTTGGCTACTAGCTGAGGCTAAGTCTGTAGCCTTTGTTGACATTGCACAAGAGAGTAACGTTAAGGCAGAGCAGAAGTCACGTAGGCAGCAGCAGTGGCTATCACGTAAATCAAGAACAACTGGTAGGGGATACTCTCTGCCTTCATATGGTAGACGGAGTAAGAAATAGTGGCAAGCTTAACAGTCAAGCCTAACTCTCAGGGTATGTTATACTTTGTAGTAAGGGAGAGTGGGGCTGGTGCAGTACCAGCAGAGCTAAGAACAGCATACACTTCAAAGCACAGAGCACAGAACGCTATCAATACTTACGAAGAAGGTCTGGAAAATAAAGCTAAGAGTATTAAAGCTAAGAAAAAAGTACAGACTAAACCACCTAAACAAAAAGAGTAATCATGGCTAGAGCGCCGATAAATAAAGAGATCAACACCTTCGTCAGAGGGTTGATTACTGAGGCAAACCTCTTAGCCTTTCCTGAGAATGCTTCGGTTGTTGATGAGAACCTAGTACTGAACCTTGATGGCTCACGTCAGCGTAGGTTTGGTCTTGGCTTTGAGAACAACGGTAAGGGTATTAAGATACCTTACACCAACTCCACTATCGGTCCTGTTGCCATCAGTGTACACGAATGGTACAACGTAGATGAAGACCCGAACATCGGTCTTGTAGTTGTGCAGATAGGTAAATACCTTTTATTCTTTGACGCCTTCGCTGAAACAGTAAGCGCCAGTCTTAAGAACAGTGAGAACGTACTAGAGTTGGTAGACATCGACGAGGAGTTTGCTGTTGAGACTACTTCCCTTGACGGTTCCCTCATTGTTGTTACCGGGTCCAAGTATATCAATGTGCTGACCTATGATGTAGACTCTGATGTTGTATCGCAGTCTGCCCGTAACATTAAGATACGTGATAGGTTCGGTATTGACGATGGGCTACAGACTGATAACCGCCCAGCCACTTTATCAAACGAGCACAAGTATAACCTGCTTAACCAAGGCTGGACTTCTACACGCATCACTGACTTCTTCTCTAGTCAAGGTGTATACCCTAGTAACGCTGATGTAGTATTCCTTGGTAGGGATGACGAGAATAACTTTGACCCTGCAGAGCTTGTTAAGGTAGATTTCCAAGGTACCCCTGCTCCTAAAGGTAAGTTTATCATTGACCCGTTTGATAGGGGTAGTTCCAGAGATGCAGCCTTTACTACTGGCTATGGTGGCTCGTCTGTAGGCAGTGGTACTAGAACCGTAGGTACATCTAGTGGCGACTTCTCTATCACAGAAGCGCCGGAGTTTCAAATATAATGGCTTTCCTAGCTGACAGAAATGACTCAGGTATAACAGCGGTGGCACAGTTCGCTGGTCGCTTGTTCTACTCTGGTGCCTCGTCTAAGGTTATTAGTGGTGATGATAGGTCACCTAACCTCGGTGCATTTGTATTCTACACACAGGTAGTGGACAGTAAAGATAAGTACGATAAATGTTATCAGGAGGCTGACCCCACCTCTGAAACTGTATCAGACTTAGTAGACACCGATGGCGGGTACTCCTTCATCAGTGGCGCTAGGCGTATCTTTAAGATGGTACCATTAGCTAACAGCCTAGTCATCTTTAGTGACAACGGTGTGTGGCAGTTGCTGGGTAACAACGAGAGTGGCTTTAGTGCTACTGGCTACGGTGTAACTAAGGTGACTGACGTAGCAGCAGACAGTAAGCAGAGCATTGTAGTAGCTGACAACGTTATCTTGTTTTGGGCCAAGGGTGGAATATACCTGCTCAGCCCTAGTGAAGTTAACCTAGTCCTACAAGAGACAAACATTACAGAACAGACTATCCAGTCTGAGTACACCTCTATCTCCAAGCCTGCTAGACAGAATGCTAGAGGTAGCTACGACCCGCTTAGCCGTGAGGTACGGTGGCTGTATAATAGTTCTGAGACCTACAACGGCATTGACAACAGGCATGTGTACAATAAAGAGATGATCTTTAGCACAGTCTTTAATGCTTTCCATATCAACACTCTGAGTACTTCAGTTAACACAGGGATTAACGAAGGCGTATCTGGCTACTTTGTGGCTGACTCTGAAGTCAAGAGTGTCCGCACACTGCAGGTAATGGTGGGTGAGAATGCTGTAACTGTAGACAGCGGCGAGCTAGTAACAGTAGACGATAAAGTAAACGCACGTAGAACATCCTCAGCTACTCGGTACCTAACTCTGTACAACGATGGCACTACAAAGGCTATCTCCTTTGGTGTCTTTAACAATAGCTCCTTTAAGGATTGGGGTACTACTGATGCCAAGGGTACCCTCATCACTGGGTACGAAAGCTTTGGAGATACTCAGCGCAACAAGCGGGCTAACTCTATACAGCTACACTGTAAGCGCACAGAGACTGGCTTCATTGATGATGATGATGGGTACCTACAGTTTGCCAACCCTTCAGGGGTACTGGTGTCATTCCTATGGGACTGGGAGACTAACCCCGATGAAGTCTACGATGACTACCGCATTGAGGAACTACAGAAAGAACAAGGGTACTTGCTACCAGACCAGTATATACCTGAAAGTGTAACTGACACATTCAACTACAGCGCTACTGTTGTGTCTACTAAGATGAACCCTAAAGGTAGCGGTAAAGTTCTATCACTTAAATTTGAAACACAGCCAGAAAAAGATATTCACATATTAGGTTGGGGGATTACAGGTAGTGGCTCAGGAAGACCTTAAGATAGGTATAGAGAAGTTTGACGAAGTACTGCCGGAACTATTACCCTTACTAGAAGAGCAGTACATAGAGAATGAACCCGGCTACGTTGAGCAAGGTATTGAACTAGACCCTGACTTCGATATATACAGGTTGCTTGAACAGAAGCAGAACTTGTTTGTAGTGGTACTTAGGATAGACGGTAAGATAATTGGGTACTTCGTTATGTTGAAACAGCCCCACCTACACCACCGCAGTAAGGCCCTATGCTCTGTAGATATACTGTACGTAGCGCCAGAGCACAGGGGTGGCTCAGCTATCTTTACTCTGATGGAGTTTATGGTAGGGATGTGTGACATGCTTCAGGCTAAGTGGCTACGTATCGGGATGAAAGTAGACCAGAAGTTTGAGAAGCTACTAAAGAATAATAACTTTGAGTTAGACGAAGTAGTCTACTCTCTTGACTTAGGAAAGTAACATGGCAACAGTAGCAGCAGTAGCGACAGTGGTTGCAGCAGGGGCAGCGGTGGTTAATACCGTTAGCAGTGTTAAGGCAGCTAAGCGGCAACGTAGGCTAAGCGCAGTACAGAACCAGCGCCAGCGTACAGCACAGCTACGTGAGTCACGCATCAAAGCAGCACAGATTAACCAAGCAGGTATCAACTCAGGTGCTGGGCTGGACTCGTCTAGTGTAGTGTCTGGTAGCGAAGGTGTAGTGCAGCAGGCCAGAGGTAACGTCAACTTCATTAACACTGTGGCGCAGATACAGAACTCTATCGCTAGTGCTAGGTCTATGCAGTCCTTAGCTCAAGGTATAAACTCTTTCGCAGGTAGTGTTAGTAAGACTGCTCAATCAGGAGTGTTCGGCTAGTGGAACTCGGTGACGTAGACCAGCCTCGGTCAGTAGACAAGGCACTTAAGAAGACTAGAGAAGCAGGCCAAGTAAGTTCAACAGGGTCGTCCTACATGGATAACTACGTTGTCAACTCGGTTGCTGCTCTTCAGTCTATCAACCAAGGTATCAAATTCTCTGATGCCCTAGTATCTGCTCAGGCAGAGTTTGATGCTATTGGTGCTCAAGCATCTGCAGGCAATGCTGTTGATAGGTTTGTTGCTGAGGAGAACTCGGAGATAGTAGACATTGTTTCGTCTACCCCTGACCTACGTGATAGAGACGGTGTAGATGCAGCAGCCTCATTGGTTTCTGCTAATGAAGAACTACGCTCGTCTGAGACAGGCTTGCAAGAAGCTATGGTTATCTCCTACTCAGGTAAGGAAGTAAGTGACAGGTTTGTTAAAGAGGAGAGCTTCAAAGACTACAGCCGTGCATTACTTGGTAAGTTCCTTGAGGATGAGGGTGTACTGGATAAGGTTATTGACTTTGGCGGTCTAATGATACCGGGCAACTACCTATACTCTTTGAATGAGATTAAAGGTATTGAGGGCTTAGGTGTCACTGACATTGACGAGATCACCTTTGCTATACGGTCACTGCCTGTAGAGAAGCGTGCAGCTATACTGCCGGGTATCATTGAGTCAGTACAGGAAGCAACAGGCAACAGCCTAATCACTGCTGAAGTTATCGCTAACATGACTGGACTAGACGACACCCTTGACCTTAGCTTAGGTATTGAGCGAGCTACCCTCGGACTTATGGGTGCCGCTAGTGTTGTTAAAACTGTTAAAGGTCTGAACTCTATTAAAAGACTTAAGAACGTAGCTGGCGAAGTAGCTGCTGGCGAGCACACTGCTGACATCATTGAAGAAGGTGCTACTGCTGTCAAGCAAGAGAACCTTGTTACTGCTGATGTACAGGCTACAGCTAACCCATTTAGGTACGAGGAGTTGTTTGCCGGTGCTACTGATGAGGTTGCTGATGAAGTAGCCCAGTCGCTGGCTAGGCGTAAGGCTGTAGTAGATGAGGAGGTAGCTAGGGTAACTATATCCCAAGATGGGGTTATGCGTGCAGACGAGATGGCAAGTATTCGTAACACCCTTGAGCAGGAGATTAAACAGCGCCCTAACGTTAAAGATGTAGACATATCCTTTGATGGTAACAAGGTAACTGGTAACATCACTCGCCCTGATGGGGCAGTAGAGCCATTTGAGTACACCTTAAGTGCTAACGATATTGGTTCCTTTGACGGTGCTATGACATTTGGTAGGACTAAGGGTTACCTAACCTCGCCCGCTACCTTGTTCTCTAAGATCAAAGAAGACGTAGTAGAGCAGTCAACCCTACTCAAGGACTTCTTAACTAAGAAGAACTTTAAGAACCTTGAGGACGCAGCAAAGGGTGTATACTCTGGCATTACTAAAGAAGGTATTGCTAAGGTAGACGATGTACTCTTGGCTGGTGATAGCTTCCGTGATGGTGCTATCCGTGGCAGAATATACAACCTACGTGAGCTTACTGTTGAGGGTGTCCCTACTTCAGGTGGTACAGTACGTCTGTCACCAGAGGAAGCATCCAGCTATTACGCTGCTAGAGATATGTTCGATAAGTTGTGGGGTATTAAGAACCACGCTACTCGTAGGCAGCTACAGTTTGAAGGCTACAGTAATCTACAGCTAGGCAAGAATGGTCTTGACCCGTCTATCAAAGAGTTAGGTGAGAACGCTGTTGTTAAGCAGGTGTCACAGCCTGACGAAGCGATAGCTCAGGTGTTCGACAACACCACTGGACAGATACGTGTATACGCTGACCTGCAGGATGACATTACAGCAGGCAGGTTAAACCTATACAAGTCACGTAATACTGTCCGCCTTGAGGATAGCACTGGTGTTAAGAACTACGACTACATTGTAGCTAAGGCTGACGATGTGGGTGATCTACCTGACGCAGTGTTACACTACCAGCCCGGTTATGTTACTCGTATCCGTCCTACTTCTAACGTAGTGGTGCGTTCGTTCCGTGCAGGTGAGGTTAACGGTGTAGCCAAGGCTGAAGGTGCTGTACGTACTGAAAGAATGTTTGACAGGTTTGACGAAGCAGAACAGTTTGTAGCTGAGATGGCGGCTAAGGGTGAACCCGGTGTTACGTACCGCCAGTCTATTGTAAACAACCTTGACCCTCGTGCATACGAGAATATGGAGAACGTTAGCTATGGTGGGCTGTACTCTTCTGCACGTTCAAGTAGAGAGATTGGCTTTGGTCTGGACAACGTAACACCAGAGCGCCTCAGTGCTGTTGACTCTATGGAACGTATGATGGGCCACGTTGCTAAGGTAGCTAGCTTCAATGAGTTTAAGCTGCAGGCTATACAGAAGTTCACTAACACCTTTGGCAGTAACCTTGAGAACCCAAATGTGTGGACATCACAAATTAAGCAGGGGGTTAACCCTAAGACTGCCGATCAAATTAATCGCCTTCGTAACTGGCTTAGGGCACAGGTAGGTATGCCTGACCCTGAGCAGAAAGCGTGGGCTAGTACTATGCAGTCATTTGCTGCTGGTATGGAAAAAGGAGTACTTGGCTATAAACCCCTCGACAAAAGTAAAACTCTCCAAAGTATCCATAACAACCTTATTGCCTATAGTAGCGACCCGTTTGCTCTTGGCAGGAGCCTTGCTTTTAATGCTCTATTGGGGAATTGGAACCCTGCTCAGCTTCTAGTGCAGGCCACTGGTGCCTCTATTGCTTTCAGCCTTAACCCTGAGAGGTTCGCTGGTAACTTTGGCCGTACCCTTGGGTTACGCTACGGTTCACAGTTGCTTGAGGCGGGTAATCCTGCTGGTCTTAAAGCTATGGCTAAGAAGCTGTACAAACCTGCGGGCTTTAGGAGTGCGGATGAGTACGAGGAAACAGTAACAGCTATGCACAACACTGGGCTGATGCAGTCACTGCGGTCTAACGCTGACTATGAAGCTTACAAAGCTGGTATGTCTATTAGCCAGTCAACCTTTAAGAAGATATGGGATAGCCGTCTTATGTTCTTTAGAGAAGGGGAAGGCTTTACCCGTCTGTACGGCTGGTCTAATGCTTATGCTGACTGGGCTAAGGCTAACCCCGGCGCTCGTATGACCCAAGGTGCTGCTAATCAGATCACTAAGGACAGTCTCCAGTACACTCTTAACCTGAATAGTTCCAACAAAGCTATATGGCAGGACGGTGCTATCTCTATCCCTACCCAGTTCCTGCAGATCAGCACTAAGTATCTTGAGATGCTAGCGCCTAGCTTGGGTAGTGGTGCTTCTAACCTGTCTAAGACTAAGCGTGGTCAACTAATGCTGACACAGATGGCTCTATTCGGTGCTGCTGGTGTCCCACTACTGGGTGACGATCTTGCTAAAGCTGTATCCGAGGTGTGGGAGGATAGCCCAACGCTGATGACAGAAGAGGAGCAGTCTGCTTTCAACGGGGGCGCAATGGGGTGGCTTAGTAACGAGGTAGTAGGCTTCGGTGGTCTGGACAGTAACAGGTTCAGTATCTCCTCTGGCCTTACTGACTTGCTTACTGGTATCATGGCTGATGATGCTGACATGGCAGAGGTTATTATTGGTGCCTTCGGGCAGGTTCCAGTACGTCTAGCTAAGGCTCTTGAGTACTCGGCGCATACTCTACCTGCAGCAGTGTACAACTTTGACGCCCCTACTATGCTCAACGTAGCTGACAAGTACCTTGACATTACCTCAACTTGGTCTAATGCCTCTAAAGCATATGGCTGGTACTCAATGGGTCAGGCTAGGGACAGTAAAGGTGGACTGCTGTTTAGAGTAAACCCTGAAACAGATTGGCCTGCTATAGTAGCTAAGGGTCTAGGCTTGTCTACCTTGCGTGAAAGTAAGATGTGGCAGACTGGGCAGTACCTTTACGAGAGAAAGCAGTACCTCAAGGATGTGTCAGACCAGTACACAGTGCAGATACTGGAATACTACGGTCGTAGACATGAAGAAGAAGCTAAGAAGTCTTTCCAAGGTATGACTACTCTGTTGTTTGCTGGTCTTACCCCTAGTGAGAAGCAATCTATTGTAGCTTCAGCGTACAAGAAAGCATTCCCTGTTAATTCTAAAGAAGAAAAGCAGGCTAGAGAAGTACTAAAACAAATTAGCCAAGGTGTAGAAAATATACCAGTAGGCTCAATAACTGTAGACGAGGAACAATAATATGGCTGGCCCATTTCAAGACTTTGTAGCAGAGCCACGGCTACCTTTCGATAATCAGAGAGGCGCTAGTGCTGTAGGTTCAGGCTTAGCAGCAGCAGGTGCGGTACTGGAGGCAGCAGCAGGTATTAAAACTGCAGTTGACACTAACAGAGCTACGTCTGAGCTAGAAAGTATACAGCAACAGGCATCAGAGGGTGTGGTTGATTTCAAAACTGCACTAAAGCAGCGTGCTGAGGCTCTAGGTGAGGGAGATAAGGCAGCTTTTAAGCAGGCAGGAGACCGTATTAACACTCTGTTGGCTGGTGAGGCACAGGGCAGGCTCTCTCCTATGGCTGTTCAGGCTCAAATTAAAGGTGTAATACGTCAGAACAGCCGTAACCCACGTGTTGCTGCTCAACTTAACGCTACTTTGTCTGCTTCTGGCCTGCTTGGTGATGCTGGTGCTTCAGTAGAACTAGACCAGTTGTCATCCTTGGAAGAAAGTATCCGTGAAGCAGCTAATGAAAACAACGTAGACTTTGCT
>Ga0316204_10002236_pt1 | contig 45134 bp, 43 predicted proteins | sample 6monrhotite_MG_2_FD_205661 | JGI IMG/M metagenome (GOLD analysis project Ga0316204, IMG submission 205661) | Microbial mat bacterial communities from mineral coupon in-situ incubated in ocean water Damariscotta River, Maine, United States -... | ecosystem: Environmental > Aquatic > Marine >... | reverse complement strand
GGGATGGCTGAACAACAACACCTGGGCTCCGTCGAAAACCGTCCACGTGTTCGCAAGGTCTTGCCTCCTGATGTCGCCTTGCGGCGAGGCATCTGACGTCGCAACACCCTCTCACCTGAGGCGCTGGGACGTCGCCTCAGAGGTACCCATTCGCAGTTGGCGCGCGCCGTGCGGCGCGTGCTGGTGGAAGGTGCGGGCTTAGCGAGAGGGTGGGGAGGCGTTCCTCAACGGGGCCTCTTCGCAGTTGGCGCGTCCTTCGGCTCCTGAATGCGGCTCGGAGTTGTTCCTGGGGTTGATGCGTTTCCCCTGGCCCGGACCAGTCCCCCGACAAGAGCTTGCATCCGATGTGACCAGAAACTAAATATTGGTCACAAAGGTATCCCCATGACCAACAAGCCCGTCCCAACCCGCCTCCGAGACCGCGCCCGCCACACCCGCCGCCTCCTCGGGGCGACCGCCCGCGCCGGCGCCCGCCGCCTCGTCCGAACCTCCAAAGAAGACGACCTCCTCTTCGGCGACGCCCTCTTCAACGAACTCGACGCCATGAAAGGCATGGCCATGAAGATCGGACAGATCCTCTCCTACATGGACGGCACCCTACCCCAGGAGACCCAACGAGCCCTCTCCAAGCTCCAACAAGGCGTCCGCCCCGTACCCTTTGAGACCATCGAAGAAGTTCTGGTCACAGAGCTGGGCGGCCCCATCACCGATCACTTCGATCACTTCGACCGCGACCCCATCGCCGCCGCCAGCATCGGCCAGGTCCACCGAGCCACCCTCCGAGGCCAGGATCTCGCCGTAAAGGTCCAATACCCCAACGTCCGACAGACCTTCGAGGCCGACATGAGCCAGCTCCGACGGCTCGCCCGAGTCGCCTCCATGGCCTCCCAGGTCGACGGGCTGGCCATCGTCGCCGAGCTTCGAGATCGGGTCCTGGAAGAGTGCGACTACCTCGCCGAGGCCCGCTCGACCCGCCGGTTCGCCAAAGCCTTCGCCGACCTCCCGGAGATCCGGGTGCCCGAAGTCATCGACGACCGCTCAACCGCCCGGGTGCTGACGACCGCCTGGTGCGAAGGCCGCGACCTGGAGACCTTCATCGCCGAGAGCACCCCCGAGCAGCGCACCCGCGCCGCCCTCACCCTGACCCGCTTCGCCTGGCGCTCCCTGTGGCGAGACGGAATCATCCACGCCGACCCCCACCCCGGCAACCAGCGCTACGGCGACGAAGACGGCGCACCACACGTCGTCTTCCTGGACTTCGGCTGCGTGCGCGCCTTCGAGCCGGACTACCTGGCGCGCGAGCGGGCCGTGCTCGACGCCGTGCTGGCGGGCGACCGCGTCCGCTTCCGCGAGGCCACGCTGGCGACCGGCATGGTGGCGAAGCCCCGGGGCTTCGACTGGGACATCCAGTGGGCGATGACCCGTCACCTCTGGGAGCCCTACCTGACGCCGACGTTCCGCTTCACCTCCGAGTACATCCAGCGCGTCTCTGAGTTCTCCCGCCCCACCAACCCCAACCTCCAGCGCCTCTCGATCCCCCCGCCCTGGATCTGGCTCCAGCGCCTGACCTGGGGCCTGCACTCGGTGCTCGCCCGCATGGGGGCCAGCGGCCCCTTCGCCGACGTGCTGCGCCAGGCGCTGGCCGGGTAGCGTGGGATAGTCTCTACCGATGCCCCGTGCCTGGACCCCCGAGGAGGAGGCGCGCCACCGCGCCGCGCTGATGGACGTCGCCCGCGAGCGCTTCGCGGCGGCGGGGCTGAAGGGCGTGAGCGTCTCCGCGCTGACCCGCGCGGCGGGCATCGGCAAGGGCAGCTTCTACCTGCTGTTTTCGAGCAAGGAGGCCCTGTTCTTCGCGGTGCACGAGGCCGTGGGGGAGGAGATCGAGGCCGAGCTGGTGGCTGCGCTGGAGGGGCTGACGGGGGCGGCGCTGCTCGAGCGCTACTTCGGCTTCCAGCTCGAGCGCCTGCAGACCCACCCCTTCCTGCGGCAGCTCACCGCCCCCGGAACCCTGGAGACGCTGCGCGCGAAGCTCCCGCCGGCGCTCATCGCGGATCATGAGGCCCGTGACCGGGCGTTCTACACCGGGCTGGTGCGGGCCTGGATCGAGCGCGGTGCCCTGCCGCCTACGCTGGACCCCGAGCTTGTCTTTGAGCTCTCGGCGGCGGCCTTTGCCCTGTCGCTGCATCGGGACATCGTGGGTCACGGCTTCCCGCGCGTCGCGTCGACGTTGGCGCGGGCGCTGGCCCGGGAGCTGGCGTGATTCCAGGGGAGGGATTCGGTTAGGATGGGGCCGTTGGAGGTTCCATGCTGTCCGCCGTCCTGACCGTCACCGCCCTCACGGGGGCTGCCCACGCCTGGGGCCACCACTACCTCGTCACCGATCAAGCGCTGAGCCACCCGGAGTCCCTGACCGAAGGCGAGACCGCCATCGTCGAGTCCATCGAGGCCTACCTCTCAGACGACTCAGCGGGCGTCGCCGCGGTCTTCGCGGCTCACTACGACTGGCTGGAGGCCCGCGGCTCCACCCGCTTCAACCGCGCGGCCTTCGACGCCGGCGAGCCCAGCCGCGCCGGCTTCCTGGCCGCCGCGCGGCTGAACCCCGAGACCCGGATCCCCCTCGTCGTCCGCCGGCTGCCCGAGGGCGAGTCCTACGGCTTCGAGATCGACCCCGGCGCCGCGAGCCCCTTCCTCCACGAGAAGGCCCCGCTCATCACCGACGTCGAGGTCACCGTCGAGGGCAGCGAGATCCCCGCCCGGGTGATCGTCTCCACCTTCGCCGACGAGCCCGACTGGGGCTTTGATCACACCCTCTGGGGCTACACGGACTACGGCTACGGCGAGCAGCCCTACGGCAAGCCCGAGGGCGAGTCCTCGAAGGCCCCCTTCCACATGCAGTTCGCCCACGAGGCGTTCCTGGTGAAGAAGTTCGTGCCCACCGTGCTGGAGGGCATGGCCTCTGATCGGGTCGACCTCTTCACCCGCCTCGCCCGCCACGCCTTCGAGTCCGACCACGACTACTGGGGCTGGCGCTTCTCGGCCTGGGCCGTGCACTACGCCCAGGATCTCGCCCAGCCCTACCACTCCAAGACCATCCCCAGCGCGACCGGCGCCTTCTACTTCCGCTACGTGGTCTCCCCCCGCAAGGACATGCTCACCGACCGGGCGACCCAGCTCGCCGCCAACCGGCACTTCCTCTACGAGGACTTCGTCGCCTACGGTCTGCAGGAGTCCTACCTGAGCGACACGCCGAGCTACGAGACCCTCGCCGGCTACCTCGCCTGGGGCGATCACGCCTTCGACGTCGCCGACGCCGAGGGCCTGGTCGTCGAGCTGATGGAGTACGCCGCGGCGCACTCCGGGACCGTCGACAGCACCCTGGTCAAGGCCTTCGGGCCCAGCCTCACCAAGAACTATGAGTTCGATGTGGAGACCGACCCGGCCTACGACATCGTCAATGAGATGGCGAGCATGGACGCGAAGTCCGCGCAGAAGCTGCTGGACGAGACGGGCAAGGACTTCGAGCGCGCCGGCCGCGCGACCCGCACCATCCTGACCTTCACCTACGGCGTGTCCGCCGACTGACGGGGGTAGCGGCCGAGCAGGGTGCGGAGGATGCTGGTGCCGCCGGGCTGACCGGGCTCGAGTCCCCGGGCGATCCGGGCGACGCTGGAGATGGGGCTCAGAGTGAACTGGATGACCTGAAAGCGCGCGGCGTTGGGGCGCAGGCGGCGGAGCTCGATCCGGAGCATTCGCCAGTGACAGCGGGCGTGATCCGCCGGGTGATTCATGGCCAGCGGGTGCGCGTCCTCGATGGCGGCCATGGCCCCGTCCAGGTCGCCGCTTCGGTGGCGGGCGCGGGCGCGGGCGAGATCGTGAGCGACGTGGGCGCGCTGGCTGGGGGTCAGCAGAGTCATGCATTTAGGGTATCAACATTTTCGGGCCGTGACCGATCCTCGGGCTCTAATGGAGCGTTCATGACCCTGAAGTTCATTCCTGCCGCGATCGCCGTCTTCGCCGTCAGCCTGGGGGCTGGCTCCGCCATCGGCGCGAACCACGCGATCGGGGATCTGCGGATCGCGGATCCGACGCCGCAGCTGATGGGCGCGCTGTCGGTGGCGGTGGTGGAAGTGGACGCACCCGCGTGGGCCGAGGACCGACTGCTGGTCGCCATGGTCGCGGGCTCGGACGTCGACGCGATCGCCGGCGACTACAAGGTCGAGGTGCTCAACAGCCGGGGCGGCTACGCCGCGCTCAGCGTGCCCGAGCACATGAACCGGGACGCCTTCATGGCGCGCATCCGAGATGACCAGCGGGTCATCGACGTCAGCCGTGAGCCCGCCGTGCTCAGCAGCAACCTGGACGGCATGGTCGGCTGGTAGCGAGGCCGAGCAGGGTCAGAGGAGGAGGCCCGCCGCCCAGCCCAGCGCCGGGGCCAGGGTGGCGGCCGCCAGGACGAGGGGCCAGCGCTTTCGCTGGAGCGCTGTCTGGACCGCGTGCCCCAGCCAGAACCAGCCGATCTGGAGCGCACCCACCACAGCACCCGCCGCGATCAGCCCGCCCAGGCTGAGCGGCATGCTGAAGCCCGGGATGATGAGCTGAGGGGCGGTCACTGAGGCGGCGACGCCGCTGACGAGGCCGCCCCAGACCGCGCCAGCGAGCACCGCGCTCAGCATCAGCGCGCGCAGGCGCACCCGGGTTCGCAGGTGATCGAGCAGCCCCGGCAGCGTGGCGCCGGCCATCAGCGCGGTCGCGGCGGCGAGGCCGGCCAGCGCGAGGTGGAAGTCCTGGATGGGGAAGGCCATCCACAGGAAGGGGAGGGTGGCCCCCGCGGCGGTCAGGGCGCCCATCGCCCCGAAAGAGACCGCCCAGTCCACGGAGCGGCCCGTGAGCCGAACGGGCGGGGAGTGCATGCTATGAACGAGCTGGGATCCCGGTGCTGCTGCCATCGCTTCGCTCCCGTGGCGGAGGGTCGCGCTGATCAACATGGCACGCCCGCCTCTCTCTCTGACGTCACGAGATGTGAAGACCTGATGAGGATCGTGTGCAGAGTTTTTATACACAGATTGTGTCTTGTGGCACACACGGGCTGTGTCTCAGCGCCCATGGGGGTGTGAAGAGCCCCCATCAACGGCGCGGCGCGCTTCTTGCTGGTTCGTGGACATGTTCACACTCGAAACACGCATCTCTGACGCCTTGAAGGCACGACCCGAGCTGCGAGAGCTGCTGCCGGCCTTTCACCCCGCCTTCAGCAAGCTCAACCATCCGGTGCTGGGCAAGGTCATGCCCCGGCTCGTCAACGTCGCGGGCGCGGCGCGGGTGGCCGGGGTGGACCCCGAGGCGCTGCTGGCGGTGATGAACCTGCCGGGCGGCGCCAAGGCGCCGGCCGCGACGCCCGCGGAGCGGGTCAGCGAGCCCGCGCCGGCCTGGCTGACCAGCGAGGCGCGCGAGCTCGACGCCCGGCCCATCCTCAGCGGCGGCGCGGACCCCTTCAAGGCGATCATGGGGGCGCTCCGGGAGCTCGGCCCCGGTGAGGTGCTCACGGTGCTGGCGCCCTTCGAGCCGGCGCCGCTGCGCTCGCTGCTCGGCAAGCAGGGGTGGCGGCATCACGTCGCCTGGGACGGCGACATCTGCAGGGCCTCCTTCTGGTTCCCCCCGGACACGAAGCCGGGCCTGAGCGGCGGCGAGGCCCCTGACCTGGACGCGCTGCTGACCGAAGCCGAGGACGGCTGGCGGCTGGATGTGCGGTCGCTGGAGCCGCCGCAGCCGCTGCGGGCGGCGCTGGCGGCGCTCGATCGCGGGGCGCTGCCGCTGACGATGATTCACCGGCGGGAGCCGGCGCTGCTGTATCCGAAGCTCACAGAGCGCGGCCTCGGCTGGAGCGTGGACGAGGTCGGCGGGCGCTACGAGATCCGGATCCACAAGCTCGGGTGACGCTGTGAGTCCTGACCTCTCCTCGCTGGCGCCGCTGCGTCTCGTCGCCCCGCTCATGGGCGCGGCGCTCCTCGCGGAGGCGCTCGCCTGGGGAGTGCTGGCGTGGCCCGGAGCGCTGTCCGCTCAGTGGATGGGGCGGCCGGGCATGCTCATCGGGGCGCACCTGCTGGCCGTGGGCGTGCTGGCGCTGTCCATCATCGGCGCCGGCTGGCAGCTCATCACGGTGGTGAGCAACCGGCCGCTGGGGCGCGTCACCCGCGCGCTCGCCGGCTGGATTGACGCGGCCGCGCTCCTGGGGGCCGCCGGGCTTGTGCTGAGCTTCTGGCGGCCTGGTGTCTACGGAATCCCAGCCGCGGGGCTGGTGATCGGCGCGCTCCTCACCCGCTCGCTGCTGGTGGTGCCCACGATCCTGAAGGCCCCTGGCCGGCGGGCGCTGCGGGGGTGGCTGCTGGCCGCGGAGATCTGCCTGTGGGCCGGGCTCATTCTGGCCGCCGGGCTGTACGGAAACCGAACGGGCCACGCGCTGCTCACCGATCACTTCGGCGGCATCGGTCTGCACGCCTCGCTGCTGCTGGCGGGCTGGGTCGGCGGCTGGATCCTGGGGCTGGGCGGGCTCCTGCTGCCCATGTTCGCGGTGGCCGAGGAGGCCCCCGGGCCGGGCATGGCGGCGGCGGGCGCGCTGTACTTCGGGGGGCTGTGGACTCAGACCCCGACGCTCTGGGCGGCGGGCGCTGCCGCGGTCGCGGCGCTGCTGCTCTACACGCTGCACCGGCGGGTGAAGCCCTCGCTGGGGGCTGGCCTCGCGCTGGCGGCCTGGGGCCTCATCGGGTTGACGGCGACGGCGGGGCTGGCGGCGAGCGGCCGCTACCCGGCGGCGGTGGCGGCGGGCTTCGCGGTCTTCGCGCTGCCGATGCTGCGCGGCGTCGCCACGCGGATCCTGCCCTTCCTGGCCTGGGCGCACCTGTTCGGCGACGCGCCAGCGGGGGCGCCGCCGGTGACGGCGCTGGTGCCGGAGGCCGCGGCGAAGGTGGTGGCCGCGCTGACGGCCGCGGGCGGCGCGGCTGTCGTGGCCGGGCTCGCGCTGGGACAGGAAGGGGCGGCCTCGATCGGCGCGGCGGTGCTGCTGCTGGCGGCGCTCGGACACATCGGGGTGATCGTGGAGGTCGCGCGTCGATCGGCGCTGAAGGCGCTCAGGCGCGGCGCGGTCCCTGGAATGGCGGCGGGCGGGAGTGACCCCCGCGCCGCGAACTGACTGAAGGAGAGAGGACCATGGGCTTGAGAGACTTCTTCCGGCGCTTCGGCAGCCGCGATCACGCAGCGCCGGTGTTCGAGGCGGAGGGCGACGTGGGGCGCATCCTGGATGCGATCCGGGGCGTCGAGGATCCGGAGATGCAGGTCTCCATCGTGGAGATGGGCCTGGTGCGGGAGATCGTCATCGACGAAGGCGGCGCGCTGGTGGTGATGACGCTCACGACCAGCGGCTGTCCGCTGGTGGGGGTCATCCGCGGGCAGGTGGAGGACGCGGTCCGGGGCGCGGGCTTCGAGCCCACGGTGGAGATGACCTTCAGCCCGCCGTGGTCTCCGGAGGACATGTCCTCGGCGGGGCGGGCGGCGCTCGCTCAGCGCTGATCCCGGCGGCGCGAACCCCGGCGGAGTCCCGGAGGGCGCAGGGGCCCGGCGGCCCCCAGAGCGCCGCGTGGCGGACGCGCCCCGGGGCGTGGGAGATGAGCGCGCCCACGATGAGCGCGCCCCACAGGCAGGGGAGCAGCAGCGACGGCATCGCCGCGCCGAGCGTCACCAGCGCGAGCTTCAGCAGGGCCGCCTGACCCTGGAGGTAGCGCAGCCAGTCGAGGCCCTCCCGGTGGAAGTCATCGACGGCGAGCCCGCAGCCTGACATCGCCAGGGCCGCGGGCCACATGCCGGCGTCCGCGCCGTACATCGCCGCGCCCAGCGTACCGACCGCGCAGGCGATGTGCGCCGTGCGGAGGACGATACGGAGGGCCCGGTGGATGGCGTTGCGGCGTCGGCGGGGCATCCCGGCCTCAGAACTTGGCGGTGACGACCTGCTTGAGCTCCCAGGCGGGGTCCAGGTGGGTCTCGACGCCGTTGATCAGGTAGCCCGAGGCCTCGCCGGGGATGAAGTACCCGAACAGCGCCTTGTAGCCGAAGCCCTTGTAGATGTTCAGGTGCAGGTTGGCGTCGATCTCCTGTCCCAGATCCGTGGCGCTGTCGCTGCTCGGCGTGCCGTCCGCCTCAAAGCCGAACACCGGCTGGGTCGCCTTCAGGTAGGTGTAGCTCGCCTCCAGGCGCATCGGCTTCCAGGGCACCACGCCCAGGCGGGCCTGAATCGCGGTGGTGTTCTCGAACTCACGGTAGCCACGAGACACGGGCGAGCCCAGGCCCTGCGGGGAGATGCCGCCCACGTCGGGCATCACCGAGTCCTCCCAGACGTTGGTGAGCGGGAAGAAGCCCATGGTCTGGATCTTGTTGATGTTGCCCGCGCCGCCCGTGGGGTCGTCGTCGCCGGAGCCCATGCCGAAGAGGGCGCCCACGTCGAAGGGCACGGCCGCGTCGAGCTTCTGGGTCACCTTGACGTAGGCGTTGTAGCCCGAGAGGTCGCCGTCGTTGATGTCCAGCGTGCCGCCGCCGTGGGTGTCGTTGTCGATGTCGTCGCTGCCGAAGAGGTAGTCACCCTCCAGCTCGAAGAGCAGGCCGCCGGCCACATCCAGCTTGCCGTCGACCGAGAGACCGAGCGCGGTCACCTGGCTCAGCTCGGGCTGGAAGCGGGCGTTCAGGTAGCCCACGCCGCTCGGCAGATAGGCCGCGCCGTCGCCGCTGTTGTCGAGGTAGTAGAGGCCGAAGAGCTCCAGCGTCGCCGGCTCCATGGCGAACTTCGCCGAGCCGCCGAAGAGGTTCGCGTCGCCGTACTCATCCGAGTCGTTCATCAGGAGACCCGAGGGGGTCTTGGCGGAGCCCGCGCCCTCGGACATCTTGGCCCAGAGCAGATCCAGGGTGAAGCCGTCGGTGGGCTTGGCGATGACCTTCACGCCGTCGAGATCCTGGTCCAGCACCAGCTTGTGGCCGACCTGGAAGTACTGGCGACCGGCCTGCACGCGCATGCTGAAGGGGAGGCCCGGCAGCTCGACGTAGCCGTAGGCCCAGTCGAAGTGGACGTCGTAGTTGGTGTCCTTGTCGCGGAACAGCTTGTAGGGGTTGTAGGTGTTGGCGCTGGAGACCGTGCCGTCCTCGCCGACCGTGGTGATTGGCTCGACGTTGGGGTCGTTGTCCGCGCCCCACCAGCCCTGGGCGGCGTCGAAGCGGGTGACCGCGCCGTACTTCTCGCGGCCGAGCTTGGCCTTGACCCGCAGCATCTGAACGACGTAGTCCGCGTCGTTCAGGAGCACGTCCTCATTGCCCAGCATGAAGTTGTGCTGGTTCAGGGCCCAGATGGCGTACACGCCGCTGATATCGAAGATCTCCTCACCCGCGGGGTCGGTCGCCGCGTCCTCGGCGTGGGCGTCTTGGGTCAGGCCTGCAGAGATGAGGCAGGTGGCCAGCAGCAGATTCGTCCGCTTCAGCATGATTCCTCCATAGGAATTTTCTGTGGTTCTTCTGTGTGGGATCCGGTCAGCCCGGAACAGCCATCCGGCAGATGCGGACGCCGTCGGGCACGCGAATCAAGGTGTCAATCCAGGCCTTTCCGTCCCAGAAGTACCGGACCTGCGCGCCTCGCACGCGTCCGGCAATCAGGGCCTCTCGGGCCTCGGTGAGGGTGGTGGTGCCAGCGTGCGCGCGCCGCGCGGAGCCGGACTTCAGGCGAACCTCCAGGCCGACGGCGCAGTCCGTCAGGTCAGCAAAGAGCTGGTCCAGGGTGGCCGCGTCGAGCAGGCCCTCGTTCAGCTCCGGGAGGGGTCGTTCATCAGCCATGGCGGGGGCGCCTCTTCGGGGTCGGGTGCCGCGGCGCCCGCGTGATTGCTGCCGGGATTGCTGCTTGGACGGTCGGCGGCGTAGAGCATGACTTCGCGGCTCACGCCGTGGACGCGGTGCTCTGGCGGCTGACCGGGCTGCGGGCCGAGCAGGGCTCTGCGCAGCCGGCCGACCAGCAGCTCGCGTCGGGTGACGCCACGGCTCACGGCTGCTCCGGCATCGCGAAGGCGCCGGGGCGCATGTCCTTCTCGGCGGAGACGGCGTGGCACTGGGGGCAGCTCTGCCGGTACGGGTGCGTGGTCCGGATGGGATCCGAGCCCGTGACGCCGTGGCAGCTCTCGCAGCGCTCGCGCATGAAGGTCTGGTGCGGGATGACCGGCGGGGCGATGCTCCAGGCGCGCTCGCCCGACTCGAGGCTCACGCGGCCGACGAAGCTGTTCTCCACGCCCCACGGGCCGCCCGTCAGCCAGGTCTCGGCGGGCATGGGCGAGGCCTCGACCACATGGCACTGCGTGCAGCTGGCCAGGTTCTCGTGGCTCATCGCCGACGCGGCGCGGCCGCGGAGGAGCGCGCCCTCGTCGTGGCAGGCGAGGCACTCGGCGGCCGAGCGCTGGCGCACGGGGTGGGGGATGGTGGGCGGGGCGCCGTCGTAGGCGCGCCTCGCGGCGCGGTCCGCCAGGGCGTCCTGCTTGTTGCCGCTCGGGGTCGCCTCTTCGGAGCGCGCCGGCAGGTTCTTGCTCAACGCCAGGGCGTCGGCGGTCCAGCTGTCCGGCTGGTGGTTGGGGCCTAGCGCCCGCAGCTCGCCGTAGCTGCGAGCGACGGGCACCTCCACGCTCACATCGTCTGTGTGCGATGCGCTCGTGATGGCCCGGAGGGGAGTCTCCAGCCGCTCGGTGGGCGAGACGCCGGCGGCGAAGCCGACGAAGCTCACGCCGATGATAACGGCCAGGGCGATGTTTAGAGGCTCAACGCGCATGTCGTCACGCCAGGATCTTGCGAACGGTGGCTGCACACTTCTTGTAGTCCGGCTCCTTGGAGACCGGGCAGTGCGCGTCCAGCGTCAGCTCGTTGATGGGCAGCCGCTCGTCGAAGAACGGTACGAAGAGGGAGCCGCGCGGGGGCTTGCCGCGCCCGTCGATCCAGACAGGCAGGTTCAGCTCGCCCCGGCGGGTGCTCAGGCGAACGACCTCACCGTTCTGGATGCCGAGGTCGTTGGCGTCCTCGCGGTGCATCTCGACATAGGCCTGGGGCATCGCGGTGGCCAGCTGCGGGATGCGGCCGGTCATGGTGCCGGTGTGCCAGTGCTCGATGACCCGGCCGGTGCAGAGCCAGAAGGGGAAGTCCGCGTCGGGAACCTCCGGCGGCGGCGCGTAGTCGCGCAGCCAGATCTGGGCCCGGCCGTCCTTGGTCTTGGAGTGGTAGAAGTCGAACTCCTCGCCTTCCTTGACGTAGGGGTCGTCGAAGCCGGAGAACCGCCAGCGGGTCTCCCGCCAGGAGCCGTCCTTCTGTTCCACCACGGGCCAGCGCAGGCCGCGGTGCTCCATCAGCACATCGTAGGGCGCGAGATCCTTGTGCTTCATGGTGGTGAAGGGGCGGTACTCTTCGTAGAGCGCCTTGTCGACGTTGACGTCGTAGTACCGGTTCCAGCGCCAGATGGGCACTTCCTGGCCGGCGTCGTTCAGGGTGGTGAACAGGAACTTGCCGTCCTTGTCCTTCATGCCCTCGACCCCGCGCTCGAAGAGCACGCGGGCGGCGGCGATGATCTGCCAGGTGTCGTCCCGGGCCTGACCCGGGGGCTCGACCATCTTCTTCCAGCCCTGGGTGCGGCGCTCGGAGTTGCCGTAGATGCCGTTCTTCTCGATCCAGAGCGCGCTCGGGAGGATGAGGTCCGCGATCCGCGTGGTGGCCGTGGGGTACACGTCCGAGCAGATGAGGAACTTGTCGGGATCCGCCACGCCCGGGCCCACCAGCTTGTGGTAGTTGGGCATGCTCTGGCCGGGGTTGGTCACCTGGACCCAGATGGTGTGGATGTCCCCGCCCTTGTCCTTGGGCGTGCTCCACTTCTCCCACATCTTCACGGTGTGGTAGCCCGGCTTGGGGTTGATGCGGCCAGCGGGGAGGTTCCAGAAGGTCTCGGACTGCTCGCGGTGGGCGTCCACCGCGTTCAGCCGGCCGCCGGGCAGGGTGTGGGCGAGGGTGCCGACCTCGCGGCAGGTGCCGCAGGCCGAGGGCTGGCCCGTGAGGCTCGTGGGGGCGTCGCCGGGGCGACCGAAGTGCCCGGAGAGCAGGTGCACGGCGTGGACCAGGGTGTTGATGGCCGTGCCGGCGGTGTGCTGGTTCATGCCCATGCACCAGAGGCTGGTGATGCGCTTCTCCCGGTCGCCGAAGAGCTTGCCCAGCATGCGGATGTCCGCGGCGGACACGCCGGAGATCTTCGCGACGTACTCCGGGGTGTAGGTCTCCAGGTGGGCCTTGAACTCATCGAAGCTCGCGGCCTCGCCGAACAGCGCGGAGTCACCGCCCTCCTTGCGGAAGGCGCAGTGCTTCTCCACGAAGTCCTTGTCGAAGGTGCCGTCCCGCAGCAGCAGGTGCATGATGCCGTTGGCGATCGCGAGGTCGGTGTGTGGGACGAACTCGAGGTAGTGATCCGCGTGGGCGGTGGTGCGGGTGCGGCGGGTGCCGATGTCGATGAAGGTGACCTTCTCGCCGCGGCTGCGGCGGTCGACGATGCGGCTGAAGAGGATGGGGTGCATCTCAGCGGGGTTGTTGCCCCAGGTGAGGATCACGTCGGCGGCGTCGAGGTCGTCGTAGACGCCGGCGGGCTCGTCCACGCCGTAGGTCGCCAGGAAGCCGGTCACGGCGGAGGCCATGCACAGGCGGGCGTTGGGGTCGACGTGGTTGTTGGAGAGGCCGCCCTTCATGAGCTTCATCGCGGCGAAGCCCTCGGGGATGGTCCACTGGCCGCTGCCGTAGAAGGCGAAGCCCGCGGGATCCAGCTCGACGCGGTCCGCGATGACGGAGAGGGCCTCCTCCCAGGAGATCGGGACGTGCTTCCCGTTCTTCTTGAGCATCGGGGTGGTCAGGCGGTCCTTGCCGTAGAGGGCGAGGCCCACGTGGTAGCCCTTGACGCAGAGCAGCCCGCGGTTCACGTCGGCCTGCTGATCGCCGGCGATGGCGACGACCTTGCCGGCCTTGACGCCGACCTGGACGTGACAGCCGGTGCCGCAGAAGCGGCAGGGGGCCTTGTCCCAGGTCACCCCGTCGCCGGCCCGTCGGGCCAGCTCGGGATCGACGCCGGGGACTGCGGCGTCACTGGTGGCGGAGCGGGTGGCGGCTGCGGTGGCGGCGGCCATAGCGGAGTACTTGAGGAAGGAGCGTCGCTTCACGGTGCACCGTTGGTTTGTTCAGGGGCAGGTTCGTGGAGGTCGGAGAAGTCGGCGTAGGCCAGCTCGGCGTGGAGCACGCCGGGGAGGCGGGTGACCGCCTCCCAGCAGGCCTTGTCTTCGCCTCGGCTGTCGGTCTCGAGGACCACCGGGAGGCGGCTCCCGGCGAGGTCGCCCAGGGTGACGCGGTCGTCGGTGCGCAGCGCGGCGACGGTGCCGTCGCGCTGCGCGGACTCGCGCGAGAGGGTCAATACAGCGCCCAGGACCGGCATCAGGCAGCCTCGGAGGGGGTGGCGTCAGGGGTGGGCACCGCGAGGCGCATGTCGCCGGCGAACACGGCGCGAGCGATCTTCAGGCCCAGGGTGAAGACGATGAGTCCGGCGGCGAAGATGCCCGCGGTGATCTGCCACTCGGTGATCGTGGGGGCGTACTCGACGAGCTCGTGGAGCGTGCTGGGTATGAAGCCGGGGACGATGAGGCCCATGCCCTTCTCGATCCAGATGCCCACCAGGGTCATGGCGCAGGCGGCCATAATCCATCGCATGTGCCGCTCGGGCCGCGCCGCGAGCAGGATGACCGCCGCGCCCACGTTCAGGACGATGGCCGTCCAGATCCAGGGCACCAGGCCGTTGGCGCCGTGCAGGCCGAAGTAGAGGTACTCGGCCGACGCGACGTGGGAGCCGCCGGTGTAGAACTCGGTGAAGACCTCGCAGGCGACCAGGAAGAGGTTCAGCATCACCGTCACCCGCATGATCTTCAGCAGGGTGTGCACGGCGTCCTCGCCGACGTTGATGTCCGCGAACTTCTGGAGCGCCTTCAGGGTCAGGATGATGAAGGCCGGACCGGTGATGAAGGCCGAGGCGATGAAGCGCGGGGCCAGGATGGCGCTGTTCCAGAAGGGCCGCCCGCCGAGGCCGCTGTAGAGGAAGGCGGTGACCGTGTGGATGGACACGGCCCAGACGATGCTCAAGAACACGACCGGCAGGTACCAGCGCTTCTCGGGCTTCTTGCCCAGGAAGCGGGTGTAGATCATGTACCCGCAGATGTGGAGGTTGATGAGCAGGTAGCCGCTGAGCGCGATCACGTCCCAGGTCAGCATGGACATGGGCCAGTTGAAGCGCCCCACAAACGGCATCATGTGCCAGATGCGGTCGGGGCGGCCGAGGTCCACGTTGACGAACAGCAGCGCCATCACGATGGCCGAGACGGCGAGGATCTCACCGATGATGACGACGTCGTGGGTGCCCTTGTCCTTGTAGAGGTAGGCCGGGATGACCATGGTGACCGCGCCGGCCGCCAGCCCCACCATGTAGGTGAAGTTGGCGATGTAGAGGCCCCACGAGACGTGGTCGCTCATACCGGTGACGGCCATGCCCTGCACGACCTGGTGGGTCCAGGCGTTCAGCCCCACGAGGGCGACCGCGGTGAGCGCGGTCATCCAGGCGTAGAAGCGCATGCCGCCGTTGGTCGCCACACCGGCGGCCTTCCAGAGGAAGCGCGGGTAGGTGACGGCGTGCTCAATTGAGTCTGAATTTGGAGCGTTCATCGCCTACTCATCGAAGAAGTAGAAGAAGCGGGGGAGCGTGCCGACGTCCTCTTTGAGGACAAACACGCGCTTGTTGTCGAGCACCCAGCGGATCGAAGAGTCCGGGTCGTTCAGGTCGCCGAAGACCCGGGCGCCGGTGGGGCAGGCTTCGAGGCACGCGGGCATGCGGCCCTTGCGGGTGCGGTGCAGGCAGAAGGTGCACTTCTCCATCACGCCCTGGGGGCGGATGCGGTTGGAGAGGTAGGCCTGCTCGGGGTTGATCTCGTCCGCGGGAAGCTGGGGCTTCTCCCAGTTGAACCGGCGGGCGTGGTACGGGCACGCGGCCTCGCAGTAGCGGCAGCCGATGCACCAGTCGTAGTCGACGACCACGATGCCGTCGGCTTCCTTCCAGGTGGCCTCGACCGGGCAGACCTTCACGCAGGGCGCGTTGTCGCACTGGTGACACTGCACCGGCATGTAGAACTTGTCCGACTGCGGGACCGGGTGGTCGTAGTCCGCGTTGCCACCCTCCAGGTCGAGGCTGGCCTTCTGCATCTCCAGCACGCGGATGTAGCTGTTGTTGGTCGGCCGATCGTGGTTGTTCTCCACGTGGCAGGCCTGGGCGCACTTGCGGCAACCCACGCAGATCGAGAGGTTGAGCGCGTAGGCGAAGGAGACGCCCTCGATGGGCCGCGGGTCGTCGACGTGAACATCCACGCCGTACTCGTCGCGGGTGTCGTCCTCGATCTGACGGAGGATGACCTCCATCTCGGCCCGATTCAGCTCCTTGTAGTGCTTCTGGAGCCACGAATCCATGGAGATCTCGGACTCGGCCCAGCTCACCAGGGGCGCCATGGCCTTGGCGAAGGCCGCGGCTCCGAGCGTGGCACCGGCGACCTTCATCGCGGTGCGGCGGTCGACGTCAGCCATCAGTGTTCCTCTCCGAAGTACCGGTCCCGGGGCGGGTGCACCGGCATCACCTGCCCGTACTCGGGGGCGTGCGCCGAGTGACAGTCGAGGCAGTGGTTGCGATCGCGCGAGCCCTGGGAGAGATCCCAGTAGCCGGACATCCCGCCGTGGGAGCCATTGTCGTAGTCGCGTACCTGGACCCCGTGGCACTGCGCACAGAGCGACATGGTCTGATCCATCTCCAGGGTCGTCCCGTCGGCCAGCCGCAGGAGCGAGCGGTCGTCCGGGGCGTGGCAGCTGTCACAGGACAGGGAGCCGTGCTCCAGCCTCACGCCGGCGTGGAAGCCGTCCTCCTCACCCTCCTGCCGGGGCAGGCTGGCGAGCACCTCGCCGTCGGCGTTGGGGCCGTGGCAGGTGGCGCAGGCGACACCGATGGCGTTTCCGTGGACATCCTCTAGAGGAGTGTCCAGGACACCGAGGGTGTCGGGCTGGTGGATGTTGGTGTGGAACTCGCCAGCCGGGGCGGGCTCCGCCCAAGCTCGCGATGAGTCCGCGAAGTCATCACCGGGTGCCGAGACACCGCAGGCGACGAGCGCCAAAATGGGAAGTAGAGGGTACATACGCCCCGGCGTACAGCAAGGGGCGTGCCATCGACGATTTCACAGGTTCAAAGGGGATCCAGATTTTTTAAAGGACAAAAACATCCATTTATCTGTGTTAAAACGCCAGATCGGCTGTGTTATCGGGCACAGCCGGCCTCCACACGAGCCAGAAGAGCCACACGAGCCAACTCAGCGCCACCCCGGTGCCCGCGGCGGCGGCCAGCGACGGCAGGCGCGGATCCCAGGCGAGATCCTGGAGGAGGATGGCCGCGCACATCATGGAGAGCAGCCCGAGGTAGCTCCAGCGCAGGGCCGGGCCGGGCCGTCGCGGCCAGAGGCTGCCCAGCAATGGCCCCAGCACCAGGAAGTGCACGCCCGCCACGGCGAGCTGCTCTGTGAGCGGCAGCGCCCCGGCGCCCACCAGCGCCAGGGGGACGGCCGTCGCGAGCCAGGAGACCTTCAGGTCCAGCGCCGCCCGGGAGGCGAGGGCCGCCGCCCCCATGAGCGCCCCCACGACCAGCAGCGCGACGCGGTGCGGGCCGACGATGGCCCCCAGCGAGAGGGCGCTCGCGGCGCCGGCGAGCAGCCAGCCGAGGCTGGGGAAGGGGCGGGCGCGGATGACCGCCAGGGCGGTGGGTGTGAGCGCACACAGCAGCAGCATGCCCAGGAAGGAGCGGGCGACCTCCGAGGCCCGCGGTCCGCCGGCTGAAATGGCCACCCAGGGCACCATGGCCGAGCCCAGCAGCACCCCCACCGGGACCGTGGAGAGCCAGCCGGTGGGCTTGGAGCGCCACAGCGCCCACGCCGACACCACCCAGCCGACGAGCACGGCGGTCGAGCCGGCGATGGCCACCGGGCCGTAGCCGTCTAGCCCGAACCCCACGGCGCTGACGGCGACCGCCGCGGCGTAGAGCCCGAGCCCCCTCGGGCCGGGCGCGGGGCCGCCGAGCCGGGACCACGCGGCCCACATCAGCGGGAAGAGCACCCCGTAGTAGCCCAGGTGGGTGTGGAGGTGTCGGATGTCCCCGAAGTCCCCGAGGGGCAGCGGCGCGCCCGCCATCACGAGCCGCAGCCACGCGCCTACGATCACGGTCACAGCGAGGCTTGCGCCAGCGACGACGGTGAGCCTGCGCCTCGACACGGAGCCCGGAGTCATGAATCTCTCCTTTCAACTTGTGTATATAAATAGACATGGCTATCGATTTATAGTCTGACTATATTGTCAGGGCCCAGGGCGTAGCGGGGAACCCACGGATGATCCTGAACCAGACCGCTGAGTACGCCTTCCGAGCTATGGCCTGTCTGGCCATCTGTCACGACAAGGGGCCCCTGCGGGCCAGCGATCTGTCCAAGAGCACCAACATCCCCACCTTCTACCTCTCCAAGGTGATGCGGCGGCTGGTGGTGGCGGGGCTGGTCGGCTCGCAGCGGGGGCGGGGCGGCGGCTTCCACCTGATGCGGACGCCGGAGGAGATCCGCTTCGAGGAGATCCTGGACGCCATCGACTACCGCTCGGATCTGGGCCGCTGCGCCTTCGGCTTCGGGCGCTGCAACGAGCACCTGCCCTGTCCGCTGCACGACTCGTGGACGACCCTCCAGAATGCCTTCAATGACTGGGCATCCATGCACACCCTCGCGGACGCCACGGAGAGCCAGTACCTGGAGATGCTCAACACCGTCCGATCGCTCAACGACACCTGACGCTGTGGTTCGGGCGTGAGCGGCGCGGTCACGACAGCCGGGCGTAGCTCATGGCGAGGGCCTCCAGCAGGTGCTCCGGGTGGGGGAGGATGCTCCAGCCCCCGGGGCCCAGCATCGCCGGCAGGTAGTCCCGTCCGGTCTCCGCCACCGCCAGCGCGTGGGTGCGAACCCGCTTCCCCCGCGCCTCCCGGATGGCCTGTCGGATGTCCGCGACCCCGTAGGCCCCCTCGTAGCGGTCATAGTCCGTGGGCTTGCCGTCCGAGATGAGCAGCAGCAGTCGATCCCGGGCCTCGACGCTGGCGAGCCCCGCGACCGCGTGCCGGATCGCCGGACCGATGCGGGTGTAGCCCTGCGGCTCCAGCACGCCCAGCCTCGCGCGCCCCACCGCCCAGGGCTCGTTCCAGTCGCGGATCTCCCAGACCCGGACCTGGTTGCGGGTGTGGGAGGCGAAGCCGAGGATCTGCAGCCGATCGCCCAGCCGGTTGGCGACCTCTCCCAGCACCAGGGCGGCCTCCCGGGTCACATCCAGCACCCGCCGGTTCTCGATCCAGGAGTCCGCGGACAGCGAGAGATCCAGCAGCACGGTGGTCGCCAGATCCCGGCGGTCCTTCTGCTGGCGGATGTACAGCCGCCGGTCCGGCGGGTGGCCCGCGGCCACGGCGGCCCGGGCGTCGACCAGCGCGTCGATGTCGACGTCCTCGCCGTCGAGCTGCCGGCCCCTCGGCCGCAGCGCGGCGCGGCGCGCGGCGAGCTGCCGGTGCAGCCGCTCGATGAGCCTGCGGTGTCGGCCCAGGGCCTCGGCGGCCCAGCCGGGATCGCCCGGCGGCATCGGGGTGGGGTAGACGCTGCACCAGTCCTCGCGGAACCCTCCGCGCCGGGCGTCCCACTCGTGGTAGAGCACCGCCTTCTCGCCGGGCTCCACGCGGGTCACGTCGGGGATCTGCGCGCCCATGCCGATCTCGGCCCGGTAGATGGACTGCGCCTGCTCGCCGCCGCGGATCAGGTGGGAGAGGTCCACCTCGGAGAGGGCCTCCAGGTGATCCGAGAGCTCGTCGCTGCCGTCCATCTGGCGGAAGCCGCCGCCGAAGGGCTCGGCGGTCTCGACCTTCTCGAAGACGTGGACCGGGACCTCCTTCTCATCGCCCTCGTCCTTGTGGACGATCTCCAGCTCCTCGACCGGCGGCGCCTCGATCTCGGTGCCGTCCGCCGAGGGGGCCGTCGGCTGCTCCTCCCCGGCGCTCGCCTCCGCGGCGTTCAGCTCAGCGGGGATCAGGCGCCCCCACAGCAGCAGCGGCAGGCAGTCCGGGCCCCGGGCGGGTGTGCTCTGGAGGCGCTCCAGGTTCTCGGGGTCGAGCCAGGGCTGCTGCCCGGAGAGGGCGTCTCGCAGCAGGGACTCCTCCAGGGCCGCGCGATCGCGGAGCACGGCGGCGGCGAGCCGCTCGTCCCGGTCCGCGAGGGTCAGCGCGAGGGCCCCGTCCATGGCCGCGCCGAAGGCGCCGAGCGTGCGTCGCAGGCTCTCCTCGGCCCGCCGCGCGGCCTCCAGCCCCGCGAGGAAGCGCGCCGCCGACTCTCGGGGAACGCTGCTGCCGTCGCCGGCGTGGATCATCTCCGCGCCGATGGCCGTCCGAAGCAGGTACAGCCCCGCGTTGGCCTCCGGGTCGCCCGCCAGGGTCATCCATGGCGGCAGCAGCAGCGTGTGGCCGCGCACCCCGCCGACCCCGCGCGCGGGTTGGATCTGCACGGGGCAGCCCGCGAGGATCGAGGCGACGATCTTCAGGCGCTCGGTCAGCGCCGCCAGGCTCGCCGCCCGGCTGGCGTCCACCGTCGGAGCGGGGGCGGGCATCACCGCCCGCCAGAGGCCCCTGAGCGCCTTGAAGACGCCCAGCTCCCAGTCCAGCTCCAGGCTGGGCCCGGCCATCAGAACACCAGGTTGACGACGTCCATGAGCCCCTGAATGAGCTCGACGTCGTCAGTCAGTGGCTCCACGATCCCGGCCCGACAGGCCTCCCGCGCCGGCATGCCCGCGGTGATGAGCTTGGACGCTCCCACCAGCAGCCGCGTCGAGGGCACCTCGGCCAGTCCCAGCGTCTCGAGGGAGCGCAGGCGCCCGGCGAGCGCCACCAGCTTGCGGGCGGGGCCCTCGGGCACGCCGGCCTCACGGACCAGCACCTCGACCTCGATCTCCTTCGGGGGGAAGTCCAGCGAGAGCCCGAGGAAGCGCTGACGGGTCGAAGGCTTCAGCTCCTTCAGGGAGCCCTGGTACCCGGGGTTGAAGCTGACGACCAGCATGAACTCCGGCCCGGCGGTCAGCACCTCATCGGAGCGGTCCACGTAGAGCTGGCGCCGGTGATCGGTCAGCGGGTGCAGCACCACCACCACGTCCGAGCGGGCCTCGGCGATCTCGTCGATGTAGAGGATGGCGCCCTGGCGCACCGCCCGGGTCACCGGCCCGTCCTGCCAGACGGTGTCCCCGCCGCGCACCAGGTACCGCCCCAGCAGATCGACCGCGGAGGTGTCATCGTGGGCGGCGACAGTGACGAGGGGGCGGCCCAGGCGGGCCGCCATGTGCTCCACCAGCCGCGACTTACCGCAGCCGGTGGGGCCCTTGATCATCAGGGGCAGGTGCTGTTGGTGCGCGTGCTCGAACAGCGCGATCTCACCGCCGACGGGGTGGTACCAGGGCAGCTCGGTCGCGATGTCCAAGGCGCCCATTACTTCGCCGCGGCCGCGTCGGCCGTCGGCTCAACGTCGCGCTTGATGACCATGCCGTACTGGGCAAAGTTCCAGATGAAGAGGCCGATCCCGATGGTGAAGAGGGTGGCGGCCAGTATGAGGCCGAAGAAGTGGATGGCGACCGCGTCCTGGACGGCGATGAAGTCCATGCCCGCGCGGCGCTCCAGGTACACCTGGGTGATGCCGGCGACGGCGAAGGCGCCCGTCATGGCGATCATGCCGATGTTGGAGAGCCAGAAGGCCCACTCGGGCATCCAGCCGGAGAACAGCTTCCTGCCGGTCATCTCGGGGAGGGCGTAGGCGATCATGGCGAAGTTCAGCATGGCGTAGGCGCCCCAGAAGGCGAGGTGGCCGTGCATGGCGGTGACGAGCGTGCCGTGGGTCCAGATGTTGACCTGGGGCAGGGTGTGGGCGAAGCCCAGGAAGCCGGCGCCGACGAAGCTCATGATGCCGCAGCCGACGGACCAGTAGAGGGCCACCCGGTTGTCGTGGCGGCGGCCGCCCCGGCGGGCCATGGTGACCACGTAGAGGGCCATGCCCAGGAAGGCGAGGGGCTCGAGGGCGGAGAAGAAGCCGCCGACGGCGAGCCAGTACTCAGGCGCGCCGATCCAGTAGTAGTGGTGGCCCGTGCCCAGGATTCCGGAGAGGAAGGTCAGGCCGACGATGACGTAGAGCCACTTCTCGATGATCTCCCGGTCCACGCCGGAGAGCTTGATGAGCAGGTAGGAGAGGATGGCGCCCATCACCAGCTCCCAGACGCCCTCGACCCAGAGGTGGACGACCCACCAGCGGAAGTAGGAGTCGATCACCTGCGAGTCGAAGGTGATCATGCCCGGCAGGTACAGGAGCGCGGCGGCCACGAGCCCCGCCAGCAGCGTGATGGCGGTGGTGGTGTAGCGGCGGCCCGTGAAGATCGTCATGCCGATGTTCAGCAGGAAGACCAGCACGTTGATGACCACGAGGTAGTCGAGCGGCCGGGGGATCTCGAGGAACTTGCGCCCCTCCCACCAGCCGAAGTGGAAGCCGATGACGGCGGTGACGCCGACGACGACCAGGCTGGCCCACTGGACCCAGGCCAGGGGCAGGCTCCAGAGCTCACGATCCGCCTCTTCGGGGATGATGTAGTAGGCGCTGCCCATGAAGCCGGCGAGCAGCCAGACGACCAGCAGGTTGGTGTGCGTCGCGCGGGCCACGTTGAACGGGATCCAGTCGTGGAGCACGTCGTAGCCCATGTGGGCGAAGCCCATGATGAAGCCGTAGACAATCTGCAGGGTGAGAAGAAGCATGCAGGTCGCGAAGAAGGCCCAGGCGACCTTCCATGACTGATACTTGAGCATGTCGGGCTCCTACTTGAGCGTCATCAGGTACGCGGTGACCGCGTCCAGATCGCTGCTGGAGAGGTTGAGGTCAGGCATGGTGGTGCCGGGCTTGACGGACTGGGGATCCGAGAGCCACTCGCGCAGCTCCGGATCGGTGTAGCGACCAGCGACGCCGTCGAGCGCGGGGCCGACCACGCCGCCCACGCCTCCGACCGCGTGGCACCCGACGCACACCGAGGAGAAGTAGACGGGCGGCGCGGCGGCGTTTCCTGCGGCGGGCGCGCTCGCGGCTGGCGCGGCCTGGGCGGTCCCGATCACCAGGTCCGGCTCCGCGGGGAAGCCGTTGGTGTCGATCTCGCCGATCCACTTCAGGAAGGAGATGACGTCGTCGATCTCCTCGTCGGTGAAGTCGTACTGAATCATCTTCCGCTGGCCCGGGTACATGGCCTGGGGATCCTTCAGGAAGATCTTGAGCCAGGCCTCGCCGCGGCGGGTGTAGGCCAGGGTCAGCTCGGGAGCGTAGTAGGCGCCTTCACCCAGGATGGTGTGGCAGCCCATGCAGTTCTTCTCGTCCCAGATCGTCTTCCCGCGGACAACGGCTTCGGTGAGGTTGTCTTCGTTGGACCGCTCGGGAACCTGCCGAATGGTGTCGACCGTCAGCCAGAGGAAGACGCCCGAGAAGCCCGCGGTCGCGGCGAGAAAGAAGAGCCTCGCCTGAGACTTGGAGAGCATGGTGTCAGCTCCTTTTTAGATTTATAGATGAGGTTATCCATTTATAGCGCAGAGGTAAACCCCACACTCCAACTTTCTCGTTACTCCAGCGCTCTCAGCGCTTGGAGGAGCGGCTCCGGCGACTGCTGCAGGCCGTCCAGCTTCTCGATGATCCGTCCCTGAGAGTCCAGCAGGGTGATGATCGAGGAGTGGTGCAGCTCTCCGCCCTCGATGGCCTGGTAGGAGATCCCCAGCAGCGCGGCGATGTCGCGGACCCGGGGCTCGGGGGGAGACGCCAGCCGCCAGCGGGTCTCGTCGATGACGTGCCGCTCCACCACGCCGCGCAGCTCCTCAGGGGTGTCAGCCTCGGGATCCAGGCTGACCAGCAGCACGCGCAGGCCCGCCCGCTCCTCGGCGGTGAGCTTCTCCTCCAGGGCCGTCACGTCCGCGATGAGCATGGGGCAGGCCATGGGGCAGGAGGCGTAGAACATGGAGATGAGCACGGGCTGCCCGGCGTAGAGCGACAGCGGGACCGTCTGCCCGCGCTGGTCCACCATGTCCACGTCGAGGTGGTAGATGGAGTCGCCCGGGAGCGTGGCCTTGTCGACGGCCGCTGCCTGAGGCAGGGGTTGGGGCACAGGAGCCGTCTCGGCGGCCAGGGTTGCCGTCGAGTAGAGACAGAGGGACGCCAGAATCAGGGTGCGTAGGCGCATCGGAACCCCAGGTTCTCAGTGGTGTATTTGGCCTCCAGCGAGCTCCGAAGGGCGAAGCGCATGAAGGATGCGTAGTCTTCGACGTCCCGGGCGGAGAGCGCCCCGGCGCCGCAGAAGCGCAGGTTCTCTTCCTCACCGGACTCGCGGACGTCGGCGCTGATGAGGAGGCTGTTGTAGTCGACGGTCCACTCCCAGACGAGGGCGTGCATGTCGTACAGGCCCCAGTAGTTGGGAGCGTCCTGTCGCACCGCGCGGAGCTCCGCGTCCGGGCCCTCGCCGTACCAGGCGAGGATGCGGGAGAGGATCGCCTCGTCCTTGCGCCCGCCCGCGGGGGCGGTGTCGGTCGCGTCGGCGGCGTACTCCCACTGGTAGACCGTGGGCAGGTCGCCGCCGGCGGCCCGGCAGTAGGACCGGGCCGCGAACCAGCTCACGCCGGTCACCGGCTGCGCCGGGTTCAGGGTGCCTGGATCCGTGGGGCTGGCCCACTCGCCCAGGTAGCCCTCGTCCGCGAAGATCGCGGCCGGAGCGCCGCGGGCCCAGCTCGGGTTGGCGGTCACGAAGGCCCGGTACTCACCCACGGTGACCGGGGCGGCGTCCATTCGGAACGCCTCGACCTTCACCTCCTCCAGTCCGGATGATGGCGGGTAGAACGGCTGATGGCTGCCCCCCTGAATCAGGGGGGCAGCCAACAGCGTCTGGGTGATCGCAAGCGTCGCGAACATCAGTGAGCGGCGCCCGGAGGTTGGTCCGTGGCGGCGCGCACCTGCTCGACGAGCTCAGACGTGACGATGGTGCCGTCGTTGTCCCAGGAGGCGTAGACATACGAGAGGATGTTGGCGATCTCGTCGTCGTTGAGCTGGCTCATCGGCGGCATCACGGAGTTGTAGTCCTCGCCGTTGACGGTGACGGGGCCGGCGAGGCCGTTCAGGATGACACCCACGGCGCGCTCGGGGTCACCGTTCAGGTAGTCGCTGCCCGCCAGCGGCGGGAAGACGCCCTTGATGCCCGCTCCGTTCGCCTGGTGGCAGGTGGAGCAGGTGCCGCTGAACAGGGCCTCGCCCGCGGCGATCTGCGCCTCGGGGCTGAGCGCGCCCTGAGCGGACTGCTCGGCCGCCTCGGCGACGGCGCCGGAGGAGTCCGCCATGTCCGCGAGGTAGACGCTGTCGACCTCCTTGCCGGAGTAGACGTCCAGGTTCTCGTCGCCCTCGACCTTGAGCATGCCCAGCGCGCCCTTGTTGAACGCCCGGAAGATGGAGTGGTCAACGAGGATGTAGGTGCCGGGGGCCTCCACATAGAACTCCACCATGGCGGCGCCGCCGGCGGGGATCAGCGTGGTCTGCACGTTCTCCTGGAAGCGGGTGCCGCCCTCGTAGAAGACCTTGTCGAAGATCTCACCGATGAGGTGGAAGCTGCTGACGAGGTTGGGGCCGCCGTTGCCGACGTAGAGGCGCACGGTCTCGCCGACCTTGGCGGTGATGGCGTCGTCGCCGGTCAGCGCGCCCTCGGCGCCGTTGAAGACGACGTAGGTGGCGTTCTCCTCGATGGCCTTCTGCATGTCGAAGGGCTGGAGGCCCTTCTCGCGGTACTTGCCGACCGTGTAGAAGTCGCCCTGCATCACGTAGTACTCGCGGTCCACCTCGGGCAGGCCCTCGGGGGGCTCGACCAGGATGAGGCCGTACATGCCGTTGGCGATGTGCATGCCGACGGGCGCGGTGGCGCAGTGGTAGACGTACACGCCCGGGTTCAGCGCCTTGAAGCTGAACTGGGACTCGTGACCCGGCGCGGTGAAGCTGCTCGCGGCGCCGCCTCCAGGCCCGCTGACCGCGTGCAGGTCGATGTTGTGGGGCATCTTGTTGTCGGGGTGGTTCTGGAGGTGGAACTCCACGGTGTCACCCTGACGGATTCGGATGAAGCTTCCGGGGACATCGCCGCCGAAGGTCCAGAAGGTGTAGTCGACGCCGTCGGAGATCGGCATGATCTGCTCGACGACCTCCATCTCGACGATGACCTTGGCGGGCTCGGTGCGGCCGGTCGGCGGGGGCACCTCGGGAGCCTGGGTGAGGTTCGCGTCGATGGGCTCACCGACGGGGGCGCCGAGGTCGCCGGCCTTGGAGCCGCCGGTCTCGGGCAGAGTCACCACCATGGATTCGACGGGGGTGGTCTGGGTGGTCGCACAGCTGATGAGCGCCAGCGTGAGCCCGGTTGAGAGCAGGATGGAACGCATCTTTCAGCCTCCTTTTACTTTAATAGACATCGGCATCCATTAATCCATAATTAAGGCTGCTGGACCTTGTCAAGGCCGACGAGACGAGGCCGCCAGCGGGGATCCGCTGGCGGCCTTGAACGAGCATGAATGGGGATTTTTTTCGCCCCCCGATCCGCTGTCTATTTGGCGGGCAGGGCCTCCGCGTTGACCGGCGTGGGCTTGCGCGTGAAGAGGCCGTGGAAGTCCTCGAGGATCATGTAGAGCGACGGCACCACCAGCAGGATGATGAAGCTGGCGAACAGCACCCCGAAGCCCAGGCTGATGGCCATGGGGATCAGGAACCGGGCCTGCATGTCGGTCTCCAGGATCATCGGAGCGAGCCCGAAGAAGGTCGTCATGCTGGTGAGCATGATGGGCCGCAGCCGGCGCTGGCCCGCGTACATGATGGCGTCCAGGTGGCTCATCCCCTCCCGGGTCGCGGCGTTGGCCGCGTCGATGAGCACCAGCGAGTCGTTCACCACGACACCCGAGAGGGCGATGATGCCGAACATGCTGATGAGGCTGAGCGAGTAGCCCATGACCAGGTGGCCGGCGACGGCGCCGATGAAGCCGAAGGGGATGGCCGCCATGATGATCAGCGGCTGGGTGTAGCTCCTGAACGGAATCGCGAGGAGGGCGAAGATGGCGAACAGGGCGAGGATGTAGTTCTTGCCCAGCGCCGCGAAGCTGTCGGCCTGCTCCTGCTGCTGGCCGGCCATGTCGGCGGTCAGCCCCGGGTACTTGGCGATCAGCATGGGCAGCTCGGTCGCCTGCACCGCGGTCAGCACGTCCCGCGAGGAGGCCACCCCCGGCGCCAGCTCGGCCTTGACGTTCACCTTGCGGCGGCCGTCGTCCCGCTCGATGGCGGTGGGGGCCTGATCGCGCTTGAAGGTGGCGACCTCGTACAGGGGCACGTAGCCGCCGGAGGGGATGCGGATCTGGAGCTGCTCCAGGTCGAACTCGCTGCGGCGCTGCGACACGGGGAGCCGCACCATCACCTTCAGCTCGTTGCGGCCGCGCTGCTCGCGGAGGGCCTCCGAGCCGTAGAAGGCCGCGCGGATCTGGCGGGCGATGTCGTTGTTGGTCAGGCCGAGGGTAGAGGCCCGGTCGTTGAGCTTGAAGTCGAGCTGGGGCTTGCCGGAGGCGTAGCCGTTCTCGATGTTGATGAGATCCGAGTAGCCGCGCAGGAGCTCCGTCAGCTCGGTGCTGGCCGCGGCCAGGGTCTCCGTGTCGCTGTGCAGGAGCTGCAGGTCGACGGCCGCGCCCGCGCCGGGGCCGAAGGAGGAGTTGAAGCTCAGGGCCTCCAGGCCGGCGATGTCCTCCGTGTTGGCGGACCAGAGGCCCACGAACTGCTCGGCGCTGATGTTGCGCTCGCCGCTGCCGACGAGGGCGACCTCGATGCCGAGGAGGTGGCTGCCGGTGGCCGTGCTGTCCCCGCCGGGCCCGCCGCCGGAGGTCTGCTCGCCCACCTTGGTGAAGATGCCGCGGATGATGCCCTCGTCCTCCAGCTCACTGATGGTCTGCGTCAGCGAGGTCTCGAGGATGTCCCGCACCTTCTCGGTGCGCTCGATCGGTGTGCCGTAGGGCATGCGGGCGGACACGGAGACGAGGTCGCCCTCGAGGTTGGGGAAGAAGTTGAAGGGCACCACGCCGCCGGCGACCGCGCCCACGGAGAGCATGAACAGGGCCACCGCGGTCGCCACCGCGGCGTAGCGGTTGCGGATGGCGAACCGCAGCGCGGGGCGGTAGCGGTGCTCGGTGAAGCGGGCCAGGGCGGCGCTGGCCGCGCGGCCGGGGGTCTCGGCGATGGCGAGCCAGCGCTCGAAGCGGGTGGGGTTCTCGCCGTCCTTGTGGGAGTGGGCGAGGTGGGCGGGGAGGATGAAGAAGCTCTCGAAGAGGCTGAACACCAGCACCGCGATGACCACCGCCGGGAAGAGGCGGAAGATCTTGCCCATGACGCCGGGCACGAAGAACATCGGCGAGAAGGCCGCGGCCGTCGTCAGGATGGCGAAGGTGACCGGCACGGCCATCTGCTTGCCGCCGGCGATGGCGGCGTCCATGAAGTCCATGCCGTGCTGCTGCTTCTCGTAGATGTTCTCGCCGACGATGATGGCGTCATCGACGACCATGCCCAGCGTCACGATCAGCGCGAAGAGCGTGATCATGTTGATGGACAGGCCCAGCGAGGGCATCAGCAGGAAGGCGCCCATGAAGGAGATGGGGATGCCCAGCGAGACCCAGAAGGCCAGGCGCAGGTTCAGGAACAGCGCCAGCACGATGAGCACCAGCACGAGGCCCATCATCGCGTTGCGGACCAGCAGATCGATGCGGGCCTGGAGGATCTCCGAGTCGTCGTTCCAGGTGTCGACGGTGATGCTCGCGGGGAGGGTCGCCCGCATGGCCTCGGCGTGGTCCTTGACCGCCTGGGCGACCTGCTGAGGCGTCTCGGCGCCCACCCGGAAGGCGGTGACGCGGACCGCGCGCTGGCCGTTGTAGTAGGAGGCCTGATCGTTGTCTTCGTAGCCGTCGTCGATGGTGGCGATGTCGCCGAGGCGCACGGTGGAGCCGTCGAAGGTGCTGCGGAGCACGATGTTCGAGAACTCCTCGGCGCTGCGCTTGCGATCCGCGACCCGCACCAGCAGCTCGCCGGCCTCGGTGTCCACCGCGCCGCCCGGCAGCTCGAGGCTGGCGGCGGTGATCTGGCGGGCGATGTCGTCCAGCGTCAGCCCGAGGCTCTCAAGCTGCTGCCGGGGCACCTCGATGGAGACCTCCAGCGGGGGCACCCCGAAGACGTCGACCTGGGTGACGGCCGGGTTCTGGATCAGCGCCGCCCGCGTCTCCTCGGCGATCGCGTGCAGGGTGTCCAGGGACTGATCGCCGGCGATGATGAGCGAGATCACCTCCTGGCGACCGCTCACCAGCGACACGCTTGGATCCTCGGCCTCCTCGGGGAAGGAGCGGATGCGATCGACCTCGGACTTCACGTCCGCCAGCACCTTGTCCGGATCCGCCTCCAGCAGGAGCTCGATGCTGACCGCGCCCACGCCCTCGTTGGAGGTGGAGTTCACGCGCTTGACGCCGTCGATGCCGCGCACGGCCTCCTCGATGGCGAGCGAGATGCCCTGCTCGACCTCCTCCGGGCTGGCCCCCGGGTAGGGGACGCTCACGGCGATGAGGTCCAGATCGAACTCGGGGAAGACCTCCTGCTTGGTTCGGGTCAGCGCCAGCAGACCCGCGATGAGGATCATGAACATGGCGAGGTTGGCCGCGACGGAGTTCTGGGCCATCCACGCGATGGGCCCCTTCCGCTCGGTGTCGTGGTTCTTGATAGCCATTGCGCTGTCCCTATATGTTGGTGGCGCGGACGGGGGCGCCTTCGATGGGACGGGACAGGGGGCTCACGACGACCTTGTCGCCGGGGTTCAGCCCGCTGGTGACGATGAGGGTGTCAGCGTTGCCCGACCGGGTGGTGACCTCGACCGAGTCCAGCCGGCCCTCCCCGTCGACGGTCCAGACGCGATCGCCGTCGTGGATGGCCGCGCGGGGGACCACGTAGGAGCTGGCGAGGGTCTTGCCGTGCAGGGTGACGTCCACGAAGGCGCCGGGCAGGAGCGGCAGGCCCCCCCGGGTGATGTCCATCGGGTCGTCGATAGCGACCAGCACCCGCGCGTTCCGGGTCTGTGGGTCCAGCTCACCGGCGAGGGAGATGATCCGCCCCTCGCGCTCCAGTTGCTCACCGGCGGAGAGGCTCAGCACCACAGTGGCGCTGCTGCCCGGCTCCCCCTGCGGCGCGGTGACGCCGGGGATGTCCAGGGCGCGGAGCTGCTCGAAGGGCACGGAGACCTCGACGCGGAAGCTGTCGGTGCCGACCAGCCTGGCGACGTTGGTGGCGCCGCTGACGACCTGACCGATATCCACGCCCTCGGAGATGACCATGGCGTTGAAGGGGGCGCTCAGGGAGGTGCGGTAGAGGTTCAGCTGGGCGCGCTCCAGGCCGGCCTGAGCGGAGGCGAGGCTCTGCACCGACGCCCGCTTCTGGGGGCTGCGGAGGGCCAGCGGGGCCTCGGAGGCGGCGCGGCCGTCGCCGAGCAGGGCCCACTCGCGCTGGGCGGTGGTCTGGCGACCCTCCTCCAGCTGGTACTCGACCTGGGCCTGGGCGACCCGGCTCTCCTCCTGGCGCACGCTCAGGCTGTAGTCCCGGGTGTCGATCTGGGCGATGACCTCGCCCGCCACGAAGCGCCCGCCGGGCACGAGGGAGGGGGAGATGGAGACGATCTGCCCGCTGACCTGAGGGAAGACCGTGATCTCCTGATTCGGCCGCACCACGCCGGTCGCCTGGACGGCCAGTGGGTTGGCGACGGGCTGGACCTCCAGCACATCCATCGGGGTGACGACGGCCTCCGGCACGGTCTTCTCGGCGGAGGAGCCCGAGGCGATGAGCCCGCCGGCGCCGACGACGCCGAGCAGGAGGATGCCGAGAGGGGCTGCGATCTTGACTGCGTTGTTCATGGCTACTCTCCCTCGCCGACCATGGCCCAGCCGCCGCCCAGCGCCGTGTGGAGCTGGATTCGGGCGCTGATCTGGTCGCGGTGGGCTTGAAGGGCGTTGAGTTCAGCGGCCTGGGCCGCGTTGAGGGCGTTCAGGACGTTGACGTAGGTGGTGAGGCCCTCGATGTAGCGGGCCCGGGACTCTTCAAAGGACTGGCGCGCGGCCTCGGCGTTCTCGTCCCAGGCGGCGCGCTGCTCGGCCATCTGGGCATCCTGGAGCAGGGATCCCTCGACCTCCTGGACGGCGCCCAGCGCGGCGGCGCGCAGGGTCTCCAGGGCGGCCGTCTCGCCGTAGCGGGCGTCCTTCAGGGCGCCCGTTGTGCGAGCGCCGGTGAAGAGCGGCACGCTGATGGCGCCGGTGACGCTCCAGGTGTCGAGGGTCTGCCACTCATCGGTGGGGTCCGAGATCCCGTAGTTCCCCTGCTGACCCACCTGCCCCGAGAGGGAGACGGTGGGGGTGTAGCCCAGCGCGGCGGAGACGCGGCGGGACCGGGCGGCCCGGGCGCTGGCGTAGGACGCCTGGAGGTCCGGGCGGTTGGCGAGCAGATCGTCGGGGGTGCCCACGGCGGGCGGATCGCCCAGCTCCGGCAGCGCGCCGTCCGCGGGGAGCGTGGACTGGAGCTCCAGGGGCGTGCGCCCGGTGAGCAGGGCGAGGCGCTGCTCGGCGCTCTCCCGCTGGAGCCGCACCGCCGGGAGCTGCACCTTGGCGCTGCTCAGCTGCTGGCGCTGCTGGAGCACGTCCAGGGCGGTGGCCTCGCCGCCTTCGTAGCGCAGGGTCACCAGCTCCAGCAGCTCCTCACCCAGCCGCAGCTGATCCTCGACGATGTCCACCCGCTCCCGGGCCGCGACCACGTCGTACCAGGCGCCGGCGACCTGGCTGGCGACGGCGAGGCGCTGGGCCTGGGTGTTGCCCTCGCTGGCCAGCGCGTCGTAGCGGCTGGCGCTCGCGCTGAACGCGCTCTTGCCGAACACATCCAGCACCCACTGGCCCTTCAGGAAGACGTTGCTGGAGTAGTAGACCTCCGGGTCGTCCCCCTCGTCCTCGCCCCCCGGGATCTCCGGGATGTTGAAGCCGAAGCCCACCGAGTCCGTGGGCGACATGGTGACCGAGGCGTCGAAGCTCACGGTGGGGGACAGCGCGCTCAGCGCCTGGAGCTGCCGCCCGCGGGACTGCTCGACCCGGGCCCAGGCGGCGCGCAGGTCGGCGTTGTCCACGAAGGCCTGGTTCAGCAGCGCGTCCAGCGCCGCGTCGCCCAGCCCGGGCCACCACGGGGCGTCGGAGACGGGGCCGTGGACGCCGCGGCTGAAGGCGGCGCCGGCCAGCGCCACGTCGGCGACGTCATCCGGGTGCTCCGCGGCGGCCGCGGGGGAGCCCGCCAGCGTCATCATCAACAGCGCAATCACGCGCCCTCCTTGGGGGCCAGTCCGGCCCAGAGCAGGTTCGCCAGCTGACTGGCGTAGTCCTCGGCGCTCAGCTCGAGCGTCTCGTTGAGCATGTGGCGGCGCCAGGCCATCCCCTGCGCCGCGCCCGTGAGCGCGATGGCGGCGACGTCGGGATCGCTGTCGCCGATGCGGCCGTCCGCCCGCGCGCACCTGAGCCAGCCGGCGATCGCCCGGCGGCCCCGGATGGGGGGGGCGTCCTCGCCGTGAGCGGTCATGAGCGTCATGGCGTGCTTCATCAGGCAGGCGCCCTTCAGCAGGGCCATCAGGGGCACCATGTGCTCGAAGAAGTTCACCATCTCACGCACCATCTCCTGGAACTGAGGCTCCAGCGGGCCGGGGGCCGGGCCGCGCTCCAGGCGGACGATCCAGTCGAGCTCCATGTCCGGGGGCGGCATCAGCGCGCGCACGATCAGGTCTTCCTTGGTGCCGAAGCGCTTGAAGATCGTCGCCTGGCTGACGCCCACCGCCTCGGCGATGACCGTCGTGGAGACGGCGGCGCCGTGCTCGAAGACGCAGGCGCGGGCGGCGTCCAGGATGGCCTCGTCGCTGACCAGTCGAGGTCGGGCCACGGGAGCTCCTCTGATAGTAAGTGAGTGAACACTCACTAATAAGAGAGTGAGCGCTCACTTACTAATAAGTTATTGCGCGACGTCGCCGAGAATTTTTGGGGATGTAGGATCTGCTACATCACCGAGGCGGCTCAGTCCGTGTGCTCTTCGGCGGGCAGAGTGAGCTTGAGCCAGCGGATCCCTCTGGGGGACGCCTCGTCGATCTCGCACAGGAGCCCGTCGAGCAGGAAGGTCTCTCCGCGAGCTGGGAGCCGGCCCAGCTCCTCGACGACCCGCTCGCCCAGCCGGCCGCCTTCGGGGAGGGTGGTGCCGAGGGCGTGGTTGATCTCTCGCAGCTCACAGAGCGCGTGGGCCCGGTAGCCGCCCTCGTCGAGGGGCAGGATGCGAACCGGGGTGATGTCGGTCTCGTCATCGATCTCGCCGACCAGCTCCTCCAGCACGTCCTCCAGGGTCACCACCCCGAGCACGGTGCCGACGCCGTTGACCACCACCGCGAGGTGGGCCTTGGTCTCCTGGAAGTAGCGGAGGAGATCATCGCCGGGCATCGCGTCAACCACAAAGTTGACGTCGTCGGCGAGCTCTTCGACCAGGATCGAGCCGCGATCCTCGGCGAGCACCCGCAGGATGGCGCGCACGTTGACCACGCCCACGATCTGGTTCAGCCGCCCATCCCGGAAGACGGGCAGGCGGGTGTGGTTGAAGTTCAGCACCTGATCGCGGGCCTCGCTCACCGTGTGGGCGCCGTCGAGGGCGTCGACCATGCCGAGGGGCGTCAGGATGTCCCCGGCGGTGACGTCGTCGAGCTGGAACACCCGCTGGATGAGCTCCCGTTCGGCCTCGTCGATGACATCGTTCTGAGCGCCCAGGCGGGTGAGGGCCTGGATCTCCGCCTCGGAGGTTGTGAGCGGCGTGTCGCGAACGAAGGGGCGCACCAGCAGCTCGATCAGGATGATGAGCGGGAAGAGGAGCCGGGAGAGCGCGAGCACCAGGGGGGCGACGATGAGCGCCATCTTCAGGGCGTGCTTCTCGCCGATGGTCTTGGGGATGATCTCGGCGAAGATGATGACCAGCAGGGTGAGCACACCCGAGAAGACACCCAGCCACTTGTCCCCGAAGACCTGGGCCGCGATGGCGCCCACGGCGATGGAGCCCACGATGTTGGCGACGTTGTTCCAGATGACGATGGCCATGATCGGCCTCGCCATGTTCTCTTTTACGCGACGCAGAGTCTTAGCCCCGCGTTGCCCCTCCTCTTCGGCGGTCAACACCTGGCTGTAGTTGACTGAGAACAGCGCAACCTCCGACCCACTGGAGAGGGCGGAGAGAACAATCACAGCCAGCACCGCGGCGGTCAGCAGCACCATTGCACTGACCTATGTGGTCGAGGTTTCAGAGGCCACCGCCCAGGTACAGGTATGCGGCCCCGGACTCACTGTCGTAGCCGTCGGCACCAATGAGGAGATCGTCAGCGCCGTCGCCGTTGTAGTCGCCGGCCCAGTCCACCGCGCCGCCGGCGCGATCGTTCGCTCCCTCGCCGAGGAAGCGCGCGCTGGCGTCGACGAGGCTCAGCTCGCCCGCCAGCTCGGGGCCGCCGAGGATCAGATAGGCCGCGCCGGTGGAGGCGTTGTGCTTGTAGGCGCCCACGATGAGGTCGCCGAGTCCGTCGGCGTTGGTGTCGCCGGCGCCAGCGACCGCCGCGCCGGCGTTGTTGGCTGCGTCTTCGCCGCGGAGGGTGGCGTCCGCGTCCGCGAGGCTCACCTCACCGGAGACCCCGCCGCCGACGAGGTAGACCGCGCCGGTGAAGAAGCCGGTCTCGCCAGCGCCGTCGGCGCCCACGGCCAGATCGTCGAGTCCGTCGCCGTCGAGATCCCCGGCCCCGGCGACCGCCACGCCGGCGTAGTTGATGTAGCCCTCACCCAGCAGCGTCGCGTCCGCGTCGGCGAGGCTCATGTCCCCGATGACGGGGCCGCGGACCAGGAAGGCCGCGCCTCCGAAGTCCTCCAGCCGGGGGTCGTTGGGGGAGCCGATGATGATGTCGTTGATGCCGTCGCCGTCGGTGTCCCCGGCGCTGTCCACGCTGGAGCCGGCGCTGCCGTTGATGCGGTCGCCGCTGATGCGCCAGCTCACGTCCGCGAGGCTGGTGGGCTTGGTGGCGAGCCCGGTCACGGCGTAGACCGTGCCGGCGTTGGACTCGCCGCTGTCCTCGCCGTCGGCGCCGACCAGCACATCGTCCACGCCGTCGCCGTCGATGTCGCCCGCGCCCGAGACCGCGATGCCCGCGTAGTGGAACTGATCCTCTCCGAGCAGCACCCGGCCGCCGACGAGGGAGCCGGCGGCGGCGTCCGCGCCCATCAGCAGGTAGGCAGCGCCCGCGTCCTCGCCCGCGCTGGCTTCGTAGGGGGCGCCGATGATGAGGTCCGCGTAGCCGTCGCCGTCCAGGTCTCCCGCGCCGTCGACGTCGGTGCCCGCGCCGTCACCCGCCGCGCCGGTGAGCAACACCTCGGCCAGGCTCAGGCCGCCGCTGGTGCTGCCGTAGGCGAGGTGCGCCTGGTTCGCGCCCGGGGCGCCGATCAGCACATCGTGCAGCCCGTCGCCGTCCACGTCGCCCGCGCCGGCCACGCTCCAGCCGGCCAGCGAGGCCGCGCCGCCAGCGGCGGAGCCGTCGGCGTCCGCCAGGGCGTTGTCACCGCTCAGGCCGCACTCGGCGAAGACCTCGACGGCCGAGCCGTCGCAGTCGTTGAGGATGCCGTCGCCGCAGATCTCTGAAGCGCCGGGGTAGACCGCGCCGTCCGCGTCGTCGCAGTCACCGCCGACGTCGGACTGTCCGTCGCCGGCCTCACAGGCGTCCTCGCTGACGCCGTCGTCGCCGAAGCCGTCGCCGTCCGCGTCGGCGTAGACCGTGAGCGTCGCGCCCTCGTCCGCGACGCCGTCGCAGTTGTTGTCGAGCCCGTCACAGAGCTCGGATGCGCCGGGGTAGATCGACGCGTCGTCGTCGTCGCAGTCGCCGTCGAGGGTCACCCGGTCGTCGGCGGGATCGCAGTCCGGCGCGGGCTCGTCGCCCACGCCGTCGCCGTCGGCGTCGATGAAGTAGTCGATGGCGCAGTCCACGGGATCGCCATCCTTGGACCCGTCACAACCCATCACCAGCAACAACAGCAGCGAACTCATCGGTGTCTCCTCCGCGGAGGGCACCGTAACCGACCGCCTCCTCTGTTACCGCTGTCCTTCGGATGTCAGCGGCGACGAATCAAGAGGAACGGAGGCGCGCCGCGACCCGCCGTGTGTCGACGCCATTCTCGGCGGCGTAGCGGCGCAGGGCGGGGGCGCTGGCGAGGACGATGCGCAGGTAGCCCCGGCGCGCGAGGCGGCTGGCGGGCGCCAGCAGCAGCAGCTCGGCGCTGCCTTCGAGCACGCAATGAAGCATCGCCACCGCGCACTCCCCCATGTCGCCGCCCACCCCGGCGAGGTGGTCGACTGAGCGGGGAGAGAGGAAGAGACAGACGTCTGGATCAGCGGGCGGCCCCTCGCTCAGCGAGGCGATGCCCCCCCGGCGGTGCAGGGACCAGACCCCCTCCAGGTGTGTGAAGCGGATACGGCAGCAGGCGCCGTCCCGCGCTGCGTCAATCATGCGACCCCACCCGGTGTGAGTGTCGAGCATCTTGTTCAGCGTCGCGACATAGGGATCGATACGAACTTCTCCGAAGGCGCAGGATAGCCGACCCCTCGGCGGTCGGCTCGCTTCCCTTGAGCGCGAAGTCGCCTGTCCGGTTGACAATGGCCGGCTCGGGGCGGTCGCCGGGAGCCCTCACGCCGCCGCCGAGGCCGAGTGAGGGCGCTCAGGGGCTGGCCCGCAGAGCGCCGAAGTCGGCGGCCCGCGGCGCGCCCTCAGCCCGCGTAGGCGGCGCGCGGGCGGAGCAGCGCTCCACTTTCCCGCTGCTCGAGGGCGTGCGCCACCCACCCCGCGCAGCGCCCGACAGCGAAGAGCCACGTCGCCGACCCCCGCGGCCAGCCGAGGGCGCGGGTCAGGGCGACGAGCCCGTAGTCCACCGTCGGGGTGCGCCAGCCGGCCTCCGCCATCACCGCCGCGACCGCGATCAGCACATCCAGTGAGCGGTCGTCGCCCAGCGCGGCGGCGTCAGCCATCAGCGGTCCGCCGCGGGGATCGCCGTCGGGGTAGAGCCGATGGACGAAGCCGGGCACCTGCTCGCCGGCCCGGTAGCGGGCGTCGACCCAGTCATGGACCCGGTGACGGAGCTGCTCGGGGGCGCCGGATGTGCCCACGGCGTCCAGGATCCCCTCGATGCCCGCGCAGGCGCGACCGTGCTTGGGGCCCGAGAAGGCGCAGAGGCCCGCGATGACGGCGCTGTAGAGATCCGCGCCGGTGGACGCCGCGACCCGGGCGGCGAAGGTGGAGGCGTTCAGCCCGTGCTCGGCGGACAGGATCAGCGCCCGGTTGACGGCCGCCTCGACCGCTGGCGTCGGCGCGCCACCGAAGCGGCGGCAGGCCGCCCGCGCCACGGACTCACCGGGCTCGGGGGGCACTCCGCAGAGCGACCAGACCAGCGCGCGCCCGCGCTCCAGCGCGCGGACCGGTCCGGTGAGCAGGGGGGCGGGATCGGCCGCGCGCAGCGCCAGGGTCACCGCGATCAGATCGTGAACCTCCGGCAGCTCGTGGACCCCCGGCAGCTCGTGGACCTCCGGCGCGCCCGGCCACACCGGGGACTCAGGGATCGCCCCCGTCCACAGGAGCTCCGCCGTCGCCTCGAAGGACACCCCCGCGTCCAGCAGCGCCTCCAGGGGGCGCCCCCGGTAGTGGATGCCGGCCGCCGAGAGGCTGGCGATGTTGGTGCTGATCACCGGCTCGCCCCACCGCAGGGCGCCCGCCGCGGAGGCCGTGTGGCCAGCCCGGGCGTCCCGGCGCTGCCGCAGCCGCTCCACGTCCGAGCGCAGGTAGAGGTTCCGGCGCCCCTTCCCGGAGGCGACCCGCTGGATCCAGCCCCGGCTCACGTAGGTGTAGAGCGTCGCTCGCTTCACCCCCAGCATCTCGCAGACCTCCACGGCGCTCAGGAAATCTGCAGGTCGATTGTCGAATCGAGATTGTGTGGGGTCCGATGAGTTCATAAAGTTCTCATATATTCAAATAGTTGGAGTACACAGTGGGTGGAGTTCTCTTCAATGAAATCGACTATAATCGATATAAGACTGACTTCGGTCGGCGCGCGGCGGACTACGCCCGATTCCGGCAGGGCTTCCCCCCGGAGCTGTTCCGTCGCCTGGCCGGCCTGGGGGTGGGGCGGCCGGGGCAGCGGGTGGTGGATCTCGGCACCGGGACGGGCACGCTGGCCCGGGGCTTCGCCGGTGAAGGCTGCGAGGTCGTGGGGCTCGATGTGTCCGGGGACATGCTGGCCGCGGCCAGGGCGCTGGCCCCGGAGCTGACCTTCGTGGCCGCCCCCGCCGAGCGGACCGGGCTGGAGACCGGCGCCTGGGACGTGGTGAGCGCGGGCCAGTGCTGGCACTGGTTTGATCGACCCGCGGCGCTGGCTGAGGCGGAGCGGCTGCTGCGGCCTGGCGGCGCGGTGGTGATCGCCCACCTGGACTGGCTCCACCGGGCGGGCGGGCCGCTCGAGCGCACCCTGGAGCTTGTGCGGGCGCGGAACCCCGACTGGCCCCGGCCCGTGGACTACCCCTCGGACGGCGTCTACAGCTGCTGGCTCCCGGAGCTGGAGGCCGCCGGCTTCGGCGCGGTGGAGCTGCTGGCCTTCGACGTGGACCTGCTCTACACCCACGAGGGCTGGCGAGGGCGGATGCGGGCCTCGGCGCTCTCGGGGGCGACCCTCTCCCCGGAGCGAACCGAGGCCTTTGATCGGAGCCTGGCGGCGCTGCTCGCCGCTGAGTTCCCCGAGGAGCCCATGGTGATTCCGCACCGGGTCTGCGCGGTCATCGGCTTCAAGGGCCGCGCCGGTGCTGGCGGGCTCGGCGCCGGGGCGATCCGGGCCGCCGTTCCCTGCTGGGAGGGGGAGGAGTAGGGTTTTAGCCGAAAAGCACGTTGCCTTGGGCAGTGGCGGGGAGTAAACTTTCACGGTCACCTGCAGGTGACGCTCATCCGACCGAAGGGGATTGTTGACCTCATCAGCTCTTGACGAGGCTCTCCGACCCAGCCGGCCGGTGTTCCGCAAAACACCGACATCTGCCGGATTTACCCCACCGGTCACTCGCTCAACCCATCAAGGAGGTACACGCTGAGACGGCGTAGAAGACATCTTCGGGAAGAACCTACCCGAGACGAGCCCCGCATTAACGAGCGCATCCGAGTCCCTCGGATCCTGCTCATTGATGAAGAGGGCACCAAGCATGGCGTCATGATCACTCGTGACGCCCTCGACCTTGCCCGGACCAAGGGCCTCGATCTGATCGAGGTTGCTCCTACCGCTCGCCCCCCCGTCTGCCGAATCGGCGACTGGGGTCGGATGAAGTACGAGAAGTCCAAGCGCGAAGCTGAGGCCCGTAAGCGCCAGAGTCAGGTGCAGATCAAGGAGGTCAAGCTCCGGCCGAAGACCGACGAACATGACATGAACGTCAAGGTCAGGCACGCGCATCGCTTCCTCGAAGAGGGGAACAAGGTGAAGGTCACCGTCCGCTTCCGCGGGCGCGAACATGCCCACCACGACATCGGCGCTGATCAGTGCCGCCTTCTCGCTGACGCGGTCAAGGACGTCGGGCACATCGAGATGCCGCCGAAGATGAACGGCCGCTTGATGAACATGATCCTCGGTCCGAACTGACCGACCCCGCCGGATCTGCGCGAGCGATGATGAGGGGGTAGGGGCCTACGCGGTCCTCTATCTCCTCGGCGCGCTCGGTGGCGCCGCGCTCCACGCGGCTTCCTCCGCTGAGATGCCTGAGGAAGCCGCGACGGTCGCCCTGCGATCCGCGCCGCTCACCCCGCGATCCGCGCTGTCTGCCTACCAGCCCTCGTTCAGGGCGTACAGGTCATCGACCAGCGTCGCCTGCCCCACGAGCCGGCCGGCGAACTCGATCCCCCAGGCGACGTCGCCGTCGGGGGTGACCTCCAGGATGGCGCCGTCCGTTCCGAGGCCCACCAGGGTGTTGCCCGAGTCGAGGCGCTTGGCCTCGCCGGCGTACTCCGCGTAGTAGCCCAGGTCGTTCTCGAAGCTCCAGATCTCCTCCAGAGTCTCGGTCTTGTCGTTGACCGCGAACTCCCGGGCCACCTGCCGCCCGCGCTGGCCGACGATGTGGGTGGAGACCATCAGCGTGCCGTCCGCCGAGTAGTTGGGGAAGTGCTGCAGCTCGAGCATGGCGTTGAAGGGATCCATCGTCCAGGAGCCGTCGAGCTGGCCGAACTGACGGATGACCTCGCCCGAGTCCAGGTCCACCTCGACCACCGTGGAGGTCTGGAACATGGACCAGAGCACCGTGTTGGTGTCCTCGTTCCAGAGGATGGTGTTGGGCTGGCAGTCCCAGCTCCGCACGGTCTTGATCTCGGACATCCAGTCGTAGCAGGACCAGAGCTGCTCCTCGGTGCCGTCGGGCCTGAGCGCCGTCAGGTGGTAGCGGGTGCCGTCCGTGCTGTCGTCGTAGAGCATGGTGCCGTCAGGCAGGTAGTCGTAGGTCAGGTTCCAGTGCGCCGGGTGGATGAGCTCGGTCTGGGCGCCGTCCAGCGTGGTGCGGAGGAGCTCCGGGGTCGTGCCGCCAGCGTAGATGGAGGTCTGATCGATCAGGACGTGACTCCCATCCGGGGCGATCCGGGGGAACATGGCGAGCCGGTCGTCCTCCGGGGAGTGGTACCAGACGACGCGGCCCTCCCGGTCCAGGATGAGGGCGTAGTAGGGGCCGAAGAAGTTGTTGTTGCCGGCCTCCACGCTGGTGTAGAGCCAGCCCTCGGAGCCGGACTCGGCGGGGTTCCAGTCCAGCAGGACCGGCAGCGGCAGGTTCGAGGGCAGCGACTCCGTGCGCGCCTCCTGCGGCTCGCTGGCTGTCTCCGCGCCAGCGACGAGGGTCCGCACCTCCCAGTCGAGGTCCATGTCCGCCGGTATGCCGAACAGCACCTCGTCGTGCTCGCCGGCCTCCAGCGTCCTGGCCGGGCTCTCCTCCCAGTTCTTCCCATCGAAGGAGAAGGCGACCCAGGCCTCCGCGGCCTCATCGAGGGTGAACCGGACCTCGATCAGCGTGTTCACTTCGTCGTGAACGCTCCAGCTCAGCGCCGAGACCGGCGACGTCGGCGGGCCGGTGTCGGCTCCGCTGGTGTCGCCAGTGTCGTCAGCGCTCGCGGTGTCATCGACGGCCTGGGTGTCTTCACCAGTCGTGTCGTCGGTGTCGGGGGCGTCGGTGTCGTCGGTGTCGTCGCTCGTGGCGGGCCCCGTGTCGTCGCCGGTCGCGGTGTCGGGGCTGGTCGCGCCGTCATCCGATGCGGAGTCATCGAGCTTCACCGGCCCGCAGGCGGCCATCAAGAGCAGTGAAGTCGTCAGCGCTGTGTGGTGCATGGAACCCTCTGAGCTCAATCTACCGGTGATTTCCTCAGCTTGTCGGTCAGGCCATCGTGGTCACCGAGCGGATTCTCGGGGTGGCCCTCCCAGTACCAGCCTTTCTCCTCGCACTCCGCGTTTCGGGCCGGGTGCAGCGGGTAGAAGATGCGGTTGTCGGAGCGGTCGGTCTCGCCGCCGACGAGCAGGCGGACGACGTCAGCTGAGTTGTTGAGGATGGTGTGGGCGGTGCCCGTGCCGGCGGGGAAGGCGACCAGATCGCCCTCTCGCAGGTCGTACACCCGGCCGTCGATCCAGGCCTGGGGCGTCCCCTCCAGCACATAGACGAACTCCTCCTCCGTCTCCTCCGCGTGCGGCCAGGAGGTCCGGCGGCCCGGCGCCAGCGTCTCCACGTGCAGACCGATCTTCTTCAGGCCCAGCTTGCGGCCGATGGGAGCGCCCTGGCTCAGGAGCTCGGCGCTGTTCGGGTAGCTGCAGTTGTCCTCGTCCATGTGGTCGCGGTAGTTGCTGATGAAATCCGGTCTCTCCAAGCGTCACCTCCGCCAGAGTCCATATCCGTAGTGCCCCAGCACCACGAGCCAGCAGAGGGCCGCGAGGGTCAGGTAGTTCCCGGTCAGGGTGTCTACGCTCCAGGCCGCGTCGTTCAGCAGGTGGTTGAGGTCGCCGCCGGAGTCGCCTCGGCCGCCGATGGCCGTCCCGAGGGGCAGGGTCTCAGGATCATTGGCGTAGCGCCACCAGGAGAGCGTGTTGGTGGTCAGCGCGAAGACGCCGGGGAGCAGCGCCAGGAAGCGGGTCGACTCCCAGCGCATCAGCGGGGGCATCGCGTAGTAGAAGGACACGGTCAGCAGCGTGCCCAGCAGGAACTCGCCGGCGATGCCGTTGAAGAAGAAGGCCGTGTTGTAGAGGTCTTCTCCGATCAGGAAGGTGAAGAACACCTGGAGCAGGACCAGCCCGACGCCGAGCCAGATGAGCAGCGCGCTTCGGCCCCACAGCCCCGAGACGACCAGCACCCCGGCGCCCGCCGTCAGCAGCAGGAAGATGACCGGGTTGCGGCCGTCGAAGAAGAACCAGGAGCCGAAGAACGCCGCCAGCACGCCGCCCAGGTACTGGAGCCAGAGGGCGTCCTTTCGGAAGCCGGCGTAGGCCATCACCGCGCTCAGCAGCAGGAAGACTGAGCTGGAGATGGGGTCGCCGCTGGTCGAGATGTAGGGCAGGGGCAGCATGAAGCGGGCGCCGAGCCAGCCGGTCATGGAGTGCCCCAGCTCGTGCAGGCCCATGTTGATGAGCGGCACCCAGCGGGCGATCCCCGTCACATCCAGCAGCAGGATCAGCAGCACCGCGATCGGCAGCGCCAGCGCGGTGACGCGGCGGTCAGCGGGCGCCGCATCAACTTCGGCTTCGCCTTCGACCTCGGCTTCGATGGGGGCGCCCCAGTCCGGGTGAGCGGCGAGCTGCACCCAGCGGGACTCCGACGCCCCCCGGACGTGGGTGTGCTGATTGATCTGGCCGCTCTCCAGGAAGGCTTCGAGCTGATCCAGGGAGTACGGCCCGCGCTCCTTGCGCGCGATCTGGATGAAGTACATGCTCCCCCCTGCGGCGAAAGTGGGGCTGTAACATCCACCCGGTCGTGTCCGTAGAGCACCACGGAACCTGATCCCCCACGGAGCTGGAATGACGTTTTACCTGCTGGCGCTGACCGCGCTGCTCGCCTGCTCCGACAAGTCCGAGACCGACGACACCGGCGTCCCCGACGCCGACGACACCGGCGTCCCCGACGACACCGGCGCGGAGGACACCAGCGCGGAGGACACCGGGAGCGCCGACGACACCGGGGGCGCCGATGACACTGGCGCTGACACGGACTCCGGCGTCGACACCGACGAGCCCACTTCGCTCGACACGGAGGACACAGGGGACACGGGGCTCGGCGACACCGACTCCGGGCTGGAGGACACCGGCGGGCCCTTCCCGGACGACCTCGACGGCGACGGCTACGGCGACGTCGCGTACGGCGGGGACGACTGCGATGACACCGACGACTCGGTCTACCCCGGCGCTTCAGAGATCTGCGGTGACGGCGTGGTCAACGACTGCGATGGCGCTGAGGAGGACGCCTTCAAGGCCTGCGGTGAGCTGGCGCTGACCGCCCCCTACGTCGAGTATCAGGGGGTGGCCTTCGACGATCAGGTCGGCCACAGCCTGAGCAGCGCGGGGGACATCAACGGCGACGGGGTCGCTGACCTCATCATCGGCGCGCCCCACGTCAACATCTCCACGGGCGCCGGCGATCCCGGTCGGGCCTACGTGGTCTACGGCGGGGAGACCGGCACCGTCAGCCTGTCCGGCGCCTACGCCGAGCTGGTGGGAGAGCTCGACTACGACTCGGCGGGCTCGGCGGTCACGGGCGTCGGGGACCAGAATGGTGACGGCTATGACGACGTGCTGGTCGGCGCCGAGGCCTACACCGCTGGCAGCGCCTCGGGGGCCGGCATCGCCTACCTCGTCTACGGGGGCGTCAGCGGGACCGTGAACCTCGCCAGCGCCGACGCCCGACTGCTGGGCGGCGACACCAACGGCGCCGCTGGCTGCGCGGCCGATGGTGGGCGCGACGTGGACGGCGACGGCGCGCCAGACTTCGCGGTCGGCGCCTACGCCGGCGAGGCCGGCTACGGGGGGATCTATGTCTACACGACGGCGCCCACCGGGAACTCCAGGCTGCCGGACTCCGCGGACATCGTCATCACCGGCGACACCTACTACGGCTTCGCCGGGGACGCGCTGGCGATGGTCTCGGATGTCGACGGCGACGGCGTCGATGACTTCGTCATCGGGGCCCAGGTCGAGGGCAGCGGCGGTCCGCTCGCGGGGGCGGCCTACGTGGTGTACGGCGGCGCCGCGCTGACCGACATGTCGCTGGCGGACGCGGACCTGACCCTCACCGGCGAGGACGCCTACAACTACGCCGGCATCTCGGTGAGCGGCGCCGGTGACTTTGACGGCGACGGCCTGAACGACCTCATCGTCGGCGCGAGCGGGGACAACAGTCTCGCTGTGGCGGCGGGGGCCGCCTACGTGGTCTCGGGCGGCACCACCGGCGCGGTCGAGCTGAGCGACGCGTCCCTCAAGCTGACCGGTGAGGAGGACTTCGCCTACGCGAGGATGGCGGTGAGCGAGGCGGGCGACGCCGACGGCGACGGCGCCGCTGACGTCGTGGTCGGCGCGCCCGGACAGGACACCAGCGCGGCGGACACCGGCGCGATCTACCTCGTGTACGGGCCGCTGAGCGGGACCGTCTCCCTGGCTGACACCGACCGCGTCGACGGCGTGGACAACCTCGACACCCTGGGCACCACCGTGGACAGCGCCGGCGACGTCAACGGCGACGGCATGGATGATCTCCTGATGGGCGCCAGGGGCCGCTCCGTGGCCTCGGTCAACGCCGGCTCGGTCTTCATCGGGCTGACCTCCGGGTACTGAGGTCGGGCCGCTGTCACCGGCGTCGGGCGCAGAACAGCGCCATCATCCCGTGTGGGGTCCAGTCCTCCAGCGTCATGCCGCCGGTCGCGAGCGCCGCCTCCACCTCGCCGCGGGGCACGAAGCGCAGCCTGGCCACCCGGTCGAAGGTCTGCTGGAAGAGCAGACGGGCGCCGCCGTCGGCGCCCGCGGCGGTCAGCACCGTGAGGGTGCCGCCCGGGGCCAGCACCCGCCCCAGCTCCACCAGCGCCGCGGCGGGATCCGGGAAGAGGTGGAGGGCGCCGAAGCAGCTGGCCGCGCCGAAGGCGCCGCTCGGGAAGGGGAGCGCCATGGCGCTCGCCGTCACGTAGCGCGGCGGCAGGCCGCGCCCATCCGCGCGGCTCCTGGGCGGCTCCTGGGCGGCCCGGGCCAGCATGGGGGCTGAGATGTCCGCTCCCACCGCCTGCCGGTCCGGGAAGCGCGCGGCGAAGCGGCGGGTGTAGCGGCCGGTCCCGCAGGCGAGATCGAGGATGTCGCCGGGGACGGGGTCCATCCAGCGCTCCAGGTAGCGATCCTCCTCCGCGTAGGAGGGACCGCCGCCGAGCCAGGTCAGCGCGGGCCGGAACTGACGCTCGTAGATGCTGGCGACGAGCGACGACTCCATGAAGCGCTGGGAGATGCCCGGGCGGCTCACAGCCTCGCTTCGGCGTGCGTGGCGACGGCGTCCAGCGGGCCCACGGTGAGCGCGGCCTCGCCGCTGGCGTCGATGGTGATCTCGCCGCCGGTGCAGGCGCCATCGACCCGCGCGCCGGTGATGACGTCGCAGTAGCGCCCCTCGGGCAGTCCTGTCTGAAAGGTGCGGGTCAAGGTGGGCTTCTCCTCGCGGTTGATGACCACGAAGGCTCTATCACCGCGAGAGAAG
>Ga0316204_10002235_pt1 | contig 45149 bp, 34 predicted proteins | sample 6monrhotite_MG_2_FD_205661 | JGI IMG/M metagenome (GOLD analysis project Ga0316204, IMG submission 205661) | Microbial mat bacterial communities from mineral coupon in-situ incubated in ocean water Damariscotta River, Maine, United States -... | ecosystem: Environmental > Aquatic > Marine >... | reverse complement strand
GTTTACCCTAAAGGGCACCGAGGAAAACCAAACTCAAAATGCTCATTTACTGCAGTAAACTGCGCTTTTTCGTTTGATTTTGCCTTACCATCATCACTCTAAATAAATTTTCGGAGGCACCCTAAAATTCAAGCTGATGTGGATTCGCCGGAAGCTGGGGGCCTATTCTAAAAATGCAATGACCATTACTGGTGTTTGACGCCATTTGGCTTAATCATATTTTCAGGGCTCAGTACTTCTTCTAACTGCGCTCTATCCATATATCCGTATTCCAAAACCAGATCAAAAACAGATTTTTTTTTGGCTAATGCTTCTTTAGCAATAAAAGAGCTTTTTTCATATCCTAAATATGGGTTTAGCGCTGTCACCAACCCTATAGAATTAAACACCATATCTCGACAAACTTGCTCATTCGCTGAAATATTCTGAACACAATGCGTTCTCAAGGTTGTCACAGCGCGAGTCATCATACTAATTGTTGAAAACAGGTTATAAGCGATCAACGGTTCAAAAACATTCAACTGCAATTGGCCACTTTCTGAAGCCATGGCGACAGCATTGTCTAATGCAATAACTTGAAACGCGACTTGATTGACAACTTCAGGAATTACAGGATTAACTTTACCGGGCATAATACTGGAACCAGCTTGCATTGATGGTAAATTAATTTCATTTAAACCGCAGCAAGGACCGCTGGATAACAATCGTAAATCGTTACATATTTTGGACAGGCGAACAGCAAACATTTTAAATACACCAGATAACTCTACAAAACTGCTGGTGTCTTGAGTTGCTTCTACGAGATCTTGCGCTAAATTCAAATTCAACCCGGTTAGCGTATTTAAGACTTCAATAACACGCGGGGCATATCGTGCATCGGTATTTATACCCGTACCAATAGCGGTCCCCCCCATGTTTAGCTCGCGTAGGTTCTCCAGTGCTAACAATACGCGCTCTTTACTTTCTCGTTGAGTTTTTTCCCAGGCTTTAAATTCTTGCCCCAGGGTCATAGGCACCGCATCTTGCAATTGCGTGCGTCCCATTTTTATCACCGCAGAAAACTCATCACCCTTCTTGCCAAATTCATCAGCTAATTGATCGACAGCCTGCATAAAGTCGCCAATCATTGTTAGCAATGCAATTTTTATTGCTGATGGATAGACATCGTTAGTCGATTGACTCATGTTTACGTGAGTATTGGGATGGATAACATCATAATCTGCTCTTGAACGCCCCAATATTTCAAGCGCACGATTTGCAATCACTTCGTTAACGTTCATGTTAGTACTTGTGCCAGCACCACCTTGAATCATATCGACAACAAAATGGCCATGCCACAACCCGTGTTGAACCTCATTGCATGCAGTGCTAATAGCCATGGCACTCTCTCTATTGAGATTGCCAAGCTCGCAATTGACCATTGCACAGGCCTCTTTTATGGTTGCTAGTGCTTTTACAAAATCAGGAAAATGATCTAAGCGTATACCGGTGATATTAAAATTTTCAACAGCTCTTAAAGTGTGCACGCCCCACAACGCTTGCTTGGGCACATCTTTTTCACCCAATAGGTCATGCTCTTTTCGTGTTTGTCCAGACCGATAAAGTTCACCATATCCTCTATCGCCCCGACTGGCATGAGCCATTCGTTGTGCCATCAGCTTACTGGATGCAACAACTAATTCCGTATAGAGAGCAAGATTATTAGATTTAATGTCAGAAATTTGCGTTTCAGATATCCGCCCAATAACACAATCAGTGATCGTTTTTCCGCTCAGTGAATAACGATCTTTTTCTACAAGCAACGGCTCCCCTAAAACGGTACCCGGCCCTAATGTAGCAAATATTGTTTCGATACCTAAAGAAACATCGCGTAGTTCCAATTCACCTTCTAGAATAAGGTAGAGATAATCCCGATCATCACCTTGACGAAATAGATATATATCTGGCTTGAACTCTAAATGATCAATATAAGGAATCAGCGCCTCGCGGTGTACTTCATTTAGTTCCTTGAAGACATCGAAACGGCTGAGAATTTCTGCACTGACTTTTTCCATAAACCCACCTAAGCTGTATATTAATCAAACAGAACACACGAACAACAACGAAGCAACCATTTTAATTGAGATCTAGAGAAAATTGAATAAATAGAAGGGAGGCAACAAACTAGGCCTAGCGTGAAAATTCAGTAGGCTTCTCTATCTCATAAATCGCATCAGTAATAGCATCCATCTTACTCTCCAAGATAGCTTGCGCATCTTGGAGACCTCGATTGTAGTAATAGGCACCGACTTCTTCAGAGAAAAAGTCTAGTAGAAATTCAGCATCGAACTGCCCGATCTTTTGATCCAGCTCATCATTAAAGTAGAGCTGAATCTTTTTCACTAGAAGCTCTTTTTCTTCTTTCGAAAATTCGATGTTAGACATAGGGGTGCCTCCGAAAATTTATTTAGAGTGATGATGGCAAGGCAAAATCAAACGAAAAAGCGCAGTTTACTGCAGTAAATGAGCATTTTGAGTTTGGTTTTAACACAGTCAGCGCGCTATAAATCAATTTTCGGAGGTGCCCATAGCTTTTCTTACGTGTTGTTATTCTATACCCTGACTACGAAGATACTCTTCGTAAGTCCCTTTATAATCTGCAATACCATCAGATTTCAGTTCGATCACACGAGTTGCCAATGATGATACAAATTCACGATCATGGCTCACAAAGATCAACGTTCCCGGATACATCTCTAACGCCATGTTCAATGACTCGATAGATTCCATATCCAAATGGTTAGTGGGTTCGTCCATTACTAAGATATTTGGCTTTTGCAGCATGAGCTTACCGAACAACATTCTACCCTGCTCACCACCGGATAATACGGTGACTGATTTTTCCAGATCATCACGGGAGAATAACAAGCGTCCTAATGTGCCACGGATCACTTGATCATCATCACCTTCTTTGCCCCAATGATTCATCCAATCAAATAGCTTGGTGTCTTTTTCAAAATCTTCTGCATGGTCTTGTGCGTAATAACCAACCGTCGAGTTTTCTGACCACTTAACCACACCCGCATCCGGCTCAATATCTCCAACTAAGGTTTTTAATAACGTTGATTTACCAATACCATTAGGACCGATAATCGCTATTCTTTCACCCACATCTAACAAAAGATTTAAGTCTTTAAATAGAGGGCCATCACCATAACCCTTGGTGACTTTTTCAACTTCCAATGCCACACGGTGCAATTTTTTCTCTTGCTCAAAACGAATAAAGGGGTTAACACGAGAAGAGGGCTTTATTTCCGACAATTGAATTTTATCAATCTGTTTAGCACGAGATGTTGCTTGCTTGGCTTTTGAAGCGTTTGCAGAGAAACGCGCAACAAATTGTTGTAGTTCGGAAATCTGCGCTTTTTTCTTCGCGTTATCTGACAACTGCCTTTCCCGCGCTTGTGTTGATGCCAGCATGTATTCGTCATAATTACCGGGATAAACACGAATTTCTCCATAATCAAGATCGGCCATATGCGTGCACACACTGTTTAGGAAGTGACGATCATGCGAAATAATTATCATGGTTGAGTTGCGCTGATTTAACACACCTTCCAACCATCGAATGGTATTAATATCAAGGTTATTGGTTGGCTCGTCGAGCAATAAAATATCTGGATCAGCAAACAGTGCTTGCGCAAGCAATACCCGCAATTTCCAACCAGGAGCAACGGCGCTCATGGGGCCAAAATGTTGTTCCGTAGGAATCTCCAAACCTAACAATAACTCACCAGCGCGAGACTCTGCGGTATAACCGTCCATCTCAGCAAAAACGCCTTCCAGTTCCGCTACCTTAATTCCATCTTCTTCCGTCATTTCAGGTAGCGAATAAATGCGATCACGTTCTTGTTTGACTTCCCATAATTCAGCATGGCCCATGATTACTGTATCAATTACAGAATACTCTTCAAACGCAAATTGATCTTGACGCAATTTACCCAAACGTTCATCAAACTCTTTACTCACGTTCCCCGATGTTGGTGTTAAATCACCACCAAGTATCTTCATAAATGTGGATTTTCCACATCCGTTAGCGCCAATTAGTCCATAACGATTCCCCTCACCGAATTTGATCGAAACGTTTTCAAAAAGGGGTTTAGCACCAAATTGCATGGTGATGTTTGCTGTTGTGAGCATGATTAATCCTGAATGTGTTTAGCTGAGTTACAAAATAAGTTACAAAATGGCCGGTATTGTACAGCATTCACATACAATCTGTTTGTACATTTCTCAAGCAAAAAAGCACTTTCAAGCACACTGACTATCTCTTTGACTTTATTAGCATATGTGATTTTCTCTGTTTTTCAATCCGTACATTTCTAAAGCAAGCCTCCTTCCTTGTCGAGTTAAGGTCAAGGCTTCGCTTAAGCACCTCCTTATTACATCAGTCAGGCTGTCGTACTATTAACCTCAAATAAAAAAGGAAATACGTGTACTGCATTCGTAATACAACCCTCTTAGGTATCGTATTGCTTTCGCTTTGGCAGGGATTGCACGCAGCAACGTTGCCGGAAAGTGCCATTCCAAAAACAATAAAGCAAGCCATGGCTGACGTAAAATCCGGCCAAGCAAATAAAGCCTATAAAACACTCATTAAATACGAAGAGCAATTGGCAGGGGTACCACAATACGATTATTTATTAGGCTTATCTGCACTTGAAAGTGGCGATGCGGGATATGCAGTTTTTGCTTTACAACGTTCAATTTCTATCGACAAATCTAATGCCGGTGCTGTGCTAGATCTTGGGCGAGCGTATTACAAGTTAGGTGAATATGACGAATCTGAAAAATCACTCAGGAAAGTCTTGGCCTATAACCCGCCAACCAATGTAAAAAACGTTGTTGCTAACTACCTTTCTAGCATTCATCAAATTCGCAACAAATCAAAACCAACACGATTTCAAAATAATGTGGTGGTTAATTTTGGCAGCGGATATGACTCAAACGCGAATAGCGCTCCATCTATTGATAACTACTTACAAACACCACTACATGAACAAAGCCAGGCTAGTCCATCGGCATATGCCAGCACCGATCTCGCTTACTCAGGAAGTTATGCAATCAACAAATCACTGAGCTCGAATATTTCCAGTAAATACTCAGCTAAACAGTTTGAGAAAGCCAGCTTTGTTAATTCAGAAATGTATAACCTTTCTACAGGTTTTCAAAAGATCATTAAAACAGATATGTTGAGCGCCAACATCAGCTACATGCAATCAGTATTGGACGGAAAAAAGTCGGGAAGCAATACCGGGTTGGCCATTCAATGGCAACAATTGTTAAAACCTAGACTAAAACTTTCCATGTTTACTCAACTAGCCAGGCTACGCAATCCTCCAGAAAGCGCCAGTCGAGATACCAATCAAACAAATTTTGGCTGGGGATTTATCCATGACTCCAAAAAGCCAGGTGTGTGGCAAGGCACTCTTACTTTTCTCTCGGGCAAAGCCATTCCCCGTCGATCTGATATGCCATACGGAAATGCAAACTACGGTGTTATGACGAGCTTTGTTCACATTCAAAGTGATAAATATAAAACCACCAATATGTTCTCAGCCGTTTTCATTAATTCAAGTTACGAAGGTGAATTTCCAACTGAAACAGGCATGAGATCGCGACGCGATAGTCTCTCCACTTACTCTGCCGCATCCATCGTAACGATTGAAAAGTTTTGGCAAATCACAGTAAGCCTCGCTTCAACTAAAAACAATTCAAGCATCGGCTTGTTTGATTTTGAACGTGTAGCCAGTAACGTTACGATCAGGAGAGTATTTTGAAAACAATTCTCCTCAGCACATTATGTGTCATAGTATTTTTTGGCGGGTTTATCAGCTCGGCAAATGCAAAGACTGACGAAGCTGGAAAAATCGTCTTTGTATTGGGAAAAGTTATAGTAACAAATAGCAAAGGAGAGAAAAAAAGACTTCGACGTGGAACAAAAGTTAGTGTGGGAGATGTGATAGAAACAGGGAAAAAAGGCCAAGCGCAAATTCGATTTTTGGATGATGCTTTTGTCTCCATACGTCCATCCAGTAAATTCACCGTAGAAAATTACAGCTATCAGGGAAATACCCAAGAAGACAAAACAACTTTATCACTTTCCATGGGCGGATTTAGAGCGATTACCGGAAAAATCGGCAAGAAGAACAAAGAAAATTATAAAGTCAAAACCTTAGTCGCCACCATGGGAATTCGAGGTACTGATTACTCCATCATGCTATGCAACAACAACTGTGGAAAAGGCCCTGGTGCAGGAAAAGGACTTTATGTAGGCGTGGCGAAAGGTGGAGTTACGTTGAAAAACAAAGTCGGCACCATGGATTTGGATAGAAACCAATACGGCCATATTGCTGGGGCAGACAAAAAACCAAAAGTTCTCCCCAAACCACCAGCCTTTCTGATGTTTGATAAAACAGAAGCCAGCGAAGAAGACAAAAAAGAGTTACGCAAATCGGAAAATAAAAAAGACAATAAAGAGAAGGAAAAAGACAAGGAAAAGAACAAAGAAAAACGTAAATCAGACAAAAAAGGCTCTTCAAATAGCACTAATGAAGAGAAAGAGGATAAGTCAGACAGTAGTGCAGAGGAAACTTCGGAGGAAAACTCAGAAGAAAACTCAGAAGAAAACTCAGAAGATACGTCAGAGAAAAGCTCTGAAGAAAACTTAGAGAATAACTCAGAGGAAAACTCGGAGGATAACTCTGAAGAAAATTCGGAGAATAGTTCAGAAGAAAAATCTGATGATGACTCTGAAGATAATAACAACGAATCGAGCGAAAATGACTCCGAAAGCAGTTCGGAAGAAAGTAGTGAAAATACTGCGGATGAGAATTCCGAAGATTCTGCCAATAATGAATCAAGTGAAGAAAATGGTGATGCATCAAGCGACACTACTGAAGAAAGCTCAAGCGAGTCTTCCAATACTGGCTCAGAAGAAACAAACAGTGAAGTATCCGAAAGTAGTACTGAAGAGACATCAGAACAATCCACAAACGAATCGACAGATAGCTCAACAGACAATTCTAACGATGAATCTACAACTGAAACGGCACAAATCCAAACCGATGAAAGCAGTGAAGCAACGGCTGATGGGACAAACAAGTCGGAGACAACAGATAGTGGTACAGAAAACAATACAGTTGCAGATAGCAGCGCCAGTGCTGAAACAGGCAACGTTGAAATTTCAGCAGACGAAAGTTCAAGCACCACATCAGATCAATCATTGACGAGTAGTGATACAACGGGAGCAGATACACCATCAACTGATTCAACAACAGAAACCGTTTCCCCCGAACTCGACGCTTCAGCGTCGCTTGCATTTCCCGATTCTGGGAGTGATGACAGCTCTCCAAGTGTCGCACCTTCATTAACAGATAATATTGAAACAATTTCTATTGATACAAGCTTTACCACTGAAGATACAACATCGTTACCTGAAACAAATTTTGATTTGGGCGCAACAACTGGACTAGATACTTTAAATGTCGAACAAACTTCGATTGAGACAAATGCTCAAATATTAACAGATGAAATTATCGAACAAATTGCGGTATCTGTTTATCAACCCATTAATGTTAGCAATAGTGAAAACCGTACGCTCATCATGAGCACGACGCACGATAGCCTACTAAATGGCGGTACGATTTTGCTTAACAACACTATTGTTCCTACTGATACCAATAATGAGTTGAATAATCTCATATTGACAGAAAAAAATGGTAATAGTGATGGCGATTTAAACTACGGAATAAACGCCAGATTAAACAGCGTCGATCTCGGATATGATCCGAACACTGGCCTTTCGTGGGGACGTTGGGCAAATGGTGATGTAGATACCACGCTCCTCAACTACTCCGACAGTACGACAACAACTGATAGTTTAAATAACGACAGCGTACATTGGATTATTGGGCAACAAAATTCTGCCGTAACTTCTTTGCCAACAACAGGTAGCGCAACATACACCTTAATTGGCAATACGCAACCAACCGATAACCATGGCAATGTGGGTGTGCTGGGCGATGCGAATCTATCCGTAAACTTCACCAATCTCACCGTAGAGACGGCAATCAACGTCGGCATCAATAATCAATCCTGGTCTGCCACAGGAAATAACATCCCTCTAACAAACAATGGAAGTTTTCAAGGAGGATTGAATGTTTCAGTTGATTCGAATCTATCTGGTAGCGGGAATGTACAAGGAGTATTAGTCGGCCCGAACAATACAAATAATATTCCTAACGGTGCTGGTATGGGTTTCCATTTACAAGCATCACCCAATGGCAACGCGACAGAAGTTAGCGGCACTGCAATATTACGGGCGCAATAATGAACAGTCCATCGCAACTAAAATTCCCAATCATTCTTTTATTGATAGCAATGCTTTTGCTTGCTGCCTGTTCGCTTGATGAAAACCTTGCAAATCATTCTGAAAACATAAAAACACATAAAGTTAGTGGATCTGTCGTTAAAGGGCCTGTTTCAAATTCATCCATAAAACTTTATGCACTTAATGAAAAGGGAGAAAAAACTGGTTCAGCAATTCAGCAAGCGACAACAGACGCCAACGGAAATTGGAACTTAACAACTACCATTTCAAGCCAAGCGCTACTAATTGAAGCATCAGGAGGGTTCTTTGTAGATGAATCTGATCCAGAGCCAGATATTAGCAAGAAACGAAAAATCACATTAAACGCGTCTGAAGTACTTTACGGAATACTCCCCGGAAACTCTAGCAATGCGGTTGTTACATTTACTACGCACGCACTCTATTTACAGTTAAAAAACTACGTATCTACAGCTGGTACGTTTCAAGAGGAATTTATTCGAACACAAAACCGAGTAAACAATCATCTTGGTTTTGATCCATTTACCACCACGCCAGCAAACCCAACCGCCCCCGCTGCCGGTTCCAGCAAAGCACAAATTAACTATGCACTAATTGCTGGTGGCCAAGCAAATATATTAAATAATATTGCTGTGACAAGTGGCCGCGGAATGATGGACTATTCAACAATTAGCTCAATGGCTAATGATTTTGATGATTGTACATTGGATGGAAACAATGCATTAGGCCTCGTCCAAATCAGCACGCCTAACGGCAACAAAGCAATTTCAGTCAGCAGTTCTCTCAATAAACAAATTGAACGATTTAGAAACAATAATTATTCACACTACACAGCAGCAGCGCTTCCATCGATTGATGAAACAGCTCTATGTAACCGAGCAATCATCAGTAATATTACCCAAGCGCATTTCATACATTCTGAAAATAATGGATTAGCGGCCCGGTATGAGCAGACTATGTTTAGCGGCTCAACCACAGACATTAAGCTCGGAGCCTATATTGATAAATCTAGCGGTGTACAAGACAGCTCTGTCATCTATCTATTTCACAAATTTAATCCGACCACAAACAAATTTGAAGAGCAGTTAATTCTACGTAGTCACGCAACAACTGCAGGTAGTTATCAAGCATCATCAACGGCAAATGTAACGTTTCACTCCGGCAATCAAACTTTTGTTGGAACAAGCGGAAATATTATTGTCGATCATTTCGGAGACATTAATGGTGTTGCTAGTGGAAGATATCGCATATCCTTATGTAGAGAAAACAGCGACTGCAAATTAGCCACAAACCAATTAGAACTCGCCGGATTTTTCGCGATTAATCGTGAAGCAGACTTTTTAAATACCAGCCAAGGAACGAAGTTAACACCTCAGTCACTCATCAATATAGATCCAGCAAATTCGAGCAGCACAAATAATTTACATGTCAGCGCCGCAGCAAGCAGCTTTTATCATCTTTCCGTACCAGTAAGCTCAACGCTAAACTTAGAACTCAACAATACCACAGATGACATTACTCTACAGGTATTCAGCGATTCCGATCATAACAATCTTCTTTGCACATTGGAAAGCACCCCGCCCGGCAGTTCGAACTGTACAGTCAACACAACTAGCAATAATTTATATGTCACTGCTGTATTGGTAGGCCAAAGTCGACAAGCCAGCTTTGATTTAAATGCTAACGTGTTTCCATTTTCATTACAGACGAATAACACTACGTTAAAAACTTATACTGACAGCGAAGTTACAGCATATATTGACCAGCGTTACACAAATAACAAACATGTACAGATCAGGCTCAACACCGGTATGAATGAAGCATTGATTCTTAGCGCTAATTCGTCGACAGCAGGCACCTATAACCTCGGCGCAAATGCTGAGGCATACTATCAAAATATGGGAATCGAATATGTAAACGATAATAATCACGCTAACGGTTCAATTATTATCGCGAGTTTTTCCACTGTTGGCCAAGCAGTATCAGGAAGCTATTCTCTAACCCTCTGCCAATCAGGATTAGATTGCAGCATATCAACAAACCAAATCAATTTATCAGGCACATTCTTTACAACACGCGATGCAGACGTCAATTTCGCTTCGCAAGGTTCTATCACTACAGCTGCACCATTGGGGTTTATCCCTTACGACTCTAGCCAAGCAGTGGCGCTTTCTCAATTTGATGAAACCCGTCATCACTTACAAGCGGGCACATCGAGTTATTATCAAATAAATGCAGATTCCTCATCCCAATACCATGTTCATTTATTGAATATGTCAGACGATGTTAATCTGGCCGTCTATTCAGACAGTGGATTTAGTTTATTGCTTTGCGATAGTTTACAGATAGGATCTAGCGATGAACAATGCAGCCTAACAACAAATGCAGAGACAAATCTCTATATAAAAGTAGACTATAACGGCCTTGGAACAGGTGCTTGGTTTGATCTATCGACAAATCGAGACACAATGAGTCTTGACTTGGAATATAGCGGAGAACAAACTTACACCGAAACAAACTTCACAAACACAACTACCGATGTAGCGATTTCTGCACTCTACAACAAAACCGCGTTACCTACTGCGCAAACTGAAATAAAATTGCAGCATAGTTATCTCCCACCTTCAGGCCCTTTTGACAAAGAATTAGCGCTCTCATTTAATACAAATATCGCAGGGAGTTATAGTTTTAATGTTGATGCTGATGGGTACTATCGCAACGGCCCAAACACTTACACTGTAGACGCGACTTATTCAACGGGAACAGTTAATGTCACCAACTACGGAGCAGCTGGGGAGCATATCGAAGGTAACTATGATATCAATCTATGTTTAGAATTTAGTGATTGTAGCCAGGCACTAAATCGTATTCATTTGTCTGGGCAGTTTCTCATTTTTCGCGAAGCCGACGAAGGTTTTCAAGCCGAAGGTAACATAGCAACTCCACTCAACGTAGGTGCATCACCTTATAACTCTGCAACTTATTTTACCGGTGAGAAGCATCAAGTGGATTCCATGCCTACTGGAGCAGGCAGCAGTTATTACAGCGTAATGGTAACACCAGGCTCTCAATATATTATTACGCTTGGAGATTTATCAGATGATGTTTCATTGTCCGTTTATTCTGATAGTGCCTACTCATCTTTACTTTGCACGATAAACAATCCAGGCACTGTTGACGAACAATGTGGCGTTAATAATCCGAATTCGATTCTCTATATTCAAGTCGATTATAACGGTGTCGGTGAAGGTGCCTTGTTCCACCTTAACGTGCAGCGTGATCACTACACACAAAGCACCGATGGCGGTACGGCATTTACCTCGTATTACGAAAACCCTACCCTGAGTTTTGATGATGTGAACGTCAGTGCCACCTGGGATCATACCGCCTCACCCACTATGCAAACCGTTATTCAACTCGCGGACTATTGGTCCGGTTCCTATCATGATCGTGATCTGGAGTTGCGCTTCGATGCCAATACCCCTGGCACTTATACCTTAGGCGTGGATGGTTACGCACATTTCACGCAATGGGGTTCCACCAACTATCTGGACGATGGGGTCAATAGCAGTGGGACGATTAACATCGATCAATATGGGGCGGAAGGCAATGTGATTCGTGGCAGCTATAATTTGCTCTTGTGTATGGAAGCCATGGATTGCACCCAAGCCATGAATCAATTGACGCTTGAGGGTGAGTTTACCTTGGTGCGCGATGCGGATGTGCTCTTCTATCCCGAGGGCACTAGTGGATCACCGGTTAATTTTCCTGGCGCGCCGTATGATTCTGTCATGGATAACGCCGGCAATCCTCATCAAGTCGATGCCTTGGCCAGTAGTTATTATTCCGTGTTTGTGAACACGAATAGTCAGTATCTTGTTCACGCCTCTGCGTTAACCGATGATATTACCTTATCCTTGTATTCCGATGCCGCTTACTCTGTGTTGCTTTGCACCATCAATAACGCGGGCACTGTCGATGAGGTCTGTGGTGCGGACATGGGTATGAACTCCACACTCTATATTCAAGTCGATTATAACGGTGTCGGTGAAGGTGCGTTGTTCCATCTTAACGTGCAGCGTGATCACTACACACAAAGCACCGATGGTGGTACATCATTTACCCCGTACTACGAAAACCCCACTCTGAGTTTTGATGATGTGAACGTGAGTGCCACCTGGGATCATACCGCCTCACCCACTATGCAAACCGTTATTCAACTCGCGGACTATTGGTCCGGTTCCTATCATGATCGTGATCTGGAGTTGCGCTTCGATGCCAATACCCCTGGCACTTATACCTTAGGCGTGGATGGTTACGCACATTTCACGCAATGGGGTTCCACCAACTATCTGGACGATGGGGTCAATAGCAGTGGGACGATTAACATCGATCAATATGGGGCGGAAGGCAATGTGATTCGTGGCAGCTATAATTTGCTCTTGTGTATGGAAGCCATGGATTGCACCCAAGCCATGAATCAATTGACGCTTGAGGGTGAGTTTACCTTGGTGCGCGATGCGGATGTGCTCTTCTATCCCGAGGGCACTAGTGGATCACCGGTTAATTTTCCTGGCGCGCCGTATGATTCTGTCATGGATAACGCCGGCAATCCTCATCAAGTCGATGCCTTGGCCAGTAGTTATTATTCCGTGTTTGTGAACACGAATAGTCAGTATCTTGTTCACGCCTCTGCGTTAACCGATGATATTACCTTATCCTTGTATTCCGATGCCGCTTACTCTGTGTTGCTTTGCACCATCAATAACGCGGGCACTGTCGATGAGGTCTGTGGTGCGGACATGGGCATGAACTCCACACTCTATATTCAAGTCGATTATAACGGTGTCGGTGAAGGTGCGTTGTTCCATCTTAACGTGCAGCGTGATCACTACACACAAAGCACCGATGGCGGCACGGCATTTACCTCGTATTACGAAAACCCTACTCTGAGTTTTGATGATGTGAACGTGAGTGCCACCTGGGATCATACCGCCTCACCCACTATGCAAACCGTTATTCAACTCGCGGACTATTGGTCGGGTGCCTATCATGATCGTGATCTGGAATTACGCTTCGATACCAATACCTCTGGCACCTATACCTTAGGGGTGGATGGTTACGCACATTTCACGCAATGGGGTTCCACCAACTATCTGGAAGATGGAGTCAATAGCAGTGGCACGATTAACATCGATCAATATGGGGCGGAAGGCAATGTGATTCGTGGCAGCTATCATTTGCTCTTGTGTATGGAGAGCATGGATTGCACCCAAGTCATGAATCAATTGACGCTTGAGGGTGAGTTTACCTTGGTGCGCGATGCGGATGTGCTCTTCTATCCCGAAGGTAGCAGTGGATCACCGGTTAATTTTCCTGGCGCGCCGTATGATTCTGTCATGGATAACGCCGGCAATCCTCACCAAGTCGATGCGTTGGCCAGCAGTTATTATTCCGTGTTTGTGAACACGAATAGTCAGTATCTTGTTCACGCCGCTGCGTTAACCGATGATATTACCTTATCCTTGTATGCCGATGCCGCTTACTCCGTGTTGCTTTGCACCATCAATAATACGGGCACTGTCGATGAGATCTGTGGTGCGGACACGGGCATGAACTCCACGCTCTATATTCAAGTCGATTATAACGGTGTCGGTGAAGGTGCCTTGTTCCATCTTAACGTGCAGCGTGATCACTACACACAAAGCACCGATGGTGGTACATCATTTACCCCGTACTACGAAAACCCCACCCTGAGTTTTGATGATGTGAACGTGAGTGCCACCTGGGATCATACCGCCTCACCCACTATGCAAACCGTTATTCAACTCGCGGACTATTGGTCGGGTGCCTATCATGATCGTGAGCTGGAATTACGCTTCGATACCAATACCTCTGGCACCTATACCTTAGGGGTGGATGGTTACGCACATTTCACGCAATGGGGTTCCACCAACTATGTGGACGATGGGGTCAACAGCAGTGGCACGATTAACATCGATCAATATGGGGCGGAAGGCAATGTGATTCGTGGCAGCTATCATTTGCTCTTGTGTATGGAGTCCATGGATTGCACCCAAGCCATGAATCAATTGACGCTTGAAGGAGAATTTAAACTAGTACGTGATCCAGATATCGGATTCGTCCCCGAGGGGACATTAGGAACACCGTATGACTTAATGTCTGCGCCTTATCACTCGCAAGCAGATAATTTAACGAACCCACACATGGTAGATTCTACGTTCACCGGTGGTACGGGAATCAGTTATTACAGCGTTAATGTAAATACATTTACACCCTACGTAGTAAGCCTTAACGAACTCACTGACGATGTTACGTTAACTGTCTATTCCGACTCGTTATATGCATCGCAGTTATGCACTTCTGCCAATGCAGGTTCTATCTATGAAGGTTGTAGTCTCAACAGCAGTTCATTCAACATTCTTTATATTAAGGTAGAGTATTCGGGTGGTAGTGAAGGAGCAATGTACCACATTAAAGTTGGTAGCGATCTTTACACAATGAGCACTGATAACGGCGATACATACACGAAAAACGAAGAATATATTTCTGGATCATTTGATGAAGTCAATTTAATTGGTGAATATGATCCGACTGCAACACCAGGGTTACGTACAAAAATAAAACTTGCATATAGTTGGAATGGTTCACAACATGACAGATATCTATTGTTAGATCTAGAGGGGAACACAGCTGGTACCTATGCGCTAGGAACAAATGCTTCTGCCTTCTATTATGATTACGGAACAAATTATATCGAGAATCTAGGTAACACAAGCGGCACAATTAATATTGGTTACTATGGCGCGGTTGGCGATCTTATTCTTGGTAACTACGATATTAGCTTGTGTCAGCAAAACATGGATTGCAGTAATCCTGCAAATAGAGTTCAGCTACAAGGGACGTTTGATCTCACTCGCGATGCAGACAAAACGCTGGGCAATGAAGGAAGTAGCGGAACGCCGATTAATGTTGGAGCGCAACCTTATAATTCACGAAACTCCAACATCGGAGACAAACATATTGTTGTTGGAACGAGCTATTATCAAGTCGACGTCAGTAATAATACCAATTACACCATTTTACTCAGCGAACTCAGTGATGATGTAACACTTACCGTTTATTCCGATGCAGGATTCACTTCAGAACTTTGTAACTCTGTCAATGCAGGATCAACTGATGAAAGCTGCGCGATCAACAGCAGTACCTTTTTTACATTCTATATTAAAGTAGACTATGCCGGTGGTGGTTCTGGTGCTGCTTATCATCTCAAGATAGGTAGGGATTTTTATAACCTTAGCACCGACAATGGCGTGAGCTATAATTTCTACGAAGAAAATATTACCGGTGCGTTTGATGAAGTGTTGGTAAACGGAATATGGGACCCCACGAATGCACCAGATCCGCTGCGCACTAGAATACAACTATCCCGTGACTGGAACGGGTCGGAACACAACGAAAACCTGATTATCAGCTTTGACTCAAACACACCAGGCACTTATACACTAGGTTCTAACGCTTCCGCGCACTACAAGAGTATGGGAACGAGCTATATTGAAGATAGTGTTTACACAAGTGGTACAATTATTATTGATCAACTTGGAAGTATCGGTGGATCAATTGAAGGAAGCTTTAACATCACACTCTGCGCGCTAGGAACTGATTGCAGTAGCGGAACGAACCTAATAAATTTACAAGGTGACTTTGATGTCACACGTGACACAGATAAAGCTTATGTTGATGAAGGCACGAATGTGACACCGGTCTATCTCAACTGGGCACCCTACGATTCGATTGCACAAAACTTAGGAGATAAACATACCGCGAGTTCCGGTAGCAGTTTTTATCACATCGATGTCAATACAAATACAGAATACACTTTCCTCATTAGCGATCTCAGTGAGGATACCAATTTAACGATTTATTCTGATTCCGGTTTTTCTTCAGCGCTCTGCAGCTCTAGCAATGTTGGCTCAGCCGATGAAATCTGTACTATTGATAGCAACATATATAGTTCTCTCTATATTAAAATCGATTATGCAGGCGTCGGTACGGGCGCGTCCTATCACATCAAGGTTAGTCGCGACTCATATATGATTGACATCGACAATGGTGGCGATATGTTCTACGAAGAATATATTACAGGAAGTTGGGATGAAGTGTTGGTAAGCGCCGCTTGGGATCTCACTCGTGCTCCCGATCCCTCAGTGACAAAAATCCAGCTCGCACGTGATTGGAATGGCTCGGAGCATAACTTTGGTTTAACCTTCATACTCGATGGCAATACCACAGGAACCTACACACTTGGTACCGATGCCACAGCAAACTATAAAGATGGCGGGATTTTATATCTTGAAGATGGTGTAAATACCAGCGGAACGATTACCATCGATCAATACGGTGCAATCGGTACTGCTTTTACCGGCAGCTTCAATGTAACCTTGTGCCAAGAGAGCATGGATTGCACCTTAGCCATGAACCGCCGTCATTATCAAGGCACGTTTAATATGGTTCGTGATCCAGATAAAGATTTTGTGGATGAAGGTGATAACCTAACACCGATCTATCTCAACTGGGCACCCTACGATTCCGTTATGCAAAACTTCGGAGATAAACACACCGCAAGTTCTGGTAGCAGTTATTATCATATCGATGTAAACATGAACACACCTTACACATTCTTGCTAAATAGTGTCAGCGATGATGTAACTTTATCCGTGTATTCTGATTCCAACTTCTTATCGCTACTTTGCAACTCCACCACGGCAGGTTTAGTCGATGAAAGTTGTACGGTGGATAGTGCTGGTTACAATGCCTTATATATTAAAGTCGACTACGCCGGGGGCGGCACGGGCGCTTCTTACCATCTCAATATCAATCTTGATTCGTATACAATAAACATCGACAATGGTGGAGACACGATTTATGAAGAATACCTCAACAATGGTTGGGGAGAAGTTTCTATTAGTGCAATGTGGGACCTTACCCGTGCACCTTCTCCTTTAGTCACCAAAATTCAACTGGCACGTGATTGGACTGGCTCCGAACATGACAAAGCCCTAAGCTTTTCACTCGATGGCAATACCACAGGAACATACACGCTTGGTACCGACGCCACAGCAAACTATAAAGATGGTGGGATTTTATATCTTGAAGATGGTATTAATACCAGCGGCACGATTACCATCGAACAATACGGTGCAGTCGGTACCTCTTTTACCGGCAGCTTCAATGTAACCTTGTGCCAAGAGAGCATGGATTGCACCATAGCCATGAACCGTCGTCATTATCAAGGCACGTTTAATATGGTTCGTGATCCAGATAAAGATTTTGTGGATGAAGGTGATAGCATAACACCGATCTATCTCAACTGGGCACCCTACGATTCCGTTGCACAAAACTTCGGGGATAAACACACCGCAAGCTCTGGTAGCAGCTATTATCACATCGATGTAAACATGAACACACCTTACACATTTTTACTGAATAGTGTTAGCGATGATGTAACTTTATCCGTGTATTCTGATTCCAACTTCTTATCGCAACTTTGCAACTCCACCACGGCAGGTTTAGTCGATGAAAGTTGTACTGTAGACAGCGCTGGTTACAATGCCTTATATATTAAAGTCGACTACGCCGGCGTCGGCACGGGCGCTTCTTACCATCTCAATATCAATCTTGATTCGTATTCAATTAACATCGACAATGGTGGCGACACGATTTATGAAGAATACCTCAACAATGGTTGGGGAGAAGTTTCTATTAGTGCAACGTGGGATCTTACTCGTGCACCCTCTCCCTTAGTCACCAAAATTCAACTGGCACGTGATTGGACTGGCTCCGAACATGACAAAGCCCTAACCTTTTCACTCAATGGCAATACCACAGGAACCTACACGCTTGGCACCGATGCCACAGCAAATTATAAAGAAAGCGGTATTTTATATCTCGAAGATGGTGTAAACACCAGTGGCACCATTACAATCGATCAATATGATGCGGTCGGCGCGGCCTTTACTGGTAGCTATAATGTAACGTTGTGCCAGGAAAGCACTGATTGCACCATAGCCATGAATCGTCGAAACTATCAAGGCACGTTTGATATGATTCGCGATCCAGATAATGATTTTGTGGATGAAGGTGACAACATAACACCGATCTATCTCAACTGGGCACCCTACGATTCCGTTATGCAAAACTTCGGAGATAAACACACAGCAAGTTCTGGTAGCAGCTATTATCATATCGATGTAAATACAAATTCTAACTACACCTTCTTACTGAGTGAACTCAGTGATGATGTAGACTTAACTATTTACTCAGATCCCAGTTTCTTATCTACACTCTGCAGCTCCAGCAATACGGCTTCCGCCGATGAGGTCTGCACCGTTGATAGCAATATGTATAACTCTCTTTACATTAAAGTTGACTATATGGGTGTGGGGACAGGCGCTTCGTACCACATCAATATCAGCCGTGATTCATACGTAATTAATATCGATAATGGCGGCGACAATTTTTATGAAGAATATCTAACCGCAAGCTGGGATGAAGTTTTGGTCAGTGCTGCGTGGGATTTAACAGCAGCTCCGCTTGGCAGCAAAATCACACTTGCTCGTGATTGGAACGGTATGATACATAATCAATCCTTGGTATTAACTTTTCAAGCCAGTGCACCAGGAACATATACCTTAAACACCGATGCTACGGCAAAATACTACGATGTAGGTACAAACTACATCGAAGACTACGTTAACTCTAGCGGCACGATAACAATTTCCGAATATGGAACTATTGGCAACAAAGTCATAGGCACTTATAACGTAACACTATGTTTGGAATTCAGCGACTGTAGTATGGCTATGAATCAAATGAACTTGCAAGGTTCGTTTGAAATGGTTCGCGACATTGACCAAGATTTCTATGCCGAAGGCGACATCATAACTCCATATTACATTTCAGGCGTACCATATGATTCAACAATTGATAATAATGGAAACCAACATATCGCTGATCTAAACAGTAGTTATTACGAAGTACCCGTAAACACATTCACAAGTTATACATTCTTCCTGGTTAACTTAAACGATAATGTTGAGTTGAATGTCTACACAGACTCCGGATTTTCAGTCCCTTTTTGTTCATCATCGAATACAGGAACAACAGATGAGACATGTAATAGCTCAACAGCTTCTGACTTTAACTTATATATTCGCGTTGACTATTTGGGTGGGGGGAATGGAACAACATATGATTTAATGATTACTACACCGTGATCCGCACCAAAGTGAACATTTAAACACATATAAGGATTAGGACGAAGTTCATTTTACGTTAGTTAAATTTTTCTCATAGACCAGGAAAGTTTTTCCAACCAAGGCCATTTCATTAACGCGCAAAAAACCAATGGACTCGTAGAGTTTCTGTGCAGAAGTCATAGACACCTGCGTCCACAATATTATTTTCACAAAACCGAGAGATTGTATTTCTTGAATTGCTCGCTTAACAAGCTCCTCCCCTAATCCCTGACCTCGATACTTCGGCTTAACACCTAACAAATGTATTTCAGCTTCGTTCTCTTTTGCGAATTTTCGCGATGGAGAATCAGGTGGAACGACAATTATCATCCCCGCAAACTCAGATTCCAATTCATCACGAGCGACAAACATTATTCCCCGTTTTCTAACAGAAATTGGATCAAATACGGTTTTCGCTGCCACCTCATCTGCGTACCCTCCCTCAATGTATACTTCTGAAAGCAACGTTGAAATTTCTTGATCACTAACAGCTAAAACAGATTCCCGATCAATGATAAAATCAGTAATAATTATTTCTCACTTTGTTCAATTTAACCTAGAAAAAGCAGTTGGATGCGCAATTAGAATTTTTAAGGCTTGCCGAATCAACATCATCTTTTGGAAAATAGTACGTGGGCAACTCTCCGTGCTGATAACACCGAAAAACTTCAACTAAGCCTCTTAAAAAAGCATTCACCAACTAATTAAACTTTTCCGGAAATTATTACCGAATCTATTGGCAGCTCCATCTCACCAAATGAAATGCTACCTTCATCATAGTAGGTAGACTCAACATCAACAAACCCGCTTCTCTCCATGAGAGCTTTTATTTCATCAGACGTTCGAACATTAAACGTATACTGCGTGAACGGAATTTTATTCAATGATTGTTCTGATCGAATGCCAAATGCCACCCTAGCACCGGGTTTTAGCCAAAGGGTTAATTGAGAAAATAGTGATGTTAAATCATCAATAAAATAGAGCACATTAACAGCAAAAACACCGTCCAGGCTGCTGGGGGATATTTCTGCACTCAAATGATCACCAAAAATTATTTCTACCGAACAGTCTCGATTACATAAACAGTTTCTCGCCGCTTCAGCCATAATGTCTGAAGGCTCTATGCCAACATATTTTCCGGTTTCGCCCAGGGTAGCAATTAACGGTTCCGACAAGGCGCCATTCCCCGGACCAAGCTCTAAGATCGTTTCACTCTTCATCGCTGACAGCGCTTCAAGCGTACGACTAGTGATAAAAGAATTGAGTACATTCATTTTATTCCCGAGTTCAATACCAACCTCCCCGTTCGGACGCGATAGTTGCCTAGCGATTTCTTTAAGATCAGACTCTTCCATCAATTTTCCTTGGTTGCCTATTTATTGTTTATACCCTAACGTTGCATAAAATTTCGATATCTTATGCAACGCTAGGGTATAGCTTAAGTATGACACTGAAAAACAGCATATAAAAAACTATTTCTTCGATACTTAACCCTAGCGTTGCAAAAAATATTGTATTAAAAATCTTTTAGAGCTTGCATAGTAGTGTTTTTACGCCGTTTTTCTGGTTTGAGCTTAGTCACTCTCGACAATCGCTCCAGGCATTGTTCTATCTCCTGCGTCCATACAGTCGTAAGTGAAATCCAGAAAAATGGGGTGAAAACGATAATATGCTACTATAAAAGCAGTAACGCGGTTTTTAACCTATATTTTTTGCAACGCTAGGGTTAATACAACGAATCACGCATCCACTCAACAAAAATTCGTACACGAGAAGATAATAGCTTTGCATGTGAATAAATCACATTAACCGGCATTGAAGGCGGTTCAAAGTCAGACAAAACATTGACTAGCTTACCCTGTTGAATTAATGGCTCGACTTGATAAGAGAGAAACATCGCGACACCTAATCCGTCAACACATGCATCGCGTAAAACTTCTATCTGATTACAACTAAACACACCATTGACTAAAATAGAAACGGGTTTTCCACTCTCCATAAACCGCCAGGTTGAGCTTGAACCTAATCCTGTGAAGCGTAAGCAATTGTGTTTCGTTAATTCTCGTGGATGAGTAATCAGACTGTTATTTTTAATATAGTCGGGGCTTGCGCAAATCATGTGACGAATTTCACCTACTTGTTTCGCGATCATCGAGGAATCACTCAGCGGACCAATTCGAATAGCGACATCTACACCCTCTTCAATCAAGTTCGTCACTCTATCGAGTAGTAATAAATCAACCTCGGTTCGTTCAAACCGTGTTAAAAATTCTGTCACTGCCGGTGCCACGTGCATTTTTCCAAACATTACGGGGGCGGTTACTGTTAAGTGACCACTTGGTTCATCTTTATTAAGCCCAAGTTCACTCTCTGCGTCTTCAATATCCGCAAGAATTTGCCGACAGCGCGCCAAGTAACACCGCCCTTCATCAGTGAGTGCAATATTGCGAGTTGTTCGATTCAACAACCGAGTATCCAGAGACTGCTCAAGCGTTGCCAAAATACGCACTACTGATGGAAGTGACTTATCCATTGCTTCGGCCGCAGCAGTCAAACTACCCCGCTCAACAATTTGTACAAATGTGTTCATTGCCAACAATTTATCCATAACAGCTAGATTACTCCATAATTTGGAGTAGTTAAATAACAATATCGACATTTATTTCGCCAACATAATCAATCAAACTTATCTCATACGGAATTACCGTAGCCAAAATATATTAATCAAGGAGATAACAGAATGAAGACCGCAATTATTATATTATCAGATCCTAAAAATGGAGAAGACGCGTTAGGACGACTATTCAACGGACTGGCAGCAGCTTATGATTATCGAGAGTTTGGAGATGAAGTTACCATCCTATTTCAAGGTGCGGGAACGCGATGGATAGCAGAGTTAACAAAAGCAGAACACCCCGCCAATAAACTCTTCAATGAACTAAAAGATGTGGTTGCAGGTGTCTCTTGCGGTTGTGCCGATGTTTTTGGCGCAACGGCTGACGTTAAAAAATCGGGCTTCGATCTTATTAGTGAAAATGCATTACCTGGAACGTCGGGCCTTCCTAGTTTACGAAAATTAGGTGCCGATGGTTTTACGCTTTTAACGTTCTAATACGCTAACTTATCAACATCGGGCAACGCTAGATCATTTTGCTAGCTTGCTCGATGAGAAACAAATAGCACTGGAGAATTTGCCATGGCAATAAAGCAGCCCTATCACGAAGGTGAAATCGAAGCACAAAAAAAGGCTAAAGAATTGGACATCGCCTTTATGAACAAAGGTGCGTTTCAGGAAACGATTCCGTTAGGTGCATTGCCATTCGTTGAACAACAGCCAATGGTGATATTGGGGAGTGTTGACGAAGCAGGAAAAATCTGGGCGTCAGTATTAACCGGTACCCCAGGTTTTCTAATGGCTCATGATGAACATACACTAGTATTAAATACCAGCGAGCCACGCTCAGCGGATGATGATCCGTTATGGGAGAATATGGCACAACGATCCAATGTGGGTATGGTAATTATAGAACTTGGTAGCCGCCGACGCTTGCGTGTTAGCGGCAAAGCGATTAAAGCAACAGATCGCCATTATGCCATTGAAGTTGATCGTGCTTATCCAAACTGCCCTAAGTACATTCAAAGACGACAGCTAACAATAGAAAACAGCTCAGCACCCAAAAGGGAAATATACAGTACTTATGGACAACTGCTAAACGACGATCAAAAATCGTTAATTTCTAACGCGGACACCTTTTTTGTAGCTAGCGCTCATCCAGTACAAGGTATAGATGCTTCACACCGCGGAGGTCATTCTGGTTTTGTTAAACTGGTTAATGAGAATGTGCTAAGAATTCCAGACTTTTCAGGCAACAGCATGTATAACACGTTAGGTAATTTCATTAGTTATCCTAATGCAGGTTTAGCATTTATCGATTTTGAAAATAACCGCGTGTTACAACTTAGCGGGCTTGCAGAAATATTATGGAGTCATGAAGATCCTATTGAAGAGACAGGCGGCACACAGCGTTACTGGCAATTTACCATTACCGGTTGGCGAGAGAGCAAATTGGCACTTGAATTTAAATGGCAGTTTATAGATTATTCCCCCCATATACCACAAGCTAAATCGTCAACACAGAAGTCTAATAATTTACTATTAGAAGTTACTAAAATCACACAAGAAACAGATCAGATAAAATCATTTCAATTCAGCACAGTCGATGGAAGCTTGTTACCCAAGTTCCACGCTGGTGCGCATTTACCAATAAAAATTATGCTGGATAATGGTAATTCTGAGCTTCGTCACTACTCATTGCTTTCGAACCCAATGGATAGAAACTGCTATGAAATCGGCGTGCTACTTGAAACAGATGGTCGCGGTGGGTCTCGTTATCTTCATCAAAAAATAGATATCGGCACGGTAATAGAGACAAATTCTCCAAAAAATGGATTTTCCCTCTTTAACAATGCCAAACACACAATACTCATTGCCGGTGGAATCGGTATTACACCAATGCTATCTATGCTGTATGAATTGACCGATAAACAATTGTCATATGAAATACATTACAGTGCAAAAACACTAGATAGCCTTGCCTTCCGTGAACAAATAGAATCTATTGCAGGAGAAAATGCGCATTTTTATGTATCACGTAATAGTGAAAGTTCGAGATTGGATTTATCCAATTTATTATCGACCGCAAATCCCGAAGCACACATCTATGTTTGCGGGCCATATCGATTAATAGACGCCGTGCGAGACATCGCTAGTGTACAAGGATGGCCATCAAACCAGATTCATTTTGAAAGCTTCGGCAATCCGCATGCTGTAGATGACCAACCCATTGAAGTTTATCTCGCGAAATCACAAAAAACTATTACGGTAAATGCGCAACAAACCATCCTCGATAGCTTATTGGATGCTGGACTAAAAATACCCAGCGACTGCAAACGCGGTGAATGTGGCTTGTGTGTTACTAAGGTATTGCATGGAGAACCTGACCATCGGGATCTTTACCTAACAACGGAGGAGAAAAAGGATAACATATGCATTTGTGTTTCCCGTGCCAAAGATAATAAACTAACATTAGATTTGTGATGAGATTCCTATCGCGAATCTGACTACCTAGAAGCTACCTATTTTCGTTAATCAATCATGCAAAAAATACAAAACGACATCGCAGCAATATATAAATCGGAATCCGCTCGGGTTCTCGCAAGTTTGGTGAGAATACTTGGTGATCTTGATTTGGCTGAAGAAGCGTTACAGGAAGCCTTTAATATTGCTTTAGAAAAATGGCCCGAAGAGGGAGTTCCTAAAAACCCGTATTCTTGGTTGATCTCTGCGGGAAAATTTAGAGCCATCGACTCTATCAGAAAGTTAAAACGAGGGAATGAAATTCTATCGGAGAATTTTTCGATTGGCGATGAAGTTTATGAAGAGACCTATAACTTAGAAAAAACATTGGTGGAGGATGATCAACTCCGTTTAATTTTTTTTTGCTGCCATCCTACATTACCGTTGGATTCACGAATCGCCCTTTCACTCCGAGAAGTATGTAGCATGAAAACTGAAGAAATTTCTCGTGCTTATCTCCTCTCTACAGAAACTATCAAAAAAAGAATTTCTAGAGCTAAGGCGCTTATCCGTGAGAAACAATTACCGTACGAAATTCCCTCCAAATCTGAAATATCCCGACGAATGAGTGCTGTGCTACATGTTATTTATCTCATTTTCAGTGAAGGCTATTCCGCAAGTTCTGGGGAGAATCACCTACGAAAAGAACTGACTGACGAAGCCATCTATTTAAGTCGTCAGCTTGTCAACTTAAATCCAACACCTGAAAGCTTGGGGCTGTTAGCACTACTTTTATTGCAAGAATCCAGAAGAGAATCCCGCGTAAACGAAAACGGCGATCCAATTCCCCTTGAAAAACAGAATCGATCTCTGTGGGATCAAAATCTAATTCAAGAAGGTTTACAATTAATTCATCAAGCCATTATATCTGGCAGACTAGGACCGTACACGATTCAAGCAACCATCACATCGGTTCATGCAGTTGCTGATTCGGTGGAAAACACTCAATGGAATCTCATCGTCGACTACTACGATATGTTGTTATCAATCACCCCATCTCCTTTTGTGGAATTAAATCGTGCAATTGCAGTAGGAATGCACCATGGCCCCAGTGCAGCGTTAACGATTATTAATAAACTCCTAGCAGAAGACAAACTAACGTCCTATCATTTACTCTATGCGGCGAAAGCGGACTTTTCGAAAAGGCTTGGCCTTAAAGATGAAGCTGTCCAGGCCTATAAAAAAGCGATCGAATTAGCTCGGCAGGAACCCGAACAAAGGTACTTGAAAAATCAACTTACCGAAATTTTAAAATAATTTCTTAATGAATGTCCCTGGGAAGGATTCCTATTCGACTATATAGTGAACCTAGATTAATCAGTTCTTGTGAGCTGAATTTCTTTTGTTTTCACTCAAAAAACAGACTAAGGAGTAATTAATATGCAATTTTTTATCTATTTCGTCATGAACGACACAACACCAATGTCTCCTCCTTCACCAGATGGTATGGCAAAAATGGGGAAATTAATGGAAGAAGGTTTTACATCGGGGAAAATAGTCGCAACCGGTAAGCTCCCCCAACAAACAACCCACATTAAATTAGAACAAGGTGATTTCGCCATCTCCGATGGTCCTTTTGTCGAAGGAAAAGACATGATCCCAGGTTTTACTATCATCGAAGCTGACTCGAAAGAAGATGCACTGACTTGGGCAAAACAGATGCGTGAATGCATGGGCGATGGTGTTTTAAGAATGGCTCAGCTTTCGGGCACAAGCATGGAAGATATGAAAATGAAAAAATAGGTACGTTATTTACCGAAAATTAAAGCGGTGGAAAGGGTTCTAACTTTTGGAATCCTTTTTCCTTAAGCACCCTCACTCCTAAAAGATGATCCAAAGAATAGTTTAGGGCCTATTGACATTTCATTTTTAAATTTCTTTTAAGACACAGCAAGAACAATAATCTGCTACGAATTTCACGCCAAACAACTAAATACGCGTCCAACTGATTAATCTAGGATAGTACTTGTTACGGAAAAACTCGCGTCGAGAAGCGCTTCCTATATTCCGTTGGTGTTAAAGTTGTGTGTTTCTTAAAGAGGCGACCAAATGATTTTTGATCCTGATAGCCGATTTCATAAACGATTTCGCTAACTGTTTTTTGTGTTGCTTCCAGCTCTTTCTTAGCTAATTCTACTCTTAAAATCTGTATATAGCTTGTTGGTGTCTCCCCTGTAGCATCTTGAAAACGCCGGACGAAATTGCGCGAACTCATGTGACATCTTTCTGCAAGTTGTGATATTGAAAAGTCATTTGAAAAGTTTTTATCTAACCACGTTTGTACGGTTAAAATTTCTCTATCTTTATGCAGTTTGTTGACGGGGGGAGAAAGATAGGGTGATTGGGAACGGCGATTTTTGTCGTGAAGAAAGAGTTTAGCAATTTGTCGAGCAATATTGCTACCATGGTCACGCTCAAGAAGATAAATAATGAGGTCTACAAAAGCGCATGTAGTACCCGAAGTAATAACTTGCCCTAAATCTACTAATATTTCTTCTACGTTTAGATTTATTGTCGGATAACGAGATGCTATCAGGTTAGTAATCATTGGATTGGTAGTAGCACTTTTTTGATGCAACAACCCTGCTTCTGCCAGAAAAAATATACCGGTACAAATTGAACAGATCAGAGTTTCGCTATTCTTTGCATGAACTTTAATCCAGGGGATTAACACTCGATTTTCATCAAGTACCGTTTCAAAATTAGTCATTATTGGTGGAATGATAATGATATCTGCAGATTTTATTTCTTCGATAGTCATTGTTGGGTGAATAGGTTGCGCGTTAAAGCTCATGACTGGGGAGAGTGATATTGCTGCAATTTGAATATCAAACAATTTGTTTTCTCCATCACTTTCTGGAGAATTAAATATATTACTCACAGCCAAGACATCTAGTATCCCGATAATGCTAGATGTCAAACAGTTATTAAATGCTAGAACAACAACTTTTTTCATTTGATATGTCTCTTTTGACCCCAAAATTGTCAAATCACACCCATACGGCACCTATGTATCGCGACTATAATTAATTCGAGTTTACCACTATATGAGATAGACTATGTTGCCAAATTTCTCCCCAATTATCACGATAACTTTTGTTGCTCTCTGCCTGCTTGTTTTTTTCTATTTCGCTAAAATAGTTTTGTCCCCTCTGCTAGATTCAGGCAAGAAAAGGCTTGCATACTCTGTTTTAGGTGCAATGATTCTTTGGGTTGTCGTGCAAAGCGTGGTTGCTGGTAGCGGGTTTTATATAGCATCTTTTGAACTTCCACCGAGAGCATTGCTTGTACTAGGGCCGCCGTTAGTTGTAATGCTTGTGCTGTTTTCATTTTATTGGCGTAGAGACTATTTTCTCAAAGTTTCATTGGAATCACTGACCTATATTCATGTATTTCGATTACCACTAGAGTGGTTTGTCTTATCAAGCTTGTTTTTATCAGGATACCTTTCAGAAGTTATGACCTATCACGGAAGAAACTTTGATATATTAGTAGGCATTAGTGCACCTATCGTTGCTTATCTGGTTTTTTCTCGAAAATCGCTCTCATGGAAGAGCTTGCTTGTTTGGAATATTGTCTCACTTTTGTTTTTAATTAACGTGACAACCCATGCAGTATTGTCTATGCCGTATCCAGATTTTCAGCAGTTTGGTTTTAACCAGCCAAATGTTGCAGTATTCTATTTCCCGTTTATTCTTTTGCCGGTAATATTAGTTCAGGTTGCCTATTTCTGTCATATCGCATCAATTATTCAAATATTAAGAATAAGGGATTAACTAAGAACATGGATGAATCTAAGGCTAAATAAGTTAAATTGTGAAGTGAACAGAATGGTGCAAGGAGAGAACAAACGAAAACACGCTGTTCATTAGCAATTAATGAGATTTTTTCTTTTTCTCCGCCTCCCCTTTAGGGGGTGAATACAGATATTAATCACAAGAAAATTTATTCAAAAATGTCTGAAAACATATCAGGAGAATAACTTGAGCCGCTTCAACCTAGAATAATCAGTTGGCCGCACGTTTAGAGTGCAAGCAGTTGGTTTGATTAGCGTAATGAAAAGTTTTGCGTTCACCTGGTTGGTGAATCAAACACTTTTCATATAGCTAAGTAAATCAAATGATTGTGCTATAAATTGTGGGTCAGCTGATTAATCTAGGTTCAATGAAGCGGCATATTTGAATCTTTCATAAAAACATCATGAGGAAGCGTTTTCCAAATGGAGTTAACTTCTTCTTCGACATTATTATATTCCTCTGCCGTGACTTTTTTCGTTATTATACGAAGATATCGTTGAGCACCTTTATCGCCAAAAGATGAAGACAACCAGAACCATTTTAGTGCTTCAACATAATCCTGCTTTACACCCGAACCTTCGCCATAAAGATGTCCAAGATAATAAAGCGCTTTAGGATGCCCCATCATGCCAGCTTTGTAAAAATACTCCTTCGCTCGCAAATAATCTTGCTCAACATTATCACCACGCGCATATAACAGACCCATGTGATAAAATGCTTCAGGATTATTCTGTGCTATTGCTTTTTTAAACCAAGGAATAGCACCAGGAACATCTTCTTTTTGTAATAATTCCAAGCCTTTTGCATAATCCTCCGCTCCAGAAAATCCCATTATGGGGGGATCATATTGAGGTTCTGATTTACTGCAAGCAGCTATCAATCCAACGCACATAAAAACTAACAATAGAACGACTTTTAAATTAGTTGACACAATTACTCTCCTGGTGATTCAACTTACCAGCATAATTCAGTTTTTCAAAAACACGTATAAAAATGACACGCATGAAATAGTATAACCCAAATTATTATGAGAATAATGGAAACTTAGTCCGAGAATAACTAACTAAATTCATCGGAAATAGATGAACTATTTTTCTGTCGGGAATCCCTTCAACTTCCATTCAGGAGACCCACCATCCAAGCGGCGCGCCTTAATACCCTTTGCTCGTAACTGTTCCACCGCATGAAAAGCTAATACGCAGTGTGGGCCTCGACAATACGCGACAACTTCTTTGGTTTTAACCTCTCTATTTGGGATCGTGTGTTTGGTACATATCGCGAGCAACCTAGGGCAGGATGAGGGTATGACCATTGGGATACACAAGTACCGTGATCTTAAACAAGTGGCTTGGTTGCCGGGTATGCTGACACTACCGTTTAAAGGCAAGATATCCAGTTATGCAATTAACCGCCACCAGTGGCAAAACGAACAAGAACGTAAAACCGACGAGTAAAAGTCTCCTGCATTTAATTTTAATTAGCACAGGAGGTCAGAAATAAGTAATTTCAGAAGCTACGCTATAAACTCTTCGACGAAACTTCTACCAATAGCGAAAGCGTGTGTTCCAAATTTTTCGTTAGCGCACCGTGTCTGAAGCATAATTAGCACCAACAGATGCATCTGTATCAAGTTGTTGTCCAGAGTCCTTTTGCCCGGCATTTTTTTTGTCCAATACTTTGTTTCATAGACGTTTTGCCGACCATAACATCAGCTGCTTTTTTCAAACGTTTGAATACAGATTCTTGTCGATAAACAACACCGTGTTTTTCACACACTGCCTTCACTTTCGGCTGCAGTTTTTGGTACTGGCTGATAGGCATTGCAGGCCACAAATGGTGTTCTATTTGATAATTTAACCACCCATGCAAAAAGTCATTACGATTCGAACCCGTCCGGTAATTTACCGAACCTACAATTTGTCGATAATAAAACTCGCTTCTACTTTTTGTAGGCTCATCAAAATTAGGAATATCATCACCTGTGTGGTTAGGAATAATGATAAGAAATGAGTGAAGGTTTGTCATAATCTCAGCAATGAGGGTCGTTATGAATACGCTGATTACAGCTGAGAACCCCAAAGGAATAAACAACAAGGGAATAAGGATAAATCGAAAAGTAAAGTACGGTAAAAAGCACTTAAACCAATAATTTTGCCCTTCACTATGAAAGGGGCTCCAACATCGAGGGCTTTTCGATGTTATGGCTTTATAATTTTTATCTTTCCGATTTTTTGCATCAAGCGTTCTTAATTCTCTTAGCGTACTTTGTGAATAATAAATCGGTTTCCAAATACAGGCAAAAATTGCAACAAGCGTATAGCGCAACCACATAGGAATGCGAGACTCGCGAAGCCAACGCATATTTTTTTCCAATTGACTTGGATCAACATCCTCGCCTAAACGATAATGATGGAGTTTATTATGCTCTTGATCCCAACCCTTCACCAGAAACCAGTCCGGCCAATCGAGCATTCTTCGACGCCCCTTTGCAAAACCTTTGCTGGTATATCGTTTCGGCACGCCGTCAATTTTGTCATACCCTCCATGAAGTATAGGGTGCGCCATATTTGCCCAACGATTAACATTGCCTACACTAATAAGAAATGCAGAAACCGGATTGGGGAAAATCCAAGCTGTGCCATAGCCCAGGATGCTGCATGCTCTCCCCCATCGCTCCATTTTTAATAAATGTTTAAAGTCCTCAACACTTACATTTTCAAGGGACTCTTTTTGTAATTCTGAAAGATCCTTAGCTAATTCTTCTTTTTGCTGATTCGAGAATGTAGATTGATTAGTTGATGCTTGGGTCATGTGAGGCTATACCTAATTTGAGCAAACTTGATACTAAAAAAACCTAGCAAATTATTCAAGTTTTTGGTGACTATAACTCAGCGCATTCATCTTTTGCTTCGAAACTGCGTTGTTTTCGTACTCGAAAAGTCTCATGCGAGAACTTCCGGGTTTCTGGCAGCAAACGACTAGAGGAGATTAATATATTTAACCAAAGAAAATTTGCGCTAGTCATTATGAAGCGTGGAAAAATCAGACAGTTGAGATTGGGCACATTAAAGGAACGGTGAGCGAAACATAGATCTCAGACACACGTGCAGGATTCCTCCCATTGATTAATAATTCAAACCACGTCCTAAGGATCTGGTTTGAATTATTAATCAAAACGGACAAGGACAAACAATATCAACCTTCTCCCCTGTCACTGGATGATCAAACTCTATTCTGCCGGCATGTAACATCAATCGGCTCGCCATAAAAAACGCTTCATCTGTTGCATATAAATCACAACCAAGTATGGGGTGGCCGATTTCACCGGCATGAATACGCAATTGATGAGTACGCCCAGAAATTGGTGTGAAACTTACGCGCGTTGCAAAAGGCTCCGTTATTCGTTCAATGACTTCATAATTCGTCATTGCCTTTTTCCCTGTCCCAAAACAGATTTTTTGTAACGGAAAATTTAAAATATCTTTCGCTATCGGTAGATCGATTGTCCCAGCATCTTCTGCAAGGTGGCCATATAACAACGCGGTATAATTCTTTTTAACACTGCGTTCCTGAAACTGTTTACAAATATGCGCGTTAACCTTTTTATTCAACGCAACAATCAAAATACCAGAGGTGCCGAAATCGAGACGATGAATCATTGTCGCGGTAGGGAACTCCTTAACCAAACGATAGTGAACCGAATCTTTATTGAGCGGATGTTTACCAGAAAGCGTCAACAACTTGCTGGGTTTGTTGATCAACAGAAGAGAGTCATCTTGATAAAGAATCTCTATCTCATCATGACAGACAGGAACAATAAACGGATCAGCTTGTGGTTGCATTGAGGCTAAATAATTATTCTCAATCAATCTCTATTTAGATTCAATTACAAATGGGGGTAAGTAAAAATTCAGTCTTGGTATATGCATCAATATGCTGGTTTACGTGTGCTGTGGCTTTAGCGATGGATTCCGGATCGTCTAACCATTCTCCACTACTTAATCCACGCGCAATGTATACTAGTTTCCCATCTGTGAGATATTTTTCATAGTATGTTGGGTTTTTAAATTCTCTCAAAAGTGTTGTAAGATTATGGTAAAACTTCGGTGCCTTACCAATCGGTTGAAACAGAGAAATTTCAAGGCCTGTTATCGCTGTCTGATACTTTGGTAGCGAGCCATTTACTCCGTTATTAACTTCCATTACGTAACGATTTGCACCAGGTACTTTATCAAAAACATAAAACATTGTTACGCCCCTACCTCTAGATAACCGACCTCGGATATCTGCGGTCGTCTCGGTTACAAACTCACTCCACAGTAGTTTAGGTCGAAATTGTGTCGTATCACAGCCAATTTTAACAAATGCAGTATCTTCACCGATTAACCGGCCAGATGCATCAGTTACTTGCACAAAGATTTGCTCCTTACCCGTTACATTGGGATCGGACTCGTATGTTACGCTATCCTCGCTTTGCGTGGTTTCATGCTCAACAATAACTGGAAAAACGTCATCACGCCCGCTAACAAAGTTTCCTTTTTCTGCCATAGTTGACCAAGAATAATTCAAAGGAAATTTAGCTGTTTCATCTGATACACTGGTAGTTAAAACAAGAGATTCAGAAGATTCAATTTCAGATATCCCTGGCTCGATAGTAACTGTGCCATCAATTATTTTTACGGTTGCTGTTGTGCGGCCAACAGGCTCACGCTTTTTAAGACCCTCTACTATTTGCAGTACTTCTACTTCAATATATTCCAATCCCGCTTTTTGTGCGTCATAGGTAACGAATGGTGTTGAACTGGTTACTTCATTTCCACTTTCATACAATCCCTGTAATTTCCCAAAATCGCCATTTGTTTTAAAACGATATTCAAAATTGAGTTCGCTCCCAGCATCAATCACATTTGCCTTAAACGGCACGAATTCCCCTACCTTAATTTTACTTTTTATTGGGGTAAGTGTAATTTTTACTCCAGTAGAATCAACTGTCCAGATATCTGCTTTATTCGAAAAATCATATGCACGAGCGACAAAAAATAGGTCTATTGACGCGCTCGTGACATCTAGAGCGCCAGATACAGCGATAAATGAATTAGCAATTGAAGAGGCTCGTATTGCTGCTGCATGGGCTGCATCGGTATGTCCATCAAATAAAAAATCTACTGTTTTTGCTAAAATAATGTCTCTAACTGAGCCTTGGCTAATTGTTAAGTTCCAAACATCTTCGAGAGTGCCAGACAAATCACCTGTTAAGGATTTATTCCAAATATCAGGCGCCCCTTTTGTTAATATGCCGATGAGATCCTGCACTAAATCTCCTGCAAGATCACTGTTGAGCTTAGATTCTAAATCGCTATTGGGCACGATGATTTGGCTTATCAAGGGGAGAATAAAATCCTTTACGATAAATTCTTGAACAACTTGTTTTTGTTTTTCCACTTCTTCGGTATTTAAATCTTGAAAGTCCCCTTCATTAAACCCAGCGCCAACAATCGCTACTCTATATCGTGTTTTTTTTGCCCCTTCAACATTTGGTAAATTGACGGAAGGACCCAGCTTTGGTACGTAAGCAATGTTTTGACTTTTATATAAACCGTTAGGATCTTGGGTACCCTCTAATATTTGGGATATCGTACCAACACCACCATCTAACGATTGTACGGAATCAATAGGAATACGGGCAATTTCTTTTGGAGATGATGTTTCCCCATCGTCATTAAAAACAGATACACGATCAACAAATGCAAAACCGGTTCGACGAAAACGATTACTTATTTGAATATCATTTAAACCTGATACAGTATTAATTCTAATGCCACTTCTTTCATCAACAGGGTTAGACAATAATCCTCGAGAGCTAACCTTGTTCGCGACATTAGTAACATTGCTTAAAATAACGCTAACTGCAGATTGAAGTTCTGATTTTAAAATAGTTTTGAGCTGATCATTATCATTCGCGAATAGTCCACTATTTTTTTTCAGCTCTTCCTCAATTAATGCCGCTAGGCTGTCAATTTCACCTATGTTCTTCAATAAATTCTTAATACGCAATTGCGTCTGCAATGGTGCTGCATAGCCTCCTACTGCAAAAAAGACTAAAACCTCTGCCGTTGAACGAACGTTAATTTCGTTCGAGTCATCGCCAATCCAGCCAGCGAGCACAGGATCACCTGTATCAGAGATCACGATTGTGAGCAATTTTTCTTCTGTGGGATTTTGAATTTCAAAACGGTTATTCGACAAAATTGATGGATTAGAATAAGGGTTTATTATTTCGGATATTTTAATATTTGATGGTATGACAATGGATCCGTCAGTCATTTTATTGTTATCATCAATTTCGGGAGCCGGGGTATTTGATCCACCTCCACAGCCAGATAATATTAATATTACTAGCATCTTTAGCCAGATTCTTGATTTCATTGGAACTTCCTTGGTTTATATACTCGATGCGGCATTGTATGCCCCCAAGTGCGTATAAGTAGTTTAACGTACTTTTTTGCAGGAAACCAAAAGTTATTGTTTGATTCGGAAGCGTAGAATCGTGATGATTTGTTTTGTTGATCTTGCGAGAAAATAACTCGTTATATTGGAGTTCCTTACCTCCTAATCACTAATTTTTCCCTCCTGGCATGGTTTATTCCTTAGCAAAAAAAACATGTCTGATTGTTACAAAATCAACTGACCAAACTAGAAGGCCTATCGTTGCTCGATAACTATTGCACGACGAATACAGGGTCTTGATACGTGCATTTGAGTAAACTTCAAGTTCGAAGTGCATCACCTAACGCCCTTCTAAACGTACTTGTTAGATTTTTGGGGTGATATTTGATACGCGTATGGATTGGCAGTCATTGAATATAGCAAAGCGATGATCTACCTTGGTGAAATGAGGTATAAAACCATCTAAATTTATTTTTTTAGACTCAAGGTGCAAGTTAATCAGTTCAAAATCTCCGATTTTACGATCTACTTTACAATCCACTCTATCTACCAATCTTTTTTAATCAATTATATTTCGACGACGGGGTATGCACCCCGCCGTCGACCAAAGGGGAGAACTTCGTTTCTCCCCTTTGGAAACCCCAATGGTTTTGTGCCCGTAGCAAGCTACGGGAAATTTAGATTTAAGTTAACAAAAACTACACCAACCGTTTTTTATTCCAAAAAGTAGGCAGGCTCTATACCTGCCCAAGAGATGAAGCTTTAAGGATTAGGTGTTGCGGTGATAACATTACTTTCTGAACTACCATTTACCCTAACGTTGCATAAAATTTCGCGTAAAACCGCATTTCCGCTTCTATACTAGCTCTATAAGCTTTTTTATTCCCATATCTTATGCAACGTTAGGATCTATTTTGAAGCGGTGTACATTGGATCGTTTTGATGAGCAAACAATAAAGCAAGTAATATATAATGAGTGAATTTGTTAGGTATTTAAATGAAGTGTTTGAATCATTCGGCCCAATTCAAGCCAAAAAGATGTTTGGTGGTTACGGTATCTATCATCAAGGGATTATGTTTGGCTTAGTCGCCGATGATATGCTTTATTTGAAAGCGGATAAAACCACGGCGCATCATTTTTCTGTAAAAGGTTTGGATCAATTTGAATATGACAAAGGCGATAAAAAAATAAAGATGTCCTACTACCTTGCACCGCCAGAGATGATGGAAGACCCAGATGAAACAAAAATTTGGGCGGCACGGGCATATGATGTGGCGTTTCGTACAAAGAAGAAAACACGGAAAAAATAGCTAGAAAGCAGCCCGAGAATAAGTGTAGTAACGAGGAGAAGCCGTTTTGAATAAAATAGTTTGATTGTTTGAGGTTAATAACCGTCACTATTCGCCGAAAAGAATCGGAAAATTTGATCATAATGGATTTTCCGCGCGACTGCTTAGATGCAGAAGTTAACGCACCAACAGTAGGCGCTTTAGGCGACGCAGGAGCGTTTGCCGAGCAGGCTCTCTATTCTGGGACGGCCTCCTGTGCTGAGCCAAACACAATTTACTCTTGGGTAATACAATTAACCAACGGTTTGTTGCTGACAAACTGCCCGCGCTACTAATGTATACTGACTTTTCCAACTCAACATTTAGCGGATTCTCTCCATATTGTATTGATTTATAATGTTTTTTTAGCAATACAGCTATTCTTTTACATGAAATTGTTGCATTTACATCAAAATAATCTATTATTACACATATACATCACGATGAAATATGAGTTATATCATGCTCACCAACCAAAAAGCACAGCTAAATCAAAAGTTAACTCTATCTAAAGCGCTTATCGGAGCAGGTAAAGAGCTTGGCCTTTCTCAAGCGGAATTAGGCAAAATTATCGGCAAAGATCGTACTTCCATATCTCGAGGTTTAGATCCTGAAAGCAAAGCCGGAGAACTAGCACTGTTGCTGATTCGTTGTTATCGTAGCTTGTATGTTTTGGTGGGGGGGAAAGCTGAAGATATTAAACATTGGATACATACCGAAAACCGGCATATAGGTGGTGTTCCGGCAACTCAGATATTAAAAGCGCAGGGCTTAGTGCATGTGTTGGAATATCTTGATGCACTTCGTGGAAAAGTATAGCGCTTATTTAAAGTGAGCATCTGGAACTCTGTAAAAGAGAACGTTTCTGCAACTGTTTTACGAGGTGATTTGATTCGAGTTGTTGAAAGCCAGGAACAAATTGCGACCAATCAACTCGTCGATAGTTTAGAAGAACAAAAACAGTTAGAAGAGATGCTTGAGCAATCTAAGCCAGCACTTCCTGACGACACCAAAATACTCCATTATTTATTATCCACGCCATTTCGTTATCCCCCATTAATGCACGGCTCTCGGTTTGGTTCTCGTTTTGAACCTAGCCTCTTTTACGCTTCAAAAAAACTAGCAACCGCATTTGCAGAAACTGCGTTTTATCGATTCTATTTTTGGAATGGTATGGTAGAAGCATCACACTCTGGAAAATATGTCACAGAACACACAGTATTTAAAGCCAGCTACTATTCGGCAAGCAGCCTCAAATTACAACTCCCTCCATTTAACGATTACAAAGCAACACTAACTGATCCATCTTATTATCGTGAAACACAACAACTCGGTAACGATATGCGACTGAACGGTATAAAAGCTTTTGAATATGTTTCTGCACGAGATATTGATGAAGGTGAAAATATCGCATTGTTTCACTCCACGGTGTTAACGTCTAAAAAGCCAAAGGATCAGCAACAATGGCTTTGTGAAACTACGCCAGAAAAAGTGTCGTTCTCTACGAAAAATGGAATGCTATATTCCTATCCACTAACTAGCTTTCTAGTTGACGGAAGATTTCCTCAGCCAGCTGCCTAGCTCTATTATCCAGACAAAAATTTTTATAATCAACGCATTATAACACAACCTCAATTTATTCAACTTTTTAGTTGAATATTAAACCCCAATCACCTATATTCAACCATATGGTTGATGAAGTTAACGAACAAGCACTCTCAGAAGTGCTAAAAGCAGTGAGTGATGCTACTCGAAGATCATTGTTAACACAGTTGGTTCAACAAGGCCCCACGCGCGTTACGGATCTTGCTGCTTATTATGAAATGTCTTTAAACGCAATTTCTAAACACATTAAAGTGTTGGAAAAAGCGGGATTAGTCTCGCGAAAAACAATCGGACGAGTACATTGGATAGAAGCGAAACTTGCCCCGGTGAATGAAGTTGAAGATTGGTTTAAAACACTCAAATCTATTTGGGAGTTGCGTCTAGATAAATTGGATGAAATTTTTAAAAAAGAGGATAACAATCATGAGTGATCTAACAGTAACAATAAAGCGAACCATTAATGCGCCAATTACGAATGTCTTTGATGCATGGTTAGATGCAAAAATACTTTCCAAATTTATGATGCCAATGCCTGGAATGCCTGAACCAAGAACTGAAGCGGATGGCCGTGAAGGCGGCGGGTTTACAATTTTTATGCAAGTAGGTGAGCAAGAAATTCCACATAAGGGCACATACTTGGAAGTGAATCGTCCAAACAAGCTAGAATTTACTTGGGAATCGCCTTTTTCAACAGAGGGAAGTACAGTGACTATCCTTTTCAACGCAATTGATGACGATAGTACTGAAGTTGATTTTACCCATGTGAAATTTATCGATGAAGAAACTCGATCAAATCATGAACTTGGTTGGGGCACGATATTAGACAACCTTTCTGCATTGGTTTCTGAAAAGATTACACAATAGCTTTTCACAAGTAGCCAAATCAATAAAATCAAATCGTAAGCTTACCCCTCACGATTTGATCCCCCTTTTTATTTCTTTATGTTTTTATTGGATATCCCCGAATACTTTTTGCTTCTTGACAGATTAGGATGATTATCCTAATCTATCTATTTATTTGGACAACAGTCCTAGGGGGCTGCTCGATAATAAAAAACTTCTAGATAGTATTGCTAAATAATGGCGGCTAGGTAGCAGTTACATAGGTGGTTTAAACAAGAGATACATCCATGAATAACAAAACAACACGAGATCATATTATTGATGCTGCTGACCAGTTGTTTTATCAACAAGGTTTTGAACATACGTCATTTTCGAATATTTCGGATGCTGTTCAAATCTCTCGTGGTAATTTTTACTATCACTTCAAATCCAAGGATGAAATTTTAGATGCGGTAATCAGCTTACGTCTGGCGAATACACAAAAGATGTTAGATAAGTGGGAAATGGAAGGGAAACAACCCGCAGATCGGATTCGCAGCTTTATTCATATGTTAATTAAGAACCGAACCAAAATAAAACAGTTCGGCTGTCCGGTCGGCACCTTATGCACTGAACTCACGAAACTAAATCACACTTCACAAACTGAGGCAAACAAGCTATTTACGTTGTTTCGAGTATGGTTACGCAAGCAATTTACACTACTAGGCCACAAGAAAGAAGCCGACGCATTGGCGATGCATCTTCTCGCTCGCAGCCAAGGCGTCGCTACATTAGCGAGTGCTTTTCACGATGAGAAATTCATCAAACAGGAAGTTAAGCAAATGCTTAACTGGCTACATTCTATTATTGAAAGCGCTGAACACAATACAAAAAACAAACAAGACGATAGGTAAACACTTCGTTTAACTTAATAGGAGAAAACATTTAATGTTTATCGTACAACTTAAATTTTCTGATAATAAAAATCAAGCCAGTCAATTCATGGAAGGCCATAACGAATGGATCAAAAGGGGATTTGATGATAGTGTATTTCTGTTAGTTGGTGGCCTTCAGGCGAATTTAGGTGGTGGAGTTATCGCACATAATACTTCGCTATCAGATCTTCAAAACAGAGTAAATGAAGATCCATTTGTTGCGGAAAATGTTGTACAGGCAGAAATTATCGAAATTACACCGGTAAAAACCGATAAACGCCTAACGTTTCTTCTCGACTAATCAGTTTAAAACAAGGAGGATTTTATGACTGCGACGATAGCAGGCCCGGACGGTAAGTTACGCTGCCGTTGGTGCGGCGCAGCACCGGAATTTCTCAACTATCACGATACCGAATGGGGTTTCCCTGTTAGTGACGATCATCGCCTGTTTGAAAAATTGAGTCTAGAGAGTTTTCAAGCAGGATTAAGTTGGCGTACTATCCTCGCTAAGCGTGATAACTTTCGTGCCGCGTTTTATGATTTCGATTTCGCCAGAATAGCACGCTTCACCCAGCGCGACCTCAATCGCCTACTCAAGGATGAAGGTATCGTCCGCCATCGCGGGAAAATCGAAGCAACTATCAACAACGCAAAACGAGCGCAGGAACTCGTCAAACAAGAAGGCTCACTCGCAGCTTTCATCTGGCGGTACGAACCTGATCAAAAACAACTTACAGAACCACAAACCGTATCAAGCTCTGCAGAATCGATTGCCTTATCGAAGGATCTGAAAAAACTAGGCTGGAAATTCATCGGACCAACCACTGCGTATGCTTTCATGCAAGCGATGGGACTTATCAATGATCATGTAGAAGATTGCGTGATTAGAGCCAAAATCGAACGCGTGCGCAAACAATTCAAGCAACCAGGGTACTGAGTTTTTTAGAAGCGTAATAAAAAACAGGGGCTTTAACCCACTGTGCTCACACTAATTACGAATCAAAAAATAACTCTGTGTCATCTCACCAAACTGCACCCCAGCACGCAGATTTACCTGCAACTACATGCGAAATAGAGCAAACAACCAACACCAAAGTGGTTATCATAACGATATGTTGATTTAAAAGAGATCTTCTTTCCCCAATTTGTGTTAACCTACTTTTGTCAGTGTAACGGATCAGTACTCTTCATCTGCTCATCTTTTTGCCCAGGCTTCGCCGGCTTACCGATTACGACAGCACCCACATTTCATTTCCATCTAAGTGCTCAATATATAAGCTCTTCTTTTCATGTTTGACCGCATATCTCGTTGGTTCGCGAAAACCTCGCGAAGAGATTTGTTATTTCCAAAAAAATTCAACCTAATTACCATAGCGTACGGAAGCCTCCCCCATGCACATAGAAATCATTACTACCCCCAATGAAGCGTTAAAAGAGAGCGGATTTGGAACACTGAAAGCTTGCAACAGTGTATTAGAGGCTATTCAACGCATGGGTCATAGTGCCCGGCTGAGTGTATGCACAACAAAAGACAATCTCGATGAAATTATCAAAAGAGAACCTGAATTAGTTATCTTAGCGGTAAAATATATTCCTAATAAAAATGGCAATGACATTTGGTTGTCGGATTATTTTACCCAACATGGTATTAATTTTACTGGCTCAGCGAGAGACGTGTTGAAATTTGATTCCAATAAAGTGCTTGCGAAAACGCATTTAGCAAAAGAAGGTGTTAGGACGGCCAATTATTTTATCGCCACTCCTGGGCAATTTAAAACTGAAAATGAATTACCCGTTACTTTCCCACTTTTTTTAAAACCGCTGGATGCAGCAAATGGTAATGGAATTGATGACTTATCATTTGTCACCAACTTTACAGATTATGAAAGTAAAATAGCCTCGTTATTCGATTCATTCAAACAACCCGTCTTAGTTGAAGAATACCTAGATGGACGAGAATTTACTGTAGCAGTCATCAAAACACTAGACAAAGAGCTAGTCACTTCAGCTGTTGAAGTAATTCCGCCAACCTCAACAAATGGACTGAAGATTTTAGGTGCGCAGGCAAAAATAGATGATTCAGAAACGATGATTAAAATCGACGACGATGAAATGAGAAATCGAGTAATAGCACTGGCAATTGAGGCATTTAATACACTTGACGTTAGAGACTTTGGCCGCATAGATATTAAGGCCAACATAGCGGGAGAATGTTTCTTCATGGAAGCAAACCTGGTACCTGGCATGACTTATGGTTCCAGTTATTTCCCAGAAGCTTGTGACATAGCACATGAGATTTCTTACGATAAAGTGATCGAACTATTGCTAGCTGGCGGTATTGCCAGAGCAGTCCCTTTTAACATCAATACAAATTCAGATGGAAAATTCGTCGCTGCCAGTTAAAGCGTTCAAATAAGGAGTAGCTGCATGTCTTATGAGCTATTAGTCGAAGTTACACGAAACGGTACAGTGGAAAGTCGGCATTTTGGTGCTGCCGTCGTCTGCGATTTCAAAGGCAATGTTGTAGAAAGCTGGGGAGAGATTAACAGCCTAATATTCCCACGCTCAGCCCTAAAACCAATGCTTGCAATTCATCTAATTGAAAGTGGTGCCTGCGATCACTATAGGTTAAACGATGCTGAATTATCACTCGCCTGCTCTTCTCATCAGGGCGAGAAAATGCATCAAGATCTAGTGGAGTCCTGGTTAAACCGCCTGGGGCTAACTGAAGATAATTTAGCTTGCGGTGCTGTACTACCGGAACACACTGAAAGTGCCCATCAGCTTTTGTCTATCGGACAGCAAGGTTGTCGCGTTCATCACAATTGCTCAGGCAAGCACACCGGGTTTTTAACAACAGCACAACATTTGAATTTATCATTAGATGACTATCATTTGCTTGATCACCCATTGCAACAACTATCATTAGATATACTTTCAGACCTGGCTGATACTGATCTCAGACAATACCCTATCGGAATTGACGGCTGTGGATTACCCGCGCCCACCATGCCTTTAGTCAAACTTGGCCACGCCACAGCCCGTTTCGCCAACCCGACGGATTTATCAGATCAGCGCGCAAAAGCTATATACCGTCTTCATAAAGCAATTAGTAATGAACCGCTCTATATTGCAGGACATGGATCTGTCGTCAGTGAGTTAAACGAAGCCGCTAAAGGTGCAACACTAGCAAAAACAGGCGCCGAGGGTATCGTCACGGCCGCCTTACCTGAGCGAGGACTTGGCATTGCTTTGAAAATCGCAGACGGCAGCGTCCGTGCACGTTCAGTGGCTCTATTGGCAATCCTTGATCATCTTGGCGCGCTAACCGATGAAGAAAAGCAAGAACTCCAGAGTCATATCTCACCTAACATAACAAACTCACGAGGTCTTGCTGTAGGCCAAATTAGACCGGCAGCTTGCTGGTTGCATGCATAACCTCCAAATTATGCTACTCCCCGACGCCCATTTGCATCGCAGTCGATTTTTCCCTAGAAGAGGCCTTATTCTGACAAAAAATTTCCTGGACGCACTTTTTTCTAGAACACACTTTATTGCTTAATAAAGCAACGCAGTAAAACGCTTTTTTCTTAGCCGCTATTTTGCAGTTTTAATCGTGTGGTTGAGGATGGAAGAGAGGAAAGTTTTGATTTATTGAAGACACACTTTTTGTTTATCCGCCTATTGAAACGACAAAGATTGGCCATGAAACATAACGCGGAATTATGCGCAGTTGAACAATCAACTGTCTGCTTTTCACCGCATAATTTGCGCTATGTTAAATGGCCTTTGTCGTTCATCACCACACTCATCTCACCATCAAAAGCCGCGCCGCCAGTCCATGGCGCAAGTCACGTCTTGTGAATATGAGATAAGTGTAATGATGGGCGGTTCTTCGGGTGAGATGTCTCTACGTTTTATCGGTGCGACTGATGCGCTTCCATGTACACACGCAATAGTTTATTGATACGGCTCTGATAACCTTTTCCTTGGCTCTTAAACCATTCAAGAACATCACTATCTAATCGCATGGTCACAGACTGTTTTGGTGGTACACGCACTTCGGCGTTTTTAAAGAATTCATCATCTAATGCAGGAATATCGCTGTAATCAATATCTTCATCTTGCATTTTGTCCAGACGATTCCAATCAGTTTTGGATGTATTGGGCATAACCTTTCACCTCATATTTATTCGCTTTTCGAGCGGATATAATGCGAATAACATCATCAACTCGCTCTGTATAAACAACAACGCCTGCATGCATTTTCATCATGCCGACACCCACCCAGCGGTATTCACCATAGTCATCTCGATTATCTGCCTGAACCAGCATGGGATGATCAAACATTTCAATCACATCATGAAAATCAATGCCGTGTTTCTGGATGTTAAGCCTGTTCTTTTCCTCATCCCATTCAAATTGCATTAACCCACCTGTATGTACAACTGTAGTTACAATTATCGGCATTCATTGCCCGTTTTTCAAGCCCAATATCAGTATTGATCATCATTTCTACTCATCTTCGTCAGCCTCCACCAACGCCGCCGGGTGTGTCTGCCGATGCACATCTTTCAGCCCTTGCCGACTGACTTTGGTATAAAACTGGGTAAAACTTAAGCAACTATGGCCGAGAATTTCCTGGATGTGGCGAATATCTGCGCCATTATCGAGCATATGGGTCGCCATAGCGTGTCTGAACAAATGGCAACCACCGGGTTTTGTGATACCGGCCTGGGTTTTGTAATCACGGATTTTCTGACCGATATCGCCATCTCGAAGCTTAAAGCCTTTTTCGGTGAGATAGAGGATATTACTATGGCTAGCGCGGGGCCGTTGGGGTCGCCATTCACTGAGATAACGGTCGAGCCAGAATAAGGCTCTTTCACCATTGGGTATTCGCCGGTCTTTGTTGCCCTTACCTTCTTGCACCAATATCAAACCATCCGCGATGTCGATATCATCAATGGTCAGATTAATCAGTTCATCTCGGCGAATGCCAGTACTGTAGAGTGTTTCAATGATGCTGCGGTCTCTTAGTCCGATTGTACTCTCCAAGTCTATTGCTTCAATGAACCGCTTTATTTCGGCTTGCGTTAGCAAGCGGTGAGTTAGTTTGGGTAAGTCGATTTCAGCGGTGGGGTTCACGGCTATCCAGCGGTGTTTAGTGAGCCAAGTGAAGTATTGTTTGATCACCAATAGGTGACCTTTTTGTGTCGCGGCTTTGAGCCGTTTATCGGCGTATAGCACATTTAGCATTTATAGGGGACAGACCCGAATGGCACTAACTTAAGCCGCTTTAGCATGTAAAATAGAGCGTAATTTTATACCTCAAATGGTCTATCGAGCATGCAAAATCCAACACCGTTA